>Ga0080004_1231933_pt1 | contig 121078 bp, 129 predicted proteins | sample WasSprMetagenome_FD_69207 | JGI IMG/M metagenome (GOLD analysis project Ga0080004, IMG submission 69207) | Sulfidic aquatic microbial communities from Washburn Spring, Yellowstone National Park, USA - WS (SPADES assembly) (version 2) | ecosystem: Environmental > Aquatic > Thermal springs > Hot...
ACAGCGATTATTCCCAGAAAAATTATTGTGCCAGCCTTTCTCAGAAAGAGCCTACCCCTTTCCCACATATGAATTAACGTGCTTTTTACTGTTGGTATGGCATACAATGGTAATTCTAGGACGAGTGGGGAGGGCTTACCTTTGAAGTAGGGAATTGTTCTCCTAAATAATAGCGCCATTAAAATAGCGAGCATTATCCCAAGCACGTACATGGAGTAGACGCCTGCTGCCGCGTAACTGCCAAGCAGGGCTGAGCTTAGGAGAACGTATATGGGCAATCTTGCGCTGCAGGACATCAGAGGGTTGACGAGGATTGTTAGTATACGGTCCTCCTCCTTATCAATGGTCCTTGTTGCCATAACGGCTGGAACATTGCATCCAAACCCCATAAGCATGGGGATGAAGGATCTCCCGTGCAGCCCCAATTTGTACATTATTTTGTCCATCACAAATGCAGCTCTAGCCAGGTAACCGCTGTCTTCAAGCAAAGCCAATCCTAGGAAGAGGAAGAATATTGGAGGCAGGAAAGTTAAAACTCCGCCTAATCCGCCGAAGATGCCGTCAGCTATGAATGAGGCTAATTGCGGGTTGCTGATGCATGTACTTGTAATTTCTCCTAGTTTTGAGAATAACATGCCTATTAGATCTGAAAATGGACGTGAAACGTCAAACGTGAAGCGGAAGAGGGCCCACCATAAAGCTAGAAATATCGCAATGCCGAGATGTTTGCTCAGAAAAGCCTTATCCAACATGTCTGTAAGCGTTAACGGTTTAGTGCCTATCAGAACTTTAGGCAGTATAACTTCGTCTATAATCGTATATCGCCTCTCAGCCAAGGCAGTCTCCATGTCCTCCTCCAAAATTTTCTTTGCCTCTGAAAGCTGACGCATTGCCTCCTCTTTACACAGGCTCCTGTCAATAAGTTTTAGAACCTCCTCATCTGCTTCTAGGAGTTTTATCGCCAACCATCTGACAGTATATTTGCCTGAAAGCTCTTTATCCTTCTGCACTATAGAGGCAATTTTCAAAATAATGTCGTCAAAAGGTTTTCCATAACTGATCATGAGCTCCCTTCTTTTTTCCTTAGCCTTCACAGCTTCAACTACAGCGTCTTTAAGCTCTTCCATTCCTATATTTTTAGTCGCAATTGTTGGAACAACAGGGACTACCAGCAGTTTGGAGAGCTCTTCTACATTTATCTCGTAGCCCAAATCCTTCGCCACGTCCCATTTGTTCAATGCAATTACTATGTTTGCTTCAAGTTCCAAAAGTTGAAGTGTTAAGTAGAGATTCCTCTCAAGGTTAGAGGCGTCAACAATGTCTATTACAATATCAGGTTTCTCTTCAACTATGTAATTCCTCGCTATTAATTCATCTATCGAATGTGCGGTTAAACTGTATGTCCCGGGCAAGTCGGTAATATGCATTTCTACCCCTTTATGAATGCATGTTCCCTCCTTCTTTTCCACCGTTTTTCCAGGCCAGTTCCCAACGTGAGCTTTTCCACCTGTTAAATTGTTGAAGATTTGACTTTTGCCGACGTTCGGATTTCCAATTAGCGCAACCCTTATCTTCTCCACGCTAACTCCCCTCTACTGGATTAACAAAGATTTTCATTGCTAGACCTCTGCCAAGCGCTATCCTCGAACTCCTAACCATTACTAGTATAGGGCCAGGGGGAGATGAGTGCAAAACCTTCACTCGTGTTCCGTTCGTGAAACCCATTTCAGCCAATCTTCTGGTTAAACCCATACCACCATTAATTTCCACTATAACTGCTTCACAATTTTCTCGAAGCATTGCAAGCGGAATCGTTTCCGCCATTTTCAAGATTCCCCCTTAACGGAAACGTAAACATTATCACTTTCTGCTTTCCTCAAGCTCAGATTATACCCCTTCAAAAGAAACTCGATTGGGTCTCCAAGCGGAGCCTTCCTGATCATCGTTACTTCTGTACCTTTCACCAATCCCATATCCAACAGTCTCCTTTTAACGGCGCCAGACCCATTAACTCGCGTAACGATGCCTTTTTCTCCGGGCTTCAGTTCGCTTAACCTCTTCTCCACTTTTTGCATTTTTAGGTTACCCCAAAATCCAGAAAGCTTTAGGTTAATTTGAAACTTCTCCTAAAAAAATTCGATAACCGTCCTGAAGCCTAAAAGTGTTAGGAAATTCCTTCTAAGGCCTACCACACCTTTCGCAGTATTCCCTAAACTCTTCAATCCACCTTTTAATGAATTTGGGACGGTCAGTTTTTGCAGCTTGATTAATAAACTCAACGAATCTTGTGAACTGCAATATTGTTTTCGGGTCAAGCTGATGCTCCAATATATGGGCATCCCTTGCCGCTACATCATCAGGAACCAAAATTATTTCTAGAAATCTCTTAAAAGTGTCATGCCTTCTCTTCACAGTTTCAGCCATCACTTTCCCACGAGATGTAAGAGTGACACCGCCATACTTTTCATAAATAACAAGGCCTTGCCCATGAAGCTTCCTCATCATTTCCACAACCGTGGACGGTTTAACCCCTAAAGCTTTAGAAATATCCCTTATACGGGCATAACCTTTCGTCTCCACAATTTCATATATGATTCTCAGATAATCTTCAACTTTCCTAGAGATCGAGATTTTCATAAAGCTTTCCTAATAATGTTCTAATAACCTAATATAAATTCTTTTTAACTTATTGGTAAAAAGATTGCGTTTTACTTGTTTATTATATTATATGTATAATCTACGCAATTCATTGTTTTCTTTATCTTCCATCTCCCCTCTTATAGTTAAGTAAAGTGTAACAGCTGCCGTATTGTCTCCATCTTCTTAGCAACATCGCCTCTTTTCATTCCATAATTTTCCGTTAGTTCCATCGCTATGCGCGCGTTTACGGCTGGCAAAATGTATCACATAACAATAAAACACGGAGGCTTCGATTTAAAGGTCGCCCCTGGAAGGCTTAATTTGTCCTGACCTATCATGCTGGAACATCTTTGTAGTTCATCATGCAACATACACGGTCCTTTCAGTGGATCGCCTTCTCGGTTGTCTTTGTTCTCCGCATTTCTTGCAGCTTTACATGCAAAGTTCCAGGATATTTTTCCTCGCTTTGGACAACAATTTCAACAGCTTTTGCACATAACTCACTTGGCCCAATGCAACCAGCTTCCTTACAAAGTCTAGCGATAAAACTGCACCATTCATGAACATCTTGCTTTTCGAGCACAGCTCTATTTGTTCGAAGAATCAGGCAAAGCTCCCGAGCCAAGATACACGTCTTAGTGTAGTTTATTTGATCAAGAACTTGTTTTCGAGCTCTCTCACAACTGATTTCCAAATCAAGCCGCTCTAGGGCAAAATTTGAGAAAGGCCTGTTTAGATGCTTATTAACTTTAAACTTTAATTTTCATTAACATTTCTTTTACAGCATCTAAAACCTTTGTGTTTGGTTTTACCGAAACCTTCTTTATGTGATGGTGCTCAAGCAGCCCTGATGCCCCCGGACCGAGTTCCGCAGCCAATACATAATCAATTTTAAGGTCCGCAAGCGTTTTCACGGCTACAGGTCCAGAGCCATATTCATAAGATGCTGCGGGGTTATCTATCACATGCACATTTCTAATTTGACCGTTTTCAATTTCAACTATGGTGAAAGTTTTAGCCTTGCCAAAAACCTCCGAGACAACGTCCTCTAAACCTGCGTGAGCTTTCGTTGGCACAGCTATTTTCAACTTCACCATAATTCAAACAACTCCTAATGATTTTTAACTAAAAAAGGGGATTATGGCGGAGTTTGCTGCCATGGAGGTCCTCCGCCTCTTCCACGCCTCCCTCCAGGCGGACCCTTATCCAGTCTGTGAATCATCATTGCTGGTGCTCCACATCTTGGACAATTCGCTGGCTTTGGGACTCCTTGTGGAACTTCTATTATCTGCCCGCAGTTAGTACATTGAAAACGCTTCATTGGTAAACTCAAACTTTTCACGGTCCCGACGGTTTTCCGCCCTTTTCTAGCATCGCCCTCAGCTCTTTTATTCTTGCTTCTACGTCGCTGATTTCTTGCTCTATGCTGGCTTTTTCATCCTCAAGCTCCCTCTTATAGTCCTCTAGGGCCTCTATTTCGTCTTCTAGGGATTGTGGCGTAGGTGGTGGCGGTGGTGGATATTGTGGATACATCGGCGGATAAGCATACGGCATGTATGGGTATTGCTGCGGTATTTGTCCGGGTACTGGCGGTGGATATGCATATGGATATTGAGGTTGATAAGTCCACCAGCGTCGATATCTTCTAGGCCAAGGCCATGTCATTTTAATTCACTCTCACCAATATGACATGTAAGGCGTTGGAAGTAAATAAGGATATGCATAGAATCCCCAGTTATAGGCTAGGTAAGGCCATGCATAACCAGCGTATAAAGACCAATACCAGTAGTATGGATATGCCCACCACCATCTTGGAAGCCACGGAAACCTAGCGCAAACCCAAGGATTATAAGGGTAGCCCCACAACCATCTACCGAATCCTCTGCCAAAACCGAATAGCCATCCTGGTCTTTGCCATGGCGGCAAGTAGCTAAAAGGACCTCTTCCAGGCCACGGTCCAACCCATCCTCCCCACCCCCATACCATGTTCTTTTTCACCTCAAACTATTTTGTGTTTATGCACATTTTTCAATTATATGAAAAACACAGAGATATATAAATCTTACCCTTACAAAACACACAAATGATAAGTAAATTAGGAGGGTGGGTAGATGCGAAAGGAAGAAGAGATCAGAAAATGGATTGAAATACTTGAAAAAGGAAAGAGAAAACAAAGGTCCATTCACAGAGCGGGAGAACATCAAGAAAAGCTATAAAACAAGCTTTGCTATGGGTCTTGGAAGAGGTTGACACTCCGCTCACATATTAGCAAAATTAAAGGATGAAAGCTCATGTGGAGACAAAGGTTTAGGTGTGGCAGAAGGGGAAGATTCCCAAAACCAGTTATGTTAGGGGCGACGCCGCCAATCAACGGCTTTGCTCCAAACCCTCCCAGAAACGTAGAACCAATATTCTTGGAATTAGCTGAACTTGAAGCATTCAGGCTGGTTGATCTAGAGGGGCTATCACAAGAGGAGGCTGGACAAAGAATGGGAGTTTCAAGAGGAACGGTATGGCGCCTCCTCCAAAGGGCAAGAAGAAAAACGGCCCAAGCCATCAGCGAAGGAAGACCCCTGTACATTGTTCCACAAGGAACTGAAAGCGGCTCTCAACAGTAAAACCATTTCTCACCTTTTAAGAATGGTGGAAACTACAAATAGAAAGGCGCTGCAAACTATGATTAATGGTCCAGCCGGCAACAATGTTAGATGCGAAATGAGAATCCCAGCGGCTGAGCTTAGAACGCCAAAACTCAAAAGATAAAAATTTGTATTGAGCAAGGTTTTTAGCCAAGTTCCTTGATGCAGTTGCAGGTATCGCCACAATAGCTGCAGTTAAAAGCCCACCAACAACCTTTACTCCCAAAGCAACAATCAAAACAATCAGTAAAAGGTAAACCAGATTATATTTTCCAACGCTAATATTCTGAGACTTCGCCAAATCTTCAGAAATATTTATCAAAGTCATCGTTGGAGTAATCTATTCTAAAATGAAAACGATAAATATACACAAGGCAATGGAGAAAACCGCATCAATAAGTTGAATGCTTAAAATATCACTGACTAAAGCGGCTTCTGCCTGTTCAATCGGCAAAAAGAAGAAGGCAACCGCAACGCCTGTAGCAAAAACGACAGCGGTTAAAGCTTCAGTTGGTAGTTTTGTTCTCCTTTCAAAAAGCCATGTCAAAACTATTCCTAAAATAACAAATAGAAAACTCCAAGAGAAATATCAAAACCATAGATTAAAGTTATAGCAATTCTAGGCAAAGCTAAATGACCTAAGGGACCAGCCGCCAAAGACATGCGTTTAGGCAACATTAACGAACCTAAGAAGCCGGCAGCCCCGCCAATAAAAATTCCAGAAAGTAAACTTAGAAGAAACTGGCTCGTGATATTTCGCCCTCCTAGTGTTTACGCTGGTAAAACCTCACTAGACTTGCTCAAAGATTTGAAATAGCCTCCGGAGTTAACATTTCCCTTGGCGCGTCCGTGCATAACATCCTCTTGTTCAAGCAAAGAACCCTATCAGCTAACCTATAAACAACTGACAACTCGTGGGTAACAAACAGAATCGTTAAATTCCCATCTCCCTTCAACTTTTCAAGAAGGTTATAAACAGACTCTTGGCCACCGATATCAATACCCGCCCAAGGACTCATCAAAAAGCAATACATTAGGATTAGAAGCTAAAGCCCAACCGATCAAAATTCTTTGAAACTGGCCAGAAGATAAATCCCCAACCTTTCTCCCCAAAATTTCCTGCCTAAACCAATAGACTTCAAAATTTCAATCGTTTCACCTTTAGAAGCGTTCACCAACTGGAAAAACTCTTTAACACTTAAAGGCAACCTTTGCGGAACATATCCAACATTAAACGCTCTCCCGCCACCTAACAATTCCCTCATAAGGCACTATGCCAAGCAAAGCCTTAAGCAAAGTAGTCTTCTCAGCCCCGTTAGGACCCAGAATCGCCAAAACTTCCCCATCATAAACATCAAAAGTTAAATCTAATAGAACCTCCTCTCCATTCAATCCTAAATTTAAATCCTTAACACTCAAGATAATATTATTCGATGTTACATTTCATTGAACATGAATATAGAAGGATAGTTTTGTTATTGAGTTTCAATTTAAAGTTTTTGAAATTACCTTAAAACTCCACATAATCAATCGTTGTCAGATCAAACAGATTTGTTCTTAAATTAAAATTTAGTTGATAGCAATAATCTTATTAACTATTGCGCAACCTCACGTAGGTTTTAGTTTTGTTAAAATTTAGCTGATAGACATATTGGCTGTTCTACGACTTTACGTGTTTAAGGGTGTTAAGGGCACGAAAGATTTTTATATCTGTGGTATTACTTTTTTTAAAAAAAGTAATACGTAGTGATTTGTATGGTAAGCCAGGCTTTGGTTGAAAAAGCAAAGGAATTTCATGGGCATATCTGCCCATTTGTTGTCTTGGGTTTGAGGGCTTCTGAAATAGCTTTAGAAAAGTTGGGGTTGGCGAGAGCTGGTGAGAAGGAAACCATTGGTGAGGAAATTCTCGCTATAGTTGAGTGCAACAACTGCTTTACTGACGGAGTGCAGGTGGCCACTGGCTGTACCCTTGGAAATAACAGCCTAATCTACCTTGACACTGGGAAAAATGCTGTGACCATCGTTAGGAGGGGGGACTGGAGAGGCGTTAGAGTTTACGTTGACTCTGAAAAGCTTAGGGAGAAATACTTCAAAAAGGAAGCCACAAACCTCTTTGAAAAAGTTGTCATCAAAAGGGAAGGAACACCGGAGGATCACAAAAAGCTCAGTCACCTATGGGCTGAGATAGGACGCAACATGATGAATATCCCTGAGAATGAATTTAAAATTGAAGAAGTGAAGGTGAAAGAGATTGAAAAAGCGCCAATTTTTGAAAGTGTCAAATGTGAAAAATGTGGAGAACTTGCAATGAAAACTAGAATAGAATACTTTAAAGACAAAGCTGTTTGCTTGGGATGCCTAGGCAAGTCTAACGCCCTCATAGGAAGGGGAATTGTGCCAAACTTTGAATATCCACTTGTGAGGGAAGAGAAATGAGCAGCAAGAGCTTAACAAAAATTCAAGCTGGGCTTCTGATTGCCGTAATCGTTGTGGCTGCGGCCTTATCCTATCTTGCAGTGGAATTCTACATCTCGTCGGAGAAAACACCTCAAATCCACGTAGAGGACATTTTAGGCCGTAAGGTTGTACTCCCTCAAAAAATCAACCGCGTAGTGGCTATAGGGCCGGGAATGCTTAGGCTTGTATGCTACTTGAACGCTACAGATTTACTTGTAGGGGTTGAGGAAAGCGAAATAAAGTGGGGCTTCATCGGAAGAGACTATGCCATGGCATGCGGCGAGTCATTCAGAAATCTTCAAACAATCGGTCCAGGCGGACCTGGAAAGCCTCCAGCCCCAGAACTGATACTGGCTGTGAAGCCAGATCTGATAATTATGTCCCGCACATACGCTGACATGTACGATCCGGACAGGCTGCAAACCGAAACCAACTCAACAGTTGTTGTCCTAGATTATGGCCCCGCCGGTTCATTGGATATTGAAGGACTCACCAATGCCCTTAGAATTCTCGGAACAGCTTTAAACAGAAAAGAGAGAGCAGAAAGCCTCATTAAATTTATTGAAGGTTCACGCGATGACCTAAAGGCTAGAACAGAAAATATGACTTCAAGGCCTAAAGTCTATGTGGGTGCAGTTTCATATAAAGGTCCACAGCCTTTTACGACAACCCAAGCATCTTTCCCACCACTTCAACTCTTATACACCCCCACAATAGCTGACAAATACTCTAATAAGACTGCCGAACGCCATAATGTAATCTTCATGGATTTCGAGGCCATACTAAAGGAGCAACCAGAGATCGTCTTCATAGATGAAGGCAACTTGAACACGGTTAAACAGGATTTTGATAAGGATCCGGGCAAGTACTGTCAGCTGACAGCCTTTCAAAATGGGAAAATTTACGGAATCCTACCATACAACTATTATCATACGAATATTGCCGTTGCATTGGCAGACGCCTACTACATCGGTAAAGTATTATATCCCGACCGTTTTGGTGATGTAAATCCGGAATTAAAGGCTGACGAAATTTTCCAAGCTTTCCTGGGAAAGCCACTATACGAGCAGTATGAAGAGGCGTACGGCGGATTCAAAAACCTGTCGGACATGTTCAGGTGTGGATAAGATTGTCAATTAAACATTCCAACTATAAAAAGCGTCTAACACTAGTCTGCTTCATAATCATAACCTTTTTCCTTTTACCATTATCTGTGACTTTAGGCTGGTATAAGGTCTCATTGCTTGACATCCTTAGAGTGCTTTTCATACCAGATAACAGTCCGATCTCCACGGTTGTTTGGGATTTAAGGTTTAGGCGTGTTTTAGCCGCATTACTTATAGGAGCAGTTTTAGCTGGGTCAGGAACCGCTATACAAGCTTCGCTTAGAAACCCGCTTGCCTCCCCATTCACGTTTGGCCTATCATTCGCGGCCTCTTTGGGGGTTGCAGTGGCGCTCTTGTTCCTACAAGGAGGCAGCATTCAAAGGTTTCAAATCTATTTCTACAACCCATTTATAGTGTCCATCTTCGCATTTATCTTTTCGCTGATTCAAGTTATGGTGATCCTCCTGTTAGCCTATAAGGCTGGGCTTGGCGCTAGGGCCCTGGTTCTATCAGCTATAGCCATATCCTTCATTTACCAAGCTATCTTATACCTGTTGCAATATCTGGTTTTAAACGAGATTCTCACATCCACAGTAGTCTTCTGGACTTTCGGAGATTTAGGCAGAATAAGCTGGGGTGAGCTTTACCTAGTTGCAGCCGTATCTTTGGCAATAGTTATCCCTTACTTCCTTTACAGAAGCATAGACTATGATCTCATGCTTAGTGGTGACGAACTTACAAAGTCTGCGGGAATAAGCCCTGAGAGAATAAGGCTTGAAACAACAATTGTAGCTGCTCTTGGAGCTGCCATGGCAACATCCTTTGTGGGCGTTATCGGTTTCATCTGTCTTGTGGCTCCTCACGCGGCAAGGCTGATAGTAGGAGGTGGACATAAGTATCTAATGCCAACTTCAATGTTGATGGGATCAATACTACTGATTATTTCAGACACAATTGGAAGAAACATAATAGCACCAACCATAATTCCCGTGGGGATAATGACTTCCATGGTTGGCGCCCCCCTTCTAGTTTACCTGTTGATAAGGGGAGGAAAATATGGGCATAGAGATTAAAGTGAAAAATGTTAAACTTCACTATAAAAGTATTAAAGCTTTAGACGGCGTTTCGCTTGACGTAGGTGGCGGTGAAATTCTCTCCATAGTTGGACCAAACGGTGCTGGAAAAAGCACACTACTCAAAGTTATAAATGGAATTTTAAGACCAAAAATTGGAGCAGTGTATTTTGATGGAAGATTGCTGCATGAAATACCACAGAAAGAAGTCGCAATGAAAATGGGCGTCGTGCCTCAGAGAATAAGCTCTACGGGAATGTTAACAGTTTTTGACTTCGTGCTAACAGGGAGAAGACCATACATAAACTTTACACCCACGAAAATCGACGAAGAAAAGGCTTACGAAGCGTTGAAAACTGTAAACGCAGCTCATTTAGCCAACAGAACATTGGAAGAGCTCAGCGGAGGCGAGCTTCAACGCGTAATTATTGCAAGGGCTTTAGCCGTAGAACCAGAAGTAATGCTGCTCGACGAACCAACAAACAACCTTGACCTCAAATATCAACAAGAAATACTAAACCTCGTAAAAGCCCTCCGTTCAAAAGGACTAACCATTCTAATGGCTATACATGACCTCACCCAAGCCTACAGAATTTCAGACAAAATTCTAATGCTAAACAATGGAAAAGTCTTCGCAGCCGGAAAACCAGAAGAAGTGCTAACACCCCAAAACATATTAACCGTTTACGGCGTCCCAACAATCATCCTTAAAGAACACAAAATCATAATCCCAACCGAAGGCATCTAACACAACTCAAATACATAAAAATGGTTCAATGACGATCCTCCCGTTTAACAGCGACTATCTCAACATAGTGGTTTTAAAACTTCTCTATTTTGTATGACCTTTTCAATTTCTTTGTCCAAAAAATTTTTAAACTTTATCCTACAATTTTAAATGTCGGCCACAGGGAGTTTCTTTCCAGCTTTAACAGCCACAAACCCGGCTTTTTTATAATACCCTCTTCTTGGGACTTCAAAGCGTAGTGGCTTTTCGGTTGGCTTTTGAAAAATTGTTGAACATACGTCTATGACATTCAACCCACTTTTCTCCATCATTAACTTTAGCTCATCAAAGCTGTAAAATGTTGCATTTTTGTAAAAAACATTGCCTGTTTTGCCCTTCTTAATGTAAAAGCATGCCCATGGACTTTCCCTTAATATTAAGCCTAGTATAAGTTTCCCATCCTTTGCCAAGACTCTTGATGCTTCCTGAAGGACTTTTTCTGGCCTTTCAACAAAGCAAAGGGTTACTATGATAAATACGGAGCCGAACAATTCATCTCGAAATGGTAATTCCTCCCCTGAGCCCCTCACAACGGTTATTCCACGCCTTTTAGCAAACTCCAACACTCTTCCAGATATGTCAACACCGTACTCTATTCCTAAAGCTTCTGCAAAACGTCCTGTGCCCACGCCTATTTCAAGAGATGGCCCTCTCAAATCTTGAGATAAGGATGCTATACAGGATTTTTCAAGTTCAAAAGCTGATTTTCCAAAAGGCGAGTCAAACCACGCATCATACCTTTCAACGAAAGCATCAAAAACCTGACTCATGTCCAAGCTACGTTGGTTACTTTGCTATCAGTTGTGTCAAAATGTGTTTTAGGGAGGCGGTTGCCGTACAAACGTAGGTATCTGCGGCGCCATAGTAAATGTGTATCGTATCGCCTCTAACCACCGCACCGCATGGGAACACCACGTTTCTCACGTAACCTTCCTTTTCATAACTTGTAAGGGGTTCGAGCAGGTAGCCGGTAGTTCTAGCGATGACGTTTTCAGGATTTTTTGCGTCAAGCAGAGCTGCCCCAACCCTGTACACATTGTCTGCTGAAACTCCATGGTAAAACAGAAGCCAACCATGCTCTGTTTTGATGGGTGGCGTTGCCAATCCGACTTTTTTGCCATCCCACATACCGATTCTTGGTCTTATAAGTTTGAAACTCAAAAGCTTGCTAGGATCTATTGAATCCAAGGAGTTTATGTAATCATACACTATGTTTATGCCCCCTGTCCTGTGAATGAATATGTACTTGTCATTTATCCGTTCTGGAATTATGCAGGCGTTCTTGTCGTCGATACCTGGGGGCGAAATTATCCTGGGTTTTTCCCAGTCCCAGTTGTAGGCTAGGAAGTCGTCTACCTTGATGGATGTAAGGGCCACCCTTGGCGGATTTACGTTGTCGTAAGCTGTATAGAACATGTAAAGCCTATCCCCAACTCTTACGATCCTCGGGTCCTCGCAACCTGAATGGCCTGGTGTAAGCTTCATTTCATAGTGCTCCCTTGGAACGTATACCGGTTTGTCCAACCTTTCAACGATATTGAAACCGTCCTTTGTGACGGCTAAACCTATAGTTGAAGTTTTATCAGCAGACAGAGCCCTATAGAGAATGTATATTTTCCCTTCAAGCTCTATGGCTGCGGGGTTGAAGGTTGCGAGACTTTCCCAGTCATGTGCTGGATTGGGCTTAATTATCGGATTTTGAGGATATCTGGTGAATGCCGGCATAGCCTTAGCCTTCATAACATCCATAATCTCCCCCACTTTAACTGTTGCTAGGCAGCATGTGGTATCGGCCGCACCATAGTATATTCTCAGTTTACCATCTTCAAGTAGCGCTGATGTCGGGAAGACAACCCTTGGCACATGCCCATACCATTCATAGAACTCCTCAGCCACCATGAAGGGATAGTCCGTTTTGGCTAAGACCTTTCTTGGATCTTTTAGGTCAAGCAGAAGTGCTTCAACACCGAATACACGGCTTTCAACGTCCTGTAAGAAGTAGTTTTGAATATAGGAATATATGAGTAGCCAGCCATCCTTCAGCTTTATCGGCGGGGCTCCAACCTCTATGTGGTCTAGCGAACTCCTTCTCGGGTCAGGGGTCAAAACGTGTTCTTTAAGGTTTTTGTACCAATCCTCCATTTCGCTATACCAGAAGGCGGGATCATCTCCAAGCTGCGCTATCCCAATATAGGCCGGAGGCTGATCTGTATTAACAGTTAAGACGGCGGTGAGCTTTCCACCTATGCGCTCTGGAAAGAGCGCCATGGCCTTAGCGTTAAAGGGTGTGACCAAGTATTTTCCCTCAATGGTTCTCAAATCTCTGCTGACGGCAACACCAACCCTAATCCCCTCAGCCCGAGGAGGCATGGTGGATATCGCCGTGTAGAAAATGTAGTACTTCCCGTCAATGTATGTTACCCTAGGATCCTCACATCCAAACCTTTCCCAATCCTCTTCTGGAAATATGAACCTCCTCCTATCTGAAAAATTCACACCATCCTTGCTCTTTGCTATACCTATAGAACTGAAGCTTGATCCCTGTTTTCTAAGCAGGTCCGAGGAGGATATGGCCCTATAAAGCATATAGTAAGTTTTTCCCCTCTTAATTACGCTTGGATTGAAAACGGCGTAAGCTTCCCAAGCCCTTTCGCGGGTGGGTGACAGGATAGGATTATGTCCATACCTCTCCATAATCTTTACACGCTCAACAATCATTTAGGTATGAATAAATATAAATGGTTCCTAAGCAAAACAAGGTCAGCTAAAACATTTATTATGTAGCCTTCATATTTTCTTTTTATTAGAGTTACATGGCTTTGCTTGAGAAGTATTGGGGTAACCCAATCGTTTCTCCTAAACCCAGCCATCCTTGGGAATCCTTCCAAACATTTAATGCTGGGGCAATCTTACTAAACGGCAAGGTTCACCTATTGTACAGGGCGGTTGGCGAGGATTGGGTTTCAAGGTTTGGGTATGCCTCCTCAGAAGACGGGTTTAGGATAGATGAGAGACTTCCAACGCCTGTTTACGAGAGAGCTTCTGCCGTGGGACCGTTCATGTATTTCTCACCTTCAGGTGGTGGTTACTATGGTTGTGAAGATCCTAGGCTTGTAGAACTTGAGGGGAGGATCTACATGACTTACAACGCATTCGGCCCACAGGAACTGAGGGTTGGTTTAACATCCATCAGCGTTGAAGATTTTCTAAACAAAAGGTGGAGGTGGAGCGGCGAGAAACTCATCACCCCTCCAGAAGAGGTCCATAAGAACTTCGCAATCTTTCCAGAAAGGATATACGGCAGAATCGCAATCTTGCACAGCATTTCTCCAAAAATATCAATAGCGTATTTTGAGGATCTCGAATTTAAGGAAGGTGAATGGGTAAGGAGCCACTACCATCCGACAATGGTTGATGGAGGGTGGGAGGCAGAACTGAAGGGATGCGGCCCTCCCCCAATAAAAACGGAAGAGGGCTGGCTGATATTCTATCACGCAATAGACAAGAGAGAACCTTGGAAATACAAGATTGGGGCAATGCTACTGGATCTGGAAAATCCTGAAAAAGTGCTCTATAGATCGAAAATACCTGTTATTGAACCAGACCAATGGTACGAAAACAGCGGCTACAAACCAGGGGTCGTTTACACATGCGGCGCCATCGTAAGAAATGGAAGGCTAATCTTGTACTACGGTGCGGCAGACAACTACGTATGCGCCGCTCACATGTGGTTAGACGAATTCCTTTCCGCATTAAAGGAAGGAAAGGAAATCAATCAACAAAAGGAAAGCATGGGTCCATATATGGACTCAGCTTGCGAATAACGCTTTATCACGTATCCAACGCACTCTGAGTTTTGTTTTATGAGTTCGTTCTCCAAAAACTAAAAATACGAGTCATCGTAAAAATATTTTTTGGTGCTCGTATAGAATGTCGTTGCTCGATGAAAAGGTCACACCTGTGATTGAGGAATATCTTGAATGCATTTATAGGCTTGAGGAAAAATACGGTGTGGCCAAAACCAAAGACATTGTTATTATGATGAAAGTGGCTCCGGGCACTGTAACAAATACTGTTAGGTTCCTGAAGAAAAAAGGACTTGTTATGCATCAGCCTTACCGTGGTGTTAAGCTTACGGATAAGGGTCGCAGGTTAGCCATTCAGGTGGTAAGGAGACATAGGCTTTCTGAATGTTTGCTTGCAGACATTCTTCACATAGATTGGGAAAAAGTTCACGAACTTGCTTGCGATCTTGAGCACAGCCTGACCGAGGAAATTATTAAGCCTTTGGAAAAGGTTTTGAATCATCCAAAAAGGTGCCCTCACGGAAATCCCATTCCAACGAAATGTGGAGGGATATTCGAGGAAGAATCGGTTCCTTTAACAGAACTCGCAGTTGGTGCCCAGGGCGTTGTTGCAAAGATAGTGGATGAGCATAGAGATGTACTACAGTACTTGGGTAGATTAGGTGTTTTCCCCGGAACCTCCATAAAAATTTTGGAGAAGAACCTCATAGACGATTCAATCACGTTAATGATAGAGGATGCTCGCCATGTGCTGAGTCGTCGAATCGCGTCCGTCGTGTATGTTAAGCAACCACGTTAAAAATAGTGATCTGGATGGGTAAAAGAACGATTCCACTAACCGCATTGAAAGCTGGAGAGACAGCGACGGTTGTTTCTATAGATGCTGCTTTTTGCAAGGGATGCGGAAAAAGATGGGGATTTGAGAAGAGGCTTATGGATATGGGTTTAACACCTGGTACGAAAGTTACTGTTGTAAAGTCTGCCCCATTCCATGGGCCTGTTGAAATCCTTGTCAGGGGCTCGAGACTTGCGCTCGGCAGAGGCATTGCCGACAGGATCCTGGTTGAGGTTGAAAATTAATGGCCGAAAAAAGGCTTCGCATAGCTTTGGCTGGAAATACAAATGTTGGGAAATCGGTCATATTTAATTATCTAACCGGTTTACATCAGCATATTGGCAACTGGCCTGGAAAAACCGTGGAAAAAGCCGAAGGAACCCTCCATTTCAAAGGCTATACAATTGACATCATCGATTTACCTGGAATTTATTCTCTTTCCACATATTCCATTGAAGAACAAATTTCAAGGGAGTACATTACTGTTGAGAAACCTGATGTTGTGATAAATGTTGTGGACGCTTCTGTTCTTGAAAGAAACCTTTACTTCACGTTGCAGCTTATGGAGTTGAACGTCCCGCTTGTTTTGGCGCTAAACCAGGTTGATATGGCCAAAAAGAAAGGCATTGAGATTGATGTGGAGAAATTGGAGAAGCTTTTGGGTATGCCTGTTGTTCCAACAGTCGCGATAAAGGGGATAGGGATTTTCAAACTTTTAGAAAGAGCTGTTGAGATTGCAGAAAAAAGAGAAACCCCAAAGATGGTAGTAAAGTTTGGAAAAGAAGTTGAAGATGGAATAGCCAAACTTGTAAAAATGCTGGAGGGAGTTCATTGCCGATATCCACCGAGGTACGTGGCGATCAGGCTGCTAGAGGGGGACGAGGAACTAGAAAAGGAAATTGAAAGGCTTAATCCTGAGGTGGTTGCTACAGCCAAGAAAATTTCAAAGGAACTTGAGGAGCTTCATGGACACAGTTGTTCAACGGTAATAATGGCTGAGCGATATGAAATCGCTGGCCGTATAGCTAGAGAAGTACAAAAGCTCTCCTCCTCTATAAAACCTAGGCTTGAAGAACGCCTCCATAACCTTACAACCCATAAAATTGCCGGATACGTTATAATGATTCTCTCACTCCTTGCAATATTTTATTCAATCTTTACTGCAGGAGGGTACCTTTCAGAGTTTTTAAATGAGCTGTTTTATGTCACAGAACCGCTTTTCTACGAACTTTTTGGAACAGGGGCCATCGGAAAATTGATGTGGAGCGTAATGGAAGGAGTTATCGCTGGCATCACAATTGCACTGCCGTACATCGTTCCATTCTATATTGTCCTCTATTTCCTTGAAGATTCCGGCTACTTGAGCAGGATTGCATTTCTAATAGATAACATCATGCACAAAATCGGACTACATGGGAAGGCCATCATTCCGTTAATTCTTGGCTATGGATGCAATGTTCCAGCCTGCTTGGGATGCAGAATCATGGAAACCGAAAGGGAGAGACTTCTCGCCGTTTTTGTAACAACACTTGTGCCATGCGCAGCCCGTACAGTAATAATTCTTGGTTTAGTTGGCAAATACTTAGGTATTGAATACGCGTTAGCACTCTACATCTTTAACCTAGCAATAATCTTCGCTCTTGGAAGATTGGCATTTAAGGTTCTGCCAGGCGAACCCACCGCCTTAATCATGGAAATGCATGATTATAGATGGCCCCATCTAAAAACTGTCTTGAAGCAAACGTGGTTTAGGTTGCTTGAATTCATCAAAATAGCCTTTCCCCTCATAATTCTTGGAAGCTTTACAATTAAACTCATAGAGGTTTTTGGCTTGCTTGAACCAATAGCATTAGCTTTAAGTCCTGTAACAGTTACATGGTTAGGGTTGCCGCTAATCACGGGAATAGCCTTAATCTTTGGAGTTTTAAGGAAGGAGCTAACACTCATCATGCTTGCAACACTTTTTGGAACGACAAATTTCGCAGAAGTCCCAGGATTCGGTCCCATTCAAATGATAGTTTTCACAATAGTAACGATGTTCTACATACCCTGTATATCAACAATTGCAGCCTTAATAAAAGAAATCGGTTGGAAAAAAGCACTAATCATAACAATCTTCGAGATACTCTTTGCAATAACAATAGGTGGAATAGCGTATAGAATCCTAATCCAAATATTTGCTTTAGGACATTAAAATTAACGCCGCAAAATATACTGGATGTATAACGCAACCAAATTTGATGTTTTTTAACTTAAACGCTTTACAATGGTTCTTTCATGCAACTTTATTGCTGTAAACGCAAATGCTGCGGTGAATGCTATGAGTACTAAGAAGTCTAATGCCAATGAATAAAAACCTCTGTTTAGGAAAAGCTGTCTAACAATGTCTGTGAAGTATGTTAATGGAGAAATTGAAGTTATGGCTATCCCCCATTGAGGAAGCTGTTCTACTGGTATGAAAACTCCGCTTATGAAGACTAGTGGAAACTTGACGAGGGACGATAGCATCATTGTTGTAGCTGGTACGTCTGTTGGGGGGTAAGCTGAGAGCAACACGCTTAGGGCTGCGAAGCACAGGTTAGCAATGATTAGCGGTAAATGTTGCGTAATGAACTTATGAGAGATGGCACATCCTGTTTGAGTGAAAGGACGAATGGTATGGCCTCCTGCTCTGCCAGCGCAACGGCTAACTCGTCTACGTCTTCAGGTTTTGTAGGTCCATGAATAACGATCATCCTAGGCTTTATCGGATATATCTTCACAGCTATTATCGGTGATCGACCTTTGCTAACGCCGACGAAGATTAACGCTCTCATAGAATTCGTACCGAACAATCTTAGAAAATCTGTTGCATCCATGAGCTTTATGGCATTCAGACTATCCACGACTGTATACCCGTACACTGGTAGGTTTTGCCCTCCCTTACCCGCCAATACTATGCCGTCTACCGCCTCTACAATATCTTTAACGGACCTTGCCTCAGGAAACTCCGCTATGTCTAAGATAACGTTGCTGAGGTCTTTTGTCATGGCCGTAAACTTCTTTATATGGGCCCCACCCTTCTTGGAATCGATCTCTATCAATGCCATGACGAACTTTCTAAGAAAGAGCGTTCCTGGAGATTTTCGTCGATTCTTTTCGTAGTCGCTCAAAACCGATGGTGCTATGCCCATATGTCTTGCCAGCTCACTCTGGCCGAGCTCGAATAGAAGCCTCCACTTCTTCATCACATCGCCAGGAGTTTTAGAAAGTATTATCTCGCCAGCTATCCTGTTCATTAGGGCCTCTTCCGCCGCTCCGTACGAACCAGTAGAACTATCCATTCCCTGTAATATTGCTCTAAGGCCTGAATATATTAATATTCTAGCGCTGAAATAAAGTGATGTAGAATGAGAAAGAAAAGCACGCGTATGAAGAAGGTTAAACCACCGGTCACGATAGAGGTCTCGGACATCCTAAACTTAGCCAGATTAGCCATGAGTAGGGTCGACGTTCAGCCGTTATTTTGGCACTTCAAATGGAAGAATCAACCGATACTAGGTTATCTTTCGTCCATACCGTACTGGTACGGGAACTTACCAATCTTTGCTTACACAAAACTCAATTGTGAATTGAAAAGCTACATAGCTTACATGAGCGTCGAGAAAGAGGAGGTCGTGCTGACAGACAGCAACGACGACAGTAGGTACATGTATGGTGCAGTCATTGAAACCGAGGACGAGCCTCCTTTCATAACAGAAAACCTTTCCAGACCGTATAGGCTGAAAGATAAGCCAGTACTCATAAAGGCAGGAAACTTAAACTCTCTAATCAGAATGCTAATCATACTATCGGATACGAATTCCTCGCCGCCTTTATGGTGCTTTGAGTTTAAGGGCAAACATGTGCTAGGTCTTATAGCTCCATTCTTTGACTATTATGATGCCAACGCCTTACCGGTTTTCTTCTACATAGAAAGCGATGTCAAACCTCCAGCACCATTCATAAGATACATCTCGCTCAAAACCGGAGAGGAAATTTCTTACGTACCTTACATAAGTGATATGAAGTACTTCTATGGCAGGATAGTAAACGTTAAGTCGATGCCATTCTTTACCGGCCCGAGTTTAGGCGGTCGTAGATAATTTCCTTACGAACCTCCAGCTTCTTGGCGAATGTAACTTCACATTTTCATGTACTCATCGCACAATTTTATTGTTAAAGAGCGAATTAGGGGCAAAAATACGCAAATTTTGGAATTTTAGCCCAATATTGTGTTAAAATTTATTAGATGGCTGATTTAGCCGTTGTTTCTGGAGTGTGAGTATTGTATGTCAGCAGCTGAAGTAGGCGTAGCACAACCAGTCATAATTCTGAAAGAAGGAACGCAGAGGTCTAGGGGTAGGGATGCACAGTCATCAAACATCATGGTTGCAAAAATTATAGCAGAAAGTATGAGGACATCGCTTGGACCAAGAGGAATGGACAAGATGTTAGTTGACAGCTTCGGAGACGTCGTCATAACGAACGATGGTGCCACAATACTTAAGGAGATGGATGTGGAGCACCCCGTGGCCAAAATGCTCGTTGAGGTTGCCAAGGCGCAGGACTCGGAGGTTGGCGATGGTACAACTACGGCCGTCGTCCTAGCAGGAGAACTCCTTGCCAAAGCTGAGGAGTTGATCGAGAAAGAAGTCCATCCGACTGTAATAATTGACGGGTACCGCAAGGCAGCGGTAAAGGCCCTTGAAATACTCGACGAGATAAGTCACCCGGTAAGCCCGAATGACAGGGATATGCTAATCAAGGTCGCTAAGACCTCGACAGCAAGCAAACTTGTATCCGAGGAGGCAGATTACCTCTCGAACTTGGCGGTAGATGCTGTGCTAAAGATTGCCGAGAAGGTTGATGGGAAATGGGAGGTCGACCTAGATAACATCTTGCTTGTTAAGAAGAGTGGCCAGTCGTTACGCGACACGAAACTCATCGAAGGAATCGTCTTGGATAAGGAAGTGGTCCACCCAGATATGCCGAAAATAGTTAGGAATGCGAAGATAGCAATACTTGACGCACCCCTTGAAATAGAGAAGACAGAGTTTGATGCTAAGCTCCACATAGAAACTCCAGAGCAGATGAAGGCTTTCATGAAACAGGAGGAGGATATGTTAAGGGAGATGGTCAACAAGGTCATATCCGTCGGTGCAAACGTCGTAATATGTCAGAAGGGTATTGACGACCTAGCCCAGTACTTCCTCGCAAAGGCGGGCATTTTGGCGGTACGTAGGGTTAAGAAGTCCGACATGGACAAGCTTGCTAAGGCCACAAACGGAAGGGTCATTTCGAGGATCGACGACCTGACTCCTGAAGACTTAGGAAGGGCAGCCCTCGTCGAGGAGAGGCGTGTAGGCGAAGATAAGATGGTTTTCATTGAAGGATGTGAGAATCCGAAGTCTATAACGATACTCATCAGAGGAGGTACGCAGAGGATAGTTGATGAGGCCGAGCGTTCGCTGAAGGACGCGATAAATGTGGTCAAGGACGTTATAGTCGAGGGTAAGGTGGTGGCGGGCGGTGGTGCTCCTGAGATAGAGGTGGCCATGAGGCTCCGCGACTATGCCAACACTTTGGCCGGCAAGGAGCAGCTGGCCGTGAACAAGTTTGCCGAGGCATTGGAGATAGTACCGTCACAGCTTGCTGAGAATGCAGGTATGGATCCAATAGAAACCATAGTTAACTTAACGAGCGAACACAAGAAGGGCAACAAGTGGGCTGGCGTTGACGTGTTTAACGCCAAGATAGCGGATATGTTCAAGCGTGACGTCATTGAGCCGTTACTCGTGAAGAAGCAGACGATAAAGTCCGCGGTCGAGGCTGCGTCGATGATACTCAAGATAGATGATATAATTGCCGCCTCAAGATTAGAAGAAAAGACTCCAAAGACTGGAAAGGAAGAAGGAAAAGTTGGAGAAGGAGAAGGGTCCTTCGATTGATTACAAAGGATTGACGAGGTACGAGAAAGCGAGGATAATCGGTGGGAGGGCACTCCAACTTTCGCTCGGTGCTTTCCCGCTCGTGGAGACGAAGCCTGGCGATACCGTGATAGACATCGCCAAACGAGAACTTGAGGCAGGTGTTCTACCGATCATAATTAGACGAAAAAGACCTGACGGCTCTTACGTTGACATTCCGCTTCAAGAGTTGCTCGAAAAACAAACCGTTTAATTCTTTATTGTGTTCATTTTAAAATTTTGAAATATGTTACTCAAATGTTTTTGACATCAACCCTTATAAGAAGATAATCGCATCTCCGTTACATTACATGAAGAATATCTAGGTGATGCTTGAAAAATGTACCGAGCAGGGATAAGAGAGCTTGAGGCATCCTACAAAAAGCTCTCATCCTGGTACTACAAGGTTGCAAAGTCCGTCATTTATGGCATTACAAGGGCATTTATAGATAATTACAGCCCATCCAAGTTTACGCGAATTTTGGCCAGCCCTTTATGTTTTGATCTTTTAATAGTCGCCACTGGGCTGGAAGAATTAGGTAGTGGGTCTACCACGATCATGGGTGCCATACTAAAAGACGCACTCACGCCCACAGATGGTGTAGTGATATTGGGTGGAAAGAGTCTTGCTAGGTTTGACGTTCCCAACGAACTCGACACTGTTGCAGTCGAGCTTGGCCTCACAAGCGATGAGGTTGAACGCTTAAAGTACTGTAGCCGAATGGTGGCGAAGGTGGATGAAGCTGCCATACAGGATGGTTTCCATTTATACCATCACATGATGGCAGTATCGTACGACGGTTTTTGGGCAGTCGTTCAACAGGGAATCAACCCAATAACCTGCAAGGCTAGGAGGTACCACTGGTTCTCTGGCAAGGTCAAGAGCTTCGTAGAAGAACCGCATGAGGGCATAGTCAGCCAAGAAAAGTCGAAGTTTGTCTTGGATATGACCGCAAAGGAGAGCGATGAGGCGAGGCGTGCTTCAATCGAGCTTATAGTGTACGACTTCAAAAAATTAAAGCATGTGTACAGCGTCGCTCAGCAAAGGACACAAACAAATCTTTCCCTGTGGTTTGACTCACCAAAGGTCGAGAGCTTCATTGACCTGCCGCTTAGGATAAACTGGAAGCTGATCAAGAGCATCGGCTCAAACCCGCCATCAAACTACGAGGGGTTATTGGCGATAAGGGGCATAGGACCGGAGACTGTAAGGTTCCTCGCCTTTGGGTGTAGGTGGTTGTACGGTATAGTGCCGAGCATGAACGACCCTGCCGTGATTTTGGACGAATGTGCCACCTATACCCCAAGCAAAGAAGAAGAAAAGATGGTTTTCGACATTATCTCGGCTATAGAGTTATCCAATCTCCCGGCTGAATTGAAAAATCGGGTGCTCCACAAGGTAAATGCATGGCTAGCCCAAAAGGAGTTTAATGCTTAAAGCGGTCTATGCTCCCCTTATGAATTCTTCTACCATCGCCCTCGCGACCTCGTCCGGGTACTGAACCGGTGGTGATTTCATGAAGTATGCCGAAGGGCCTATCAACACACCAGCTATGCCCCTGTCCATTGCTATCTTTACGCAGCGTATAGCATCTATGACGACACCCGCCGAATTGGGCGAGTCCCACACCTCAAGCTTCAATTCTATATTGAGAGGTGCGTTGCCGAAAGCCTTCCCTTCTATCCTGATGTAAGCCCACTTCCTATCCAAAAGCCATGGGACATAATCGCTGGGTCCGATATGGACGTTTTGTTCGCCTATGTCATAAGGTATGAGCGAGGTAACAGCCTGAGTTTTCGAGATCTTCTTGGAGGTTAGCCTTTCCCTCTCGAGCATGTTCAAAAAGTCCGTGTTCCCGCCCACGTTGAGTTGCATTATCCTCTCTACCTTTACGCCCCTATCAACGAGTAGCTTTACTAGAACTCTGTTGACGATCGTAGCGCCTACTTGGGATTTAACATCGTCACCTATTATAGGTACGCCCCTCTTCTCGAATATCTTCTGCCAACGGGGCTCTCTGGCTATGAAGACTGGTATGCCATTTACAAAGCCGCAACCTGCCGCAAGTACCTGCTCAACGTACCACTTTGTGGCGAACTCACTCCCAACCGGTAGGAAGTTTACTACAACATCTACCTTGTTGCTTTTCAGGACGTCAGCAACATCAACCGTAGGCGACGGGTGTTTTTCGATTATCTCGGATAGGTATTTTCCCAAACCGTCGTGCGTCATGCCCCTCATTACTTCAACACCAAGCTTCGGTACGTCGGCAAACTTTAGAGTGTTGTTCGGCGGGGCGAATATCGCCTCGGAGAGGTCTTTGCCTACCTTGTTTTTATCTATATCAAAAGCCGCCGCAAACTCGATATCTGAGACATGATAATTTCCGAGCCTTACGTGCATAAGGCCGGGCACGAACTCGTCATCGTCCGCGTTTTTATAAAACTCCACACCTTGTACAAGCGCGGATGCGCAGTTACCCACACCAATTATGCCTACCCTAATCTTACCCACACCGCTTCACCAGAATTTTATGGTCATAAACTACTGTATTAATCTTTTTCCTTGGCAAAAAGTTGGGCACGGAGATTATCCAAGAATTCTTTGGCTTTTTCGAGAAGCTCCTCGCCTTTTTTTGTTATCTTGTAATACGTCCTAGGCGGCCCCGCATCGCTCGGAATGGTTTGGGATACTGCTATAAGCCCCTCCTTTTGCAACATGTAAATCACGACGTAGCAAGTGACCTTTCCCGGCCTAAACCCAAACCTTTTCTCTATCATCTTCTCGACCTCATAGCCGTATAAGGGCCCCTCCTTTAGCAGGCTGAGTATGTAAAGCCAAAGGTTTTCTTTCGTCAGCTTTCGAACGAGGCGCTGGAATGCCATAACCGAATCGTATGACATATTGGCTTTTTCGGATAAGAACGTTTTGTCGAACATGTTAATATCAAACCACCGCCAAAGCTTAGTTACGATGCGAACTTGGTAGAGGTTAGCAATGTAAAGGCGATTATCTTAGACTTGGACGGTTGCGTGTACATAGGTGAAAGGCCGATTGAGGGTGCGGTTGATGCTATCGAAAAGCTAAGGCAGATGGGCTACCGCATACTCTTCTTGACAAATAACTCGACACTTTCGACGGCAGACTACGTTAACAAGCTTAACAGGATGGGAATACGAACCAAAGAGGAAGAGATACTGACTTCAGGTATGGCGACCGCAAGATACATTTACGACGTTTATGGACGATCCAAAATACTTGCCGTGACTGAGGAGGGTTTTGTTAAGGAAGCTATCCAGATGGGTCATGTCGTGTTGCCCTTTGAGCGCTTCCACGAAGCGGACATAGTCGTGGCTGGACTTGACCGCAAATTTAACTATCAAAAGTTAAGGGCAGCCGCTAGGGCGATAATGTCCGGTGCGAAGTTTATCGCGACGAACGAGGACAGAACGCTTCCAACGGAGACAGGTCCAGACCCAGGTGCCGGTGCGATTGTGGCAGCGATCAAAGTCACGACAGGTGTCGAGCCTACAGTTATAGGAAAACCTTCCAAAATTATAGCAAACATAGCGCTCGAAATGTTAAACGTCAAGAGCTATGAGGTAATACTCGTCGGTGATAAGGTGGAGACCGATATAAAGACAGCGGAATCTGCGGGTATGCTTAGCGTCCTCATTTCAAACACAGAACCTGTCGGACACCCAAAACCAGATTTCGTGATAAGTAGTATAGCTTTGTTGCCAAAGATCCTGTCAAGAAGATGATGTATTGAATATATACACATTTGGACTTTCCTTCAAAGTTCGCAGGACGACTCTCGTCTCGGTTGACACTACACCATCCATTTTACCTATCTCATCAAGTATCTTCGCAAGAGCCTCTCGGTCCTTTACTTTTAGCTTGAGCAGGCAATAATAATCACCCGTCACATCGTGGACCTCTTGCACCTCAGGGAAAGATACCAAGGCCTCTAACACTTTATCATACAAGTGCGGTTGGGCCTTTACCGCAATGAAGGCAGTCATCATTTTTCCTATCTTGTTTTCATCAATTACTGCTTGGAACTTTTTGATATAGCCTTGCTTGATTAGTTTCTTTATCCTGCCGTAGACCGCAGCCTCGCTTATGCCCAGCTTTTTAGCTATCTCAGAATAAGAAGCCCTGCCATTCTCTTGAAGTATGTTAAGGATCATCAGGTCTTTTTCATCCAATCCAGCTTTCATAATCACCCCAGAATGAGCGTTTTAGGGAATATTAAGATTATGGTTATAAATAATCGTCCACGTCCGAAAATATTGATTGCCATGTTGACAACAGTCGCTTTGGTTAAGGGTCCTGAGCTTCTGAAATATAGCTTCCCAGAACCACATCCGATGAACTTTCGGAGAATCGAGAGCTTCTATAAAAAGATAGATGCCTTGCCCAAAGAGATGCAGGACGCATTAAAAATCATCCCACCCAAAATGGCCACTACAGAGGAGATAGCGCTATTTCACGACATCAACTACATAGAGTTTGTAAAGAAAAAGTCTGCAAAAGGAAGGGGTTACTTGGACTCTGGCGATACGCCGTCCTTCCCCGGAATATTTGAGGCGGCTTGTTATGTTGTGGGCTCGACGCTCGAGTTATGCAGGATTATTCTTTCAGGGAGTATAAAGAGAGGTTTCAACCCTATGGGCGGGCTCCACCATGCGAGGAGAGCATCGGCCTCAGGCTTTTGTGTCTTTAACGATCCCGCTACGGCCATAATGTACCTACTCAAGGTCGCAGGCCTTGATGCTGTTGCGTACGTAGATATAGATGCCCATCATGGGGATGGTGTTTGTTACGAGTTCTACGACGATAAAAGGGTCGTGTTCGCAGACATACACCAAGATGGTAGGACGCTCTATCCAGGTACTGGTTTTAGGCATGAAAGGGGAAGGGGTGAGGGTGAAGGCTTGAAACTGAACATACCTTTGCCACCCGGTTCAGGTGACGAGGAGTTCAAAGCCGCTATGCTTGAGGTAAAGGACTTTCTTATGGAACATGATTTCGACTTTATGCTCTTTCAGTGCGGCGCTGACGGTATAATGGGTGATCCGATTACCGATCTGAACTACACTGCGACCTCGCATAGGTTCGCGGCCGAGGTTTTGTGCGACATTGCAAACAAGAAATGCAATGGTAGAATACTCGCGATGGGTGGTGGCGGCTACAACCCAGAAAACACAGCAGAAGCTTGGACGAACGTCGTGAAGGTTTTCATCGAAAAGCCTTAACTAAACATGAACCTCATAGTCTGTCTGGCTATCAGCTTGGAGAGTCTTATGGGCTCCGGTATGCGGCCATGTAGCGTGAACTTATCCAGCAACCTCCTACCGGCATCCAGCTCAATACCCAAGCACCTGATGAACACCTTGTAGCCAGTCCGGAGCTTTACCTCGTGTCTTGCACCGTTCTTCTCGTAAACTTCAACCCTGAATTGCCAGTCATCGGGGAAATTTTTTATAAAAAAGTCCCTTATGCCCTTAGACTCCTCGTATGTGATGCAGACAAGCGGCAAACCAATGCTCTCGTACACCGCATTGAGATCCACTACGTTGTACCAGCTTATCACACAACCGCTCAGAATGATGGCGTTTATGTCCGTCCTACCGAGCTTCCTGTACAGCGATATGACAGCATCCGTCGCATCCATGCCCCCTACAGTGCATTTAGCCATCGCTAGGCCGTCTACTACAAAGTCGCTCCTCATTACGACACCTGCCATTATCGAGTTTTTGTTAAGTGACCTGTCGAAACTCTCGGCTATGCCAAGGACACGGATGGCGGGCTTGTCTAAACTTAGCTTCAGCAACTATCCCTCCTGCCAGTAGACCTCGCCGGGCTCTAAGACCGCTCCGGCAGGAACCTTGCTATAGGGTGAGATGACCGCGCCGAACTCCTTCCTACCTGTATCGATTAGTCCGCCTGCAACCATAACCTTGACGGTCTCTTGTCCGAGTTTCCTGTACCGTGTCGTGCATCCGGCGCCGAGCACAGCGCCCTCACCCACGACCGAGTGAAATATTGCAGAGCCCTCGCCGATTACGACATTTTCCAAGATGAGCGAGTTACCCAATATGGCGCCATCGCCTACATGTGTGCCGTCCAACACGACGGTGTAAGGTAGGACTGAGGAACCCTTGCCCAGCCTTACACCATCGCCCAAGAAGCAAGGACCAAAGAGCCTAGCACCGTTCTCGGTTTCGACATACGTGCCAGAGCGCAGAAGCCTGCCACTCGCTGGTAAATAGTTTTGTTTGGATGATAGGTATTCTAGGAAAGCGGCGTTAGCGTCCAACAGATCCCAAGCCCTGCCTATATCAAACCATAGACCCTCTCTCATTTTTACTACGTGTATTTTGTAGCCATCATCGACGAGTAGGTTCAGTATATCTGTCAACTCATATTCTCCCCTCGATGACAGTTTAATCCTAGAAAAGTACCTGAGGGATTCCGATGGGAGTATGTATGCGCCGGCGTTTACGTAAGCCTCAGGAAGCACCCCTGCTGGTTTTTCTATTATGCGCTCCAACGCTCCGTCCTTTTCTTTCAGCATACCAAAGCTACTTGCGTCCTTAACCTTAACGGCCAACATGACACCATCCCAGCTACCTTTACTGAAGGAAGAAATCAGTTCTCCCACGATGTCTTCCGTTATGGTTATGTCGCCGTAGATGGTAAGGAAGACATCCTCGCCTTCGAGGAAATCCTTGCACGCATAAAGCGCATGGGCCGTACCCAGCAGCTCTTTTTGTGGAATGTACGTTATGTTCATCTGTAGCCGCTCACGTCCGACCGCATGCCTAATCGATTCATCCATGTAAGCGACGGTTATGCCAACATCCCTTATACCGTTGCTAAGAAGGGCCTCAAGCACCCTGAGTAGCACTGGCTTGTCAACGAGCGGCAAGAGGTGCTTAGGTCTAAAGCTCGTGAGAGGCCTTAGCCGCTTGCCTAGGCCTGCGGCAAAAACTACGGCCTTCAACCGGCTTTACCAAACCTACGTCGTTTTAAAGGATATTAAGCTTTAGTCTGAACGTTTACCGGAATGGGAATAACTTTCGTGGGTCTCGGTCTCGGCCCGAAGCGTTACATTACAAATGCGGCGCTCGAAAGCATCAGAGCAGCGGACGTTGTGTTCCTTGACGTTTACACCGGTATTCTTCCAGATGAAACGATAGATTTTCTGCGCACAATCAGCAAGCATCTGGTCATAGCTGACCGCTACCTACTGGAGGATGGTGTCGAGGCAATTTTCGCGGAGGCCGCCAGAAAAAATGTGGTCATAGCGGCTCAGGGTGATCCGCTCATAGCCACGACACATACATCAGTGATTCTTGAGGCACACAAGCGTGGAATAGCCTATAAGATAGTTAGCGGAATATCTTCATACTCAGTAGCGGCAAGCCTATCGGGCCTTCAAGCTTACAAATTTGGCAGGGCCGTTACGTTGCCGATGGAGAAAGAGATCGCGCATGCAAAGTCCGTCTACGAATGTATCGTGGAGAACATGTCCAGAGGTTTGCACACGCTCGTCTTTCTCGATACCAAGAATGGTGGATTAACTATACCTGTCGCTCTCAACCGTTTGAGGGAATTGGAAGGCTTGTTGGGGAAGGGTGTAGCTTCGGACGATAGGCTCGTCATAGCCCTTGCAAGGCTAGGATACGATGATGAACTCATAAAGGCTGGAAGGATTGCGGACCTCGCTAAGATGGATTTTCCAAAACCTCCGCATATGTTGATATTTCCCGGCAAGCTGCACTTTTTGGAACGTGAGGCGCTCGTGAGGCTTCTTGGCGCTCCCCGAGAATGCGTGGAGGCTTACGAACCAATAAACTACGAAGTGGATAGAGTCAAGCGCTACATAGATGCATGCGAGAGGGTTTTATCCAAGTTGGGTACCTCAGCTGGAGATACAAAAGTTAACGATGTGCTGAACGTTGCTAAAAGCTACCTATACGACTCAAAATTTTTCTTGAAGTCAGGAGACCTTTTCGACTCATTATCCGCGATTTCGTACTGCGAAGGGCTACTGGATGCTCTGAGGATGATGGGTTACGTCGAGTTTGATTGGAAGTCGTAGTTCGCCGATCTCTTATATTTTGTCGGACTAATCGCTCCGGCTAACGCCTCGGATATGCGCTTTATGTTCGCCTCACATGCTTTGTACAACTCCTCATAGACTCTCAGGGCTTGCTCGAGACATTCATCATAGGTCTTAGTGCCTCTGTTTACCATCTCCATGAAATCCTCCACGAATTTCCTCGTATCGGGAGTAACTAGCCTCTCGTCTACACCAGATAAAGCATCGACGAGCCTCATGCCCAGCTCCGTCGGGTAGAAGCTCCTGCCCCTTTTTACGGCATATCCCCTCTCCACCACTATCTTGGGATACTCGGCACGTGTGGCATCCGTTCCTATACCGTTCTTTTCCATGAGTTCCAGCAGAGCCGCCTCCGTGAGTCTTGGTGGGGGTCTGGTCTTTTCTTCCTTCAGCTCCGACTTAACCACCTCAATTACGTCTCCAGGTGATAGCTTGGGTATGGGGGTTTCCTTGGGTATGAAGTATTCGAATATCTTGAAGAATCCCTCTTGGGTAATGACAGAACCTGACGCCCTTACGACAACATCACCTACTCTTATCTCCGTTTCGCTCTCACCCAATTCTGCATCAGAGAACAGCACGTTCGCGGCGAATCTTCTGGCTATGTATTCCCAGACATTCCGCTTAAGCGAACCATCTTTAAGGTACGGCTTTATAGGATATATCGGAGGATGGGCACCGTCGTCCTTTCTTCCGTTGAGCGGCTCAATTCTCACCTTGTTCAGATCTCCAAGTAGTTTGGATAGATCGGAATTTACCAGAGCCTCGATTGGCTCTCTGAAGTCAAAGTCGTACCTGAATCTATTCGTCTCGGTTCTTGGATACGAGCAATAACCTTCGGCATAAAGCTCCTCTGCAACCGAGAGTAATGTGGCCGCTGAGACGCCGGTTATCCTTGTCAGGTCCTTGAGGAGAGTGTCTGTATCGAGGGGCAGGGGTCTGCGAATCGTCTTTTTCTCCTCATCATAGGATAGTACACGTCCAGTCTTTTGTCCTTCAACACTTTTCCAAAGAGCCTTGGCCCTTTCAAGGTCTTTTATGTTTTCGCTTTTAGCCTCAAACTCTTCGCCATCTTCTGTCCTGAACCTTACCCGGATGTACCAGAACGGCTCCGGCTTAAATGACATTATCTCTTTCTCCCGCTTAACGATGAAGCCCAGAGTTGGTGATTGACAGGAGCCCCATGATATGAGCCTGACGTTTTTGTGTTTTCTCGTCTCTTTTGTAAGTAGTCTCGTAAAGGCCGCACCAGTCACGAGGTCGAAATGTTGCCTGAGCATGGCCTTCATGACCCAGTTCATGTTTAAGGAATCTTCAAGGTTGTTCCATGCCCTCCAAAGCTCGCCCGGATTTGTCGAGTTGAACCTCATCCTCTTGTATGGCGCTTGGTTGCCCTTAATGGCCCTGTATATTGAGAGTATCTCATAGCCTATCAGCTCGCCTTCCGAGTCGTTATCCGTCGCTATGATGAGTGCCCCGTCCTTTTTGAAAACCCCCTCAAGCTCTTTATATGATCTCTCATCGGAGATGATGCTTCTGAATTCTCTAACCGAAAAGAGCTTGGACGGATCTATGCTGTTCCACTCATACCCTTCGGGGAAGTCTGCGTTCAACACATGCCCTCTGACAGAAGTGACGTAAGCATCCACGCCTTTGCTCTTCAGCAACTTTGCTATGCTCCTCGCGACGCTTGGCTTCTCCGCCACGACGATGTATGTTTGGGCCTCGCCCTTGTGCACGCGCCCTCTACCCTATCGAGATGAAGGCATGAAACCTTTACTTTATTACGTTTATGCACATTAGGCTTGAACAAGAAATAAATACATGGAAGATCTATGGCATCGTCCATGAGTAAAAGGAGTGTATCATGTTATAAATGGGCAGACATCCCAGAGGATAAACTAAAACCAGACATAAGCAGGAAGGTAATACATGGAGAGAACATAACAGTCGCTATGTTCTCCCTCAAGAAAGGGGCAAAAGTCGACTCGCACAAGCACGTTAATGAACAGATTAGCTGCGTCCTTTCGGGTGCTGTTAGGTTCGTTCTGACTGATGGAAATGAGCATGTGGTGTCACAAGGCATGGTGATACATTTTCCACCCGAAGTTGAGCACGCTGCTTTAGCGTTAGAGGACTCGGTCGTTATTGACATCTTCAGCCCTCCGAGAGAAGATTGGAAAAAAGATACCGACCAGTATTTAAGAAAATAAAATGTTAAAAAGAACGCCATGCCTCCTTTACAAAATAACGGGCGATCTCGTTGAGGGTCGGCGTTGCGCAGAAGAGAACAGTCTTAGCTTCTGGCGCCTTTGATATACTACATCCAGGCCACATAAAGTTCTTGGAAGAAGCTAAGCGGTTAGGCGGTAAAAATTCAAGACTCATTGTGATCGTTGCTAGGGATAGGACTGTCAAAGAAAATAAGGGAAGGGACGCGGTCTTCGGTGAGAAGGCTAGACTCACTATGGTCCAAGCCCTGAAGCCCGTTGACAAAGCGGTCTTAGGATACAGACCATTCTCTTTCGAAAAAGTGATAAAAAAGTATAGACCGGACATCGTAGTCTTTGGTTATGACCAAGAATGGCTCATGAAGAGATTCAAGGAGTTATGCCGAAGAAAGAAGTGGAAAATTAGGGTCAAGGTTTTGAAGAAATACAACCTTGGAGGCCTTAATAGTAGCTCGGATGTAATAAAGAAGATTCAAGCACTTAAAACAAGAGCAGGATAATACCTGCAAGTATCAGCAATATCACCATAAATGCGATTAGCCCGCTTGCAATCGAAAAGACGAAAGAAGGTGTCGTAAGCCAGTAGAGGAAGAGTATGCCAAAAGCAAGCACAACAACTCCAAGAATTTTTGTCCATATCTTAACCAAGTAGGATTTGAGGGTGCTCATGTCTTCTCGCCTAACCTGTTAGTAACAAGAGTTATATTTACGTTACGCAAAATGGTGGAATGCACGGACAAGATATTATGAAATTTGATAAACGGATACTCTTGCTGTGATATCCTTCATCGAGATTCTGAGAAGAGCTAAATACTTCGCTGAAGGGGTTGACTCTCGAAGGTAGATAGTAAATGAAAATTCCAGGAATAACGAGAAAAAGGGATGAAGAGGTAAAGGTAGTAGGCGTAACCAGTATGGGCTTTGCTAGGGATAGGCTCATGGATGTTATCACGCAACTTAAGATCCAAGCGGAGAAGCTGAATAGAACGTCCCAAAGGCTTGCGGCAAGGGGCAAAGAACTGTTCGAGATGTGTGTCAGGGCCGAGCAGGAGAGGGACAAGGGCAGGGCGACGATATATGCCAACGAGATAGCCCAGCTTAGGAAGATCTCCCGTACAATACTGAAGAGTCAGCTTTCCTTAGAGAAGGTAATCCTAAGGCTCGAGACTGTGAAGGAATTCGGAGACGTCATGAACGTCCTAGGTCCAGCAACGAGCATAATAAGACAGGTTCAGTCGGAGATTTCTGGTCTAGTCCCGGAGGTTGCATACAACTTAAGGCAAGTCGACGATATGCTCGAGAGTATAATCGTCGAGGCTGGAAGCGTAACAGGTGCTTCCGTCCAAGTGATGGTAAGCGACAGCGAGGCACAAAGGATACTCGAAGAAGCTGCCGAGATAGCAGCCCAGCGCATGAAGAGTACATTCCCCGACTTGCCAGAAGGTTACAAACATTTAGAGGAAACTTCGACCGAGCCGAAGCAGTAATCTCACCAATAACTGCGAGAAAATGCCCTACTTAGTACATCGTAGTCATCCGAATCCATTGACCAACCTACAGATCCCGCATTTTCTTTAACATGCTCGAGTTTCATAGCCTTTGGTATTGCAATCACGCTCGGTCTTCTTACGACCCAATTTAGGGCTATTTGCGACGGCGTCTTTCCGTACTTGTCCGCTAAAGTTTGCAGAGCATCTGCCTTATGTTTCTCTAAATACTTCTTAGGCTCTGAGAGCTTGCCACGTGCGAGCGGGCTGTATGCGATCACGGTTATCTTTTCTCTTTCGCAAAAAGGTAGCAGGTCGTGCTCTATGCTCCTTTCCAGTAAGCTGTACTCGACCTGATTCGATACGATTTCCTCTCTAGCGAGCGATGCCATGGCCTCCTCCATCTCGCTTACTGAAAAATTGCTGACACCTATGAACCTAACAAGACCGTCCTTGACAAGCCTTTCCATAGCCCTCATGGTCTCCTTGATGGGTATTCTCGGGTTTGGCCAGTGAACTTGGTATAGGTCTATGGTCTTAATGTTGAGCCTACTCAAGCTGGCCTTTGCTGACTTTATCACGGACTCGTATGATAGGTGCTCTGGGGATACTTTGGTCGCCACGAAGACCTCGGCCTTCAAACCTGCTATGGCCTTGCCCACAACCTCCTCAGAATGTCCTGCCCCGTATGCCTCAGCCGTATCGATCAACGTCATGCCCAACTCTATTCCAAGCCTAAGGGCCGCTATGGCTTCAGAATCCCTGCTGTCGTCTCTACTGTGAAATCCTCCTATCCCCCAAGTGCCCTGGCCTAAGACCGGGACTTTCCAGCCTGTCCTACCAAGCTCCCTGTACTCCACGCCAATATGCTGGGTAAAGTAGGATTTTAGATTTCCGAATTAGTTCAGCATCTGTGGAAAATTTTTTCCGCGGTGCTAAACTGATTGAAGTAGTACGCCTCACCCCTAGTACTAACGTCGTATCGTTCTACTGGATCTTAGTGACGGATTGTAGCAAAAGGGCCTCTGCATGGGCTTTATTGAGGAGATAAGGAAGCGCCTCTTTCGTTACGTAAGATGCTTGTATGGCAACGGCAAGCGCCTTCATGTAGGCTAGCGCTATAACCTGCGCCGACGTCTCCTTACTCATGTAGCCGATGTTTATGGCAAAGTTGAATGCGTAACTTAACGCGGACCTTATCTCTTCCTTCATCTTATCCACGTCTATGATTAGCTCATCGCCGGAGTAAATCCTGCCTCCCTCATAAGCCGCATCAATTCTTATTCCCTTCAAAACGGCCTTTATGTCTAGCTTCATGAGAAGGCTAGCCAAGGATGGTGATATTACGTCGCCCTTTTTCGCCACGAGGGTGTCCTTAGCTATCCATATGCTGCCACCATCTATCCTCGTTGGTATCCTCATCTTACCTAGCTCGCTCAGGATAGGGCCTGGAGGTATGCCCGTGTTGCATTCTGGGATCACAACATCCACGTCAGCCTTCTCGCCTGCCTTTGCATGCATGAGCACTCTGTTCTTTTGCAGTATGAGTGCGAGCTTGAATGCCGACAGGTTGCTGAATAGAAGGCCAATAGGCTTGGGCCTGTTCTCCACGAGACTCTTTAGCTGGGGCATGCCCGCCTTCTCAGCTGCCTTCATGAAGAGCGTTTTCTTGGTTACCTTAAGCACGCTATCTTGCCTGAGCTTCGCCCTCAATTCATGCAGTACGTTTGCCCTTGTGCCCGTAAGCTCGAACACGGCAATTGTTGGGTACTTTTTTATGTACTCTACGAGCTCCGCCAATATACGTTCTTTCCAAGCCTTGCCAGCCCTTCTCTTTAGAACCGTTGCCAAGTTAGCTCACCGAACCCCGCACCAGGTTTAATACACCATTCAACCTACTTTTCCTCGATTTCAACCTTTACGGGTTCGCCCATGGTTTTTTTGACGTATATGGATGCCACGTTCCTAAACCTTTTCTCCAATTTTTCCACGATTCTGCTGATCACAGCTTCCGCATTTTCGGCCAGAGCCCCAGAATCCATGTCTTCTGTTCCAATCATGCAGCTGAGCGTCGGACCTTTTCGCAACCTGACAGTCACACTCCTTGAATATTTTTCTACGAACTTCTCGAGCTCTGTGCCTGGGGGTATGGGTACGGGGGCTTTACCCTTAGCACCGAGCGCAGCACCAAGTGCCTTCGCCGCTATGCCCATCATAGACGGATCGACGAGGAAGTAATCGTACTCTCTTGCAAGCTTCTTCGCCATCCTCTTGTTACCTACCAAAGCCTCTAAGTCCTCCTTCCCTAGAACCCTGTCTACGAGAGGAATCCTTCCTGCCCTAAGAGCCAAATCGCCAGATGCTATCACGCAGATCTTTCTCCTCTTTTTTCCAAGACCGTGTGGGAGCTCGATTGTTTCCGTAAACCTGTTCTCAGGTTTTGAAAGGTCCACGTCTTTCACGTTTACTATGAGATCAATAGATTGAACGAAATTTCTATTTGATGATTTCTTCGCAGTCTCTATAGCATCCAATAGCTTGGAAGATAAGGTTCTTAACAAACTAACCACCCAGCATGTTATCATAAAGACCTGAGTCTATATCTTTAATTACCTGCTTAGGCTCTTTACCGTCAACCTTTATTCCCATACTCACACACGTACCAACGACTTGCTTCAAGGCGGCTTTTAAAGTCTTGGCGCGTAGGTCGGGCATTTTTATCTTCGCTATCTTAATGGCAGAGTCTATCGATATGTTACCGACGTAATCTTTACCAGGACTGCCTGAGCCCTTCTCGACCGCCGCCTCTTTTACTATTAAGGCCGCAACCGTTGGCGTTCCCACCTTAACCGAAAACTCTTTCGTATCCGTATTAACGGTTATCTCGACCGGAACACGCATACCCATGAACTCAGCCGTAACCTCGTTTATCTTCTCCACAACCATGGGTACGTTTAACCCAAGTGGTCCCAAGGAAGAACCTATAGGTGGCCCTGCTGTAGCCTTACCTCCCTCTATAATGAACTTGAATTGTTTCTCGGGCATCCCTAATTTACGCACCTCCTTTCTGAGAAGAGACGATTCTTATCTGATCAGCAGATACCGATATCGGCAAGGGGAACGCTGCCTCGGACAACTCGACAGTAACCTCCCTTTTAGCCCTATCTATTCTTATGACTTTGCCGGTTATTCCTTTCAACGGACCCGCAGTCACCTCTACAGTATCCCCTTCTGAGAGCATGTCTATTATGGGCTTCTCAACTAAATGGTTAGATATCTCTTTTATATCGATCGGTATTACAGGCCTGCTCTTTATGTGCCTGATTCCCTGTATGAGTGTGTTTATAACTTCCTTGTTCTTCGCCTCAACGAAGATGTAACCTTTGACGTCCGGGAGCGTTAGGATGGAGGCTACTTCAGCGTTCTCGCCCCTTATCCTACTCTCCAGTATCCTGGCCACGTTCCTCTCTTGCCCTACTGTCGTCTTTATCGCGAACAGCTTATACTTCTCCGTGCTCAAACCTTAGCGTCACCGAGCCCCATTGACTGTCGGACCTTTAACTACCCCCTTTAACCAAGCCGTCCTTAAATATCTATTTTTGTCCGCTCAAAGCCTACGACTTAAATCGACTGAAGGGCCAGAGCCACGAACCTTACTATAAAAGCGATTGCTCCCAGCACAAGTATGCCCAGAAACGTTATTTTTAAAGTTACCGTAAATTCCTCCCTACTAGGTTTCTTCGCCACCTTCATGAGCGTCTTTACGGATTTTAAGAACTCGATAAGCTTCATACCTTTCACCGAATTCGTCTCTCGTGTATAATATATCCTTTTTTTCTAAAGATTTTCCCACCTCATAAAGATAAACCTTATGCAGCCTCCCATCCTCCGCAGAAACCTTGCTCACGAAGAGCAACGGCCGCCATCCCGGAACCGGAAAGTCATGGGCTATGATTTTTGCCCCAGGTTTAGCGTAAAGCTCAAGCCTTGGTTTTAGGATTTTTAAAGCATCATGCGTCAAATACAAGGTTATGATGTCTGCCGTGCTAAAATCAAAATTGAACAAATCTCCTCTTATTATTCTGAAATTTTTGATACCTTTCTCTAGTAGCTTGTTGCGAGCATAGCTTACTAGCACGGGGTTAGAGTCAACACCTATGACGGAACACTCATAGTTGCTGGCCGCCTCCACCAATATCCTTCCATCACCACAACCTAAGTCAACAAGCGTCTGCCCCTCTCTTGGCTCTGCAAGATCCAGCATTAACTTAACTATGTCAACCGGTGATGGATAGAATGGTATCTTCGGAGGAACTCTCTTTCTTGAAATGTATGAATACGACATGATCCGTATAGCTAAACGGAAAGGCTTGGATTAAACTTTTTTCCATCTTGAAGTAGATACAATAACAATGCTGCCTCAGTATGTAACCTATTAGCGGCCTGTTGCCAAACCGCAGACCTTTTTCCATCAATCACGGATGCTTCTACCTCTTCACCTCTATGCGCTGGCAAACAATGCATGAAGATCGCATCCGGCTTTGCTAAGGACATTAACCTTTCTGTCACTTTGTACTTCGGATAAAAAACCTTCAACCTTCTTTCCCTTTCATCTTCCTGACCCATGGAAACGAATACGTCAGTATAGACAACATCAGCATCCCTTACAGCATCCTCAGGATCCTCCGTTAGTTCTATCGTACCTCCGGACCTCTTTCCCCACTCCTTCGCCTGTGCTACAACATCTTCTGGTGGCTGATACTCCTTAGGGGATGCTACAGATATTCTGGCACCGAGCAGCGAGCATGCTTGGATAAGAGAATTACAAACGTTATTTCCATCGCCGACGTAAGCCACCTTCACCCCATAGATGTTGCCCTTTAGCTCCTTGATAGTCATCATATCAGCAAGTGCTTGACAAGGATGGAATTTGTCGCTTAATGCGTTGATTACCGGAACTGAACTATACTTTACCATCTCGGAGAGCATCTCATGTTTATAGACCCTTGCGACGACAGCATTCACGTAATCCGATAGAACGCGCATGGTATCGCTTATAGGCTCTCCTCTACTCAACTGCATCTCGCTGACGCTTAGCGGTATGCTCTCACCACCAAGCTTTGCTATAGCTACTTGGAAGGATACCCTAGTTCTTGTAGATGGCTTCTCAAAAATCAAAGCTATAGATTTGCCGGACAATGGTTTGCTATCTGGATACCCTTTTTTCTTAAAATTTATAGCCATATCCAGTATGTAAAGGACCTCTTCCGCAGCGTACCCTTCAAAATCCAAGAAATGTCTAACCATGCCCAAAATCGTATTACAAATAAATATTTAAACGTACTAACGTATGAGGCACCGATAACCTTTATCTTAATTATCGCCTACAATGTAACGCAGCTTAAGGGGGCGGTTCTCATATTCGTTGACGAAGAAGGACGGACGTTGGATAGGATATTGGATGCGTTAGCGTCACCTATAAGGATTGAGATGCTGAAGCAACTTTCAAAGCACGACATGAACTACACAGAATTGATACGCTCGGTGGGTATGAATCCCCAGAAAGATGCAGGAAAGTTTTCCTATCACCTAAAGAAGCTACTCAGCTCGAAGCTCATAAAAATTAACGAGAAGACAAAACTGTACGAGCTTTCACATAGCGGCAGGACAATGTTGGAAGTGATCGAGCAAGCGAAAAAGATGCTAGCAGGCTCCGATTTACTGATCGTCAGACGTAGTGAATGTTCGATAGAGGCTTTTGATAAGAACAAGATAGTGAACGCTCTGGTTAAGGAGGCAGGCATGCCAGCAAAACTCGCCCATAAAGTTGCATCCAGCGTGGAAGAAAAACTTCTCGATCTTAAAATAGAGTACCTCTCCGCACCCTTGATTAGGGAGCTTGTAAATTCCGTTTTAATAGATCAGGGTTTAGAGAAGTATAGGCACAAACTGACGAGAGTTGGTATGCCGATCTACGATGTTACCCAGACAATCAAGAATGCCTCAAAGCAAGGTGGGACAAATGCCGTCATGAAGGCAGCGGCAAACTCTGTTTTGAAGGAATACATGTTACTCAACGTTTTGCCAAGAAACGTAGCCGACGCATACCTTTCCGGACTAATAGACATCTGTTTTCTGGAATCATGGGTTGTGTCGGTTTATGGTAAGGCGTACGATGCTGACCTACTAAATAAAGTTGAAGGTTTAGGTACATGCGAGGCACTTGTAGCAAATCTCATGGAGGACATGTTTATTGTAGAAAAGGAGTTTCTTTTGTACAATCTTAGCGACATTATTTCGAATAAAAAATCATCAAAGCAGTTTGCATCAACACTCATGAAAATCTCCTCCATAAGTACATTTGAAGAACACAAGTTTGTCCTTAATGCTGCTAATAACTTAGAACATGCAGAAGACTTGATAGATGCATTTAACGAGCACCAGAGGAATAACATATCCATCGTGGTAGGCAAAGATTTGATCGAGAAAGCGCCCCCACATTACATTTCCAAGGAAGGCCTTGAGTTAATATTCACAACTGGTTCAAAATCGGAGGTCTTAGCAAGCAACGGATACAAGATCTCCATTAAGAATCCAGAAAATGCCGAAAGCTTTCTGTGCGGTGTTGCAGCGATGAATGTACCAAGGTTGGCACTTCAGTCTGCGGGAAACGAGGAAGAATTCATGGAATCTGTGAGAAGGACGATGCAACTCATTATAACCGCCTTCACAAAGAAGATGAACCTAACGAACATGCTTCATGGGAACGTAAGTATTAAGCATCATTTCATCGTATCACCGTGTGGTTTATTCGAGGCAATAAAGTGTTTAACTGGAGAGTATCCGACATCAAGCTCCCCAGATATTTTGTTGAATGTGCTGAGGGAGATGGTCAAGCTGGCGCTAAAGGGCTCCAAAAAGGACTTTCAAATAGGGATCGCTAACGTATGTCCACCACAATCCTCTAAGAGGATGGCCAAGTCCGATATAGACAGGTTCGGCTTTAAGACCATATCGGGATTATCTTTCTATCCCGTTACGTCTAATTTTGCATATTCGACTACCATAGTGCCTTATGATATAAAAATGCCACAAGAAGATAGATTACAGTTTGAGGCAAAAGTAGCAAAAGTTTTGAACGGGGGTTATATGGTGATGCTATCCAGCCCCTCAAAAGATAAGGAAATTCAGGAATCTGTTGACCTTGCCAAGAAGTACTTAGAGTCCGGTTGCGATTCCTTAAAATTCATTTAGACTTTAATAAGAGGATGGCCTTTGCCAAATCTCCGCCCGCCTCTATAAGTGCCCTCCTTGCCTCCTCCTCAGATACGCCTGCTTGGAGTGCCACGATTGTTATGTCATCTGCTGTAGGCTCATAGGTTGGGGCTCCAGTTTCGCTTTCTATAACTTTCTGTTCAGAAATTTCGCCACCTATGATTTGATAGACTTTTTCATCACCAACTTGTAAAACCACGACGGTCGGCTCTTTTATTACCACATCCTTATCTGGCAGACGGATTAGCACCTCTTTAGCTACATTCTGCTCCTTCACATCAAGACCCAAACTATCAAGTAGCTTTGATTGCATCCTTCTAAGTTCACGCGAGCTCAGCTTTCTCGTAAAGCTCCACCCCCGACCTTTCTAATCTTTACTGCCAAACCCCTCCTAAACTTTCCCATCTCACAACCGCTAAGTACCGCCTTACCCACGGCCAACAATTCGCCTTTACTATTTTCTATGAGAACTTCATCCCCGGGCAGTATTTTTGGGTCGGCCTCTAATACATGTTTAGAAAATAAGGATTTCCCCTTGAGAATGAATCTAGCAGCGTCGTCCGATGCAATAACCCTAAAACTACCAGATGGCAGCAGCGTTCTCAATTTCATGGCCCCCTCAAATGTTAGTGCTATCAGACCATCGTTACTTCTCACGGTCGCTAAAAGCTTTCCATCCAAGTAGATCCTCTTAGGTTTGCCAGTACGTTTTGATACTTCGATCGTGGTACCGTCTGGGAATAACTTCTCGCCCACGTCTAACCTAAACTGGTAGTTCGAAATTGCCCTTACAACATCCAACAACTCAGCTACCCTCCACTCTGAACGATTTGACCAAGCTGAGTCTCTTCAGTTTTTCGGCTAGGTAGTTAGGTGTCTCGACCTTCAGATTTATGAAACCGTCTTCGTATTTTAATTCTAAAACGTTCGATCTCTTGCATATCTCAGATAAAACTTTCGCAGAACTTTCATCGCTTCCGTCTATCTTTGCTGTTGCGACTACGTAATCTCCCATCATAGATGCTATGGTTTGCTCTAAGAGGTCTAGGTTAGTACGGTACAAGGCCGATATCATCACATATGGTAGGGTCAGGCCGAGCTTCTCAACCTTTCTCTCAGCATCGCTTACAAGGTCTATCTTGTTTAAAACGACAAGAGTCGGTATGGAGTGGGCTCCTATCGAGCCTAAAGTCTCTAGCGAATAGACAAGCTTTTCTTTAATAATGTCCACAGGCTCTGAAAAATCTGCGACCAAAAGTATCAGGTCTGAGAACAATATCTCACTTAACGTAGAATGGAATGCATCGATGAGCATTGATGGTAGGTTTTTTATGAAACCAACAGTGTCGGATAAGAATGCTCTCCTACCTTTTATCTTAACTAGCCTTATCGTGGTGGATAGCGTCGTGAATAGTCTGTTATCAACGGGCACGTTTTCTGATGCTAATGCGTTAAAGAGTGTTGACTTGCCCGCATTAGTATAGCCAACGAGCGATATTGTAGGAATTCCATACTTCTCCCTTCGAAGCCTGAATAAATCGCGTCTTTTCTTTATACTGGCAAGCTTCCTGGTTAGCGTATGTATCCTCCTGTTGATCTCGTTGTAGTAAACGTCGGCCTCATAAGCGCCGAGACCGTGGAAACCTGGTTGCTCGCCCATCTTCGCGAGCCGAACTTTTTCCCTAGCCCTTGAGAGCTCATACTTCAGCTCCGCTAACTTGATTTGTAGCTTAGCCTCCTTCGAAGAGGCATGGAGGGAAAATATCTCCAGTATTAGTTGAACTCTTGACATGACAGGAATACCTAGGGCTTTCGCCAAGTTGTATTCTTGGACAGTCTTTATGTCGTTCTCGAAAATTATCTTCTCTATGTTCAATTTCTTGACGGCATCCTTTAGTTCCGCCAACTTTCCAGGTCCGATGTTGTACTTTGGATGCGGGTAGCGGCGTTGAACGAGCTCGTATACTACCTCGTAGCCCGCAGTTAGACACAACTCCCTAAGCTCGTCTAGGTTCGGCTTTTCTCCAGGTTGTACGCGATGAACTATTGCTACCCTCAAAGGCTTATATGTAGTACTTTTACGAGTTATATCAACTTTCCCTCTTATCCTCTTCGAGCTTCCTCATAACATCGCCTAGTGTATACCCGCTGGGTTGTGTTTTGCTGAGGAACGGTCCGTACTGATAATCCTCCGTAACCTCCTCTATTATTTGTATCTTCAAAAATTTCTCGAGCTTTCTAGCAAGCTCTATGGGAGGCTTGACCTCTCCCTGCTCGATTTTCTTAATGAGTGTTGCTTTCTCGTTTAGCTGTGCGGCGAGTTCTTCTTGCGAAAGACCCATACGCTCCCTCGCATTCTTTATCCTTATGTTGAACCCCTCTACATAATCGATTTTTTCCATAGGCATGAGACTCTTCGAGGTTGCGCTCTTCTTAGGCTCAGCTTTTTTCTGAGGCTTAGAAACCATGTTGACTCATCAAAAATACTTAAAACGCCCTAATATATTTAATGTGAGCATCAACAAGTTGTTACAATTAAACGCTTAATTTTAACGATGTGGATGTAAAGCCCGTATGATCTTCGTGGATAGTAAAGAAGCGTCAAAATGCAAGAGAATACTTGACATGCTGACAAGTGTGTTGGGCCAGCAGGTCGGCATAAAGAACTTAGAGGTCGGGGATTATCTCCTTGACGGTACTGAAGGAATGGCTGTTATCGAGAGGAAGACCATAACCGACCTGTTGAATTCTCTGAAACCCGATGAGTCGGGCCGTGGGAGGTTATGGTCTCAGTTAGATAGATTCTCGGAGATGAACTCCTTCGAGAAGATTCTGGTAATTGAGGGATGGCTTGGCGCGATAAGAAGGATGACGGAATGGAATGAGGCTAGCATCTACAGAGCAATAGAAAGCATTCAGCGAGGTTACGAGGTCGTTGTCGTTCATACACCAGATTGGAAAGGGACCGGAGCTTATGTGATAGCAAAATACAAGAGCCTCTTGGAGAAACCGGAACCAAGAGATATAAGGCTTCGTGTAAGTTCCGTTTCTATGACGCCGGAACAACAGGCGCTCTACATCGTGGAGGGGCTTCCAAGGGTCGGGCCTAGCTTAGCCAAGGCCCTCCTCAAGGCCTATGGCTCCGTGAAGAACGTGTTCGACTCGTTAGCCTCGAAGCCTGTCGAACTCCTGAGGGATGAGGTGGCCAAGTTTTTGGGTAGAAAGCCTCCGGAGGTTGTTATAAAGAATGCTAAGGATGTCATCACGAGGGAAGTAAAATTAGAAGAATACGATTGAGATATGTTATGCAGATTAGCCTAGGTTGCCGAGTAGTAGTGATGCAGCAGTAGCCGCTACGAGTATGAGCAAGGTTTCTAGCAATATTTTCTTCCAACTTATGCGGGATTTTTTGGAGCGGTATCGAATTAGGTAAGTATTCATCGCACCGACTATCATCAATGCCATTATGAGGTTTATCGGCTCCGGCAAAACAATGTATATGAGAACGGGGATGCCTCCCGCTAAAAAGGTCGTTATACTGCATATGAACGCGGCATAAAGATTGGACAGTCTTACTTCTTTGTGAAGCAACATGAATAGCCTTTTAACCAACATGAGGGATTTATTGCGCTCGTTTTTGTCAGGAATGTCGCTCAAGCTGAACTTCATCAAAATTTGAAGAGATCTTATGTCTGCTAAATCCTCAGTTATTCCGCCCAAAAGGAAACTCGAAAAGTTCGTTATAGCTACAGCTACTAGTGTTAAAAGAGCTGTAAATGTTACGACTTTAGCAATTAAGCCGGACATGAAAACGGAAAGGACCACGACAAGTCCTGCTATGGAGCCATCTACAAGACCAGCTACGACTTCGAGTATGGGCTCTCTTTTCAGCAAAAGGTTTCTCCACTCTTTGCTCAACCTTAGACCTTGAGGTGTTGGCCGGATATAATCACCATCTTCTATTATTAACCCCTCAGAAACCATCTCCTTTAGGGCCTTATCCAAATCACTTGCTTCTACACAAACGTCATTAGCACAAACTTTCTCGAGGTGTTTTTTGAGGAAAGCCTTATGCATGCCCGTCTTTCGTTTCAAGTTCAACAAAATAAGCACTTTTATAACGTCTGACAGTTCTTGGACTTCAAAGGACACTTCAGCGTTTCACCGCTCGTGTTTTAGTAAATATTTCTATCGATTTATTAACCCTTCCGCCCATCCATATATAAATATGGCTATTCAAAGGTGCACTGAAAGCAACCAAGGCTCTAGAACGGGCTTAACGTGACAACATTTTTAAGTTCCTTCAAAATTACTGCTTTAAGCTTAAGGCACAAGAAGGTTGATGCGGATTGGACAAAACATGCACACAAAACAAGCTCTCAGAAATATTAAACGTCCCGTGGGTAAGGTCTTCCCTAATTTTGGGTGGGATGCTCGCGGCTATAGGTGTGACACTAATTTTGATCTTTAAGTTTTTGAAACTGGGAGCCTCCCCCATATTCGTTGACACAAAAAACCTCGTCATAGAATATGGGCTCGCAGGCATATTCGTAGCCACGATACTAGCCGGCACAATTATACCAGTCGGTAGCCCTGCGCTCGTCGTAATAGCGGCATCTCTCGGCATCCATCCCATGCTTTTAACAATTGTCGCAACGGTTGGTTTCACAGTAGGCATGGTGATAAACTACGTGTTGGCTTATGGTCTCGGAAGACCTTTCGTAGTAAAAAAGTTGGGGATGAAACGACTTGAAGAAATATCGGCATTATGGAGTCGGTGGGGCTGGATCATATATGTGATATTTGGGATTATACCTGTGCTTCCTGTAGAATTTTTAGCGCTGTTCTGCGGGCTGATTAAAGCACGTTTTAGTCACTTCCTCATCCTAAGCTTCATACCGCGCCTAGTGGTGTTCACTCTCCTATCATACCTTGGCGTTCAGCTTGGTTGGTGGCTCGGGATAACGTGAAATTCCAGCTTTCAGTTATCTGAAATATCCCTTCTGCAGACTTGATTAGAAGATTAAGTGGACCGGCGGGGATTCGAACCCCGGACCTCGCGCAATCTAGTCGCGAGAGATCGCCAGGCGCGCGATCTTCCGCTGATCTACCGGCCCCGGTTTTAGATGTATTCGTCCGCAACGTTTAAAGCTTTTCTTCAGGTTTTCATTTTTAGCGGCTTTAACCACCTATATGACCTTAGCTTCTTTGAAGCACCGAAGCCGCAGGCGGCGCACCGCTTCTTGGAAACATGGAACGATCTACGTCCGCACCTTCTGCAGCGTATGTGTACTGGCTTGTTTCGCTTTCCGAAAGAAGGTGTGCCCTTCACCATACTATACTCAACAAGTCCTTCAAAGTCCTTCTAATAAGCTTATCATGCTACTCTTTTGGGCTGGTACTTATCATTATTATATTATCCCCTCTTACGACTATTGTTCCGATCTGATTGCTATTGTTCTGGTCTATGACCTCCTCGGCATTCTCTAGGACTAGGTTTAGATGCTGATCGTAGCCCTGAAGAAGGCCCCTGATCAGCTTACCGTTCCTGAGCTTTACGAGGACTTTCTCGCCCAAGCTTTTGGAAAGGATCTTTAACGATATATCGCCGGACATACCTCACGCAACCTCTTTGCCTCTGTTGTTTCTTTTAATAATTAAATCTATCGTTTATTTAACTAAAAAGTGATATTGTTTCGAGGTTCTTTGGCGTGTAGATGTTTGCCGTAATAATTTTTGAAGCAGACTCTGCTAGACTCTCGATAGCTTTAACTTCGCCATGTAATAAGATTACGTTTTTAGGCTTCGGTGTGAACTTCTTCAGATAGTTCAGTAGCTGTTGTCTGCTGGAATGACCCGAGAACCCATCTACCTTCTCTATGCGTAGCTTAACATTTAAAACTTCTGCCTTGCCCTTCTCATCTATAAATGACACTTCCCTTATGCCTTTAAGCAACTTTCTGCCTAAAGTCCCTTCCACCTGATAGCTGACGAATATTAGCATGTTCTTTTCATCGTTTGCAAATTCCTTTAAGTAATTCAACACAGGTCCGCCTTCTAACATTCCCGATGTGGAAATCACGATAGCTGGGCCTTCAGTATTTAATACCTCTTCTCTTTGCGAATGGCTCTTTACCGGTGTGAAGTAGTCCGACATGAACACGTTCCCTTGAGATTCCATCATGTCTTGCAGCTCTTTTGAAAGATATTCAGGGAATGCTGTGTATATTGCGGTCGCCTCTATAACAAGACCGTCTAAGTAAATCGGTACCTCTGGTATGCTTTTTGAGTTTAGAAGGTCGTTGAGGACAAGCATTATCTCTTGAGCTCTACCGACAGCTGGTACGGGTATTAACACCTTACCGCCCGCCTCTATTGTCTGCTTTATATAGTCGGCTAACAACGCCTCGCTTTCTTCCCTGGTAAAAGGTATCGGCGTCGCACCGTAAGTGCTCTCCATCATCAACGTCTCTGCTCTTAAGAATTTATGCGCGCATGCATCCAACGTCCTAGTATTCTCAAACTTGAAGTCACTAGTGTATACGATGTTGTACAATCCTTCGCCTATATGTATATGAACAACCGAAGAGCCAAGAATGTGGCCCGCGTTATACATCGTTATCCTTACGTCGGGTGTTATGCTTGTAACGCTGCCGTACTTAAGGGTTATAGTGTGCTGGACCGCCGTTTTCACGTCGTTCTCATTATATAATGGGAATAACCCTTCTTTTTCTGCGACGTTAATAAAGTCTAACTGTTCCATCGTCATAAGGGGCAGTGTCGGCTCACTACAGTATACAGGTCCTTTGTAACCATACTTGAATAGATAAGGTATGGCTCCGGTGTGATCGAGATGGGCATGCGTTGCAATCACTGCATCAAGCTCGTCAAAGATTGAAGGATATGCATCAAATCTGGGCAACATATCGAGCTTATTCGTGGAACCAACGGCAACACCACAATCTAACAGTATCTTGCTCTCGTTGGTCTGGAGCAGTATGGCTGATCTTCCAACCTGTCTTCCGGAGCCAAGTATTGTGAGCGTTATGTCACTCGTTTCAAAAGTTTGTGACCCAAATACCCTTTCACCTATTGTCCGTAGTATGCTGAGCCTTTTATCCGAATCTTTGTAAATGTACTGGTTAATTTTTTCAATGGTCTTTGAAGGCATTAGCATTTTCCTAACTAACTTTACGTGCCAACCTGTCGCTTTACAGGCGTTCTTAATAGTTTCCCCGTTTTTGTTGACGTTAGGGTTCTTAACCTCAACTATGGCCTCTCCCAGAGTTTCATCGAAGAACACAGTGGCATCATCGCCGAAGATTGATTTGAGAACCTTCTCCGCCTCCTCTTGGGGCAGTCTTATCGTGGGATCGGACCTTATGACCACACGCTTCTTAAGTATGTTCACAAGGTCTTTTGCGATCTGGTCTCTTTCCACGAACAGCTCGGGATTCCTAGTATATATGGCGAGCCTTGTCCCCTCATACTCAATTCTTGTAATAGCCGCCTCCCTAGGACTAACCACAGAAAAGTACCTCAATATCTCTGCCCGGAGTCTATCCGCTGCGCTCAATCTGATGCACCTTAAACTATTTTATTTAACGTTGATTTTCAGGAATTCCTCATAAAGTGGTGCTTTCTCTTCTAGCGTTAACTCAGTATAAGGTTTGGTAGCGGTGATGTACGCTACATCAATGCTGTCTCCTGAACCGATGTCCCTCCTGATGGCTGATGCGACGCTCTTAAAGGCCAACCTAATTCCTTCCTCGAGCCCTAAGTCCGGCCTATAGCTCGACTCGATTATGCCGTACGCGACAGGAGAGCCCGAGCCCGTTGCGATCATAAGCTCTTCTGTCATCGAACCCGTCGGGTCTAAGTTGTAAAGATGAGGTCCCTGACTATCCACACCACCTATTATCAGCTGTGCTATCAACGGAAAGTACCTGTTGCTGAACAGGATGTTCGAGGCGAGCCTGGCTACGGATACGACCTCCATGCGCCTTGCCCATTGTATTTGATAGTAATTGATGTTGGCGCGGAGCGTATCTATAATGTTCTGCGCATCGGCAACCCTGCCCGCGATCGTTATAGCTACATGATCCGCTAGCGGGAAGAGCTTTCTTCCTTTTTTATGGGCTATAAAATAACCCGACGTAACCCTAGTGTCCGTGGCAAACACCACGGCATCCTTTATGACCAGACCTACCGTTGTGGTCCCCGTCTTTAGGAATCTGCTTCCATTCATCTCATACCCAAACATCGTCTTTGACACCGACTATCGGTCTTAACAACTTATCCATGGCTTTATGCAAAAGCCATAAAATTTATAATTCTGCCAAAATAAAAATGTTTACACACTAATACTTTAATAAAAGCCATTAAGCAAAAGGTTGAGAAATGTCCTCGGAAGGTTTGGAAACTCCCAAGGAAAAAGAGGGCGCCGACGAGAAGCAGGCATCAGAAGTCCCCAAATCTGTTCTACCCTTAGGTAGCTTCCTTTTGGTAGATTACACGATAAAAATTAAGGAGACCGGTGAGCTTGTTGATACGACCTCTGAGGAGGATGCGAGGGAGGCGGGCATCTACGATGCCTCGAGGCTTTACGAACCCCGGCTAGCGATACTCGGTAAGGGCATGCTACTCAAGGCAATCGAGGATGAACTACTTACGATGTCTGTCGGTGAATCCAAGACGTTTGAGATTTCACCAGAAAAGGCCTTTGGCCAAAGGGATCCAACAAAAGTTAAGGTCTATCCGATCAGGAAGTTTAAGGATATTGAAACACCGCTAGTCGTAGGCGCTAGGATTAACATAGATGGAAAAGAGGGTATAATACGTTCTATAGGTTCTGGAAGGGTTCAAGTGGATTTCAACCCATATCTTGCGGGCAAGACACTCATATGTAATGTTACCGTAAGGAAACTCATAACAGACGACAAGGAAAAGGTTCAGCAGATAATACATAACAGGCTACCGGATGTGGACATTCAAAAATTCGCTATTGAGCTCGCACCACCGGAGGTAACTATTACCATACCAGAAGAGGCATACCTTCTACCAAATCTACAGATAGTCAAGAGACTCATCGCTAAAGAAATTCAAGAGAATATTCAAGGCATAGAGAGAGTAAAGATTATCGAGCTTTATACGCGGCAGACATAGTGTTCGCAAGCTAAATTTTATAATTCCTCTTTGATTTATTGTTATACGTCGCCGGGGTACCCGAGCCTGGTCAAGGGGGTGGGCTCAAGACCCACTGGCGTAGGCCATCCTGGGTTCGAATCCCAGCCCCGGCACTCCACAAACGGGTTCATTGCACTCTCCTCTTTTAATTTATGGCAACGATGAGCATAGAAAGAAGTGCGGCATCCATGCGACATTATTAGGTTTATATTTTCCCCTCGGATAAAAACGCGATAAAATCCAGACGGTGCATCTGGTATGGCCGAACAAAAAGCTGGACTACCAATTTTAAGCAAATTTTTAACACTTTGGATTTTCTTAGCAATGGTAATCGGCGTAGGCTTAGGTTATGTCTTTCCAGGAATTGCCGACGTGCTGGGCCAGCTGAGCATGGGAACGACCTCTATTCCTATAGCGCTGGGCCTTATTTGGATGATGTATCCGCCCCTTGCCAAAGTAAGGTACGAGGAACTTAGGAAGATAATCACGGCTAGAGGGTCGAAGATCATGCTTACGGAGTCGCTTATACTCAACTATTTGGTAGGTCCGTTTCTTATGTTCATCCTTGCATGGATATTCCTTGCGGACTTTCCTGGGTTCAGAAATGGCATAATCCTAGTGTTGGTTTGGCAAGGTGTATAGCGATGGTTATTGTCTGGAACGACCTTGCCGATGGTGATAGGGAGTGGGCCGCAATCCTCGTTGCCCTGAACTCGGTCTTTCAGATAGCGTTCTACTCTGTTTACGCCTACTTCTATATTACCCTCGTAAGCTCTTGGATTGCTGGAACCGGCACGGTAGTTGAAATATCCTTCGTAGAGGTCGCTACATCAGTCCTCATATACCTTGGCATACCGTTCTTTGGCGGGATGCTAACGCGCTTCTATTTCCTTAAAAAGAAGGGTAGGGAATGGTACGATAGGGTCCTTATGCCGAAACTCGGGCCAACGTCGCTTTTTGCCCTTTTGTTCACGATAGTCGTGATGTTTTCCTTGAAAGGCGAGTACATAGTTACCCTTCCGATGGACGTTGCGAGGATAGCGATGCCTCTGCTTTCTTATTTTGTTATAATGTTCCTTATATCCTTCTTCATCGGCTATAAATCAGGCCTTGACTACAGTAGGGTGACCTCTCTGGCTTTTACGGCAGCAAGCAACAGCTTTGAACTCGCGATAGCTGTAGCTGTGTCCGTTTTTGGCTTGGCATCCAAGGAGGCTTTTGCTACGGTGATCGGTCCCTTAATAGAGGTTCCTGTGATGATTTCGCTGGTAAACGTAGCGCTCTGGCTTAGAAAACGTCTCTACGAAAAAATAAAGGTTGAAATGATAAAAGTAGCTGCATAAACCTACAATTTCTAATATAAATTGGCAATTCAGAATTGCCACCAGTGTATTTTTCAAAAAGCAAAAGATGTGTCAAACTTTAGGATTTTCTTGACGGTTATCTTTGTACAAATTTCCAAAATTTTTCTGTCGTTACAATCATGAAGTAATGTTTTTACTATTTTAGAGTGAAATGTATAAATCAGGGTACGTTATCACTTTATTCTGCGTCGTCCGGAAAAGGAGAGGCCGACGTTAAGCAACGTCTGGGGGAAGCCTCAGGCGTTGTAGCGTCGACCCATGCCCAGTGCTCCGGGGGCTGCCTCGGCAGTTCCCTCAAACTGGGTATGGGTGGGAGGTGCCCGTAGGGCACTAGGGGTTAAACCCGCGGAGGGTGCCCTAGCAGGGAGGCTCGCCGTCTCCGAAAGACGACGCAATTTTACGAAATAAAAATGCCTGAACGGTATCGGGTACAAAGAATTATGCATTCATGACCTTCACCAATTGCTTGACATTTTCGTAGTATTCTTGTGGCGATAGCTCGCTAATAGTTGCTTCATCAACATTTATCACGTAAATCATGCAAAGCCTTGCGTTGAGTATTTCTTCGATAGTAATGGGCGGCTTCGTGTAGTATATGTCGCAAATTCTCTTAATACGAAGCACCTCTTCTTCAGTTCTGTCTCTTGGTGGTTTTAGGAATATATACGGAATCTGGACGATGTTATGTGGCGGTGTTCCAATGCCGAACTTTTTCGCAAAACTACTGTACCTTGCTATCTTACTGACGATTCTAGCTAAGAGATAGGTATTGGGATCGAGTGCATGTTCAGGAGGTACGAATCCGGTCTCTATCTCGATTATGATGTTGCCGTCACCTTTTAATCCGTACACATCACACGTGAGTATATCATTGAGTTTATGCTCAACGTCAACGTCATAACCCTTGAGTACCAAGTCGGCAGCACATACGACCTCCATCACAGAATGATTTATCTTAACTATGTTGGCCTCGTAGAGTTTGCATAGTTTCTTATACATACCATCAAGCTTGCTCGCAACTTCTTTGCCGTACCTATCGCCTATAAGTGCAATTATTTTCGTTAAGTCTTCTTCGAACTTATTCATCAAAACCGTCAAGACGTTAGATAAAAATAAACTTTTGATAGACATCAAAAAACCGCCACGAATAATGAATGGATTGGCTAATCTCTGGCCATTGCTGTGGGAGTACTATAAGCATAGTTGCGTAACAAAAGCATGGAGGCATACCATGATAACAAAATTTTTATTCTAAAAGCTAAGAATTTAGCGAGAACAAAGTATGAGCGTGGCTAGGAGTTTGCTAAATATCATATATAACAGAAGAACTATCAGAAAGTTTAGGCCTGCTGACATCCCGGAAGAAATACTCAATATGATAGTGGAGGCGGGTCAAAGGGCCCCCTCATACTACCAAGCTTACTCATTCATACTTGTTAGTGATAAGGAAAAAAGGAAAGCGCTTGAGGATATTTGTGAGGCAAAGTACATATCAAATGCTTCTGCGATAATAGTGATATGTAGTGACCTTAATAGGGTCAGTAAGATGTTTAGTTACCTCACACCTAACCATATCTTGACCTCTGACGAATATCCTATCGAAATAATACATAGTATATTCGAGACAGGGCTTGCAACACAAAACATGATAATCGCTGCTGAGGTTTTAGGCTTCGGTACCGCTCTACTTCGTTGCGTGCTCTCCGAGGCAGAGCGTGTAGCAGCCTTGTTAGAACTCCCGAAGGGGGTGATTCCCATAGTTCTCCTTTGCATAGGCGAAAAGGATGAGATACCACCAAAGAGGCCTAGGTGGCCGTTACACATAGTTTTTCATAAAAACAAGTACCGGGAGCCAAATCCATATGAGATTGCCAACTATGTCGAAGAATCCTCGGAAATGTACGATCGAGAAGACCATTTAATTAAATATAAGGGTATTCCTATGAAGTACAAAGATTATTTGACGATGAAAGTCGAGCGGACGAAAGACACGGAAAAGAATTGCGAAAAATTATCAAAATTTCTCAGGAAGGTAGGTTTCAAAATCTAGTTACGCTAACTAGGTGATCCTAAGCTTTTTATACTATTGATATAGAAAAGCGTATTCGAAAACATGACGGAAATAGAACAGCAAGTATTGAATATGTTGAAAGAATATTCTAAGCTTGTCGAGAAGGCAATAGAGCGTTACATGCCGAGAAAGTTTACAGAAGAGGAAGCCGTTAGGCTGTTCGGGGTGCCGAGGTTTTCATACGAACCTGAATCTTTGACCAAGGCAATATCTGAGCCGTTTTGGGATTTGATAGATAGGGGTGGAAAGAGATGGAGACCAGCCTTGCTTTTGCTGACGTACGAGGCGCTAGGTGGAAAAGTCGAGGACATAGTGGACATAGCTATAATACCTGAAATCATCCACAACGGCACGCTAATAATTGATGATGTAGAAGATAACGGAGATTTTAGACGTGGCAAGGAATGCATTCATAAAATCTATGGTGTTGACATAGCCGTCAACGTTGGGAACTTGATGTACTACCTTCCACTCCTAAGCTTACTGAACGATAAAAAAATACCTCCCGAGAAGACGCTGGCGATCATGCAGTGCTATGTCGAGGAAATGCTTAGGTTGAGTCTGGGTCAGGCAATGGATATAGCTTGGCATAAAGGACTTGTCGAAGAAATCACTGAAGAACACTACATGCAAATGTGTGCCTTCAAAACTGGTTCATTGTCGCGTATGGCGGTCGGTATAGCCGGAATAATGGCCGGTGCAGATCGCAGGCTTTTAGAGGGTCTGAAAAACTTTGCAGAATCCCTTAGCATAGCTTTCCAGATACAGGATGACATACTAAACATCGTAGGCGATATGGCGAAGTACGGCAAGGAGATAGGAGGCGATATAAAGGAAGGCAAGAGGACGTTGATGGTGATTTACGCGTTGAAGCATTTGCCGAAGAATGAGGCGAAAAGGCTTAAGGAAATCCTTTCGTTACATACGAATGAGCCCGGGCTAATAAAAGAGGCAATTGCTCTGATAAGGAAGAGCGGTGCGGTAGAATATGCAAGCAAGGTTGCCAAGGAGCTAGTTAGCGAATCTTGGAAGGCATTGGATGAACTTTTACCAGAGACGCTTGCAAAGAGAAAGCTCAAAGCACTAACAGATTTTCTAATCACGCGCGAATTCTAGCACCGTTATTTGCTCAGCACGCGCTAGCCTTTTAAGGGCCTCAAACTTAGCCTCTTTCTCCAGCTCAGCAGCCTCGATCATTTCTCTTAAGAACTTCGTCGCCTCGTCCATAGTCCTTCTTGATACGGGATATGGCACACCATCCTTTCCGCCTACTGCGAAGCTATACTTCACAGGATCTCTCCAGTCGACTTCTGCGCCGAATATGAGCGAAGCGATGAGAGCCAGTGCCCTGACAGTTGATGGTCCAACACCTCTTATTTCAATAAGTTCTTCGTAATTTCTTGGTTTGGACTCGTACACCTTTTTCAACAAATCCCAACTCACCCTCTTAGGCATATGAAGGTACGCTGGGACTTTTTCCACAATCCTAGTGCCAGTTTCTTCACCCAACCATTTGGTCAAACTTTCCTGTTTATTTAGAGCATTAAACATACGTATCAGTTTCGGTGGCGATTCGCATACAAGGTCAACGGAAACTTTCCTAGCATCCTCACACTTTCTTGATGTCATGTTAAGAACAATGGATGAAACGCCGTCGCTAAGTATGGAAGAGTGTGGTTCGACAACGAAGCTCTTCACAGATTCGCCAAGCCAGTGATACCTTCTTGCATATCCATCCGATACATTCATACCCTGTTGGACTACAGCCCACTTTCCTTTTTCATCCACGAATATAGCATGATGGTAAAGATTATAGCCATCTTGGACGAGCGCATTGTCAACTTTTGCGGATAATCTACTCGCACGTAGCAAATACTCTACCTTTCCTTCATCAAATCCATGCGAAACGAGCGCCGACTTCAACTCCTCAGGTGTTCTTTTGCTTTTTGAGCCTTTTCCACCGGCTACCATGACGCCATGTTTATCGAAGTTTAAACACTCTCTGAGAACTCCGGTTACAACAGTCGTCAGGCCGCTTGAGTGCCAGTCAAAACCAAGGACACAGCCAAATGACTGGAACCAGAATGGATCAGAAATTCTTCTGAGAAATTCTCCTGTATCGTAGCTCTCAACGATAACAGTGACTATAGCATCTGCAAGCTTTCTCATCCTCTCTATAAGCCAGCTCGGCGCATGGCCAGAATGCAGCGGTAGCTCAGCGACACCCGTCTTGACAGGTACCATCTATATCAGTTAAAAACTTGGGCAATAATAAATTTAGTCGTGACTGAAAATGAATGTTTTTATCAAACTGTGAATTTTTGGTTATTTTGGTGACGTAAGTTGAAGATGGAGATAGTGGACGTAAAGATACCTGAAGGTTGTAACGTTATATTTGGTATAACGCACTTCATAAAGAGTGTGGAGGATATTTATGAGGCTATAATGAATTCCGTACCAGGGGCGAAGTTCGGTCTGGCGTTTGCCGAGGCCAGCGGCCCATGTCTCATCAGACATGAAGGTACAGACGAAGAACTAAGGAAGCTTGCTGCCGAAACCTTGCTCAAGATTGGTTGTGGTCATACGTTTTTGGTTTTCATAAAAGACATGTATCCCATAAACGTGCTAAATAGGTTGAAAGAAGTGCCCGAGGTCTGCACAATTCTAGCAGCTACAGCAAACCCGCTTCAGATAGTTGTGGTCGAATCGGAGCAGGGCAGGGGCGTGCTTGGTGTAATCGATGGTTACAAATCAAAAGGAATAGAAGGGGAAGAGGACATAAAGAAGAGGAAGGAATTTCTAAGGAAGATAGGATACAAATTATAGTTAGAACATTCAAAGAGTGCTTTTTGTGAATTCAACGTCTGTAACGAACGCCCAAGGAGCATAGACCGGTGTTTCTACCTCCCACCACTCTATCCAGTACCTTTCTGTACTTAGAGCGACTATAGAATTCAGGAGTTTTAGCATGTTGCCGACGAGTCTGAGACCTTTAAGGGGTGCTTCTATACTGCCGTTCTTTATCATGAAGAGACCGTCCCTCGGTACAGTAGAAAAATCTCCCTCTCTGTAGTTTGAATATCTTAAGTACCAGTCGTTCGTTACATATATGCCCTTATCAACATCAGAAATCAACTTTTCGAAACTCTTGTCACCCGCCCCAACAACCAAGTTAAACGGTGTAGGAACTATTATCCCGGCATTCGCTGTGCTTGTCGTACCGTGCCTCTTCGCCGTCGTGCTATTATGAAGATAGGTTTTCAGGATACCGTTTTCTACGATCACGTTCCTCCTTGTTGGTAGTCCTTCATCATCAAAGGGCTCGGCACCGTAAGTGTTGTACAACGTAGGATCATCAATCAACGTGAATTTTTGCGAAGCTACCTGTTTTCCTAGCATATCAACCAAAAAGGACACGCCGATGTCAACGTTAAAGGCCGAGGTTGCCGAGCCGAACTCATCAACAATATGAGCAAACGTCATAGGACCCAAAACTGCGTCGTACCTTCCCGGCTCACCTTCTATAGGGTTCAGAGCCATCCTTGCTATCTCGCCAGCAATTGAACCAACCTCTTCTGGCCTAAATTCTGAACTATCGGCCGCAACAGTCGCAAATTGTCCCGTGGCATTGTCTGCCGCGAACGCTCTCACAGAAAGTGCAACAGTATCTTTTGTGGATGAGGCCTCCACGTTGCCGCTTGTGCAAAGTATACTCTTTCCCCTCATAGACCTAAGTGAACCAGCAACCCTTTTAGCACCAGCAGAAAGAGCAGAGTTTACGGCAGCACTCACATGATCTACGAGCACATCCGGTTCCATAGCAACTTTGCCAATTTTCAGGAGACGTTTATCATACTTGAACGGGCCTTTTGGAAGTGGGGCATAAACATCAGAGGGCTGAACGGTCTTAGCGGTGGATATCAATCGCTCAACCGTTTGTTCAATCGAAGCTTGTGAGAAGTCAGTTATGGTGCCCGTAACCCTTCTTTCTTTGAACGCCAAATATATTTCCAGTACAACATTCTCGAAAGAGTTCGAGATAGTAACATCGTTATTCGAAAACCTTATCATCGTTGAATTTGATATGTTTAAGCTTACAGCTACATCGGATGCGCCCAGCCTTAGAATTTTTCTAACAAGCTTTCTCGGAAGTTCTCGGATCTCTGAGCTGGTCAACATGCTGACCCCATTATGTTGAACGAGAATAAAAGTTTAAACCTTAAGCGTAACCGATTTATAAGGGGAATGTATGCGATTCCAGAGGATAGGCTAAAGCTATTCACGCAAACAGCGCTAGAAGCCTCAAGAAGCATCTTTAAGGAGGATGACATATCGTGTCTCTGCATCTATGGCTCGCAACTTTCTGGCTATTCTTCAAAGGGTAGCGATTTAGATGTGTTATGCGTCGTGAAAGATTTCAAGGAAGATATAAAGTACTATTATCTAAGAAATTTTGAGCCTACAGTATCCGTTTTAGCTGTTGATGAAAATGCTATGAGGAGTGACGTGACAAACGGCTCCTTAGGAGAATTCGTGGCAGGAAGGCTCCTAACACCATTTTATCCTATTGTAGGTGCTGCGCTCTTGGAAGAATTCGACAAGACCTACAAGAAGAACGTTGTGCTGGAGCTATGCGATAATCTGATACTAGAGCATAGGATGGCGGCGAGTGAACTTTTGATACAGCCCGAGTACTTTCTTTTCGAGAAGTTGAGAAGAAGGGCCCTGATATATCCGCCGGCGCGCTACAGTTATTCGAAGATATTTTCCGGTCCCCATAAGAAGGTCAACACAGAAATTTGCATGAAAGGATTTTACGCCGCTCTCACGGAGCTGGAATCTGAGGGTTTATTGGTCAAGGATGGCGAGTATTATCGCTTATCCAACAAGTTCGTACTTTCAACCCTAAACCAGACAAGTACGTTCGCTAAGAAACTTTACGACTTCGAAAGAATGTTCAAGATGTATCTTGTGCACGGTTATGCAGGACGCTTTAATCCGCGCATCATAGCTGAGGAGCTATACTCAAAGATCAAACGGTCACTCTTTTACAAGACTGAAAACGACCTTCCTGACCCAGAGGAATACGTCTTCATTAAAACCGCCATAGGGAAACAACAATTAAAAGAACGTTTCGACATCTTGGATTTTGTTGAACGAGTTTATGACGCCGATAGAAGCCAGATATCCATAAGGAAGATAGGCCGTATGCTTAACTCGACTTACATAGTCACGATCCATACAAAGGATACAGAAGAGAAGATCTTCGTGAAGAAATACTTGAACTGGACGGACCTAAAGTGGGTGGCGGCTAGGATTTGGACTGTTGGTGTGAAGAACTTTTCAGTCGTGGCCGAGGTCAGACTTTCCAATGAAGTTTACTTCGTTAACAAACTCGCGGAACTTGGCTTTAACACAGCCGACATATACCACATAAATTGGAAGAAAAAGTTATTGTTCCAGAAATTCATTGAGGGACAAGACCTCATGCAGATATGGATGTCAAAAAACGAACAAAATATGCAAGAGAAGGCGGCATTTATGGCCGGGAGAGAATTGGCAAAAATTCACCAATACGATATAACGTTGGGAGACTGCAAACCTGAAAACTTCATAATATCTGGGGATAAGGTCTACATAACGGACTTAGAACAGGCTTCGTTTAACGGTGACAAGGCATGGGACCTGACAGAAGTTGTGCTTTACATAGGGCATTATCTCGATGCAAATAAATCGGTGGAGTATGCACGCGCTATTTTATCCGGATACTTATCCATCGGGGACAAGAGTGTTCTAGAAAATGTTGTTAAAGGCAAGTACGCATCACTCCTAATACCTTGGACGCCAGTATGGATACAGAGAAGGGTTCTTAGCGAGATAGAGACAATCCTTCGGTCGGAATAACATACTCTCTACCCATCCCCTCAAAGGTACCGATTAGTAACCACTTAAATGAACGTCCACTTCTAAGGTCTATAACGAGCTCGACTTTTCCAAAAGCCTCTATACGCGTACCTTCATCAAACATCGCAGTGAATGTTCCGTCAAAACTTGCTAACGCCTCCACGTCCTTAGCATGTTTCTGTTCAGTCTCAACGTTAGATACTCTGTAAATAGCTGGTGTGAAACAGGATTCTGATGCATCGGAAATTACTGCTCTTATTTTGGCGAGACCTAAACTACGATATTTAACCTCACCATAGCTTCTTATCACTTCTTCATCCAATCTGATACCGTGAATCGAGAAAGGCGTCCCTTTGTAAATGTATTTATTCCTTAACAACTTTGCCAGCTTTGATAACGTATTCGTCGAAAGTGGATACTTCGCGCTTGCCTTACTAACCCACTCATTTAACCTTAACTCATCAAGAGGTTTAACATCGTTAATTGAGTGTAAACTTTGTAAAGCTTTCCAAAAATTGTTTTTCCCGTACACGACAAGATCTATGTCCGACTTTGGGTGATGTATTTTTAAAAGTATGGAACCGGTGATGCCCATGTTTTTAATGTCTACACCAGAAACCTCGCTTATTGACTCCACTAATTCCTTAGTTTTACTTTCGAGTTCATCCAACCTATCACTTTCTACTATCTCACGTAGTCTCTCGTCGCACCTGTAGTATTTTGAAATTCTGGTTAATGGAACACAAGACATCTCAGCACCTACCGTTTCATCATAAAAAACATATTCGGGTTTATTCTTCTTGAGAAAATCTATCGTGTCAACCAATTCTTGCATTGAATAAGCGCATATCGTTCTTTTGAAACTCTTTCCTTGTCTAGACCACGCCCCATCACCAGGCAAGTATTTCAAATATGCTACGAGTCTATCGTGGGGGTGACTTTCGCCCACTACACAAAAGAACCATCCTTCACACGTTTCAACATAATCTTTGTCCCTGAACTTTCTCAAGACGAATCAACCATTAAAAAATCCTTTGGGCTGTTTCCGACGAATAATCTTAACTCTCCATCGCTCGACATCTCAAGCCTTCCTGAAGCTACACCAACCTCACTGTCACGAAGCTGCTCAGCAAACCTACTCCTGTATGAGACGATCGAAGATATCTTGGTCGAAATATCTGGCCCTTCGATCACGCTGACTACCCTAACCTCATAACAACAAGGCGTGAATATGCCCTTTGATGCATCACTCACCTGAAAGCGTATGACGGTTCTACCGATTTCTTTAAAACGGCGCTCTCCATATTTATCCCAAAATTCTTCCGGAAAGGGAACGAGCTTTAACGTATATGGCCTTCCCATGAATACCCCGTTTGTGAGCTTTCTCCTTTCATGCCTCGCCCATACGGTGGGCTCCATGAATGTGTCAGACCTTGATTCCAAAATTTTTTCTAAGGCATTTCCAGAAAGGTATCCGGTCATGTTGCTTTCACGCATGAGCCTCAGGGCCTCGTAAGCTTTCAGACAATTATTTATGCCGTAAACTACGATATCTATGTCGGAGGATTCATTATGGAGACCTAAAAGTACAGAACCCGTTATGCCAACAAAGTCGCTTTCTACTCTAGAATTTTCAACGATTAGGTCCACCATCCTAAGTGCGGTGCTCGATACAGCATCTATTTTCAGATGGCTTTTTCCATAGATTGGGTCGTAAATTCGCGTAATCTCCTCCAAAGGTATGCAGGGCACCTCCTGACCTAAGTATTCGTCGTATATCAAAAAATCACGGGAATGTCTTCTAATAAAATCCATTGATGAATTGAAACTCTTCAGCTTAATAACCGAGCCTCCAAATTTTATGTAGTTTGGCACAGCTATGACGCCCTTGGGTGGATGCGATACGCCTTTCACTGCGTATACCACATAGTCTCCCACCTCGACATAGCTGCCCTCTAGTAGGATTGGTCTTTTAGCGTTCAAACGCGGCCAATTCTAGTACGCATCCATTGAGGATAAATATTTATTGAGCAACCTTTATTATTAGACTCCAGACCCTTACTTCAGCCTTGAACCCGATAGCTTCGCTTGGAGAGCTCCTAAAACAGGCCATAAGCAAGTTTATATCGTCTCCAGGAGTAGACAAAAATGTAGTCGAGGAACTCATAAGGGGCATACAAAGAGCCCTCTTGGTCTCGGATGTAAATGTCGAGCTTGTAATGAAACTGTCTGAAAAGATAAGAGAGAGGGCATTAACAGAAAAAGTCCCGCCCGGTATTTCCAAGAAAGACCAGATTATAAAAATAGTGTATGAAGAACTTGTCTCACTGCTAGGCGAGAGGCCCCATAAGATTACCATAGATAAATCTAAACAATACATAATAATGGTCGTCGGTATACAGGGACACGGGAAGACAACTACGGTCGCGAAGCTGGCAAACTATCTCAAGAAATTAGGCTACTCCGTTGGTGTAGTCTGTGCTGACACGTTTAGGACTGGAGCGTATGAGCAATTAAGGCAACTTCTTGATGGAAAGGATATTCCTGTATACGGTTTGCCCGAAGAACGTGATGCAGTTACTATAGCAACAAAGGGTGTTGAATATCTATCTAAGCAACAAAGGTGCAATGTTATATTGGTAGACACTGCTGGAAGACACAAAGACCAGCAATCGCTAATGCAAGAGATGAAAGCGTTGGAAGAGAGTATTAAGCCTAATGAGATAATGTTGGTCTTGGACGGAACGATAGGTCAGCAAGCTGGTGCACACGCCGAGGCATTTCACAAAGCAACACCAATAGGCTCCATAATAATAACTAAGATGGATACCTCTGCGAAAGGTGGCGGTGCACTATCGGCCGTGGTAGCCACTGGAGCGCGGATAAAATTTATCGGTACTGGTGAGAAGCTTGAAGATATAGAGGTATTTAACCCACAGGGCTTTATTGGTAGACTCTTAGGAATAGGCGATATAGAGGGTCTTATAGAAAGAATAAAGATCGCCGAGCTAGAGCTTAGTAAGGAGAAACTCAAGAGCTTTACAAGCGGTACGTTTACCTTAGAAGATTTTGTAAAACAATTTAAAGAAATGAAAAAGTTGGGTCCTTTGAAGAAAATAATATCAAAGTTACCTTTACCCGGAATTCCCAACTTGCCAGAGGAGGAGCTCGAAAAGGTTGAGGACCAAATCGAAAAATGGTCGGCAATTCTGCTCTCTATGACACCCGAGGAAAGAGAGAACCCTCACATCATAGATTCATCAAGGATAAGACGTATAGCTAGGGGGTCGGGCGTGACAGAGAGAGACGTTAAGCACCTTCTTCAACAATACAATTTATCAAAGAGAATGATGAAATCCATGAAAAGGTCGCCTTGGAAGTTACCAAAACATATATTCGGTGCAGAACTGGAAGGATGAATTCGCAAAGCTGGTGAGTAGAAATGGAAGGAATACTCGACTTAGCCTATAGGATACTACAAAAGTATGCGCTTTGTGATTACTGCCTAGGAAGGCAGTTTGCAAGGCTATTGTCTGGTGTTGGCAACAAGGTAAGGGGTGAAGCTCTTAAAGTTGCGTTGGCGATGGAGGCGAACTTTAGGTTACTTATGAACGATAAAGATGCAGCGGATGTTTTAAAAGTCATCGCTGAAAATGGTATGAACAGGCATGCTAGAAAGCTTGCTAAGGCGCTCAATTACCAGATTGACGAAACCAAAACATGTTATATATGCGAAGGTAAATTAAATGACGATAACTTTCGTCGGATAGCCGAAGAGATAATGGAAGATTTAAAAGGATACGAGTTTTCGAACTTTCTAATAGGCGCATCTGTCCCAGCTCATGTAAAGGAAAAGGATGATCAAATAAAGGCTGAGTTTGCATTGACCTTCGGTGAGGAGATTAAGAGTGACATAACGAGGGAAATAGGAAAAATTATTGAAGTAACAATGAAAAAGCCCGTTGAGTTTGCTACACCAGATATCACCGTACTCGTAGACATTTTTTCAGGAGTGTTCACAATTAAATCAAACCCTCTGTTCGTCAAGGGTTATTACAGAAAGTTGCAACCTAACATACCTCAAGCACCATGGATATGCAGAAAATGTCGGGGCAGGGGATGCGATGCTTGTGGCCATACTGGGAGGGAATACCCAGATTCTATTAGCGAGCTTATAGGGGAACCAGCCTTAAGCCTCTTCGAAGCTCTCGACTACAAGTTCCATGCAGCAGGAAGGGAAGATGTGGACGTAACGGTCCTTGGGACTGGAAGACCTTTCATTCTTGAGTTAAAATCACCAAGAAAGAGGTTCGTTCAACTTAACCAGTTACAGGATATCATAAACGAACATGCAAAGGGCAAGGTTGAGGTAATGTCTCTATCTTATGCAACAAAAAAAGATGTGAGGGATATGAAAGCGAAATCGGCAATCGCATCAAAAACATATGTTGCACTTGTTGAATTTGACTCTAGTGTGGATGAGAATAAGCTAAGAGAGGTTTGTGAGAAATTCAGGAACATATTGATATACCAAAGGACACCGAGCAGGATTCTCCGTAGAAACGATAAGATCAGGAAAAAGTATCTTTATTTCATAGAGGCTGAAAAGAAGGGAGATAGGGTCGTCGAGTTCAAGATAAAGGCACAGGGAGGTCTTTACATAAAAGAATTGATAAACGGGGATGGTGGGAGGACTGTACCTAATATAGCTGACGCCCTAGGAACCGCACCGATAAATATTACCCTTTCAGTCCTAGAAGTGGAGGGGTAAAGGCTGGTATGCCCAATTCGCACGGTTACAGGGTTAGAACTAGGCAGCTACTCAGGAAGAAATATGGCTCGCGGAGCGGTCCAAGGCCAGACATATACCTTAGGGAATACAATCCTGGCGATAAAGTGTTGATAGTTGTTGATCCGGCCGTTCAGAAAGGGATGCCACATAAAAGGTTTTACGGTAAAGTAGGCACGATAATATCGAGAAAGGGCAATGCATACGAGGTCTCTCTTATGTTAGGAGATAAGTTGAAGAAGTTAACTATCTTACCAGACCACATCAGGCCTTGGGAAGGTGGCTGAGTTGCCGAGGAAAATATTGAATTCTAAGCCTATACCGATCGCTGAAGTCAAGAGAATCTTAGAGGAGAGGGAGCAATACTTAAACCCCCTTCAACTGAAAACACTAAGCTACGCAAGAAAGTATTCAAAATTAACTCCCGAGCAGGCTGAGATACTCATCAATAAGCTCATGAACGAATATGGACTCGAAAGAGAAGAGGCGGTCCAAGTTGCTGACATATGCCCCGAGACCATTGACGAGCTCAGAACAATCTTGAGCGGTTACCGCCGTCTCGTATCGTTTTTGCTCTTTTCTGAAGAAAAGATGAGCGGCATACTGAGCCTTGTTAAGCAAGCTTTAGAAGCAAGTAAGCAACAAATTTGAATTTATAAGGTTAAGACGTTAAAGGGGGATTTGCATCTGCAAAAGCAGAAGAAATACGAGGATTATGCTTACGTATTGGATGTGATTGATGCGACACTTCTCAGGAGCTCAGCTCGTCGTGTAAATATACATAGGGGAGAGTTACTTGTCCAATTGTTAGGCGAAGAATACTTCACCCTTCTAGAGGCGGCTATAAACGAGAACTATAGGCCACGCGTAGGCATAAGGTTTTACATAGGTAAAGATGTTCCGAGAAACATCTTAAGGATACTTGGTCGTATAGGCTATGATGAGCTTACCGAGAATGCCAAAATAGAATTAGAGAACGCCATCCAAAAGATAGTTCAGAGTAATGAGAAAAAATTCGTAGAGTTCTTTAATACATGCACGCCTGTATCACCAAGACTTCATGCGCTTGAGCTGATACCCGGCATTGGTAAGAAATCCATGCAAAAGATTTTGGAAGAAAGGGAGAAAAAACCTTTTGAATCTTTTAAGGATCTACATGAGAGAGGCGGGATTCCGGATCCCGTAAAGGCAATTACAAAAAGAATAATGGATGAGTTGACTGGTCGGAGCGGTGGTTATTTCTTACTGGTTCGGGAACCATCTAGCTTTACTTCGGAAAGGTCCTTCAGAAAGGAATGACGTCAAACCAAATAAGATTTATAAAACGAATCGTTTTCTAGTAAAGATTAATTAGCGACTGATTCCCGCAATAATAGGCAAAGGGATAGATAAATGAAAGCTAGAAACTACCGTAGAACGGAAGGTATGCCCTACACGAGGGAGGAATATATTCACGGTGCGCCCGAGCCAAAAATAAGCAAGTACACGATGGGGACTTATAGAGAAGACTATACACACGAACTCGAACTTGTAGCGCTCGAAGAACTTCAGGTTAGGGATGTGGCCCTAGAGTCTGCTAGGGTGGCTATAGGAAAGACCCTTAGCGCCAAATTAGGTGAGAATTATTTCCTAGAACTTAAGGCCCATCCACACATCGTTTTAAGAGAAAACAAGATGATCTTCGGAGCGCATGCAGATAGATTACAAGAGGGCATGAGGAGAGCTTTTGGGAAACCAATAGGAAGGGCTGCAAGGCTGGAACCCGGAAAACCCGTATTCAGAGTACTCGTATACGAAAATGGCGTTAATGCGGCTAAGGAGGCCCTCGAGCTTGCCTCAAAAAAGCTTCCTAAAAGCTATAGGATAATTATTAACGAGTTGGGAAAGCTAAAAACAGCTTCCCAACTAAACGCTTAAAAGTTATCTAGGGGTTGCATTTTTCTACTATAGTTACGGGGAAAAAGAAGAATGAAAGAGAGAGCGTTCATACTCGAATTGGAGTCGATAACTAAGGAAGATGTGCCCCTTGTTGGAGGTAAGGGAGCAAACTTAGGTGAAATGTTAAGACTGGGAATACCTGTACCCCCTGGCTTTACAGTAACAGCATACGCATACAAGTATTTTATGGAGAAAGCTGGTATTACCGAGCAAATACGCGAGATAGTGAGTGAAATAGATTTTTCAAACCCCGAGTCGATAGAAGAAAAAACCAAGGAAATAAGGGGACTCATATTAAAACAAGAAATCCCCAAAGAATTGGAGGTGGAAATAGTAGCAGCATACAGGAGATTGGCCGAGAAATTAGGTATGGTTGACCCCCCAGTGGCTGTGAGGTCAAGTGCGACCGCTGAGGATTCATCGTTGGCCAGCTTTGCTGGACAGCAGGAGACTTACCTAAACGTTAGGGGCGAAGCGCAGTTATTGGAAAGCGTTAAGAAATGTTGGGCAAGCTTATTCACGTCTAGGGCGACCTTTTATAGGCATGAGAAAGGATTCGATCACATGAGTGTGTACCTATGCGTAGTCGTTCAGAAGATGGTTAATGCAAAAGCTTCTGGTGTAATGTTTACGTTGCACCCAGTCACGGGCGACAGATCAAGGATATTGATTGAAGCTAATTGGGGGCTTGGTGAATCTGTAGTGAGCGGGGAGGCCACGCCCGATGTATACGTAGTTGACAAAAAGACGCTAAAGATAATTGAAAAGAAGGTTGCGAGGAAAACTATCGAGGTTGTTTACAGTCCAAGAGGCGGTACGGAGAAGCGTGAGGTTCCGCTTTCAAAGCAGAACGTACCGTGCTTAACTGATGAGGAGATATACAGGCTTGCAGAGCTTGCCATCCGCATCGAAGAACATTACGGCACACCACAGGACATAGAATGGAGCATAGATATAGACGTCCCGTTCCCATACAATGTGTTCATAGTCCAATCCAGACCTGAGACTGTGTGGTCCCAGAAAGCTGTTGCAGAATCCCCTACATCATCGGAAACTGTAGCGGTTGCTAAGAAAGTTGTCACAAAAGGCTTGCCAGCAAGCCCTGGCATTGCTATCGGAACAGCTAGGGTGATCCTAGACGTTAAGGAGATAGGGCGGATGAGAAAGGGTGACATACTGGTTACACGGATGACGTCGCCTGACTGGGTACCCGCAATGAGGATAGCGTCGGCAATAGTAACCTCAGAAGGTGGAATGACGTGTCATGCAGCCATAGTTTCAAGAGAGTTAGGCATACCTTGTATAGTAGGTACTGGTGATGCTACCGAGACCATGGTGGATGGGCAGATTTATACTGTTGATGCTAAATCAGGCGTAGTATATGAAGGTGCTGTAGAGGAACTGTTGGCTAAACCGCCAACTCCTACAGCCGCTCCCTCTGGTGCCCCGGTATCCTTGGTTAGTGTACCGGTCACGGCCACAAAGATAATGATGAACCTTGGCGTTCCAGAAAAGATAGATGAGTATGCAGATTTGCCCTTTGACGGAATAGGTTTAATGCGCATAGAATTCATACTGGCCTCATACATAGGTGAGCATCCAAATTACCTCATCGAAATAGGACAGCCTGAAAAGTTTGTGGAGAAGTTAGCGGAGGGTATCGCGAAAGTTGCTAGGGCAATACAACCTAGGCCAGTTGTGGTCAGGTTTTCGGACTTTAAGACGAATGAGTACAGAGAATTGAAGGGCGGAGAGAAGTACGAAGTTGAAGAGGCAAATCCGATGATGGGATGGAGGGGAGCGGCGAGGTACATAAGCAAAGGATACGAAAAGGCGTTTAGACTTGAATGTAAAGCCATTAAGAAAGTTAGGGATGAGTGGGGTCTGAAGAACGTTTGGGTCATGATACCTATGGCGAGAACTGTGTGGGAGGTAAATAGGGTCTTGGAGATAATGAAAGAGGAGGGACTCGAGAGAGGTAGGGACTTCAAGGTATGGCTTATGGCAGAGGTCCCGAGTACAATACTCATGGCAGACGAGTTTAGCAAGTTGTGTGATGGTTTTAGCATAGGTTCCAACGACCTTACTCAGTTTATATTGGCAACCGATAGGGACTCTGCGATACTTCCTAGTATAGACGCCAGATACTTTGATGAGAGGGACCCAGCAGTCCTAAGAGCTATAGAACATCTGATAAAGGTTGCACACGAAAATAACGTTACGGTTTCAATATGCGGACAGGCACCTAGCGTTTATCCGGAGTTCACAGAATTCCTAGTTAGATGCGGCATCGATTCGATAAGTGTAAATCCAGACGTGGTAATCAAAACGAAGCAACTTGTCGCCAGTATAGAGCAGAAGATAATCTTGGAAAAGCTTAACGAGCTGACAAAGTCCAAAAACCGAACTCTAGGGTAAATGTTGTTTGCAAACAAACCAAGGCACTCAAGAGCCTACTGAAGCCGAGATATATGTTGATGGCGCATCTAGGGGCAATCCCGGACCCGCAGGCATAGGTGTAGTTCTTAAGTTTGACTCCAAGACTATTTGTCTTAAGAAGTTTATCGGAAATAAAACAAATAATGAGGCAGAATACTTAGCGCTCTTGGAAGGGTTAAAGCTAGCAATAGGGATTAATGCAAAGAGGGTTAAAGTCTTCTCCGACAGCGAGCTGATAATAAAACAACTTAAGGGTGAATTCTCCGTTAAGGAGGCAAGGCTTAGCAAGTTATACTTCAAGGTGAAAGAGTTGGAGAGGTTGCTTGATATTGAGTATTTTCATATACCTAGAGAATCGAACAAGCTAGCCGATGAGCTTGCTAATGAAGCCATAGATGAGGGGCGCTAGATTTATAAGTTTGGTCCATAAATATTCATTTCGATGCCCGTCCTGAAAGAAAGGGAGAAAAAGCTCATTTCAGAAAAGCTCAGTAGAGATTTGGAAAAAGATGTTAGGCTTGTTGTCTTCACTCAAGATTTTGAGTGTGAATATTGTGCAACAAATAGAGAACTTATGGAAGACATAGCATCGCTTTCGGATAAGATAAGGCTCGAGGTATTTGATTTTGAAAAGGATTACGATAAAGCACAAAAGTGGGGGATAGACAAGATACCGGCAACAGCAGTATTCGGTATTCGCGAATATGGCATAAGGTTCTTTGGTCTGCCGATGGGTTACGAATTCCCGGCCCTGATTGATACTATAATAGATGCATCGAGAGGGACGACAAGACTTCAGCCTACGATAAAAGAAAAAATTAAAAGTATAAGGGAACCTGTACATATTCAGGTATTCGTAACGCCCACTTGTCCATACTGTCCTAGGGCTGTAAGAGTTGCGCATCAGCTGGCAATTGAGAACGAGTTCATCAGGGCCGATATGATAGAGGCTATAGAGTTCCCACAGCTCGCGAATAAATACGACGTTATGGCAGTTCCTAAGACTATAATAAATGACACTTTTTCCTTTGAAGGTGCCTTACCAGAGTCGCATTTCGTTGAATACATTCTTTCGGCGATTAAACCAGATAGGACAATGAGCTATAGATGAATTGGAAAGAAAACATCAAGGACCATACTCATGAATAGGACAGCTAGGTAAGGACTTGACAGCTTAAACACCAACCATGCTCTTTTGGCGTTCGGCCTTATGGCGAGCAAGAAGTTAATGAGCAAAATCGCTACACCAAAAATGAGTACCACCATCATATATAACGCTCGAAAAACACCCATAAGAACCGGCACGAGGCTGAACATTACCATCAAGATGCTGGTAGATACTATGCACCTTATGGCTACTTTTTCGGGCACGACTACGGGTAACATGGGGACCTTGACCTTTGCGTAATCCTCCTTATACCTGAGTGCGAGGCTCCAAATATGTGTGGGTATCCACAGAACGACGAGTGCGGCGATTACTAAACCAAGAGCGAGGTTTTCGGTTGTAGCCGCTGAGTATCCTATCATAGCTGGTGCACCGCCTGAGAAGCCACCAGCTATTATGTTAATGGGGTTTCGACGTTTTAACCACTTGCTGTAAATCAAGATGTTATCTATTAGCCCGAAAAGCATTAAGCCAAAGCATATGAGGTTAAGCATTAACGAGATCCCAACAGCTATTGTTGAAAGAGCGAGACCAAAGTAAAGTGCTTTTTCGGCCGGTCTTATCTTGCCAGCTGGTAATGGTCTCATTTTGGTTCTATCCATTACTGCGTCAATATCCCTATCTATGTAGCACGTGATCGCGTTAGCTCCTGCTGAACCTAAGGTAACAGCTAAAGTTGCTAGCATGACGATGTACCAATCTATGCTTTTTCCAGAAACTCCGAAACCAACTATGGCACTACAAAATCCGGTGAATGTTAGAAGGAACCATGTGCGCGGCTTTGTAACTTGCCAGTAACTAACCAGAGTTGACCAAGAACCCTTCATCTAATTTCACCGAGGTCTTGATCACGATTTCTTAGTTTAATGCGTAGATAACGTTACTTAAAAAAGCTTTTTAAATCGAGCCACCAAGCCTAAAAGCATGAGTGCTTTACGTGTTAAGGAGCCGACAATAGGTAGCAGTGGTGCGGTCGTTACCATTAAAGTTAACGGCATAAGCATAAAAGGCTTTACATCAGAGTCAATAAGTGTTGCATTGTATGCTAATGGTATAAAATCTTTTGACAGGAGTAAAAAGCTCTACAGACCCCGTGGATTCTTCAGTCTACATCCACAAGCTAGAACGGTAACGATCAATGTAAACGGCATGCCTGCCATGAATCCGTCTGAAATTTATCTAACAGAAGGTCTTAACGTTTACACTCAACAAAAAAGACCCCTCTCAGTACGTTTTTTCGAGTCTATGATAGACACAAGCCTGCTCCATAAGCCCATCGTGAAGAATAGGTTACTCTGGCCTATTGCTTTAAAATTCATCGCAAATAGTATCAACAATCCTGAACTGGTCGAGTACGAAACACCACGCGCTGTTCCAACAATCGTAGAGAAGGCCGATTTGGTGGTAATTGGTGGAGGCGTGGCGGGCCTTTCAGCGGCCATAGAAGCTAGAAGGCACGGTCTTGAGGTTCTTCAAATAGATGATGGTGTCGAGCTTGGCGGAGAAATGTTGTGCGACGAGTTAGAACCGCCTGGCATATCGGAGCCTGGTTGCATATTTGCAAGAAACCTGAGGAAAAAAGCGCTCGAGCTTGGCGTGAAGGTCCTTACAAGAACCACGTTCGTTGGCTTCTTCGAGGATGCTGCACTCGCATTCTCACCTTATCCACCTGGTGGTGGAACGTCTTACCTAATATCGGCTAAGGCTTATGTTGTTGCCACGGGCGCCGTAGATTTACCGTGCATATTCGCTAACAATGACCTTCCGGGAATAATAGACGTCTCATCCGCTCTCAAGATGTTAAACATGCACGGTGTCGTCGCAGGAAAGAATATGGCCATATTGGGAGCCACGGAGCGTGGCTTAAGACTGGCAGAGCATCTAAAGAAGTATGCCGTCAACACGATAATACTGGATAAGTCAAAAGGTGGTGCTGGCAAGGATGCCATCATAGATGGTGTGAAGGAAATTGTCGCAATAGGAAAGGATAGAGTCGAAGCTCTTGAGGTAAAGCGCGAAGGAGAAGAGCTTAGGTTAAACGTTGATTGTGTAGTTTGTGCAACTTCCACAAACCCCGACATAAGGATTTCTGCCCAAGCTGGTGCCAAAATAGCCTACATTAAAGGGCTTGGCTTCGTACCGATACACGATCCTTTTATGAGAACGTCGAAAAACGGCCTCTTTGTAGCAGGGGGCGCCTCCGGTTCGCCTTATGGAATACTTCATGCGATCGAGGGAAGGATCGCAGGACTATCTGCTGCCGTCATACTAAATAAAAAAGGTGCTGAAGCTGAGCGTGAGGTACTCGCGAAAGAATATGGATCGCTGCTCCAAAAGTTTGGCATAAGCAATCTCAAAGAGAAGGTATTCAAGTCTTTTGAAACAGGTGTTATACCAGATGAGAAGATAGCCGAACCACCGACACTGTTCTGCTCAGGACCGAGAAGGGATGCGTTTATTTGCTTCTGCGAAGATATTAGGTTATGGGATCTACATCGCGTTGTATCCGTCTATGGCTTTGCATGTCTTGAGAAGGTGAAACGTGCTACTGGAATCGGCACGGCCAGATGTCAAGGCAGATTATGCCTCGTCAATTCAGCGTTGTATATAGCACATATTGCAAGTTTAAGCCCTAATGTGGTAGGCATAGCTAGACAAAGGCCGCCTGCAATATCAATACCAATCAACGTGTTGGCTAATATGGAGGTGAATAAAACGTGAGGGTTGTAATAGTGGGCTCAGGAATCATGGGCCTTTCTTCAGCATACAACTTGGCAAAGCTTGGAGTAAAGGACATAGTGATCTTAGAGAAGGAGTACCTGTCGTACGGCTCAACAGTAAGATCGGCAAGTAGGTTCAGGGTCCACTTCTGGACCGAGGAAAATTCCAAGTTTGCCATAGAGTCGAAGAAAATTATGGTCAAGTTATCATCGATTACTGGCTGGAACATGATAATAACAACAGGTGGTTATCTTTGGTTACTGTTTACTGAGGAGCAAGTTAAAGCGTTTCGTGAAAAGAACAAAATGTGGGAGCGTCTCGGAATACCTGGAGAGTTTCTTTCACCATCAGAGATCAAAGAAAAGTATCCGTATATATACACGGACGACGTCCTCGAGGGCTTCTTTGGGCCACAGAACGGAAGCTGCTTCCACAATTACGTAGCATTCGGTTACTACAAAGCAGCCGCTAAGCTTGGTGCTAAGTTGTTCGAGAGATCTCCTGTTGAAAGGGTACTCGTAGAGAACAACAAGGTCGTGGGTGTCATGCTTCCCAACGGCAAAGTGGAGGCCGATGTCGTTTTATTGACTGCAGGTGCTTGGACTGATGAGCTCCTAAGAGGCTTAGGTATCGAGTTACCGACGGAACCCGAAAGAAAGGAGATGGCCTTAACAGAATCCTACAAGTATTTTATTGAACCTTTGGTCATAGACTTCGGGACTTCAGCATATGTCGGTCAGGCGCTTAAAGGTGAGATACTTGGAAGCATAGAGGTTCCAGTAAAGAGTGGGCTACTACCTCTAGAGAACACGCTCGACTTTTTGGTAAAATGGGCAAAGGCAGTGTACAAGAGGTTCCCCGTCCTAAGAGGAGCTAAAATCATGAGGTGCTGGAGTGGATATTACTCTATGTCCGCAGACTCAAGCCACATAATGGGAAGAGACCCGGATTGGCCGGAAGGGCTTTACGTGGCTTATGGTGACAGCGGCCATGGCTTCATGATGGGGCCTCTAATCGGCAAGTTGCTAGCTAAAAACATACTATACGGAGAGGTTGACGAACTCATGAGGCCGTTCTTGCCTACCAGATTCAAGGAAGGGAAACTAGTTCCCGAAAAGCTGGTCATAGGTTAGAGTAGCGTATCGAGAACTTTCCGATGAAGATTGCAAAATTGATCCGGAATACCGTGATCATTAGCGTAGTGGCACAAGTTACGTTATATTCAATCATTCTAATAGCTCAAACTTTGCACCTAGACTAGCAAGGTCCCTAAGAAAATTCGGGTAGGATACGCTCGCGGACTCTGCTCCTAGTACTGTACATCCTCCTTCTAAGATAAGTCCTAAAAGACAATACGCCATGAAAAGCCTGTGGTCTCCTTTGGGGTCGAGTATAGCGTGCTTAACAAGCTTGCCCCGCGTTATGCTCAAACCATCTGCTGCTTCTCTTACGTTCATCCCTATCTTAGAAAGGGCATGAGCAAGTGCGCTGACCCTATCGCTTTCCTTAACTCTCGCATGCTCCACGCCTGTTATCTCTACTGTCCCCTCGCATTTAGTTGCTAAGACTGCTACGACAGGTAAGAGGTCTGGCGAATCGGATAGATTAAAGCTACCGCCCCTAAGCTTTCCGCCTCCGCTAACGCTCACGTTTCCAGAAACGTAATCCAGCTTAACATTAGCTCCCATTTCAGTAAGTATATCAACTATGGCGGCATCGGCTTGCGGCAAATCTTGACTGAGCCCTTCAACCGTAATTGAACCGTCCGTCATGAGCGCCGCAGCCATCATGAAGGAAGCGAGTCCGAAATCTCCAGGAACTATGAAACACGTGGGCTTAAAATTTTGTTGCGAAGGAATGCGAAAGACCCTATACCCTTCTCTTTCTATATGAACACCGAACCTCTCAAGTACGTTTATGGTTGCATCAACGTAAGGTCTCGAGACAAGCTCTCCTTGTATCATGAGCGACGTATCGCTTGAGGCCTTTGGTGATGAGAAAAGTATGGAGGAGACGAACTGTGAGGATATTTTACCGGTCATCCAAGCGTTGCCGCCCTTTAATCCCCCGCCTTTAACTATTATGGGTGCGCAGCCGTTAAGCCTTGCAGACCAACACTCCCCTCCAAGCATATTGAGGGCATCGAGAAGTGGTTGCATCGGTCTCCTCCTTATGCTCTCATCGCCTGTGAGGACTACGTAGCCGGCCTGAACCAAGCAGCTTACACCGGTCATTATCCTTAACGTTGTTCCCGAATTCTGAACATTTATAACATCATCCGGTGCATTAGGTGTTGAGAAACCTTGGATGATGAGCTTGTCGCCATCCTCCTCGATGGAGGCACCGAATTTTTTACATGCATTAATCGTAGCAAGAACATCATCGGATCTTGAAACATTTTCTACAACACACTTGCCATCTGTCATAGAGGCGGCTATTATCGCCCTATGGCTGTAGCTTTTACTAGGTGGAGCTCGCACCTTGCCTGATATTACCGAAGGTTTAACCGAAACCTGCAACGGAACCACCAACCCATGAATATGCCTTCTTATTGTTTGGCTTAGCTATTATAATATCGCATCCTTTTTCACTCAATGCACTGGCAACATCGTTCATCACATCTTTGTTACACACAGCAGCGATAGCGGGTCCGGTGCCGGATAGGCCAGCGGCTAAGGCTCCCGCCCTTATGGCATCTAAAGCTTTCTTCGCTCCATAGTTTAACGCTGCCGCATGAAGTATGCCGTTGAGCGTTAGGGCCCTCCAATATTCCCCATTTAGGGACATCCTATACGCGACCTCAACGAAAGATGCGATAGGTTTAAGCAAATTCTTGTCGAAAAACTTAGTATAGCTCTTAAATTCTGGGACAAGCAAAACAACAAAAAGGTCTTCTGGGGCCTCATCCCTTTTCACGATCTGCCTCCTCAGGTTATCTGTGACAACAATCCCGCCATAATAACTAGCGCAAGCATCGTCATAAGCACCCGTTATGGTAACACCAGCCTCGATCGCAGCATCAACAGCTATGTTTAATATCTCAGCATCGCTCAAGTTCAAGTTCATAGCCCTTGCCGTAGCCAGAACTATAGCATTAGCGGCTGCGCTGGAACTCTTCAAACCCTTACCAATTGGTATGTTCGAGCTGATTTCAACATGCGCCCCGCAGTCCATTTGCACCAACTTCAATACCCTCTTCACCGCCGCCTTTGCTAGCGTTGTGTCTTCATCTGGATTTTCTTTTATAATAACTTCCACGTCCCTGCCGCCTATTTCTACTGTGGCTTCGGTGTAAAGGTCAATGCCCATGGCCGCTCCTTTACCGGTTGATATGGCGTTAACGATCGTTATAGCACCATGTGCTCTAGCGGTAGCCTTCATACAAAACGACCTATCGCTTCTATGGCGGCGCTCTTCATGACCTCTATTGGTGGCTCTAAAGAAGTCCACAACTTAAAGGACTCCGCGGCTTGAAAGATCAACATGTCCAGCCCAGAGACACATATGGCACCCGCAAGCTTTGCCTCTTTAAGAAGCATAGTCTCGGGAGGGTTGTACACCATGTCCATTACGACAGACCCGCTTCGTATTTGTTCCTTCTTGAGTAATGAGTGACTGCTATTCGGCCACATACCAACGGGCGTTGCATTAATTATGACGTTGCAATCTTTAGCAATAGCGGATAAGTTACTTGTTGAAAGACCAAAACCCTTTACAGAAATTTTAAGTCTGCGTCTTAAGAAGCTCGCAAGCCTGCGGGCCTTTGAAGGTGTTCGACTGACAAACGTTACATGATTGCAACCGAGCCTAGCCAGCGCTAGAGCAGCAGCCGAAGCACCCCCTCCCGCACCAAGTATCAAAGCCTCACAACCGCTCAACACATCTTTGTAGGGCATGAGAGCTTTTATTACACCTAGAACATCCGTGTTGTATCCAAACATTCTATCTTTATCAATTACGACGGTGTTCACGGCCTTTATGGTTTTTGCATCATCCGCAAGTTTATCCAAAAACCTCACGACCTTCTGCTTATATGGTATCGTCACATTAAAGCCTGCGGCTCCTAGAGCCTTAAGACCCCTGACCGCAGCTCTGAACTCATTTTCCTTTACATCAAATGCGATATAGGTATAGTTGAGGTTTAGGTGATTGAATGCGGCATTGTGAATGTCCGGAGATATCGAGTGTTTCACAGGATGTCCGACGAGACCTACAAGCCTTTTGTTGCTAAAGCATGTTTGCGCTGATACGTTCGCTCACCTCCCATAGTAGTTTGACGAAAGTATGCGTATAAGCTCCCTCGCCTCAGTAATGCTGGGTTGACCGGGTGCCGTAGGTGCCCCAGGCAATGAGACATACATGAAGGGCGCTCCAAGCATTACTGAGAGAAACCTCGACAAGATGCCCTCCGCTCCCATGCAAAAAGCAATGAGCCTATGTTTATCATCCGTACGGTATAGCGAGAGAATCCTTAGGTTGTCGCTGAAAGATTTCGCCATGGTTACAACTTTAGCGATGCCTCCACAACTCATGGCTAAGCTGACTATTCTTCGGAGTTCATCGGTTTCCGGTGTCTTTTCAAAGTCGTGCCATGAAACTATTGCGGTGACGCCTACCTTCATCAGTTCTTTTAATAAATCTTGAAACATGGGAGAACGGAGCTCTATGTCAACGTATGCTGGGGCCTCTCGGCTCAACCGTTTGAGAATCCTGGCTCTCTCTTCTTCATCACCCTCAAATAACCCGCTCTCATAATGAGGTCTGAGAGTTAAAATGAGTTTATCCATGTAAGGCCTCAGCACCGAGCTTAAAACGTTGGCATCCAAATCTTCCAAATAATCGAGTCTGGCCTCTACAACATCCGCACCGATACTTATCGCTTTAAGCACAGAATCTTTCAAAGATTGTACGTCTCTTCCAAACGTTGATACGCACATTTTGAACCGTTCTGTCGTCATAAACATCGATTCACCGGTATTCTATGTTTGATTGACTGTTATCTCTCTATTACGAATTCGTCAATGGCAATCCCGAAATGTCTGGCCTTCTCTTTGCTTATGTATGCCAATACTTTATCGCCTGGCTTGATCTCTGTTACCGAGAGAGGTTTACCATCAATCCCTACGAGCCTTATGGTCTCAGCATTTTGCAAGATGACGGAACCCTCTTCACCGTCAACCTCAGCCCTGATGAGTCTCAAAGGCCTCCTTTCTATCTTTACCCTGCCGACTGTGGTAGGTCTTGCTGAACCCTGCGTGTTAATTACTAAGACTCTATCGCCTGCCTTTATCTCCGACAAATATTTAGTTCCGCCTGATGGTGTCAGGACATAGCTATGTATCGCACCAGCATTCACCCTGAAGGGTCTCGGTTCTGTGAACGATGAGCCTATGGACTCGTTGTGTACAAGGAACAGAAAGCTTGCTTTACTTCCAACAAGCATCCCCTCGCCCATTGATAAAATAGATACGGTATCAACACATGCTCTATCTCCCATTCCCACGTCCTTAACCTCTACAACTTTTACCGGAGAAAGCTGAACATTCGCGATGTAATTGATAGCATCAAAGATCCTACCAATATCTGCTTTGCTCCTTGGCTTGAATAAGACGGCATCGACGCCCTTTTCTAGGATTCCATACATAGTTTCAACCTCTTCAGGGCTATTGACTTTTGCCATGAGCTTCGCTGACGTTTTCTGCAAATATGCAACTATGTTTTCCAATGGTATTATCTTCCAATCCTTAGTATCTACTATCAAAACCTCAGCACCAAGTTTTGCTGCGGATATCAGTTTTTCTACGTCGCCATAATTTAGAACGACGGCATATACCGCAAACCTCTTAGCTTGCGGCGCCTCTTTACCGAGCGGTACAACAAGAACGTCCCCAGTTGGTGTATCTGAGTATGTCGTCACTTTTTGTCTGAATTCTTGAGGAACGTTATCGGGGTCGCAATAGTATGCAGTAATTCCTTTTGACAGTGCCTCCTTAAAGATTTCGTCATCCCAGTCCCTTAGATCTAAGCAAACTTCTTTTTTACTTAGCAAGGGCGTCTTTGAGCACCTCCAGTGCTTCGTTAACTGTATATTCTTCAACTATTATTGCTCTGAGCGCCTTCGTTATCGCGAATGGGTTATCATGCTGAAACACGTTCCTACCTATCGCCGCACCAATAGCGCCAGCCTCCATAGCTTCCTTTACCATCTTCAAAACTTCCAAGTCGCTTTCTGCCTTCGGCCCGCCAGCTATAACTACAGGAACGGGGCATCCATCCACGACTTTCCTAAACGTATCCGGACTGCCTGTGTATGGCGTCTTTATGATGTCGGCTCCAAGCTCGGCGCCTATCCTTGCAACATGTGCGGCGATGTCTGGATCGCTTGGATTTTTTATATTCTCACCCCTCGGGTACATCATTGCTATGAATGGTACCTGCCACTCATCACACTCATCAGCAAGCATTCCAAGTTTTTTCAACATCTTCGGCTCATCGCTACATCCAATGTTAACATGAACGGAAACGGCATCCGCTCCAAGCCTCAACGCCTCTTCCACACTTGAAACCCTTACCTTGAAGTTAGGCGAGAGCCCCAATGACGTGCTTGCAGATACGTGCATTATTGTGCCTACGTTCAGGGGTTTGGGCATCATTCTAAGTATGCCTTTATGTGCTAAAATAGCTGTGGCTCCCCCGAGACTTACCTTTTCTATCGTATCGAATATTTTGTCTAAGCCTTTGACTGGGCCTATAGTAACGCCGTGATCCATCGGTATGCATAACATCTTTCCTTTTTCCGTTATTCTGTTCAACCTAACTTGCTTTCCGAAAACCATCACTCTATCCTCCCAGATGCGTGCAATAACTCAGCCGTAAGTATCGCTATTCCGGCAGCACCCCTTATCGTGTTATGACTGAGAACAAAGAATTTTAAAGCCCTTTCGTCTTTTGCGGGCCTCACCCTTCCAACGACCGCACTCATGCCCGGAACGCTTCCAGCGTATATGTCAAGCCTTGGTTGCGGCCTGTCCTCTTCCTCCATGACGATTATCGGCTTCTCAGGAGCTGTAGGGAGCCCCAACTCCTGCGGTATGCCTTTGAACTCCGCTAGCATCCTTTTTGCATCGTCTACACTTACTGCCTTCTCCGTTTCAACGTAGACGGATTCTAGATGTCCATCAATCGTCGGAACTCTGGTGCAACTTGCCTCGATGGTTATGCGAGCTGGGTCGATAACTCCATCTTTGAACTTTCCCAATATCTTCTGCGTCTCTTTTTCCACTTTTCCCTCCTCACCAGATATATACGGTATGACGTTCCCGAGTATGGATAGTGAAGGTACGCCTGGGAAGCCTGCACCCGAGACCGCCTGCATCGTAGTCACTATGACTTTCTTAAGGACATAAGCGTCATGAAGGGGCTTAAGGGGCATGACCAGACCTACGGTTGTGCAGTTGGGCGTTGTTACAATATATCCATCCCACTTCCTATTCTTTTTCTGGATGTCTATCAACTCGATATGTTCTGGATTTATCTCAGGCACGATGAGGGGGACATCTTTCTCCATTCTATGAGCGGAGGCATCACTCACGACGGGGAAACCTTCTTGCGCAAAGAGCGGCTCCGACTCACGAGCGGCTTCAGTCGGTAGCGGAGAGAAAACGAGGTCTGCGTCAACATACTTTGGCTCATTCGGCACAACCTCCATGTCGACTACGCTAGAGGGAATGTTGATGGGGTTTCCCCTAACAGCCTCTCCATACTTCTTACCGACAGACTCCTTCCCTGTGACACACGATAGCTTGAACCATGGATGTCTCGAGAGCATGCCTACGTATTGCTGACCGACCATTCCAGTCGCTCCAAGCACAGCAACTTTAATTTGTCTCATTCAATTCCACCTCCAGATTTTCTTTTATAAGAGAGGCAGCTCTTTCTGCATCTTTTGCAGAAACGAATATCCTGATGGATGAACTTATAGTCACCAGACCATATATGTTTATACCATGCATTGCGAGCGGCGCAACGACTTTATGTATCACGCCTGGACTTGTTTCAAGCATCCTGCCGCTTATACTTATAGCGGATAACCCCTCGAAAAAGCTTATGGCCTTGCCAATGCCCGACTCAACAACTTCTTTATGCAATTCATCCATCAACTTCGTGTCCAAGTCTGCGTACACGATGATGGATTTTTCACCAGTAGTTATGTTTAGGATCTCTCCATTATTCTTCTGAACGAACTCAACAACAAGTTTAACCATTGATGCCCCGTCCGAATTTTTCGAAAGTATTGTTATCATGGTCACTTTAGCCGGATGTCTGCTGACCTCAAGCTTTGGGAGAGTGCCGATTATGACGGTTCCTGACCTTCCTAGACCTTCCATGCTAGATACTCTTAACTTGAGCCCCTCTGACAGGTATCTTAGTGCCTTCGAGTGAATGACCTTCGCACCGCCCTCGGTCAGCAATCTAACCTCGTCCACGTTAAGCGTCTCGATTATCTCGGCTTTGCTGACTTTATCCGGATCTCCTGAATATATTCCCTCAACATCCTTAATTAAGACAACTTCCGTAGCATTTAGACAACTACCGAGCAATATGGCGGTCGTGTCACTACCACCCCTACCCAACGTAGTTATCTTACCTGAAGTACTAACACCAATATATCCACATACGACAGGAACTTTGCCAGCCTCGATTAGTGGTAAGAGTTTCTCTTTACATCGTTTTTCCGTCTCACTGTAGATAGGATTCGCATCGAGATGTTCCTCGTCCGTTATTATGGGCCAGTACTCAGTGGATGGGTCTACCAAGACAGCATCGACGCCGAACCTGTTCAACGCAGCCGTGAAAAGCCTAGCACTCGTCCTTTCACCCATCGCCAGAATCTCATCAAGCATGTCAGGTCGGATGTCCGGGTTCACCTCCTTAGCCGTCTTCAATAGCTCATCAGTCATTCCCTTTAGCGCAGAGACTACTACAACCAGTCCATGCCCTTTCAGCAAGTCCTTTACCCAAGATGCCGCCTTTTCGAGAGCCTTAGAGTCTTGAAGGACAGAGCCACCGAGCTTTACAACCATTATATCTTTCATAGACACAACCTCCCTCCAAAGCTGGTAAAAACATCAAAAGGAGAGATGGCTTCAGAGAGAGGCGCCTGTCTCGCTATAGCGATAATAGCTATAGCCGGTCGTGAGGAAAAGGCAATCCCTCACGTTCGCCGCCTCTCTGTAGTAAGTTGCATCGGATGTTTGTTATTTAAACGTTTCGAACACATAACAAGTGCACGTCAAGGTTTTTATTATGACAGCTATGCGTCAAGCTGGTGCTTCTAAGTATTTATATTTGGGATGTAACTAGATGTGGTTGACTCTCAAGCCAAGCTATGAATAGAAATAAGTCCTCAGAAAAGGAGGAACAGTTGACGTCCATGTCTAAATGTAGGACAGGAAGTTATGCTTGTGCTGTCCTTATAAACGGAAGGGGTTATATGGGCGATAAGAAAGGTTTGGTGAAGATAGCCGGGAGACCCATGATCGAGTACGTCCTCGATAGTGTGCCCGACGAAGTAACGGATTTGTTCGTGTATGTTGAGAACGAAACACAAGCCACGGCCTACGAACCTATATGCGAAAAGTACTTTGCCTCACTCATAAGAATGGAGAAAAGTCAGTATTCTAACGAATATGAAAAGATAAGAGAGGTTTTAGAAAAGGTTCCAAACTCTAATGTGCTCATCCTTCCTTGTGATATGCCGTGCATCACGTTAGAATTTACTTACTTTCTGCTGGAGGCCTCCAAAAAGTTCACGGCGGTATTGCCTAGGATGCTGGACAATAACGTTGACTTCAGTTTAGCATCCTATCAAACCGCCCCTCTAATTGAAGCATTTAAAAAGTATCCTGAGATGCACATGCCCGAGCTTATTAAGAAGCTTAAGAATGTGCTTTACATATCTACTAACGCCCTTCGGTTTTTTGACAACAAGCTTGGTATTCTATACAGAGTATCTTCTGCGGCAGATATACCAAAAGTAGAGAACATACTTCGCAACAGGCTATAGAGTTTATGTGTTTAATGTGTATGGTGGTATTGTGGTATGAAAATAACCTACGGTAAGCTACCAAAAGAAGTGCTAGAAAAAACTGTCTTCAAATGGTTAGGAGCGAAGAGAAAGGACGTCCTCCTATGGCCAGCATATGGTGAAGATGCAGCTGTCCTCAATACGCCCAAGAGGTATCTAGTTGTAGCATGTGACCCCGTTACCGGCTCAAAGGGGTTGCTCGGATGGTTGTCGGTTCATATAAATGCTAACGACGTAGCGGTGTGTGGTGCAAAACCCGCTTGGTTTTCGTCTTGTATCCTACTACCTGAAGGCAACGAGAACCTCTTCAAATCTATAGTTAAGCAGATTCACAAGGCAGCCTCAGAGCTTCACGTCTCTGTAATTACGGGCCACTCGGAGGTTGCACTTTACGTATCAGAACCGATCGTAATTGGTACGATGATAGGTATGCTTGAGGGGAATAGGTATTATAGGACTGGAGGTGCGAAACCCGGTGATAAGATACTCATGACGAAGACCGTAGCTATAGAAGGAACGGCTATACTTGCGACAGATTTATCAGATATACTCAGCTCAAAGGTAGATAAACGTTTAATCAAGAGAGCTTCTGCATTTTACAAGAAGATAAGCGTTGTGGACGAGGCCATGATAATATCATCAACCGGTCTTGCTACGGCGATGCACGACCCGACAGAAGGCGGTCTGTTGGGTGGACTTTACGAAATGGCCGAGGCATCTGGGACGGGTTTTGTCGTCTATGAGGATGCCATACCGATTGCGAGGGAGACTAAGATAATTTGCGAGACTCTCGGTTGCGACCCTTTGAAGCTGATAAGCTCAGGTACGCTGATAGCATCCATCAGAGGCAATTATGAAAAACTTATTACAACGCTTAAAAGGTCAGGCATAAAGGCCGCAATCATAGGTGAAGTGGTACGTAAAAAGGAAGGGAAGAAACTGATAAGGTCTGGGGGCGCTGTCGAGAACATAAAGTCAGCAGTTACGGATGAGTTGTGGCGTATATTGTCGGAACACTCGTCTTCGAAAATAGTTTAAATATGCGATGGTTAAATTAATACTCGGTATGAACAATATACCGTTAAAGAAGTTAGACGAAAACGTATGGATCATAGATAAGGACTTCAAACAGGGTATGAGGGTACCGGTCACGATATTCGCATCTCAGAAACTTCTTCAAAAGATGACACAGGACAGAACACTCGAACAAGGTGCGAACGTCGCTATGCTTCCGGGCATATACAAAGCTAGCATAGTACTTCCCGACGCACATGAAGGTTACGGATTTCCTATAGGAGGTGTGGCCGCCATGGATGCAACTGAGGGCGTTATATCTCCAGGAGGCGTAGGTTATGACATCAACTGTGGTGTTAGGCTCATGGTAACAAACCTTACTGTAAAAGACGTCATGCCTAAGCTGAGGTTGTTGGTAGATACGATTTTCAGGAATGTTCCTGCGGGTCTTGGGAGTAGACGAAAGGACTTCAGGGTAAGCTCCTCAGACCTCGATAGGATAGCGATAGAGGGTGCGCGCTATGTAATAGAAAAGTATGGGCTTGGGTGGGCTGAGGACATAAAGCATATAGAAGAAGAGGGAACTTTAGAAGGAGCAGACCCCTCTAAAGTCTCACCTACTGCTAAGAGTAGAGGCGAACCTCAGATAGGCACTCTCGGTAGTGGCAACCATTTCCTCGAAATACAGAGGGTAGACAAAATATTTGACCATGAAGCGGCAAAGATAATGGGGATAACTCACGAGAATCAAATAACGGTCTTAGTTCATACAGGCAGTAGGGGTTACGGCCACCAAATATGTAGCGATTACTTGAAGGTTATGGAAAGGGCAGCCCATAAGTATGGGATCAGGCTACCAGACAGGGAGCTTGCCTGTGCACCGGCCAACACGCCCGAGGCTGAGCAGTACCTTAAGGCTTTCGCCTGTGCTGTTAACTTTGCATTCGCAAACAGGCAAGCGATTAGCCATTGGGTTAGACAGAGTTTCGAGGAAGTTTTCAAACAGTCGGCAGAATCACTTGGAATGAAACTCGTGTACGACGTAGCCCACAATATCGTGAAACTCGAGAAGCACAAGGTAAATGGTGAAACAAAGGATGTTTACGTTCACAGAAAAGGGGCGACAAGGAGTTTCCCTGCTGGACATCCGCTTGTACCTAGTGATTACAGGAGCATAGGACAGCCCGTGATAATCCCTGGCTCGATGGGTACGGCAAGTTGGCTTTTGCTAGGAAATCCGAAAGCTATGGAGCTGAGCTTCGGTAGCACAGCTCACGGTGCTGGTAGGGAGATGAGCAGGGCAGGAGCAAAGAGGCGTTATACGGGTCTAACGGTTATAAAGGAGATGGAGAGTAAGGGCATAATCGTTAAGAGCGACAGCACGGAGACTCTAATAGAAGAGGCTGACGAAGCTTATAAGAACGTTGATGAAGTAGTTGAAGTAAGCCACGCGGTAGGGATAGCGACAAAAGTGGCCAGATTAGTTCCTATAGGGGTAATTAAGGGTTAAACCAATAAAGAGTTTAAAATTTATTAAATAAATTTTTATTCTAGCTAAAGCTGGAGAACTGCAATGTCCAATCAGCCAAAGAAGAAAGAAGTGAGTCTTAGGGTAGCTGAGGCTAGACAGAGGGATATAGGTAGGAGAATAGCTAGGATTGACAATTTTGCGATAAAGGAACTCGAGTTAAGCCCAGGGGACACAATAGAGATAACGAGCAAGCGCTCAACCGTTGCAATAGTCTGGCCTCCTTACAAAGAAGATGAAGGTATGGGAATCATTAGGATAGATGGTGAGATAAGAAGGAATATCGGTGTGACTGTGGGTGATTATGTAAAGGTTAGTAAGGCGGTGGTGAAACCCGCAACTAAAGTAATCCTAGCACCGTTCGAACCTTTACCATTTGTGGGGGATTTTAGTAGAATCGTGAGGAGCCAACTCATGAATATGCCTTTAGCAAAGGGAGACGTGATAGTCGTCCCGATTTTGGGAATGGGTATTGAGCTTAAAGTGACCTCTACAAGTCCCAGCCAGTATGTGATGGTCGTTGAAAGTACAGTAGTGGAAGTCAGCCCGACGCCTACGAAGAGAGTAGAGGAAATAACGGGTGTAACGTACGAAGACATAGGTGGATTGCACGAAGAGCTACAGCGCATAAGGGAAATGATAGAACTGCCGCTGAAGCATCCAGAGCTGTTCAAGCATCTTGGCATCGAGCCGCCGAAGGGAGTCCTACTGTACGGCCCTCCAGGGACAGGAAAGACTCTGATAGCTAAGGCGATAGCCAACGAGACGGGCGCGCACTTCATAACGATAAACGGCCCGGAGATAATGAGCAAGTTTTACGGAGAATCTGAAGCTAGACTCAGAGAAGTCTTCCAAGAGGCAGAACAGAACGCTCCTAGCATAATCTTCATCGATGAACTCGATGCAATAGCGCCAAAGAGGAGCGAGGTAACAGGCGAGGTTGAAAGGAGGGTCGTGTCCCAGCTCTTGACATTGATGGATGGTCTGAAGTCTCGAGGTCAAGTCATAGTTATAGGTGCGACCAACAGGATAGAGGCAATAGACCCCGCCCTTAGAAGACCTGGTAGGTTTGATAGGGAAATTAGGATTGGTGTGCCGGACAGGAACGGCAGAAAGGAGATACTCCAGATACACACAAGAAGGATGCCACTCGATAATGACGTTAACTTGGACGAACTCGCGGATATAACTCATGGATTTGTAGGAGCGGATCTGGCGGCCCTTTGTAGGGAGGCTGCTATGAACGCCCTCAGACGCTTCTTACCCCAGATAGACTTGGAGAAAGAGGTCATACCTGCTGAGGTTCTGGAGAAGATAAAGGTCAACAGAGAGGATTTTGCCAATGCCCTGAAGGTTGTGCAACCTTCTGCTCTCAGGGAGGTCGTACTCGAGGTACCGAATGTGAGATGGGATGACATAGGCGGTCTAGAAAGTATAAAGCAGGAGTTGAAGGAAGCGGTTGAGTGGCCTCTTAAGCATCCAGATGTATTCAAGAGGCTAGGTATTAGACCCCCGAGGGGCATACTGTTGTACGGACCGCCTGGAACTGGCAAGACACTCTTGGCGAAGGCTGTGGCTACTGAGAGCGAGGCAAACTTCATATCGGTTAAAGGACCAGAAGTTTTGAGCAAGTGGGTCGGAGAATCGGAGAAGGCCGTTAGGGAGATATTTAGGAAAGCACGCGAGACTGCTCCCTGCATAATATTCTTTGATGAACTAGACTCGATTGCGCCTAGGAGAGGTCTCCATCCAGATGCTGGCGTAACTGACAGAATTGTAAATCAGCTTCTGACAGAAATGGACGGTCTACAAACACTGAAAGGTGTCGTCGTAATAGGTGCGACCAACAGACCTGATATACTGGACCCGGCGCTCTTGAGACCTGGAAGGTTCGACAGACTCCTTTATGTGCCACCTCCTGACCTAGAGGCGAGGTATCAGATATTCAAGATACATACAAGGGAGATGCCCCTTGACGAGAGTGTTGACCTTAGAAAACTTGCCGAGGTGACTGAGGGTTACACGGGTGCTGACATAGAGGCGGTGTGTAGGGAGGCGGCGATGGTTGCCGCGAGGGAGAACATCAACATAGATAAAGTGTCTATGAGACACTTTGAGGCAGCGTTGCAGAAGATAAAGCCGAGTGTCACAGAAGTCGAGAAGGCCGAATATGACAAAATAATAAGAGACTTCAAGAAGTCGATGGCATATATCGGATAAAGGTTTTTCAGACTTTTCCCTTTATTCCCTTGATGGCATTGATGAGTGCTGGCAAAAATTTGTACAAATCGCCTACTATGCTGTAGTCTGCCTCTCTATGCATCGGAGCGTTCGGGTCAGTATTTATGCATACAACGATTTTTGAATCCCTCATACCCACGACATGTTGTATTTGGCCCGACACACCGACCGCAACGTAGAGCTTAGGCTTCACACGCTTTCCAGATAGACCTATATGCCTATCCTCAGGAAGCCACTTCAGGTCTCCAGATACCGGTCTCGTGCATCCAAGCTCAGCCCCTAGCACCTTCGCGAACTCCTCCACTAGCTTCAAGTCGTCTTTTCTCTTTAGGCCCCTTCCTACAGCAACCACGATCTCAGCATCTTCAAGCTTAACACCGCTTTTCTCGACCGTTCGAGATTCGAGTTTAGACATTTTCCTCTCTACTGTAACCTTTACGCTCTTTACGCTCCCCTCGCCCTTTGACGGGCTTGCCTGAAATCTGTGGGGTGGTATCGTGACTACGGCAGGATAACTTTCAAAGATTTGTCTTGCCAGAAACCCACCACCCAGTACAAGCCTCTTGACCTCGACCTGCGAATCCTTGAGAGATATGTCTAGACACTCGGATGCACATCCTGTGCGTAAGCTTTGTGCCACATAAGCAGCAACCTCCCTTCCCATCTTCGTCGCTGCAATTAATACTACCTTTGGTGATGCATTAGAAACAACTTGCGATACGGCTTCAGCAGTCACATCCGGCCCGTCTTTTCGAGGATCTACTTCCGAGACCACAAAAATCTTGTCAGCACCATACTCTGTAAATTCAGCAACCCTGCTGCCATTATTACCTAAGATTATAGCTCCTGTCCAATAACCCGTCTGACTTGACAATTGCCTAGCTAATGTAAGAAGCTCAAATGCAAGGCCGTCATCTTCAGAGAAAACGAGGATCCCTTCTCCCGTCATCCCTTTATAACCCCCTCCTTCAGCAGATTCATGACGAGCTTTTCAGCTACCTCTTCAGGACTACCTTCTATCACAATGTTCTTTCTTTCGCTCTTCACGACCTTCGTCTCCACAGTTCTTAAAGCTGGTTTAACCGTTATTCCCAGATCCTTCAAACTCCAAGACGTTATGGGCTTCTTAGACGATGCCTTTATCATAAGTAAACTCGGGATCCTTGGTGTGTTTATCTCCAAACCTACCGTGAAGAGGGCTGGTAACGGTGCCTCATATGTTTCTACGACATCTTCTAAGGCTCTCTCTGCCAACAACTTGCCCGATTTTAATTCTAACTTCGTCACATGTGCAAGGAATGGTATGCCGAGCTCCTTAGCCAGCCTGGGACCGGTTTGGTATCCTGCCTCGTCGGACGATGCCTCTCCACACAGGATGATATCCCACCCTTTTATCCTTCTTGCCATTTCTGCCAAGACCATGGCTGTAACTAGACCATCGGCGTCCTCCATAGCAGGGTCAGATACGACGTATGCTTCATCGGCACCCATCGCGAGCGCCTCTCTTATTAGCATCGTTTTAATGTCTGAGCCGGCGCTGAGAACCGTGACCTTGCCTCCATGCTTTTCTTTTAGCCTTATGGCCTCTTCCAATGCGTTCAAGTCAAATTCGCTGATCTTTTTTGGCGCACGTTGTATGGCTTCCCGAACATCTCCATCCGATATTCTGAGTTGGTTTACGTCCACGACTTGCTTCACGCATACAAGAACGTTTACCATACGTTGTCACAAAGTTCATCAATGAGGCTGGTATTTCTAATTTTTGCTACTCAAAGATGGATTCTGCTAAGACTTCAGCCACGTCTTTTATGATAAAGTTTTCCAGATTCATGACCCTCGCGGCATCCTCGAACATTGCCAGACAATATGGACACTCGACCACAAGCATCCTTGCGCCTACCGAAATGGCCTCCTCAAGTCTTATCAGTGCCTCCCTCTTGACCCTTGGTATATGGTACCAATAGTTGCAACCACCTGCGCCGCAGCAGAAGCTATTTTCCTTTGAACGCGGAAACTCTAAAAGCTTGCTTGACAACACAGTAGACAATACGTGCCTTGGCTCAACGTATATCCCATTTACACGACCGAGATAACATGAATCATGCAAAACAGCAGGTATATTGAGCCTCTTCTTTATACGAAGTCTCCCATCCTTTAGCAGTGCACTAAGTAGCTGAGTGTGATGGATGACATCGACCTCTAACCCGAACTCCCTGTATTCATTCTTTAGGGTGTTGTAACAGTGCGGACAATGCGTCACTATCTTCTTTATTTTAAGACCCATAATCTTCTCGACATTAGCGTAAGCCTGTTCTTGGAATCTGCCCTCCTCACCAATTCTTCTAGCTGGGTCGCCGGTACACTTTTCGTCGCTGAATATCCCAATGCTTAATCCTGCCTCCTTCAAAAGTCTAATGACGGTCTTAGCTACTTTTCCAACCCTTGGGTCGTAAAAGGCGGCGCAACCGAGCCAGTATAGGTATTCGACATCACCGTCATCCGGTAGGATTTTTACGCCCATGTCTCTGAGTTCTTCGACTAACTTCTCCTTCTCATACTCAGGCATGCCAAACGGGTTAGACATCCTGGCTATGTTAGAAACTAACGGGTAGACCCTTTCGTCCATCCTTCCCTCGAAGACTATTGCCCTCCTAATCTCGATTACATATTTTGTGGGATTTATGAGAACGGGACATTTCAAGAAACATGCGTAACACGTGGTGCATGCCCATACTGCCTCCTCCTTTACCGTCCCATCAGCTAATATATCGTAATCTTCGAACCCCTTGTCGAGTGAGGACTTTAACGACTGGATAAGCTTTCTTGGCGATAACGCTGAGCCCGCCTCGTAAGCTGGGCATGATTTCTCGCATCTACCGCAATCCGTGCATGCATAAACGCTGAGCGTATCTCTCCAACCAATCTCTCCCGTTCTCCTGAACCCTATACGTAACTCGAACTCTTCAGTCTCGTCCAATGCTTTAATGTTAAAGGGCGTCGTCAACTTTCCAATAGGTTCCGCCGGGATTGAAAGGTAAATGTTTAGGGATGATGTTAAGATGTGCATAAGGTTGGAGTAGGGCAGAAAAGCTATTAATGCGAGAGCTACGAGTCCATGACTCCACCAGAGCGCGACATACAAGCTATATGCAAACTCTGGATGAACGCCAAAGTAAGAGAATACATTCGCGATTGTAGCGCCTACAAAAGAGTAGCCGGACCATGGCACATCTTTGAGAAAAAGTCTAAGACCTTCTGTCAAAAATCCAGAGACGCCCACGTATAACAATCCTGTCAACACTAACGTGTATTGAACACGGACGCCGATCCTAGAAGGACATCTGAGAATTCTTGAGATGAGGAGTATTGCTATACTCAATACGAACAGCAGTCCAAAGAAGTCTAAGAACGACTCAATAAATGGATAAATTTCTCCAACTAACAATTTTGCTCCAAACTTTTCAACGGTATGATCAACAAAAACTATGCATGTGCCCACAAAGAGTACAACTGCTCCGATAAAGAGTGTTGCATGCAAACCGCCTCTAAAGTACTCGGAAAGTACTCTAGCCTGAAGCAAGCCATACTTAAGAAAGGCTCTCAACCTTTGTCCGCCATACTTAGTAACCTCTTTTAGCACATAGCGTCCGTAAAGCTTGTAGTGTTTGTACATACCTACGATGAATATTATTATGAACGGAATCAATGCTAAATAAAAAACGGGTTCCATATATTGCGGAAGTAATGCGAAGCTCTCTCTGAATGGTTGGAGCAAAACAAAACACCTTTCGTTATGGTACAGTAGCGCTAGCGAGCTAAGTTTAATATAAAGTTAAATCGTTTTTGCAAATAGGTGGAGGTCGAAGCGTTGCGCAGAGAGTATAAGATCGTATCATGCCCAAACTGCGGCCACTTACAAATTACTTTCGCTAAGCTTTCTTTTACATGTTATGGTTGTGGTAAGAAAAATTACGTAAGTTCCAAGTACGTGCTATACAGGTCCGAGAATCAAGAGGATGCTAGGGCGATGCTACTTTCTCTAAAGATGAAGAAAGCATGCAAATTGTAACGCTCTATCAAACCATTTGATGGAGCTTTATGGCAAACACTTTTCTATGGGTTGCTAGACCGTATGAACATGACAACAGGCCCTGTCCTTGGTGCGCACGTCTCAATAGCGGGCTCAATTGATAAGGCTGTTGACAGGGCTGTAGAAATAGGTTGCATCGGAACGTTTCAAATATTCACAAGAAACCCAAGAGGATGGGAGTTCAAAAAGCTAAACCCAGAAGAGGTCAAGCTATTCAGGGAAAAGGTTACGGCTAAAGGATTCTTCGTGCCGGTCGGTCATATGCCTTACCTACCCAACATAGCTTCGCCTTCGAAGCAACTCTTTACGAAATCTCTCAAAGTCTTGATAGCTGAGCTGGAAAGATGTGGCGAGTTGGGTATAAAATTCCTTGCAGTCCATCTTGGAAGCCATATGGGCAAGGGTATTAACATCGGTATACAAAGGGTGGCAGATGCGTGCAGGACAGCATTAGAAAAAGTACAGAACGATGTCGTGATACTCTTGGAGAACATGGCAGGACAGAAAAATAGCGTTGGTTCAAGATTCGAGGAACTAAGGGAGATTCTAGATTTGATAGGGGATGAAAAGCGGGTCGCGGTGTGCTTCGACACATGTCATGCATTTGCGGCCGGATACGACTTAAGGAACGAGGAGGCTGTGGAGAAAACTGTGGAGCAGTTCGATAACGTGATAGGCCTAAAGCATCTTAAGGTCATTCATATAAACGATTCAAAGGGCGAACTCGGTAGCCATCTAGACAGGCATGAGCATATAGGTATGGGCATGATAGGTGAGGAAGGTTTCAGGGCGATATTCCACCACAAAGCTCTAAGGAATCTTCCGTTCATTCTAGAAACGCCCGAAGACAAGAGGGGAAACTTTAGGACAAATATACTGAAGTGTAAGGAACTCTACGGGTGAGCTGTTACGGAAAAATTCAGCATAAGGGCGCTAATCCTAAAGCTTTTTAGAAGCATATTCACAGTAAGATTCTTGGAGTTTAGCGTAGTCGGCATTATCGGAATCTTCGTAAACCAAGCGGTGCTCTTCCTTCTGACATACTTCCTCGGAATCTATTATATGCTGGCGGCTGCATTCAGCTTTGAAGTCGCACTTCTTAACAACTTCGCCCTCAACGAAATATGGACCTTCAGGAAAAGGAGCACACACTCGTCGCGCTCGCTTAGGCTCATTAAATTTCATGCGTCAAGAATACTTGGGTTTATAGCGACAATGATAACGCTATTCCTCATAACGGAATTCCTGAACATACATTACCTAATATCCAATATAATAGCCATAGGAATTGGTACGCTCATTAATTATTTTACGAGCGATTTATGGGTCTGGAAGTAAACATCATCGCCTTGCGACATAGCGCAATTTTCATGAAAACTTTTAGAATGAACTTCGCAACCTCTGTAGTTCATATACATGTATATAAGCTTGGTCGTATCGCATCTGATGAGGTATCATGAAAGCGTTCAGGGCACGTGCCCTAACGGTCGCAGGCTCGGACTCAGGAGGGGGTGCTGGAATACAGGCAGACCTCAAGACTTTTGCAGCCTTGGGCGTCCACGGTATGTGTGCAATAACAGCGATTACGGCCCAGAATACTGTCGGAGTATATAGTGTGCAAGACGTGAATGTAGAAGTCATCAGAAGTCAGATAAGGGTTGTAGTCGAGGACATAGGGGTTGACGCGGTCAAAACAGGCATGTTGCATACTTCACAGATAATAGATGTGGTCGCCGAAGAGCTTTCCAGGCTTTCTAAACCCATAGTCGTAGATCCTGTGATGGTTGCGAAGAGTGGTGCGGAGCTGTTAAGGCAGGATGCTGTAAAAGCCCTTATCGAGAAGATGCTCCCGATCTCTACAGTTTTAACACCAAACGCGTTAGAAGCCTCAAAGCTGGCGGGTTTTGCCGTGAAGACTTTGGAAGATGCGAAAAAGGCGGCGAAGGTAATAGCCGAGATGGGACCGAAGGCAGTAGTCGTGAAGGGTGGACATATAGGTGCTGAAAGTTCTGTCGATACGCTATATTATGACGGTGAATTCAGAACACTAGAGTCTCCGAGGATAGATACGAAAAACACGCACGGCACAGGGTGCGTCTTTGCATCCGCCATAGCGGCTGAGCTTGCAAAAGGCTCGGACATCCTCAATGCAATCTTAGTAGCAAAGCAATTCGTCCTAAATGCTATCAAAAACGGAATAAGCATCGGTAAAGGACACGGACCAGTAAACCCGTCTGCATATGTGTATGAGGCCGCCATGAAGTTTGAAGCTTTAGAATGCCTTAAAAAAGCCGTTAGGATGTTAGAATCCAATCCAGCGGTCGCGAACCTCATACCAGAGACGCAGTCTAACATAGTCATGGCTATCCCATACGCAGAAAGCAGGTATGAAGTCGTTGCGATACCTGGAAGGATAGTGAGACAACCGTGGGGCGTTAAAGCCTCTGGCTGTCCGGAGTTTGGTGCATCTCAGCACGTAGCGAATGTCTTGCTAGCAGTTATGGAGTACGACCCAAATGTAAGGGCGGCTATGAACATAAGGCTGGGTAAAGATGTGCTGAACGCGACAAAAGACCTGGCCCTTAGCGTATCACGCTACGATATGAGGCTGGTGCCTGAAGATGTCAAGAAATCTGAAGAGATGAGTGTTAGGTGGGGCATAAGCCAGGCCGTGAAGTTCTGTGGCGAAGTCCCGAATATCGTGTACCATGAGGGCGATTGGGGAAAGGAGCCGATGGCTGTGGTGTTTGGAAAGGACGCCGTAGAGGTTGCGACGCTCGTGATCAAGCTGGCTGAAATGATAAAGTAGCCTCAGCGCTTAATCAGTAGAATTATGAGATAAATTAAAACCGCCGCCAGTATGAGTGCCGGAGAAGTTCCTACTGTTACACCATCAACTTTGAACCACCAGAAGATAAATGGGTGAACCTCTTCCAACCTCGGTATGAACCTCAGTAGGATTGGAAGCGCGATCAATATTACTCCAACTATTATGAGGAGTATGCCGAGAAATACGAGGGGTGACGTTAGTTCGCCATTTCTTATCATGCAGGCCCCCTCCTAGCCGAAAGGAGCCTTATGACCTCCTCATCCTCAACCTGTTCAAATTCTTCATAAAACTGACCTATTGCAAAGAAGGGCTCTGGGGTTGATAGGCACACAACCTTGTCAACCTCTCGCCTCAAACTTCTGACAACCTCTGGCGGTGCTACGGGTACTGCGACCACGATCGCCTTAGGTCCGAGCTTCTTGATGTAACTTATTGCTGCTCTCATGGTTGCGCCAGTCGCAAGACCATCGTCAACAAGTATAACAATCTTATCTTTTACTGGTATGGCATCCCTACCTGACCTATAGAGCGATACACGCCTCTTTATCTCAGCAACCTCTTCCTTAATCTTCCTCTCTATATACTGTTGCGGTATGCCCATAGATTCTATCAAGTCCTCGTTCAACACAGTCGTGCCATCTTCTGCCACGGCCCCGATGGCCAGCTCCGGCTGGAGCGGTGCGCCCAACTTTCTTGGTATTATGACGTCAAGCGGACAACCCAGCTCCTCTGCAACGTAGTAGCCGACGACAACACCTCCCCTAGGGATTGCTAAGACAACAACATCGTACCCTTTGTAATCCTTAAGCGCCTTCGCCAATAGCTTGCCTGCTTCCTCTCTGTTTTTAAAAACCATCAGAAAAATAGTATGCGGTTGCTACTTATAAATGCTGTAGCAGAAAACTGCTTTTAGTGGGCGAGCAAAGAGCCAGCAATTGCTTTTGTCATTTCTAAGAATGGTGATGGATATGCTCCTATGAATATGCCAAGGCAGGCGAGGGCTATGACCGGTACCAGCATCGGCGGACCAACCTCATGAGCCTTCTCGGAGACTGATGTTAGTGGTTTCAGGAATATTATCTGAACCAGCCTTAGATAGTATGCAACACCGATGAGAACGTTGAGTATCATTATGACCGTGAAGGGCAGCATCCCTGCTTCTACGCTAGCCGTTATAATCTGGAACTCACTTACGAAAGCACTCAGTCCAGGTATCCCAGCCAGCGAGAAGGCACCTATTGCAAACGTTATGCCGCTAATTGGCATCTTGCGACCTATGCCCGAAAGCTCATCTAAGTTTCTTGTACCGACTGCGTGTATAAAGGCTCCGGCGGATAGGAAGAGCAGCCCCTTCATGGTCGCATGGTTCAGGACATGTAGGAGACTTCCTGCCAAGCCGTCAACTGTAGCCAAGGATATCCCGAAGACTATGTAGCCTATATGGGCTATGCTGCTGAAGGCAAGTAATCGCTTTATATCTTCTTGGAGCATGGCCATAAGGTTACCGACGGTCATTGTTACAGCGGCATATAATGCTAAGATCATTCCCCAATTGTAAATACTCGAAGGGAATATAACGGTCAAAACTCTGAACATCGCATATATCCCTGTTTTTATTACAACACCTGATAGCATGGCGCTGATGGGGCTGGGTGCGGCTGGGTGGGCATCAGGTAACCAGCTGTGGAACGGTACCATCGCGGCGTTAACACCGAGTCCTCCTAAAAGAAGTGCTAAAATGACATAGCTCCATAACTCGCCAGCCATGTCTTGGAGACCAAAGACTCTTGAGAGGGCATTCATGTTGAGCGTACCTGCTATACCGTACATGAGCGATAGCGCGAAGAGTATGGCGGCTGTACCCGCGGAGCTTATTATGAGATACTTTAACGAAGCCTCTATGGCCTCCCAACTTTTGTATCTAAATGCAACGAGGACATAAGCAGATATGCTCATTACCTCCCAGAAGATGAAGAAGGTTACGAAGTCACCAGAAGATGCCACACCTACCATTCCGGTTATCATCGTAAGGAGTAGCGGATAGTATTCCGCTTTTCGCTCTTTTATGTATCCAATCGAGAAAATTGCGGATGCTAGGCCTACGAGTACGAAGATAAAGGTCACATAAGCGGACAACTTGTCTATGAAGATTACAGATGCCGTTTCTCTAGGCGTGCTGGTAAACGTCAGCGTGCTACCTTGAAAAGTGGCATCAAGCATTTGGGTAATCGCAAAGTAAGTTACGACTGCAAGACCTGCAACGGAATAAATATCCATCACACGCTCTATGCGAAACCTTCTCGAAACGTATGCTAATATGGGCGATATGGCCGTAAGAATTATGAGAGCGTATAAGGGTGATAGGATAAAATCCACGCTCAGCCCCTCCTGACAAAGTTTCACATAAAATCCTTGATATTAAAATTAACTTATGCTATTGGACAGCTGCTCCATCCACAATCTATACACTTCACACAGGTCTCTTGGTACAGGATGTTAATGCTACCACAAACCGGACACTTTTCAATTTTCTCCTTTATGCTCGTTGTCTTTTCTGGAGTGGTGATGATGTGTGCTGGTTTAGGCTTTACTTTTATCTTTTCAAGCGTGGCGTTTACATTAACGTGTTTCGCCAGAATATGATTCGCTCTAAACCCAAGCTCTTCCATCATCTTCAAAGTGTTGTTGGGTGTCAGAACAACATACCTCTCCATCCTTTGCGTCGGTGTGACCAAGACCTGTGCCGTTTTTGAAGAGTCCCTATACACCGTTATTCCCTTCAACCCGAGCTTGTATGCGAAAAGGTACGCCATCATAACATCGTCTGACGTAACCCAGCTTGGCATGTTGATGGTCTTGCTTACGGATGCATCAACCCACTTACTGATCTCAAATTGTGCTCTAACATGATCCCACCAAGGTATGTCATATGCAACGAGAAATACTCTTCTCATGTCCTCTGGAATCTCATCCAACCCTTGAACCGAGCCGCCATTTTCAGCAACTTTTTTCAGTAATGCGTCGCTGTACAATCCTGCATCCTTCAATTGCCTTTCAAACTCAACATCGCAATAATAGAACGTACCAACAGTAACTCTCTTTTCAAATACGAGAGCAAACTGAGGTTCAAGACCTGAAGATGTGTCTACGAGCATCGATATGCTACCGGTTGGTGCGACTGTGGTGACATGCGAGTTCCTTATACCATGATTCTTTATCGCGCTCACCACCTCTTCCCAGTTTAACGTCCACCATTCTCTGTGGTAATACCCTTCTATGGGTAATTCGCCGTCTACATAGCTCGAGTTTTGAAACTCTGGGAACGCGCCCCTTTCTTTTGCAAGCTCAGCAGATGCTAACATAGCATGGAACGCTATGAACTCCATGATTTTACTCATCATGGCGAATCCTTCTTCACTATTGTACGGGATTCTCAGCGCGTAAAGCGTATCTGCCAATCCCATTATGCCCAGACCGACCCGCCGCGTCCTCTTGGTCATTTCCTCTATACGTCGCAAGGGATACTTGTTGACATCTATCACATTGTCCAAAAACCTAATTGCAAGCCTTACTGTCTTAGAAAGTTCCTCCCAATCGAACACGGGCCCATTGGCAGTATGGCGCACGAAAGCGTACAGGTTTATTGAGCCAAGGTTGCAGGACTCGTATGGGTATAATGGCTGCTCGCCGCATGGATTCGTGGCCCTGATATAGCCAAACGTCTTCTTTAACGGATTTCTCCGATTCAAGTTGTCCAAGAAAATTACGCCAGGGTCTGCTGTCTTCCATGCTGCTTCGGCTATCGACCTGAAGAGTCTGACGGGGTCTATGGTCTTCCAAACAGTTTTTGTTCTTGGATTCATCAGCGGATACGCTTTCTTGGATTCGTAGCTTTCCCAGAAGTCTGGCGTTATCAATACCGATATGTTAAAGTTCTCCAGATATCCTTCATTCAGCTTCGAGTTTATGAACTTCTCTATGTCGGGATGCCATATCTCGAGTATTCCCATGTTGGCACCCCTTCTCTTGCCTCCTTGTTTAACGACCTCCGTGACCGTGTCGATTATTTTCATGAAAGATACCGGACCCGATGCGACACCAGACGTTGAAGAAACAATGTCGCCTTCAGGTCTTAGTTTGGAGTAGTTTATACCAACTCCACCGCCAGATTTGAATATCAGGGCGGCGTCCTTAGCTGCATCCATTATCGATTCTATATTGTCATCTATGTCGAGGACGAAGCATGCAGAAAGTTGGCCCAATCTTGTACCGGCATTGAATAAAGTCGGGCTGTTTGGCATGAATTTTTTACTAACCATCAGGTTGTAGTAACTTTCAAAGTTTTTAAGAACATGCTTGAACGCACCGTTCTGGAAAAGTTTGAGAAACTCGCTCCAACTAACTTTCATTTTTCCTTGCGAGTTAAGCTCATCATAAAGATACTTCATACGTTCAAGATGCCATTCATTCCAAACGACCTTCTGTCCATTCCCCTCAATTTCCAATACCAGTTTACCAACCCATTCGGACGGATTAAAGTCCTCTTTTTCGTGAACCTTTTGACCTCCTGTTTTTGAGAAAACTAACTCATCATACAGTATATCTGGTATCGTGACAAGAGCAGCAACCCTTTGGAACATCTGTTTTGGCCCTTCGATCAGCTTTCCGTTCTCATCCCTTAGCAAATACCTGGATGCCATCAGCCTGAGGGCATTCAGCGAAAATGCCTTATCGACCTCATCCACGTAGTCTTTTTCAAGTATCTTTTTCTTCTCTTCTCTTATCCTTTCCCTCTCTTTTCTGTAAAGGATGTAAGCCTTCGCCACCTCGTATAAGTCAAACTTAACGAGAGAAAGCTCGACTATGTCTTGTATCTCTTCAACATGCGGTATGCGTCCATCGGAGAACTTTTCGCTCAGCAGTTTTAATACGTAGTTCAAAACTTCCGAATGGGTTTTGGGATCGTACTGGTTTGTCGATACCATGGCCTTCCTGATTGCCTCTGATATTCTATTGGCATCAAAGTCAACAACCCTGCCGTCTCTCTTGATTACCTTCTCGATGCGGATTTTGTTGTACACTTTTTTTGACCTCCAACTACACTTTGTTAGACCTTGAATTATTTGTTGGAATCAAATAAAAACTTTCCTTCCACAAAGTGATAACCGTCTTACCTAGCGAAATATGAAGTTCTATATCAGAGGCTCTCACTCGAAGCACCTACTTTGAAAACTCTTTAACAACTTCTCTTCCTTAGTCTTTATATCAACTTCTGAGATCTTTATAGTACCATCACTCAAAATGTCTATCACATTAAACGAATGGAGAAAATGCCCCCTCGTCCTTATACATGAAAACGTTCCTGCGTTGACGAGAACCGTCTCGTCTATTTTTATAACATGCCTCACATGCCTGTGTCCCATCAAAACCAAGTTGACGTGGTTCTGGAGAATGAGGTCGAGAACGTCGCCAGCATCCTCCAAAACGTTCACTTCTCTCCCAGAGTACGGAACTGGTACTAGATGGTGATGAAAAACTACGACCTTTAGTTTCTCATTCTGTGTTGACCTTAACGCCTCTTCCAAATAAATTTGTCTGCGCCTCCCCAACCTTCCCTCGTCCCTGTCTGGCTCTGGCGAATTTAGAACCACGAACTTTGCCCAATCCTCGTCCACCTCGAAATCCAGAGACCCAAACATCTCCTTGAAAAGGGAATGGCCATAATTCCTTTCGTCGTGATTACCCGGCGCTATGATGTATTTGTACTTCACAGACTTAAGGCTGTCCGCCGCCAACTCATAATCTGGAAGGATGCCGTTATCGGTAAGGTCTCCTGTATGCACCAAAATATCGGGTTTTGGGCTGAGCATGTCAAGCGCTTCAAGTCCCATGTTAAATACGTTTTCATCAAACTGGCCATACTTGGTAATATGCGTGTCGGATATGTGCGCTATTCTGTAATTTTTACGCAGCATGTATTTCACAACCCAAGGTTTTAATCTTTAATCCCTAATATATTGTTCGCTCATGCTTAAACATTAACGGATGTTAGAAACTTTTGTCAAATACTTTGGTCGAATCGGCGGATGGTACCATACCTCTCTCCACTCAATGCAGCTCGCGGGGAAAAATTTTTTCCACCATGCTGAACTAATACGAGGCTGCGCCGCTTGTGTTTTAATAATTTGTGCAAAGTTTTATAAGCGCGGTGATTTTCATAGGGATTGTGCCGATAGTACACGTGTATGTATGGAAAGGGTTTTCAAACGAGGCCAAGAAAAAGGTGATAGAGGGTATAACTAAGGTTTTCACCACATTGGGTATTCCGACAGATGCTGTTGAGATCATAATCCATGAAGATCCGATGGAAAATTGGGGCGTGGCTGGACAGCAAGCCAGTGAAAAGTTCAAAGACGTAAAAATACCGTGAACGTCTGCTTTACAATTAAGTGCCGCCGGTGGGATTTGAACCCACGCCAAGGGATTATGAGCCCCCCACTCTGGCCAGGCTAAGTTACGGCGGCAACCTATAATTTGGCTTACTCGCCACCTAATAAGCGATTTCTTAACCGAGATAAATTTTTTATGCCTACTTCCATTCTATCCTCTTTACCGTACCGTCCTGTTGCCCTACGTAAGTCACATGACAGACTTTTGCAAATATTCCGTTCTCAACGACTCCCGCTATCTGTTTAAGTTCGACCTCGAGCTTCGGCGGATCTTTAAGCTCACCAAAATCCGCATCGGCTATCATGTTCCCGTTATCGGAGAATACTGGCCCGCACTTTCCAGTACCGTGTCTGGGTTTAAGCTCGCCACCAAGCTTCTTAACTGCGTTCTTAACGTGCGGTAGAGCGAAGGGGAGTATCTCAAGCGGTACGGGCATGCTGAGGACTTTTTTCATCTTCGCATAATCCGCGACGTAAACCACGCGTTCGGCAGCATGGGCAATTATCTTCTCTCTGGCCAATGCTGCGCCACCGCCCTTGATTACGTTGTTTTCTTCATCCGACTCATCAAAGCTGTCGATCGTTAGATCCAAATGACTGTACTCATAAAGCGACGCCGTCCTTAATCCTTCAGCAACGGCTATCATATGTGATTGGTAGGATGATGGGATGACGATTACTTTCAAATTTCTTTCCTTCACAAACTTTCCCATCTCCCTAAGCAGCATCTCGACTGTTGTCCCGCTTCCAATGCCGATGACAATGTCGTTGGATATCTCTCTGGATAGAACGTCGGTGATGGCCGCCATCCTGGCCCTTAATCTCTTATCATCGCTAACGGTTTGCATCATCCAACTCCTCCATAAGCTTCTTGATAGATTCTTTCGCAGTGTTAAGTCTTTCAAAAAGCTCCTCAATCTCCGAGCTCTTTCTACCCTTAAACTCGAGTATAGCAGCACGCAGTTCTTCAGCATTCTTTAACTTAACTTCAGGAAACGTATTTTTAACGGTGTTGGAACTGGGTGCGGGTCTCTCCTCAACCTTCTGCTCAACCTTACGAACACGCATAACATATACGAGGACAAGTGTGGAGGTCGTTACTATAAATGCGATGAATATCACTATAATATCTGGATGTAGCATGACCTTCAAAGTATTAGGCAAACATGGATGGATTTATGCTTAGCCCATATTCAACCCAATAAAACGTTTACTAACATAAATACCCCAAAGATTATCAATATGAGGCTCAGGGATACCATAAGCACCTTCATCCACCTTTCCTTAATGAAATTCGATGCTTTGTTTGCAATGTGCGAAATGAACATGAGCCAAGCGTAATCTATCCAGACGTGCGACACGTACATGATGCCAACGCCTACCAAGGATGCGAGCAATAACGAGTCCAATACAAGCTTCATACCTATTGTAAGCCACCAAATTATAAAGAAAGGATTCAACCCCGTAAAGAGTAGGCCAACCAAAAAAGCATTAGTAGGGATCTTGAGGTTCGTGTTTTCGGTGAGGGTTGCGCCATGGTTAAGTGCACTCCTTAGCTGTAAGGCTCCAAATACTATTATCGCAGCAGAACCTATGATTCCTATGAAGGGTTTGGCCTGCGCTACGTTTATCACCGAGAGTATGCCCAGCGCCATGGCGATAATGAGTGGAAATTCAAAGACCGTATGTCCTAAAGCGACCATGAAGCCGGACTTTGCTCCACCTTTGATCCCATAGGTAATGGTCGCGAAGAATAGCGGGCCGGGTGCGAGTGCGCCGGAGATTGATAGAAGCATCACGGTGGGTATGAGCGATTCCCATGCCATGTTGGCTAAGCATAATAAGATGCATATTATAACCCTTATTCTATACAGAACATCGGGTGTCTGCCTATATTACGCAAAGATTAAAAAAGCGTACGCGACAGGCTTTTTTTTGGTGGTGGGATCTTGTACAGAGGTATATATTATTATGTCTTCAGAGGTGCTTATTCCAAGGACTTAGACCTCGATTCTTTGGTGAATGGTTACAGCGGCATAGTTTTTACCGTTTGTGAATGTGGGGATGTTTCATGCAAAGAAGATGGGATAATCTACATTAAGTGTGGATGTAAGACTAAACCGGGACACATAAAACGCGCAATCAACAGCATGTGCGAGGTTTGTAAGCTGAAGTATATGGGAGAAAAGAAATAACGCTCGTTTTGTTCTACGAGCCCATCCTGCCTTTCAGGAAGCCAGCCAGCCCGCCGAATGCTTTCTTAAACATCTCGCCCTCCTCATGCCCTCCGGATATCAACTCCACATCTGTCCCGCTTTCTTCAGCTTCTTCGATTAAGACGTCTATTAGGGGGGTGACCTTCTTTACTTGAAGCGTCTGATTAGAACACGAAGGACACTTTTGCGAGAGTATGTTGGGCAACACTGTCTGGACTTCATCGCTGTTTAGGGTCTCTGTTTTTGTGTACCCGCAGTTGCTACACTCAATCTTTACCTCAACCCTGTCTAGGTCCTCGGAAATTAGCAGCAACTCAAGCATTCCGCCCCTCAAAGCATTCCTCACAGCCTGCTCGCCGTAAATCGCCTTGCCGTTCTGGGATACTACCTCGCTCATTAGACGTTGTATTAGCTGCTTTTCCTCCACAAGCCTCGACTCCTTTAATTGCTCTGAAGCTTTGGTAATTGCCTCCCTTACACCACTCTCTCCTGAATACGATGTATCAACGACGTATATCTTATCCTTGAAGGTGTAGTGGAGGTAGCCAGCTTTTAAAAACGCCTCTTTAGTTGGACCGGGCCCTGCGACGATTATGCCCCGTATCTCAGGATACGATAAGAATATCTCATTTGCATGCTCGGCAACACGTTTGTAATACTCATTGAGGTTCTGCTCCCTTAGCCTCTCGAACCTCCTTGCGGACTGACCGCCTGCCCTATGCTTTCCTGGAACACCTGAGGTGAATGTCTTTGAAACTTCTAGCCTCTTGCCTTTGACAACGGCGACGGCAGCCTCCTCGTTATCTATGACTATTATTCCGTAAACGTCTTTCTCTTTTAGCTGCTCGAAAAGCGGCTCAAGCCTGAATTTGCTATCGCAACTGTACAAGAAGGTGTTAATGGGCTCTGGAGGGATTACGTGATAGACCTCCACTTTTTCCGTTCCGGGGCCGTTCTGGGGTATAGCGCCGCTGAACACCGCTATACCGTTGGGCTTTGCGTCGCTGAATAGCTTTAGCCTCTGTATAGCTCTCTCAATCGCGTCCTGAACATTTTTCCTTGTGGTCTTAGACTTGATGTTGGAAGCCGTAGCATACTCCTGCCTAAGGTAGTTGATAACATCCGATATCGGTCTGTCTGGTGGCACGTAAATCGAAACAAGCTCCGTACCTTTCCCTTCTTTGCTTGCCAACTCATTCAGCAACTTTCTGAACTTATAGAGCTCTATAGAGCTCCTTTTCTGAACCATAATGCCTCACACCTTTACGCAGTTGTTAAAAACTAGGGTCACGCGCCAGATTTTCTGCTAGGCGTATGTTCTTGTGCGCCTTGCACCCCTGACAGACCATGGCTCTCTTTTTCGACTGAGGCATGCCTATCTGCTTATTCGATCTGCCATCTTATTAAAATATCTTATTGAGGTTAGCTTGGTGGGGGCCTCTCGCCCAGAACCACCCTTATCTGCAGAATTTCCGTACCTCTCAAGACGGAAAAAACAACAACATCTCCCGGGCTTGTTTTCTCTTCAAGATACGTCAATATTTCTTCTATCGTCTTGATCGGTATGCCGTTTATTGCTATGATGATGTCGCCGCCTATTTTTATCGTCTGACCTCCTATCCTTACGACCCTGTCTCCACCCCTTAGACCTGCCCTATCGGCCGGGCTTCCTGGCGCAACGTCTGTTATCAAAACACCCTTAGTTACGTTCACCTTCATAGCTCCAGCAATTTCTTCGTTCATATTTGTGCCCGTTATACCAATCCAGCTATGGACGTAACTTCCTTTCTCTATTAAGGCTGGCACGACCCTTGCGATTATTGTTGACGGTATTGCATAGCCAACCCCAACGAAGCCGCTAATGGGCGACTCTATTGCCGTGGTTATGCCGACAACCTCTCCTTTCATGTTAAGCAGTGGCCCTCCCGAGTTTCCTGGGTTCACTGCAGCATCGAACTGTATGACTCCTGGTATGGAATACCCGTATGTGGTCTCCAAGAGCCTACCCTTCTGGCTTACAATCCCTGTGGTCACGCTCCCTGCCAAACCGAATGGGCTTCCGACCACGACGATCTGCTCACCTATCATAAGCTCCGAGGAGTTACCAAGCTTAAGCGGTTTTAGCGTAACAACATCTGGTCTCACTTTTAGAACTGCTATGTCGCTGTAGGGGTCCGTTCCTACGACTGAGGCGGCTAAGGATGTGCCGTCGAGAAAAGTTACCGTAATACTGTAGCTACCCTCGATCACATGGTTATTTGTGATTATGTGGCCCAGCTTGTCGTAAACAAAGCCCGAACCGAGGGAAGTTCCGTAGTAGGATGTCGCTCGTATTAAAACGACAGAATCTTTAACCTGCTCATAGATCTCTGTGACAGGGCTAGTAGCAATAACGGTCTTTGTGACTGTAGTGTATGTAATGCTTTCCTCTAAGCTTTCGAGCCTATTGTAGAGCTTCGAAACGTTATCGGAGAGTTCTGAAATTTTGGCATTGATGCTCGTCAAAGTCGAGGCTGTGTTGATGGCGAACCATGCCACTAGCAAGGAAGCGATGATTATCAGCGTGACTGTGAGGGCCTTTTTCAGGCTGGTCATAACAACCAACTTGTCCCTAATCCATTTTTAAGCTTTTTTCAGAATTTTACAAAAATCCCTAAAGCGTTTAATAGCCACTCGCCTCAGCATTGTGTGGGCGTATAAGGCTTGGATTTGGTCCTTAAGCTTAGTGGGCACTTAGTATCGGGCGGTGATGGGATAAACCACCAACTGATAGCAGATTACGCGAGGCTCCTGAGAGAATTGTATGTTGGTAAGGGTAAGTGGGTAGTGGTGGTCGGGGGCGGTGAGATTGCGAGAAGGTATGTCGATGCAGCAAGGTCGCTTGGTGCGGACGAGGTGATGTGCGATGAGGTGGCAATACTGGTAACGAGGGCTAATGCAAGGTTGATGGCGGCATGCCTTGGTGACATCGCACAGCAACGCATACCTACTTCAACAGAAGAGCTGAGGGAGCTCGCTACCGACGGAAAGATTGTGGTGATGGGTGGCCTCCAGCCAGGTCAGTCAACGGTGGCAGTCGCTGCCTTGGCCGCATCGGTTATAAGGGCTGAAAGGCTTATAGTCACAACGGATGTTGATGGCATCTACACATCGGACCCGAAAGTTGACCCTTGCGCAAAACCGTTACCGCGGATCTCTTTGTCCGAGTTGTCTAAGATGGTAGCAGGGCTTCCGCAGACTGCAGGCAAATATCCGCTCATCGACAATCTGGCCATAGCAATCCTACAAAGGTCTAGAATACCGTGCGTGTACCTGAACGGCAGGAAGTTGGAAGACGTTAAGAAAGCCATAATGGGCGAAAACGTCGGAACGCTGGTTGTGCCATAAGCCTGCCGGCTATTTATATTCGGTATTACGGGGCTAATTCGTTATGCAGGTAGATTCTAATAAATGCTTATAAGCTAGGTCCCCTTCGTCCGCATCTCGAGGGTCTTCGGACCCCGACCTCAAATGGGTAAATTGCTGAACTCTTTAAGCAACCTGTTACATCGACCAACAAGATACTCAAGGTCATTAGGTCCTATAAAAGATCTTGAGAAATACGTCCAACGCGATTGGTGGAAACACATCTTCGATTCCATCTACTTGATGACGGATGGTGATGTTGTTAACGACCCTGAGATAACCAAGGAAGAGGTTGACATAATAATTCAAGCCTTGGAATTGAAACCGCATCACAGGATACTCGACCTTTGTTGCGGGCATGGACGCCATGCATTAGAGCTCGCAAGAAGATCCTTCAAAAACGTCGAGGGTCTGGACATATCGAAGCACCTGATCTCGTTGGCTAGGAAAGCTGCGAGCGAGGAGGGACTTGACGTAAAATTCACGGAGGGTGATGCTAGGCACCTTCCTTATCCGAACGACTACTTTGATGCTGTAGTGATTATGGGAAACAGTTTTGGATACTTTGACGATGTGAAAGATGACCTGTTGGTCCTAAAGGAGGTTCACAGAGTCCTCAAGCAACAGGGAAAAATCCTCATAGATCTGACGAACGGTGACTATATTAGAAAAAACTACGAGCCGAGATCTTGGGAATGGATAGATAACAAGCATTTCGTGTGTAGAGAGAGGACTTTATCGAAAGACGGTAGTAGATTGCTTGCGAGAGAGATCGTGGTACACGTAGATAACGGTGTCATCGTGGACCAGTTCTACGGTGTACGTCTCTACTCGTTTGAGGAGATAAAAGCTCTGTTGCTGAGAGCTGGCTTTGTGGATGTCAGGTTGCACGAGACGTTGTCCACAATATCCAGCAGGGGCCAAGATATGGGGATGATGGGCAATAGGCTAATAGTATCCGCGAGGAAGGGCACGGAGCCCATAGGTTATTGCGTACCGCTCGAGGAATTAAAGACAATAGTTGTCCTCCTAGGAGACCCTAGAAAGCCTGACAGAGTAAAACCAAATGGTGTGTTTGACGAGGACGACCTTTTCGCTATAGATGAGCTTAAGAAAGCGCTGTCATGCATCAATGGTTACAGGTTTGTTTACATCAACGACCACGAAAGGATGATCGAAGAGTTGATGAAGATGCGCGACTCCATTTACCTCGTCCTAAACCTTTGCGACGAGGGGTACATGAACGACCCATTCAAGGAACTCCACGTTCCAGCTTTGTTGGACATGTTGGGGATACCATACACGGGCGCGGACCCAAGATGTCTTGCATACTGTTACGACAAATCTTTCGTTAAAAGCGTGACGAAGGACCTAGGCATTCCGACACCAAAATCAACGCTGATAAACGACCCATCAGAGATCTACAACTTGCACCTAGAATTCCCGGTAATAGTCAAGCCAAACTTCGGCGATAACAGTTACGGCATAACCCACAAAAACGTGGTGAAAGACGTGGATGGACTGATGAATGTGTTATCATGGTTGAGGGAGTCCTTGGGTTACAAGGGGCCTATACTTTTGGAAGAGTACGTGGAAGGCGATGACATCTCGGTAGGAATCGTAGGAAATCCGCCAGATGATTACCTAATGCTTCCGATAATTAAGGAGGATTATTCTCAGGTGCCGGCTGAGTTTCCGAGAATATGCTGCTATGAAGCTAAATGGCTTAAGGGTACGCCGTACGATAGTGTTACATCGAAGAGGATAGATTTGCCGGAGAGTACGAGAAATATGCTGGAGAGGTGGTGCCTGTTGCTCTTTGAAAGGTTTGGATGTAGGGATTATGCAAGATTCGATTGGAGGTTGGGTAGCGATGGTGTGCCCAAGCTGCTCGAAATCAATCCAAACCCAGGTTGGGTGTGGGACGGCCACCTCAATAAGATGGCGAGCCTAGCAGGTATTTCATACCCCGAACTACTTCGTATGATAATCGTATCGGCTGAGAAGCGGCTTAACCGTAAAAAAATGTTTGAGGATGTTAGAAGGCAAGAAAACGTATTGACGAAATGTTAAGCGCCCCCGGACTCTCGCATCATTGCACTAAGTACCTTTTCGCCTTTTCACTGAGCTGGACGCCTAGGCCAGGTCCCTTTGGCACGTATACGTAACCATCCCGGACTTCTAAGGGCTCGACCAGAAACTCATCTATTACGCCGGTGCCCGTGGTGTCGAGCTCGAATAACTCGGTTCCAGGCGTGCTGGCCATCAGGTGCAGGGTTGCCGCCAGCAGTATGCCCGTTGAGAATACATGAGGCGAGCATATGACGTTGAAGGACTCTGCAAGCGCGCAGACCTTTTTTCCCTCGAGTATGCCGCCTACCCTCGCCAAGTCCGGCATGGCATAATCCACCACGCCCTTAAGGAACATGTCCCTAAAACCATACTTCGTGAACTCGTTTTCGCCAGTAGCTATCGGCAGGTCGGTGTAGTCCCTCAGTAGCTTGTAGCCCTCTAGGTCGAATGGTGGTAAAGGTTCCTCATACCAGAAAACTTCGTTTTCCTCGAATATTTCCGCAAATTTTATGGCAGTAGGCCTGTCATAACCGCAGTTTATATCGACCATGAGCTCGGCATCTTTTCCAATCGCCCTTCTCATGGCCCTAACCCTCACATCATCCTGCCCGAACCCTTTGCCTATGTGGCACTTCACGTACCTGAAACCTTGCTCGACGAAGGAGGCTGCCTTTTTGGCCATCTCATCGGTTTCGTCCCAGAATATGTCGCTTGCGTATGCTTCCAGCTTGTCCCTGTAGAGTCCCCCGATTAGTTTGTAAACGGGGACGTCCATGGCTTTGCCGGCTATGTCCCAAAGAGCCATCTCGACAGCGCTTATGGCGCAGACCCATGCTCCCTTTGGCTCCCAGTACAATCTCTGAAACATCTTTCTCCATAGCCTTTCTATGTCAAAGGGGTCCTCCCCGATCAGCATGGGTGCGAGGTTCTTCTCGACTATCTCCTTTATCACGTTCGGCACGCCGACACCCTCGCCTAAACCTTCAATCCCGTCATCTGTCCTGACCTGGACTATGGCGGTAGCCCTCTCCTTCATCTCAGCCTTAGACGTTATGAGGGGCTTTTCGAGCGGTTTTTTCAGGATAAAGGCCCTGACGCTCTCTATCCTCATGATCTGTAGGTTGTGCGATAGATGGATAAATATCTAACGAGTATGGATAAATTTGGGCTCTGCAAAGAATTCCGTGGATGCCGGGGTACCCGAGCCTGGTCAAGGGGGTGGGCTTAAGACCCACTGGCGTAGGCCATCCTGGGTTCGAATCCCAGCCCCGGCATAGCCCCAGATTTTTTACGTTCGGACAATATAACGGGCTTAAAATCATCATTGATGTTTTATAAAAAAACTTTAAGGAGCTTAAGAGCTTACGTTCATGGTATTAGGACAGATACTGGATAGGTCTTGCCGCTAGCAGTATGGATAGCGATCTCGTAGGTCACGCCGTTAATCCAGCCATCAGCGCCAGCGCCGGGTGGGTGACCTACAGTTATTTGTTTTGAGTTTCCAACCGCAATAAGTATTGGAATATTTCTTTCGTCTGTTGATATCTCGCAGTTATCATCGCTGTCGGTCACACACGGTCTTCCGTTTACAAAGATATTATCTATGCTCGCATCCGCAGAGCCTGTATTTTTAACGGTCAGCTTGACGCCATCATTCTCAACATAGTAGGCTGATGTTATCTCGAGTTTCTCGAACCTCGTGAACACGCCGACAAGTCCGCTTGCCCAGAACGCCACAGCGATAGCGATGACTATTGCAATAGCTACCAGTATCACAGTAGCCATCACAGGGCTTATTCCAGACTTGTTCCTATTCATGGCTCAAAGGTTCGCAAAAGAGCTATAAAAGACTTTCCGTTTTAAGGGTTTTTTGGTGCTACGTCGGTATCGTTATTATCTGAACGCTAAAAATTCCAGAGAGCCATACAGATATCAGGGCCATCGCGGCCATTATCATGGCATGCTTGAAACCAGCGGCGACCGTTCCATCCGAGATCTTCCCAGCGACTAGGCCGCTGATGATCGCTATTATAACGACCGGCGGCAGGAACATGTGGACGAACTCCGACAGGGATATGTAAATCCTTGCGATCTGGAGCAGGTTTCTCATGAACATGACGAGTATCACGATGAGCACGATGAGCATCATCGCCGTCATGTAAGGGACGAGCATGAGGGGCCTGAGAGTTGCCCGCTTCTCCCTCTCCATCTCCTCAAGATCCTCCATAAACGTGGTCACAGTGTCGAGCACCTCGGGAGCACCGCCACCGACATCTATGGAGTCTATCAGTATGAACATTCCGGCCTTTGCGAGCCATCCGTGAACCCTCCTCTCAAAATCCTTATAGACCTTCTTCAGAGAGGCGCCCCAGCCAATCTGCCTGCTCATCAGCTTGAGATGCTTGGTGAACCCGCTGTAATTCCTGTCCGATAACAGCCTTATGCACTTCTCCGGGCTCATTCCCGTCTTTCTGGTCTCCGTCAGGTCCCTGAGGAACCTAGTCATGCCACGGAGGATGGATATGTTTTCCTTACCATACCTCTCCCAAGCGATAGCTCCGGGTGCAAAGAGGACGAGGAAGCCTAAACACATGGCTATCGTTGACTCATACCCTCTCTCGAGTCCCATCAGCATCCTGAGCTTGACTATCAAGTCCGCTGTAAAGTTGAATGGTGTGATGTACCTCAGGGTGTCGACGTAGAATGGTGTAACGAAAAGTATGAAGAAGGCTATCCCAAGAGGCAACCACGCCAAAAAGGTCCTATAAGGTCTCTTATCCATTAGCGGGTATTTGGGTTGGGTGATGTCCGCAAGATATATGAACATTCCTGCCATAAGCGGCATGACGAGGTAGGATAGGACCACGAACTGCTCCGCGGGGAATGAGAAGTACTCCGACGGAAGGGCCCTCGATATTATGAAGATTATGTAGATGGCTAGCGCGAGCATCATGACGGTGGCCGCATATGCCTCCATTAACATCCCAAGCCTCTCACCGATGATCTTCATGTTCGCTGTCCTGTTCTGGAAGACCATCTCGGTTTTCCTGATCAAGAAGTGGACAACATCCCCGCCGCTCCTGAGTGTCGAGACGTAGCCCAAGAGAAGGTCCTTGAAATCCTTCGATTTAACGCTCTTCACCATGTCCTCGATGGCGGAGACAGGGTCCTCTCCAGTTGCTTCGACCTTTATGTTTGCTACGCTTGCTACCTTAGCAAGGTTCGGCATTAGCTCGCTCTTAGAAAGCCTCTTCAGACTCATGTAAGGTGGGACTCCACCAGTGGCCATGACCGCGAGATACGTGGCGGCATAGGGGACCTCGCTCTCGAAAACGGAGGAGATCGAGGAGGCCTGAGAGTAAGGATAGAAGACCCCAAGAAGCATGACTATGAGCGGAACAGCTAGGATTACAAGGCTTAGAAGATTCCCGGTGAAAAAGTAGAGCAAAACACTCAGCGGGACGCATACCAAGGTCGCTATGAGCGTTAGGCCTGCAACCGTGGAGGCATAGGCCTCAGGATGGATCCTGATAATGGCCGCGTCGAGTTTTGAAGCTATTCCTGGAAAGGCCTTCAGAAGGAGCGATCCGAGTGTGTTGAACTTCGTATAGAAGAACCCCACGAGCCCGTCCTTAAAGCCCATCCTTGCTCCTCCATTCTACTTGGGAAGGTGCTCCTCCAACAATAATTCGATGAATCCCAAGTTGGGGTTAGTGTTGGTCAAACACACGAGATAAAGCTTCTGTTGTTTCTTATACTGCCTTATCAAAAGTTTCCTACTATCCCCAAGGTCTACGCTTACCTGTTTATAACCTTTGGCATTTAAAAGCTCCATGACTGAGGATACCGCACCGCTGATAACTGCGGCGGCTGTAGCGACGTATTCTGGGTCGTAGTATTTATTATCACTTTCGTAAGCTATAGGTGTTCCGTTTTCGGATAAAATCATCGCCATCTCAATAGATCCTCGGCTGCTCGCCTTGAGCAGGCTTACTAGCAACTGCTCTTCGCTATTAGCCGTCATTTGCGCCTCCCCAAACTCTCCGAGAGGTATGCTTTAAGAAATTCTCGGACCTCATCCGCTTTAACTTTCATTTCTGAATCGCCAACGGCTAGGGCAAAGACCTCAATATCTCCAATCTTCTCGATAGATGAAAGAATGATCTTCCGGCCATCCCCGGAAACTATAGAATCAAAATCTGGACTAAGCTTTCGCATCGTTGACACAAATTCGGCGAGCGGAACAGAAATTCCGCGCCCCTCACGGACGTTATACGACTCTATGGGTATTCCGTACTGGTTGAAGAGTATGAGATGTTTGGCCCCGATCGCGGAGGCTAACTCTCCGAGGGAAGCGAACCTAACCGGCCCCTCGGGCGCAGTGGGCTTCGTTTCTGCGTCACCTCCAGTCTTGGGGGGGGGGGGAAGAGCCTCAGAATTTTTCTGAGCTTGCTCCTCTGCACGCGTCTGTTGAGGAGTTGTCTTCTTCCCTCTTCTAAAAAGGAGAAACAGTCCTACTAATGCAAAACCTACTAAACCATTACTAAGCGTCACGACCGTATCAACCATTTTTAGTTTATAGTTTTTCTTTACTTTTTGGCTTATAACATTTTCCTAGAGCCGCCATAGAGGATATATTCCAGTATTTTTATTGTTTTAACAGTGAACTGGGGTAAGAATATCACACTAGCAATCTGGAAGAAAAAAGATAAGACAAAAGAGGTTCCGAATCCTTGGAAAGGGATAGAGATTAGACCAATACCTGAGAATTATAAGGTCTTGGAGCGTTATCCAATAAGGGAAGGGGTTGCGGAGGTTGTAATAGCCTCGCATTCCAGCCGGACTATAGAGCCGGAATACTTTGCGACAGAGGTCCAACTATCCCCAGAGGAGATCTTGCTCTTAGAAAAGTTGAAAGACATACTTTCAAAGGAACTCGAGCCTCCTAGGATTGGAGAAGAGGAAGAGGCTAGGAAGATCTTGCTGAATACTGCTGAGAAGCTTATCAAAAAATATGGAAAGGCCTTCGGGAAGTTTGACGAGAAGTCGAAAGAGAAGATATTTTATTATCTCGATAGGGACATGACCGGCTTCGGCCCGCTCAACGTACTGATGGAGGACTACAAGATAGAGGACATTTCATGCGACGGTTTGAACGTGCCCGTATACGTTTGGCATAGGGATTATGAGAGCATTCCAACGAACATAGTCTTCACGGACCGGGAGGCCTTGGATGATTTCATAATCCAGCTAGCCCACAAGTCTGAGAAACACGTCTCTTCCGCATTCCCCATACTCGATGCCATGATCTATGGCAAGCATAGGCTCGCGGCGACTTTCAGGGAGGAGATTTCGCCTAGAGGGAGCACTTTCACGATAAGAAAGTTTAGAGAGAAGCCCTTTGCTATAACAGAACTCATAGCGAGTAATGTGCTAAGTCCCGAGATGGCTGCTTACTTCTGGGTTTTGATAGAGAACAAAGCAAACATACTCGTCGCTGGAGCAACAGGAAGCGGGAAAACGACGAGTCTAAACGCCCTTTCATGCTTCATAAAACCTAGGATGAAGATAGTCACATGTGAGGAGACGGCAGAGTTGAATATACCGAGCGATAACTGGGTTAGATTCATGACGAGAGAGAGTTATGGACTCGGGTCCTATAAGATCGGCGAGATAACGCTCTACGATCTGGTCAAGACGAGCCTAAGATACAGGCCAGACTATCTCATAGTTGGAGAGGTTAGGGGAGAGGAGGCATTCGTATTATTCCAAGCAATCGCAACAGGACACGGTGGCCTCTCGACAATCCATGCGGAGAGTATAGAGTCTGTCGTTAAGAGGCTTGTCAGCCCACCGATGAACATTCCTCCTAGCCACATACCCTTGCTGGACGCGGTCGCGCTCATCGAACGTGTGAACCTCGCAAGGCCTTCTTCAGAAGGTAAGACCTATGGCAGGAGGATGCGCTACATATGGGAGGTCGAGGATTACAACAAATACTTGACGATCGCAGAGTGGGATCCGCTCACTGACTCTTTCAAAGTGGACTTTTCAAATAGTAGCGTCCTAGATATGATAGCGATAAGGCTCGCGAAGACAAAGGAGGAAATCATATCCGAGATTGTGAGAAGGGCTGCCCTCCTAAGAATACTTGTCAGGAATAAGGTGTTTGAGGTAGGAGATGTAGCCAAGGAAATATACTCCTACTATGTGGATCCGGAGCAAGTGTTACGGAAGTATGGAATCGGGCTTGAGGTAATCCAAATGCTAGTTAGCGAAGGCATGGGAATCCAGAGGAATGTTGAAAAATTGTTTATTGAAGCCGAATCTTTCGGCATGGAGCGTTTAGAAGAAGTTGATGAGGATAGGGTCGCGGAGATTATATTGAATACTCTGAGGGCGCAAAAAGGGTATTACCCGTTCTGGAAGATCTTCGTAGAGACGCCTGCACCGAAGAAGGCAGTGTTTAAGGCTCTGAAAAAGCTTAAGGAGAGCGGTGCAATCGAGGTATACGAATCGGCAATAAGGCTGATGGAACAGTAAATACGTCTCAATACTTAATAACGAATGGGGCTTAGGAGAAGGATTGCGCCCAGCACGACCAGTACCGAACTTATCGCGGATCTACTCGTCAGCCTCTCCTTTAGAAAGATTGCGGCCAGTATTGCAGAGAATATGGGAGTTGAGGAGCCGAGAGGTACGGCGGTGTTTGCTTGCGTTAAGCTCAAGCCTACCAAGTAAATCATGTCGCCTAGCCCTACGGAGATTATTCCGCCCAGCATTGCCGCTATGACTTCCGATCTTTTTTGCGGAACTACGGGAGATGAATCCCGGGAGCCAAAGACCTTGAGATATGCCGCGAGGAAAGGTAGGACGATTAATATCTTGAAAAACGCCGTAAATACTGGATCGAAAACCTCCACGACTAGCTTGAACAGCGTCACGCCCAGAGCCCAGCAGACAGCGGTTAAGACCCCTGCTATGAAGCCAAGCTTAGCAGAACCGTCGAGTTGCAATTTTTCCTGTCCGCTGAGCAACCACACCGCTAGCACTATTAAGACCGTGCCTGCGGCTACGTTCGGGGTAAATTGTTCTCGAAGTATAAACATGCTCATCGGGACCAAAAAGAGCGGATAGGAATAGGTTAACGGTACCGCATGGGATACGCCTATGTGCTTTAAGCTGATGAGGTAGAGTGTGTCACCAAGCGCCCAACCTATGAGGGAGGCTGCGATAAGGTAAGCGGCCGATGGTGTATAAAGTAAAAGAAAGTATCCGCTTTTGTCCCATACGAGTACGAATATTAAAAGAATGGCGGCCGCAGCGCAACTCCTTACGAGATTTAGCTTAATCGGATCCATACTCCTTAGGCCTACCTTGTAAAGGTTTGCACCAACGGCCCAACATAAAGCCGCCGTAAGCGTCAGCGCCTCCCCAATCATAAGCTTTGTACGAATGCGTCGGTTATTAAACCCATTCAGATAATCCCAAAATCTTTTAAGTAGATTCTTACATGAAAATCCTTATGAACTCAGCAATAGGGAGTGAAGAAAGAATTTGGGGTTTTATCGCTTGGTTGATACCTCTCATCGGAGGTATACTGGTGTTAGTGCTTAAGCCGGATTACAAGTATGCAAAGCATTGGGCATACCTCTCCATATCTTTCTTTGTGGTCGCGGTAATCGCCAGCATCGTGGCATATATCTTATCGTTCATACCTTTTCTTGGATTGGCCCTCAGTGCACTATTTGGGTTAATACTCCTAGTGGTTTGGATAATTGGCATACTAAAGTCTCTCAATAACGTTTACTGGTCCCCTCCAGTAATCTACGATCTGGCTAAAAGATTGGGGCTGTAGGTTGCTCTTCTCAATATGGTGGATGCGCGGAATTGATGGCATTTAGATCTCCTTAAGACATTTTACGTAGAGTTTTATCGACTTCCAATTCAAAATTAAATGAACAGCTATCACGAGAAGTGCTAGAATCGAGGAATATGCGTGTAGGTCGGACCAGCCGCTCTTGTTAAGCCCCATGATTACAAGCCAGCCTGACCTAGGACCGCGAGGCCAGAAGTATAGGACTAGGCCAGTGAGGAGGCTTACTATTCCGAGGGCAACGGCCGAGAAGAATACCACAACCCTTGCGGTGCTAATCATGACTTTGCATGCGCACTTAGATTATTTAAGCCTAGAGAATAAAATGCCGTGGTTTCCGTCAGGACTCAGCAACATGAAAGTATGCCCACTTGCCATCCTTTTCTATTCTCCTGAGGAAGCCCTTCTTTACGAGCCTAGCCAAATACACCGAGACCTTCTCCGGGGTGTCCGGTACAGCATTCGTCTCGAGTGCCTTAATGACTTCTGCCAGCGTGCGCGGTTGCCTACCCCAAGGTGTCTGGAATATGTTAACTAGGTTTTCCGTGGTGCTCTTCGATGGCTTTATTGTTGGGATGTCCGAGGTTGATACTGAGGAAAGTTCTTGGGGGGAAGGTGGTTTTTCCACCTCGACTTTTTCGGCCTCCACATGCAACCTTTCGTCGAGCGCCTCTATGAACTCAGATAACGCATCGAGCTGTCTAGTTATCGTAGGTATGTCGCCCTGTACTATTACCTCGAAACCCTTCCTCTTTATCTTAAGCGTAATCGGAACGTTCTCGTCTTTATATGACGCCAAGATTTATCAAGAAAAGTACGCATAAGTTTTAGATAAGAGTTTTTCTGGAGTATGGGGAGAGGTGGGCGGAAGTGCCGCGCATATCCAGTTTAATTCCTTTCCGTTTTCCATAGTGCGCTTTCTCCTCTAATTAGAGTATGAAGAGTATTTATCCAAGCATCCGGGAAAAATTTTTCCAAGGGTGCTGAGCTGGTCGGTTTTCAGGCTACTTCCCTGATTGGCGAATCATAGGTGTCTTAAACGATTTCGAATTTTTCTTTCAATTCCCCTTTGGATTCAAGATTGGGGAACAGCCCGCTTTTTACCATCTGGCTTATGACGTCTTTCAATTCCTCTTCGGATTCAAGACGTCCACGACATTAACCACCCGAACTCCAATGTAATCAGCTTTCAATTCCTCTTCGGATTCAAGAAATGTCTATTTGGCGGCATGATAACGTCCGTCTCAGGGTCTTTCAATTCCTCTTCGGATTCAAGTTGTGAAATCATGGTCAGAGAAAGAGTTACCATTCTAATCTTTCAATTCCTCTTCGGATTCAAGATCAAGTCTGCCTCCACTCAAAAATATGTCTATGTCTTTCAATTCCTCTTCGGATTCAAGTTCGGCTTCCAATCCCCTAGCACTACCTTCTCGCTCATCTACTTTCAATTCCTCTTCGGATTCAAGAAGAGACCTCAGCAAGCACTATCTCTGCCCTTTCGTCTGCGTCTTTCAATTCCTCTTCGGATTCAAGTCCTTCCAGTATTCGCATCGTAGAATGATCCGCTGACTTTCAATTCCTCTTCGGATTCAAGGGTCGTGTATTAGGTTATAGGCAGTTTGTCCATGCACTTTCAATTCCTCTTCGGATTCAAGCGGCACATTAGTGAACGACAACCCGAGGTATGAAATAATCTTTCAATTCCTCTTCGGATTCAAGTGTTGCAAAATATTACAACATCCCGCCATGGAGGATATACTTTCAATTCCTCTTCGGATTCAAGATATTCTGTATCTTCAACGTGCCCCAATTTTCACGCCGTCTTTCAATTCCTCTTCGGATTCAAGTGGAGTGGACTTCAACAGGCAGCTAGAGGCCATAACTTTCAATTCCTCTTCGGATTCAAGTCCCAATTACTCAAAAGGCTCGGCCCATCATCAACATTCGCTTTCAATTCCTCTTCGGATTCAAGTTATGCTTTCTTCAAGAGTTGAAAACTCGTCCTTTCCATCCACTTTCAATTCCTCTTCGGATTCAAGATCAACGTGGTTGACCCAAACGTTCAGCCGATTCAACTTTCAATTCCTCTTCGGATTCAAGTTATTATCTGTCCCCCTCCACCACCGCCACCACTAGCCTTTCAATTCCTCTTCGGATTCAAGCTTGAAAGAGGTCTTCAGGCGTTTTGACGCCCTTAAAAACTTTCAATTCCTCTTCGGATTCAAGGCTCTTGGCATGGGTTCGCCGCAACCAATATTCATCTTTCAATTCCTCTTCGGATTCAAGAACATTCACCTATGATGTCAGCGGCGGCGCAGGCGGTACTGGCTTTCAATTCCTCTTCGGATTCAAGTAGAATAAACGGGAAAAGGTATGTGCCGAACCCGCTATCTTTCAATTCCTCTTCGGATTCAAGATGGCTTTTTGAGTGTACAAAAATGTACATTGATAAGAATCTTTCAATTCCTCTTCGGATTCAAGATACCTCGACCAAAATATGATCGTCTTATTATTAGATAACTTTCAATTCCTCTTCGGATTCAAGGGGAAAAGGAATGTTAGGTGGTGGAGTTTGGAAGATAGCAACTTTCAATTCCTCTTCGGATTCAAGGTAAGCCACAAAGGCCTGAATTTCCCCTCCATTGATGCTGACTTTCAATTCCTCTTCGGATTCAAGTCTTCAAACTCCTCATACTTCAGTAGCAACCTTATGGCCTTTCAATTCCTCTTCGGATTCAAGAATAAACCTGCCTATACCGCCAAACCTGCGGAGCTCCTACTTTCAATTCCTCTTCGGATTCAAGTCAAGAAGGAAATTAAGGGCTACCACGATATTGCTCGATGCCTTTCAATTCCTCTTCGGATTCAAGGATACTCATACAATTGTCCATTGCCGTCGCTGTTCTGGCCTTTCAATTCCTCTTCGGATTCAAGTGAGGACTATCAAGACTTAATGCGTTTTATGCCAGAGACTTTCAATTCCTCTTCGGATTCAAGCTACCTCAATTTCCTTCATAACTTCCAGTAGGAGTTTTAAACTTTCAATTCCTCTTCGGATTCAAGAAGGATCGCAAACGCCTCAATAAAAGAGCTTATAGAGGTCGACTTTCAATTCCTCTTCGGATTCAAGTGCAATTATTTTGTTCGCATAAGCTTTTAGCATTCGTCTTTCAATTCCTCTTCGGATTCAAGCGGGAACAGCTTGCTTATGTGCTTCGCAGTAAACCTCCTCTTTCAATTCCTCTTCGGATTCAAGTTCCGTAAAGATCAAATCTGACTTTCTCGTATTAAACTTTCAATTCCTCTTCGGATTCAAGATAAGCACACAGACGGCATTCAAAGTCTGGCCACATTCTTTCAATTCCTCTTCGGATTCAAGATTTCAAATACCTGCCTTCGGCATTCTCAATACCATCAACTTTCAATTCCTCTTCGGATTCAAGAAATATTTCTCAGTGCAAACTCAAGCCACTTGCCGACATCTTTCAATTCCTCTTCGGATTCAAGCGCACTTATCGCTTACTTTTCCAAAACCTTTTGTGTTCTTTCAATTCCTCTTCGGATTCAAGTGTCGAAAATTACTATGATTGTCGACAAAGAGTCCATAACCTTTCAATTCCTCTTCGGATTCAAGATAACGCACTTCGGAATAAGGGCGGCCACAAACCTGAAGCTTTCAATTCCTCTTCGGATTCAAGAAGCATGATGGAAGAGGCCGTCGATCGGCTAACAAGAATTGACTTTCAATTCCTCTTCGGATTCAAGGTTAAGCCTTTCACTACCCAAACTCTTAATCTGCTTTGCCATCTTTCAATTCCTCTTCGGATTCAAGAGGGAGGTCAAGCTGAGTTTTCCGAGCTTAAGCGTTAGCGTCTTTCAATTCCTCTTCGGATTCAAGTTCAGCAACAGCAAAGAAATTCTATGAGTACTTAAAGCTCTTCTTTCAATTCCTCTTCGGATTCAAGATATTTGGAGCATGCGGTCGCCCACCCAGCTAAGGCTAATACGCTTTCAATTCCTCTTCGGATTCAAGATAATCGAGTTCCTGAAGAACGAAGGGTTTGCGAAGGGGAACTTTCAATTCCTCTTCGGATTCAAGAGGTGCAACAGTTCCATCAACAACCTTTGTTACCTTTCCATCACTTTCAATTCCTCTTCGGATTCAAGACGCTCGACGGGGCGACCGTGATTTACAGGAACATAATCTTTCAATTCCTCTTCGGATTCAAGACGTCTATGCTGCAACTGGAGGATGCGACTGTCCTGCATCTTTCAATTCCTCTTCGGATTCAAGGGAACGCAATAATGTATCGAATGAAGCTTGAGGACGTTAACTTTCAATTCCTCTTCGGATTCAAGGCTCAACCATCCTCTATGGAACCTACTCGACGCAGTTGCCTTTCAATTCCTCTTCGGATTCAAGAGTGAGTTGATGTCACTACTTGTTGAGTGAAATGACGCACTTTCAATTCCTCTTCGGATTCAAGATAATATATAGGGTATATAGTATAGTAGGTAAGGTAGGCATACTTTCAATTCCTCTTCGGATTCAAGCTACCGAAAAATGCTCAGGGCTACCGTTGTATAGTTTTGCCTTTCAATTCCTCTTCGGATTCAAGTGGCTACAGGAAATTATATACCGAAGAGCGCCAGCAATTGCTTTCAATTCCTCTTCGGATTCAAGGGAGACTCATATAGAGCAACTGAGCAGGTATTGCCTTGCATTCTTTCAATTCCTCTTCGGATTCAAGTGATGTACCTTAGTGCGGCTATACAGCAAATAATGGACGACTTTCAATTCCTCTTCGGATTCAAGTTTTGTTACTATCATTGAAGTGCTTAAGGAAGTGAACTTTCAATTCCTCTTCGGATTCAAGGACCCAAACGTGGTGAGGAGGCGTGTCTGAGGAGAAGAAACTTTCAATTCCTCTTCGGATTCAAGCTATTATTGAAGTTTGGCGGTTCAACGTATGCGTCAACTACTTTCAATTCCTCTTCGGATTCAAGGGGAAATAATACCGCGCAAGCCTGATACGGATGTTAAACACTTTCAATTCCTCTTCGGATTCAAGATTTGATACTACTAACGTTGCCAATACATTTCTTATGGAACTTTCAATTCCTCTTCGGATTCAAGCCTTCCTCCTACCCTGCAACGAAAGTATCAAGTCATCTTTCAATTCCTCTTCGGATTCAAGTAGTATTTTTGAGGGCATATTCGTGGCCAGCATGAG
>Ga0080004_1058264_pt1 | contig 120496 bp, 119 predicted proteins | sample WasSprMetagenome_FD_69207 | JGI IMG/M metagenome (GOLD analysis project Ga0080004, IMG submission 69207) | Sulfidic aquatic microbial communities from Washburn Spring, Yellowstone National Park, USA - WS (SPADES assembly) (version 2) | ecosystem: Environmental > Aquatic > Thermal springs > Hot...
ACTGTCTTCTTTAACCTTATAACAAAATACATACCATTAGCTTTCAGAAATTCCATCAGTGCGGGAAAAGTAAACTCCCTGTCAAAGGTAAATACTGTACCTTTAGGTAATATTGGAAGTAATAAAGATATAGCCTGAATAACTAACTCTACCTCACTTTTCCACTCCAGGTTACTGAAAGCGTCTTTTCTTACAGGAACAGTTAGTATAGGAATGGCTCTACCTCCAACAGGTACAGCAAAACTTAAAATTCTCCACTTGTCTTCTAAATAAGTAAAGTCTGTAAGGACATGAATATTAACATGTTCTCTAGAGAGTCTATTTAAGATAAACTGAGCCAGACTAAGCTGAACTTTTAGATAATTCCATTTATGTGAATTGAAGAATCTACTTATTCTGTTAGCTAAAGCCTGATTAGAAGAATAGTTAAAAGGATTAACAAACATCTTACCAATAGCTTTTCTAGCCATCTCTCTTACAGAAAAGACTTTTACCTCTATGATAGTCTTTACTATAACTCCAAGTATCTCTTTACTCTTTTTATGCATTGGTAAATTTTGTATAATGTTTAATATCATAAAAATTTAACCTCCTTTCTTGGTTAGAGTCTTTAATTATAGTATATCAGCTCTAACCAGAAAGGAGTTCTTCTTTTAAAAAGTGATTACAAGTCAGTATAGAGCCCCCCTTGACACTGTAATGGAGAGTTACTATAATTAGTATAGGTGCGGGAATAGCTCAGTTGGTAGAGCATCAGCTTCCCAAGCTGAGGGTCGCGGGTTCGAGACCCGTTTCCCGCTCCAATATTTTTTATGCCGACGTAGCTCAGCGGTAGAGCAGCTGATTCGTAATCAGCGGGTCGTCCGTTCGAATCGGATCGTCGGCTCCATTTTAGGAGGGATGGAATTATGAAGATAAGGATAACTTTTCCTGTGGGATCTGTTGAGGGAGAACTTAATGATTCTGAGACTGCAAAAGCTATCTATGAAAGTCTTCCTATAAAAGCCAGGGCAAATACGTGGGGTAAAGAGGTCTATTTTGGTATCCCTGTATTTAAGGATGAGGAGAATGCAGTTTCTACTGTCAATAAAGGGGATATAGGATACTGGCCTCCTGGGCATGCCTTGTGTCTATTCTTTGGGCCCACACCTATATCTAAAGGTAATGAGATAAGGCCGGCAAGCCCTGTAAACATCGTTGGGAAAATTACCGGAAATTTAGATATCCTAGAAAAGGTTGATGATGGGATGGATATCCTTATTGAGAAGGTCTAGATGAAAAAAGTTCCAATATGGCCTATTATAAAGGGAGCTTTTATTGATATTTATGATAATCTGGGGTGGGTTCTATTCATAAGTGCCCTGTGGTTTGGCTTTGCAGTTCCAGTTGTGTTTGCAGTTCTGCCGGGGAATCTGCATACTCCCCTGCGGGTACTGTTGGGTATCTCTGTAATATTCCTTGGGCCTGCTACTGCAGGGGCTTATTATCTGGCTAACAGGCTGATAAAGAGAGAGAGCGTAGAATGGAGAGACTATTTCTATGCCTTTAAAAAGTTTTTCTGGCGTGCAGAAGCTCTTATCTTGATATACATACTGGCAATTATTATTGTGGTGGTTGATTTTATGTTTTATTCACAGATCCAGAATATGGTGATCAGAATCTTGAGTATATTTTGGATCTATCTACTCCTCTTTTTGGGAATACTTCAGACATATATGTTTCCTCTCTTGATAGAGCAGGATACTGGAATAAAAAAGGTAATCGTTCGGTCTTTTTTATTGAGTATAGATAATATAGGAGTATCATTTGTGATGTTTTTGGTGGTACTGGTTTTATGTGGAATTTGTATAATTACTGGAGTAGGGGCTCTTCTACTTCTAATGGGGGTAAAGAGTTTCTTTGATACCAAGACTTTTCTTAAGGTTATGGAGAAGTATGAAGAGTTACCTAGCTCTAAGAGAGAATAAGGAGGGATGATTTATGGACAGGCATTCAAGGTTTTATTTCTTTTTCCTGGCAATAGTAATTGCTATTTTGGGAGTGATACTTGGAGGGACTGTATTTCCACAGTACGCTGTAAAGCAGGTGGTATCTCCTGAGGTGGTTTCTCCTTCACCAGATACTTCAACTGAGGCCTCTCAGCCCAAAGAGGCTGGAACCAGGATTGTAGAAACAGAGGAATCCGTATACATAAGGGTAGCAGAGTCTGTAGGTCCAAGTGTAGTCAACGTAAATACTAAAACCAGGGTACAATTCTTCTTTCAGGCTATCCCACAAGAAGGAGCTGCTTCGGGCGTAATTATTACTAGAGACGGATACATACTCACCAATAATCACGTAGTAGAAGGAGCTCAGCAGATCAGGGTTACTCTGGCAGACGGACGAGCTTTTGATGCAAAGGTGGTGGGCAGAGACCCCTATACAGATGTGGCAGTTATAAAGATAGAGGCAACTGATCTTCCTGCAGCAAAGTTAGGAGATTCTACAAATCTAAAGATAGGACAAATAGCCATTGCAATAGGTAATCCTTTTGGTTTGGGAAAGACTGTTACTGCTGGTATCATAAGTGCCCTTAATAGATCAATAACTACTGAAAGCGGGACAATAATTGAAGGACTCATCCAGACTGATGCTCCAATAAATCCGGGGAATAGTGGTGGAGCTCTGGTAAACAGCGCAGGCGAGGTCATAGGTATAAATACTGCCATATATCAAGGGGCGCAGGGGATCGGTTTTGCTATACCGATACATCTGGCAAAATCCATCGCTGACCAGATAATCAGTAAGGGGTATGCATCTCACCCCTGGATGGGTGTCTATCTTGATACAGTGGATGCACAGATGTCAGCTTATTATAGACTTCCTGTTGACTATGGGGCTATAATTATGGATATAGTTAAAAACGGTCCAGCAGATAAAGCAGGGATCAAAAGAGGAGACATCATAATCGAATTTAATGGCGAGAAGATAACGACCGCTGACGATCTTGTAGTGCGTGTAATGAGATGTAAGGTTGGGGACAGGATAAAACTAGGAATAGCAAGAGGAGATCAGAGACTTACAATTGAGGTAACTTTAGAGGAAAGACCAAGAGGAGAGTGATAAACTTTGCCTTTATACGAGTATAGATGTCTTGATTGTAACAGTAAATTTGAGGTACTTTCGAAAAGTCTATCCGAAGAGGTTGTTTGTGAAAAGTGTGGTTCTAAGAATGTTAAGAGACTGATATCTGCATTTAGTTTTGCCAGTATTGGAGATACAGGAGTAAGTTCAAGCTCTAGTTGCAGTACCTGCAGTGCTAAGACCTGCAGTACCTGTAAGACAAGTTGATATCTGCGATATTAACTATCCTCCTTCTCCTCGGAATCGGTTATACTGCTCGCATCCTGGGGCTATTCAAACCCCAGGATGTTTCTATTCTAAATAGGCTGGTTCTATATATATTTATGCCTGCTACTGTCTTTTATGGTATATATAATTTAAAAGTAGACCCTTCTCTCCTGAAATTACCACTCGTTGGGATTATTGAGGTTCTTTTACTATTACCGTTACTTGTATCTATAACTAAAAAGATGGAGAGTAATCTAAGAGGAGCCTATATATTAACTGCTATCTTTGGGAATACCGCCTTTATTGGTTATCCTATATGTCTACTGACATATGGGAACGAAGGACTTGCTAGGGCTATCATCTATGATCAGATTGGATTTACGATATCTCTTACCACTGTTGGAGTATGGATAGCAAACCACTATGGACGTAATAACAGTAACCTTTCTATAAAGGAATCGCTGGTAGGAATTCTAACCTATCCCCCATTTCCAGTTTTACTGCTGGCGTTTATATTGAGGGAGCTAAAAGTACAATTACCAGATTTTTCTTTAAAAGCCTTAGCATATCTCAGTAACGCTACAGTCCCTGTTATTATGATAGGTATAGGTGGACTTTTACAGTTAGAGTTCAAGAGGAGGTATCTATTATTAACCTTTGGGACGGTCTTTTTTAAGTTAATATTATTCCCAATAATAGGAGTACTGTTGGGAATAATATTTAAACTGGACCCTATCTCCCTGAGGGTTTTGATTATTGAGTCAGGCGTTCCTGTTATGATGTCTTCGGTAGTGCTTGGTAGCGAGTACGGGCTTGATGTCGAATTCATCTTAACAGCCATACTTATAACCACCATTCTAGTTATTTTCACTCTTCCTTTGATGAACTCCCTATTAGAAATATTGTTACATTAAAGTATCAGTAATCTTTTTCAGAAAAGAATGCCACTACAAATCCAGATGCTATAGCAAAGAGGAATATAAGAAGATTAAAGATGAGAGTAAATTTCCATCCCAGCAAAACTATAGCAAATGGGATCCATTGGACCTTTATAGCCCAGGCGCCAATGGTTGTTGCAATAACATTTATGCCTGCTCCTTTATCTATAAGATTTCTAAATAGGGGATAAAATACATAGGTAGGACCAACCATAAATGTTCCAAAGATAGCGCCTATCAGTATCCCTTTCCAACCACTGTCTTTGCCGATAATTCTTCCGATGGTATTTGGGGGAACTGCCTCTGAGATAAAACCGGAGAGGAATGCTACAGATACTATGATACAGATACTATGATAAGGAATAGATTTACATACATATTGACCGCGTAAGTCAATCCCATAGCTACTTTATGGGGATTGAAGATTATTAAGATAATGGCAATGATACAGATGACACATTCTATCATATAGTCTTCTAGAAGCTTCTTCATAGCAAGACCTCCATAATAAGCGCTATAATTATAACTGAAATAAAGGCAAAGAGATTTCTTGTTATGGTAAATCTCTTCCCAAAGTTTTTCAGTTCCAGAGGGATGGATATGATTCCTATCATAACCCATGATGCTAGAAATGACGAAGCAAGAGCGACTGTTCCACCATTTTCTAATAGGTACTTCCCTATTGGATATCCGGTAGCTACAGGTCCCATCATTATTGCACCAGTTACTGTTCCAGTAAAAATCCCTTTAATGCCTGAAAACTTTATAAGGAAATTACTTACCGCTTCTTTAGAGAGGAAGTTCTGTAAGATTCCGATTATTACAAATATTGCAAAAATCCTTATTGAGTTTTGAATAAGATTCTTGGAACCTTTTTGTATAGCCTTCTTTAGCTTGGCTCTATTATTACGTAGATAGATAACATATAAGCCTGCAGTCAAAGTCAGCATTATTATCCCTGTTACAAGATTCTGCATAATTTATCCCTCCTCTTTTAAAAAGGAAGGGTAGGCTTATAAGCCTACCCTTTATGCTACTTTTCTCCTTCTAACTCTTTGATCCTAGATTCAAGTCTATTCAGTTCTTCTTTCAGAAGTTCTGCCTGACTCTTTAAGAAGCTTAGTTCTTCCTCTTTTGTAATTGCTGGATACCCATAATATGGTGCTCCATAAAGTCCAGGGTACCAGCATCTGGGAAGTCCTCCTCTACCTCTACCAATGTATGGCCAAGGTGGACTTGCTCCTCTAAATCCAAAGCCTCTTCCATATCCGTACATATCATTCACCTCCTTCCTCTATAGCCTTTATAAGTCTCTCTATAACCTTAAGATTCTCTCTGGCACTTATACTCCAACTTTTTAAGAAATCTTTACCCAACTCTGTAATCGAATATACCCTTCTAGCTGGTCCTACATCTCTTATATCCCAGGTAGATGTCACCAAACCTTCCATCTCCATCATCCTTAATGTCCTGTATATTATGCTTGGATGGAAAAGAGATACATTTATACCAATTTCTCCCAGTTTCTCTATAAGAGAATATCCGTAAGTAGGCTCTTTCGTTAGAGCTACCAATATTGCTGGGATCAGTATATCTCCTCCAATAAATGGACTATGAGCGCATCCTCTAAATCTTCCTCTCATATCTATCACTACCTTGAATGATGACAACCTTCAGTAAGCTCTTCAAGTTTATCCTCTTTATATGCAGAGATTAGATCCTTTACTATTTCAGTGTTAGCCCTAAGAACTGCCACCTTTGCATCCTGAAATCCTTCTAAAGCCCTTGGACCCATATCATATACGATGACTGCAGTTGGATTTAAAGTCAGTATCTGATCTTTGGCCCTTCCCCTACCTCCAAAATGTTCACCGGTATTTTCTACAGTGTTGACACTTACCACATTACCTTTTTCGTCTAAGTCAACTACTGTAAAGTATGTAGCTCTGCCAAAATGCTCAGATACTCTGGCGTTTAATCCACCGTTGTCTATAGTCGGTATAACTATCCTTTCTGTCATTGTTCCCTCCTTTTACTTAACTTTTAATCTTTACGTAAAGAATTATATCATATATATGCAATTTGTCAATAGCTACAAAATGAGAATATAGACAAGCATTCTGTCTGTCTATTGAGTATCGATACAAATGAACAAAGTGGTGACTGTTGCATTAATGGTGGATCAAGTTACAGGTTTTATAGAATTCGCCTTACTGTATAAACAAAATTACTTATAAACTAAAAGGATTGAGTCACTATCAGTATTAAAGTTAACTCATCCACCATTTTTGAAACAATTACCAAAGTGGATACTATTGACATAGAGAAAATAGTGTGGTATTCTTTTTATAGAAATTGATAATGATTCTCAATAGAGGGGATAGATGATGCTTTCTGAATGGAAGGAGATTTTTAAAGAGAAAGGTTTGAGATGGACATTACCGAGAGAGATGGTTTTAGATGTTCTGAGTAAAACATCCGGACATCTTAGCGGAGAGGATATATATATGTCTATACATCAGAAATGTAATGCTGTAGGGCTTGCTACAGTTTATAGGACACTTGAGCTTTTAACAGATATTGGTATTGTGCGTAAATTTGAATTTGGAGATGGGAAAAGTAGATACGAACTCGTAGAGAATAAGATGAAGGGACATCATCATCATCTGGTATGTATTAGATGTGGAAAGGTTATAGATTATAATGAATTTATAGACAAAGATAAAGACTTTATTGAAGAGTTAGAGAAAGAACTAAGCAAAAAGTATAAATTCCAGATAACTTCTCATGAGGTTTATTTCTATGGACTTTGCCAGGACTGCCAATAAAAATTTTTTAGTCATATAATGATAATGATTATCTTTACTAATAGAAGGAGGTATTAACTGGATATGTTAGTTAGATTAGACCAGCTGAAAGTTGGAGATGAGGGTAGAGTTGTAGGAGTAAATGCTCCTTCGAGGATAAAGAAGCGTCTTCTTGGCTTGGGATTAGTCCCGGGTGAAAAGGTAAAACTAGAGAGAATCGCCCCTTTAGGTGATCCGATAGAGATATTTGTAAAGGGATTCCATCTTTCCTTAAGGAGAGAAGAAGCTTCTGGAGTTATAGTGGAGGTAAAATAACGTATGATTCCATTAAGTATGGTTAGACCAGGAGAAAAAGTAGAGATAGTAGTGGTGAATGGAGGAAAGGGGTTAAGTATGAGATTAGCAGCTATGGGACTATACCCTGGAACAATCATAGAGGTGGTTTCAGATGCAAGGATGGGCCCTTTGATCATCTCTAGAGGAGGGGCGCGTTTTGCTCTTGGTTTTGGTATGGCACATAAGATCCTGGTAAGACCAATAGGAGAGAATAATTATGGATAGAAAGGAGAGAATAATTATGGATAAGAAACCTACAGTGGCTTTAGCAGGGAATCCTAATTCTGGTAAGACTAGTATATTTAATGAACTTACGGGTTCTCGTCAATATGTTGGAAACTGGCCTGGAGTAACGGTAGAAAAGAAAGAGGGGAGATTTTCCTGGAATGGTTATGAAATAAATGTGGTAGATCTGCCGGGTACATATAGTTTAACTGCTTACTCTATAGATGAGACGATTGCTCGTGATTTTATTGTAGAAGGACAGCCTGATGCAGTAATAGTAGTTATAGATTCATCTAATCTAGCGAGAAATTTATATCTAGCCTTAGAGATTCTTGAATTAGGAGCCAATGTCATACTAGACCTAAATATGATAGATGAGGCAGAGAGAAAGGGATTAAAGATTGATGTAGAAAAAATTTCTTCCTTTTTTGATGTTCCAGTGGTAGAGACAGTAGCAGTAGCAGGAAAAGGAATACAGCATTTAAAAGAGACTATCATAGAAGCAATAAAAATCAAAAGAAATGAATTTAAAATTGACTATGGAAAAGAGATAGAAAGAGAGATAGAGTATCTATCAGAGTTTCTTAAAAGTAAAGGGGTTTCACTAAAATTCCCCTTAAGATGGTTTGTCATAAAACTTCTCGAAGGAGATACTGAGATTATAAGAGAGGCGAAACTTTCAAATCTAGCAGATGAGATAGAAGAGAAGGTTCAAGAGAGTAAAATAAGATTAGAAAAACAACTAGGTTCTGATCCAGAGACATCTATCATAGAAAAAAGATACGGAATTATAGAAGGGTTAATAAAGGAATGTGTAGAAAGACAGGTGGGTATAGATGAACGTCTTACTATCTCAGATAAGATCGATAAGATAGTGACAAATAAATATCTTGGTATTCCTATCTTTCTATTAATAATGTGGTTGACCTTTCAGCTTGTCTTTAAATTAGGAGAACCAATTGTAGGAATAATTGAACTCTTTTTTGATTGGCTTGGAAAGACGATATCATTATGGTTTACTTCTATTGGTATCTCTGAATGGATTATTTCACTGGTAAGAGATGGGATTATATCTGGATTAGGTTCAGTATTAGTCTTCCTCCCAAATATTTTACTTCTTTTCTTAGTTATAAGTATCTTGGAAGATTCTGGATATATGGCAAGGGCAGCATTTGTTATGGATAGGCTTATGCATGCTCTAGGTTTACACGGAAAATCCTTTATCCCGATGATCTTAGGATTTGGTTGTAATGTTCCTGCAGTTATGGCTTGTAGGACGTTAGAGTCCGAGAAAGATAGAATTCTTACTATACTGGTAATCCCTCTAATGTCCTGTACAGCTAGATTACCTATCTATGTCCTTTTTGCTAGCGTATTTTTCCCTAAAAGTCAAGGCTGGATAATTTTCTCTCTATATGTTCTGGGGATTGTACTTGCTATCATCGTAGCAAGGATATTCAAGGGAATATTCTTTAAACATGAGGTAGCTCCGCTAATAATGGAACTCCCCCCATATAGATTACCTCAGTTAAAAGGAATATTTATCCATATGTGGGAAAGAGGGAGTCAATTTCTTAAAAAGGCAGGGTCAATTATCCTTGCTGGTGTGGTAGTAATATGGATACTGGCTTCCCTTCCTTTGGGGGTTGAATATGCATCTAGTGAAAGTTTCATTGGTAGACTAGGGAGTATTCTTGCCCCACTTCTTAAACCAGCAGGGTTTGGTTTCTGGCAGGCAGGTGTTGCTCTATTCTTTGGTCTTGTAGCAAAGGAGGTTGTGATTGGGGCATTTGGGACCGTCTACGGTGTGGAAGAAGCAGGGTTAACAGGCGCGATTTCTCAAAACTTTACTCCTCTTTCAGCCTATTCATTTATGGTGATGTCTCTCATTTATATCCCCTGCATAGCTACAATTGGCGTAATAAAGAGAGAGACAAATTGGAAGTGGACGGGATTAGCTATAGGATACAGCCTAGTTTTAGGCTGGATATTGGCGGTTCTTATCTACCAGATAGGAAGGTTATTCCTATGAAAAGGAGGTTAAAAGATGTCTAGTCAGCAAAAGGCTAAAATAGGACTGGTGTTTTCTCACAGACCAAGCAATGAACCAACGTGGCCCTATGAAGGTTATAATTATGAGGCTAGAATCAATGCTATTACAAATCTTCTAAGGGAAGCTCTTCCCAATATAGAATTTATCCCAAAGATAGTTCATAATAGAAATGAGGCTGAAAGCGTATTAGAAGTTTTGAAAAATGAAGGTGTAGATGGTTTTGTGGCATACGTAGTAGGAATATGGACTGGTGTTCCTTTGATAATAGCTAAAAGCGGAGTGCCTACTATTATAGTGGATGACCTTTATGCGGGGTCAGGAGAGTTTCTAGGTTCATTGGCTGAAGCAAAAAAACAGGGGTTAAAAGTTATAGGGATTGCTTCTTCAGACTTTAAGGATGTAATAAAGGCAATAAATCTTTTTAATGTGATAAGAGCTATGAAAGAGACCAGGATAGTAGATATAGTTGACTCGGTAGAAGGTGGAGTAACACCTCTTAAGACTCATCAAGAGAAAATAAAGGAGGTGTTTGGGACTGAGGTTATAACGATAGACTCTAGAACTCTTCGTAATTACTATGATAAGGTAGATGAGAATGATGCTGTAAAATGGGCAGAAAAGTGGATAAATGAAGCCTTAAAAGTAGTAGAACCTTCTAGAGACGAGATTATAAAATCAGCAAAAATGTATCTGGCACTTAAATCTATTCTAACGGATAACAATGCACAAGCGATAACAGTTGACTGTCTTGGACTTTTCTATGGAGGAAAACTTCCAGCCTATCCCTGTCTATCTCATTTTCAAATGAATAACGAAGGACTAACAGGAGTATGTGAGGCAGATTTAGACTCAACTCTAACCCAGTTACTCGTCAGATATCTTAATGGAACCCCAGGTTATGTATCAGATCCTGTTATAGATACAGCAAGTAATCAGATAATATATGCACATTGTGTAGCTACTAATAGAGTATTCGGACTAGATGGTCTGCCTAACCCTTATATAATTCGTTCCCATTCGGAAGATAGAAAGGGAGCTTCTATACAGTCTATTATGCCATTAGGCAAGGTAGTAACAACTATAAAGGTAAATACTCTGGAAAAGGCAATGGCTATCCATCAGGGAAAGGCAGTAGCTAATGTGGAAGAAGAAAAGGCGTGTAGAACAAAACTTGCAGTAGAGACAGACGCAAAGAGAGTGCTAGAAAACTGGAATAAGAAATTTAATTTTGGATGGCATCGAGTGAGTTTCTATGGTGACTTAAGAGAAGAAGTTATTGAACTCAGTGAACTCTTAGGATTAGAAGTTTTCGAGGAAGATAGGAGGTGACAGGAATGCCAAGAGTTCTTTGGGGTTTTGGATTTGGACGTGGAAGAGGTTGGAGGCATTGGTATTGGGCGACTGGACTTCCAGGTTGGGCAAGGGCTGGAGCTTGGTTCCCATTCTACGGAGCACCTTATACCCCATTGCCTTACTATGGGGCACCTTATGGGTACCGTAGAGTACCGTATTGGTGGTAGATAGATAAAATCTTATTAGAAAGGAGATGATTAAAATGCCGGCAGGAGATGGAACAGGACCTTGGGGACTAGGACCTATGACAGGTAGAGCAGCTGGGTATTGTGCAGGTTATCCTGTGCCGGGTTACGCCAATCCAATCCCAGGAAGAGGTTTTTGGGGACGCGGATTTGGTTGGAGATGGTTTAGATATGGAAGAGCCTGGGCACCTTACTATAGAGCACCTTATATCCCATTGCCTTACTATGGGGCACCTTATGGCTCTCCATATAGTCCTCAAGAGGAAGCATCAATTCTTAGAGAACAGGCTAAGGCGATAGAGGATGAATTGAAGGCAATAAATGAGCGCATCTCTGAACTAGAAAGACAGGCTCAAGCAGAGGAGAAAAAGTAAAAACTTATGTAGGGGGGCATTTATGCCCCCCTATAAAGAAGCTTTAAAGGAGGAAAGATGAAGATCTGTATAACGTCACAGGGAGATAATTTAGACTCTCAAGTTGACCCTAGATTTGGAAGATGCAGGTATTTTATTATCTTTGATACTGAAACTATGGAGTCTGAAGCGATTGAAAATCCAAATATAAATGCTTTTGGAGGGGCAGGAACAGATTCAGCACAAATTATTGCTAGTAAGGGTGTAGAAGTAGTTCTAACAGGAGATGTAGGACCAAACGCATCTCGAGCTTTAGAATCGGCAGGTATTAAGGTTATAACTGGAATAACAGGTTCAGTTAAAGATATTATAGAAAAATATAAAAAAGGAGATGATTAAAATGCCAAGAGGAGATGGAACAGGACCAATCTGGGGTGGTGGACCAGGGTCAGGAAGAGGTCGTGGAATGGGAAGAGGTATGGGGCGTGGTATGGGCCGTGGCATATGGCCTGTTACACCTTCAAATATAACTCCGCAACCAGGTCAGGGGCAACAGCTAAAAGTTTCTGTTGATGAAGGAAAATGTATTGCCTGCGGAGCTTGTGCTAGAGTCTGTAGAACAGGGGCAATTACTGTAGATGACATAGCTAAGATTGATCTAAATAGATGTATAGGATGTGGTGATTGCGTAAGAGTATGTCCAGCACAGGCGATAACTCTTAAGGAGTATCCTGGGAATAAATGATTATATCCGTTGCAAGTGGTAAAGGTGGCACAGGTAAAACTACAATAGCACTAAGCTTGGCACTCTCTATTGAAGGTGAGGTTCAGCTTCTAGATTGTGATGTTGAGGAACCAAATGCTCATATCTTCTTGAAGATCCAGCTTAAACAAAGAGATATGGTGACTATTCCCATACCTAAAATTAATGAAGAAAGATGTACACTCTGTGGAGTATGTCAGAAGATATGTGCTTATCATGCCATTATAATTGTTAAAGATAGGGTTTTAGTATTCCCTGAACTTTGTCATAGCTGTGGTGGATGTAGTTTGTTCTGTCCTGAAAATGCAATCGTTGAGACCAACAAAGAGATAGGTTATATTGATATTGGTGATTCAGATCGTATATCGTTCATCCAGGGTACCTTGAATATAGGGGAGGCAATGCCTACCCCTTTAATCAAGGCAGTTAAGAGAAATCTTGATTCATCAAAAATTGTTATTATTGATTCTCCGCCTGGGACATCTTGTCCTGTTGTCGAATCGGTTAAAGGGAGTGATTTTTGTATATTGGTTACTGAACCAACCCCCTTTGGCTTGAATGATCTGATATTGGCTGTTGAACTCTTAAGAGAACTTAATATTCCCTTTGGAGTGGTAATTAATAAGTCTGATATAGGATCAGACGAGGTAGAGAGTTATTGTAAGAGTGAGGGTGTACCTGTACTGATGAAGATACCATTTAAAAGGGAGATAGCAGAGGCATACTCTAAAGGTATCCCTCTAATAGAGGCATTTCCAGACTATAGAGAGGATTTTAAAAGATTGTTTGATACAATTGAACAATTGATTATTATGGCAGCACAGGAATCTTCTAATAAAATATAAAAAGCGGTGATAAGGTAATAAAGGTACTCTATATCTCTGGAAGTCCAAGGGAAAGCAGTAATAGGGAACTTGCAGAGCATATAAAAGAACTTGGAGGTCTATTAAGATGAAGCAACTTGTTGTGATAAGTGGAAAGGGAGGAACGGGTAAAACTACTATCACTGCCTCTCTCGCTGCACTTGCTAAAGATAAGGTAATGGTTGACTGTGACGTGGATGCAGCCGACTTGTATATCTTACTTGAACCTAAGATCCTCGAAAGGCATAAATTTATTGGTAGTAAGACAGCGGTAATTGATAAGGCAAAATGTACTCAATGTGGTAGATGTATTGAAATATGCAGATTTGACGCAATCTCAAAAGATTTTATTGTAGACCCAATCTCCTGTGAAGGCTGTGAAGTATGTTCCCATATCTGCCCTGAAAATGCAATTAGGATGGAAGATAAGCTCTCAGGAGAGTGGTTTATTTCAGAGACCCCATACGGTCCTTTTGTTCATGCTAAATTAGGTATCGCAGAAGAGAATTCAGGAAAGTTGGTAGCTATTTTGAGGCAAAATGCAATGTCGATAGCAAAAAGGGAGGGAATAGACTTAATCATTATTGATGGCCCTCCTGGCATAGGATGCCCGGTGATCGCTTCGATTACCGGGACAAATTTAGCCCTCGTAGTAACAGAGCCTACACTATCCGGGATTCACGATATGGCTCGGGTAATAGGATTAATAAAACATTTCAAAATCAAAGCTTATGTGGTTATAAATAAATTTGACTTAAATATAGAGATGACTAAAGTAATAGAAGAATACTGTGAAGCTAATGAAATTGAATTAGCTGGAAAGATTGCCTATGACCCAATTGTAACTGAAGCCCTAACAAATAGAAAGATTATAGTAGAATATTCTGATGGGAAAGTTACCCAACAAATTAAAGATATCTGGAGGGTTGTAAGCGAAGCAAAATGATAGTATTTGGACCTGTTCCATCGAGGCGTCTAGGAAGAAGCGTCGGAATAAATAATATTCCTCCAAAAGTTTGTAGTTATGCCTGCATTTATTGCCAGTTAGGAAAAACTACTAAAATGCAGATAAAAAGACAAACCTTTTATAATATGGAAGATATTACAAAAGAAGTAAAAAAGAAGATTAAAGAGCTAAATAATAGTGGTGAAAAGATAGACTATCTTACATTTGTCTCCGATGGAGAACCAACCTTAGATATTAATATGGGAAAGGAAATTAACGTCTTAAAGCCCCTGGGATTTAAAATAGCTGTCATAACCAATGCATCACTGATATGGCAGGAAGATGTAAGGAGAGATTTATTAAATGCAGATTGGGTCTCTCTAAAAATAGATGCCGTAACCGATGAAGTATGGCATAGGATTAATAGACCTTTCTTTAATCAGATGGGTATAAACTCAGAATATCTGATAGGCTATGAGGGGAATGAATTCTCCTCAACAGGAAATATTGAAGAGGACCTACTAAACATTACTGCAGTGCATCCTATGAAGAAACAGGCAGTTGAAGAACTACTACGAAGAAACAACTGCGACTGGGATGTCATTGACAGACTCATCAGTGGACAAAAGATTATAATGTCTGAATATAGAGGAGAGATCTTTTATATGAGAAGGCTTTCGGAAGAAATCTATGGCTTGATGTAATATTTAGAAAAGTGATATAAGCAACCTACATTCGCAGGTATAGTATAATGTATAAAAATTTTTTCTTTCGAGAAAGGATGGAGGATTATAATTGAGGGTGACACGTGCGGAATGTGGTCTGCAAGCTTCCAGGGGGTAAAATTTTGACTACAGATCAGGGTCGTTACCTAGTTGACAGTTGACGCTATTTTATGGTATAGTCTAGCAGTAAGAAGTAATATTTTGGTAAGGAGGGATTGGTAAATAAGTAACGAATTAAGAGTAAATAACCAGATTCAGGCAGTCCAGATTAGGCTTATAGATGCCAATGGAAGGCATATAGGAGTGGTACCGTTAAAGGAAGGATTAAGATTAGCGAGAGAGGCGGGTTTGGATTTAGTAGAGGTAAATCCGGGGGCTAATCCACCGGTATGTAAGATCTTAGATTATGGAAAGTTCCAGTACGAGAAAAATAAGAAGGACAAGGAGGCTAAGAAGAAGCAGAAGGTCATAGATATAAAAGAGATAAGACTCAGGCCAGAGATCGGACTACATGACCTGGAAACCAAGATCAGAGGCGCTAAAGAGTTTCTAGCTGAAGGTAATAAGGTGAAGTTTACGATAAGACTCAGAGGAAGACAATTCCTGCATACTGACAGGAGTGAATCTCTGGTAAATCAAATTATAGAGCTTTTAAAGGATGTTGCAGTGGTTGAATCGGAGAAACCTATCTCTGAAGAGAACAGGGAGTATACAATAGTATTTTCACCTAAGAAACAGGAGGAGAAGAAAGATGGGAAAAGGTCTAAAGACGCACAAAGGAGCAGCGAAGAGGTTCAAAGTAACAGGTAGTGGAAAGATAATGAGGGCACATGCATACAGTGGTCATCATTTTATGAAGAAGAGCAAGTCTGCCCTTAGAGTCCTTAAAAGTCTTACAATGGTAGATAAGACCAATATTAAAGCAGTCAAAAGATTAATACCTCATAGTTTATAAGGTGGAGAAATGGCTAGAGTAAAAGGTGGAGTAGTTACAAGAAGAAGACATAAGAAGATATTGAAACTTGCTAAGGGGTATAGGGGAGCGAGGAGTAGAAGGTTTAGGAGTGCTAATGAGACCCTCTTGAAGGCTCTTAGTTATGCCTATAGAGATAGAAAAGCTAGAAAGAGAGAATTCAGAAGGCTATGGATAGCTAGGATAAATGCTGGCGTCAGAGAACTGGGTATGACCTACTCTCAGTTTATGCATGGTTTGAAGCTAGCAGGTATCTCTTTAAACCGTAAGGTATTGGCAGAGTTAGCAGTCTCAGATAAAGAAGAGTTCAGAAGAATAGTAGAGTTATCCAGGTCTGCCCTTAGAGCCTAGAGGTCTTCTATGAGGGGACTAGTTTATTTTGGTATATTAGTCCTTAGTATTCTGATAACCTATTTTTCTACCCCTATCTTTAGAAGGTTGTCTATAAAGATAGGGCTTCTGGATAGACCCAATCCGCGCAAAATTCATTCTGAACCAATCCCCCTAGCTGGGGGATTTAGCTTTTTATTTGTTTTTGTTACTCTTTCTCTCATCTTCCTTCCGGTGGATAAAAAGTTAATGAGTATCATAGGTGGGGCATTACTTATATTCTTCACTCATCTGGTTGATGATTACTTTAAGGCAAAATCAAGAGACTTTCCTGCTCTTCCAAAGTTCCTGGGTCAGGTAGCTAGTGCCCTTGTAGTGATCGCTGGAGGAATAAGTATATCCTCTATCAGAAATCCATTCAACGGAGTTTATATGGTCTTCTCACCCGTTGTTTCCACCATACTTACAGTAATATGGATAGTGGGTGTGAGTAATCTTGTGAACTTTGCCGATGGGCTGGATGGCTTGGCATCAGGGATAACCGCTATAGCCAGTAGTACTTTGGCAATAGTAAGCAATCTATTAAATAGAGAATATGCAACAACTATGGCGGTCATATTACTCGGCATCTCTCTGGGCTTCCTGAAGCATAATATGAGTCAGACTAACAAGGTGTTTATGGGAGATAGCGGGGCTTATCTGCTCGGATTTATACTGGGAACTATAGCTATAGAAGGGACTATGAAGAGTACTACAGCTATTGCAGTCCTTGTTCCCTTTATAGTTCTTGGCCAGCCAATTATAGATACAGGTATAAATGTCATAAGGAGGACCCTTAAAGGAGAACCATTCTATAAGGCTGATAAGGAACACCTGCATCATAGGTTATTGAACTGGGGTTTAACTACTACCCAGGCGCTTCTTTTTATATATCTTATCAATATATGCTTCTCATTGATGGCTCTTCTAGTTATATTTGCTAGAAAGTAGGTGACACTAATCTTAGATTAGATGTCTGCCTTATTGAAGATAGTCACAGCTTTTATAGTAGTTGTTTTCCTTTTACTCCGTAAAGTAAAGCTTGGATATTGTCTTTTGATGGGTTCATTGGTCCTGGGTATCTTATTCGGTATTCAGTTTATAGATTATTTTAAGTTTACTCTCCTGGCATTTAGAGACCCTGCAAATCAGAAACTGATAATAACCCTTTCTACCATATTGATCCTCGCAAATGTGATGGGTGAGACCAGACAGTTAGAAAGGATAGTATCCCTGGCTAGAAATGTGATAAGAAATCCTAAGATAGTTCTGACCGCTATGCCAGCCTTAATAGGATTCCTTCCCATCCCTGGTGGAGCCCTTTTTTCTGCACCTCTGGTGGAGAAGACAGATGTCGAATCGGAGATTTATCCATCTATGCGTTCATTTATAAACTACTGGTTCAGACACGTCTGGGAATACTTCTTTCCCCTCTATCCTGAAGTAGTACTGGCTACCGCCCTTACAGGTATAAAGATCTCCAAGTTTATATCGATACAGTTTCCATTGTCTATTACCTCTATTATAGTTGGTTTCATAGTTATAAGTAGAATAAAGCTTACCAGTAATATACAGGATCCGGTTTATGGAGACTGGAAGACCCTTGTCCTCTACGTACTACCTATTCTTATCCCGATAGTACTTATATTAATAGGGGTAACATCCTGGCTGAGTATACTTATAGGCGTCTTTATAGCTCTGGCTATCAACAGAAAAAGTACCTTGGAGATTCTCATCAGGGTCCTCAGAAAATTCCCCTGGGATGTGATCCTGAATGTAGTAGGAGTTGTTGTATTCAAGAGTTTTATAGAGAACACAGGCGGAATTCCTCAAATGGTCCAATTCTTTACACGGCATAATTTCCCTATAATTGTCATCATTACCGTCGCCCCATTTTTAGTTGGATTGTTCAGTGGTATGGGTATTGTCCCTATCGGAGTTACATTCCCTCTTATAATACCACTAGCAAAGGATGGTAACTTTTATAGTACCATAATGCTGGCATATGCCTGTGGGTTTATGGGGGTGATGTTGTCCCCTGCTCATCTCTGTCTGGTCGTAAGTAATCAATACTTCGATGCCGATATAAGAGAGGTCTATCGGTTACTTGCAATTCCAGTTATATCGATTATAATTGTTGCATTGGTTTTATATCTGGTAAAAGGAGGTTGAGATACCGATGGAAAAATTGGAACAGGCGATACAGAGATTAGAACTAAGATTGGGAGAACTCAATACATTCAAGCTGATAAAAAGGTCTAATCTGACTGGATGGCTATTCAGTATCGATAAGAAGAACTGGCAGGTCCTACATATTGGAGAAAAATGGCCAGTGCAAGCCTTTCCTTGTTACTTTATGAAAGAATTTACTATCCCGGAAGAGTTCAAAGGGCTACCGGTGAGATTACAGGTCTGGGTAGAGGGGGAAGGGATTGTATATATTAACGGGAAGCCTGTTGGAGGATTAGATCCAAACCATAGAGAGTTTAGATTGCTTGATTTGGCTGATGGTGGAGAAAAGTTTACAGTCCTGATTGAAGCCGTTCCCAGAGGACCATTCGGCAGTTATGTGGCAGAACCACATCTTGCTCAATCACGTCTGGTGAGTATTGATGAATCTGTAGAATCTGCCCTGTTCGATTTATATGCAGTCCTGGATGCAGCCAAGAATCTTCCCAATGAGAATGATCTGAAAGAGGTCCTGATAGATGCGCTTGATTCTTCTCTGAGCTTGGTAAAATTCCCATCTAACACGGGAGACTATCTGGTAAGTGTGACAGAGAATCCTTTTGGTAGCAGGATGATCTTTGGTGTATGGAATCCTCCTGTCCCGAAGGGAGAGTTTATAAGCCCTGAAGAGACCAGAAGGAGTATTGTGGAAGCTGGTAAAAAGATGAAGGAACTGCTGGATAAGATAAAGACTCAGTATCCGCCGGTGGGTAATATCACATTGACAGGACATTCTCATATAGACCTCGCCTGGCTCTGGCCTATGTCCGAAACAAGGAGAAAGATCAGAAGGACATCTTCTACTGTGATCTCTTTGATGGACAGGTACAGTGACTTTAAATATAACCAGAGTAGTGCACAGATTTATGCCTTCTTAAAAGAGGATGAGCCTGAACTGTACGAGAGAGTTAAAGAGAAGGTAAAAAGTGGGCAGTGGGAACCAGTAGGGGGTATGTGGGTTGAGAGTGATTGTAACCTTACCTCAGGCGAATCCCTTGTGAGGCAGATCCTTTATGCACAGAAGTTCTTTGAGAAAGAGTTCGGTAAGAGATGTAAAGTTGCCTGGCTTCCTGACGCCTTTGGTTTTACCTGGACACTACCACAGATCTTTAAGAAAGCAGGTATAGATTATTTCCTGACGACTAAGATAAACTGGAACGAGACAAACAAGTTCCCATATGACCTCTTCTTCTGGCAGGGGTTGGATGGAACAAGAATAATAGCCCACTCATTCTTGAATCCTGGCCAGGGTTATAACGGTAATATCCAGGCATTGGATATACTTGGTACATGGAAAAACTACAGACAGAAGGCTATCTATCCCGATACTCTTCTATCCTTTGGTTTTGGTGATGGTGGTGGTGGACCGACCAGAGAGATGCTGGAGATGTATAAGAGATTTAAGGAATTCCCTGGATTCCCGAGACTGAAGATGGGATTTGTGGAGGAATTCTTTGAAAGAGTTCCTAAAGAAGGTCTTCCTGTTTGGGATGGAGAACTCTATCTGGAGCTTCATCGTGGTACATACACCACTCAGTCAAAGATGAAGAAAGCTAATAGAAAGGTTGAACATCTCCTCTATACTGCCGAGGTCATTGCAAGTATAGGGTATCTTATAACTCGCAGATATCCTCAGGAGGAACTTACAGCAGACTGGCATAAACTCCTCAGAAATCAGTTCCACGACATACTTCCCGGATCATCGATTAAAGAGGTATATAAGGATGCTCTCAGGGAATTAAAGGAAGTAGAAGACTCTACAAACAGGATTATAGAAGAATCCTTGAAGGCTATAGCTGAAAGATTGAAACTGGATAGAGAGGCCATTATCGTTTTTAACCCAAATTCATTCCCAAGAGACCTCAGATATATAGGAAACAATATACCATCAGGTAACTTTGAACTTCCAGATGGTAGACCCGTATATATGCAGGAACTACTTGAGGGTAATAGACTCTTATACAGCTCAGATATTAAGATTCCTCCAATGGGATACGTGATACTTTACAGGTCTAAGAATGTTCCTCAGGATAGCAGGATAAACGTTACCGATAATATTCTCGAGAACGATCTGGTAAGGATTAAGATAGGAGAAGATGGGACTATCGTGTCTTATTATGACAAGGTAAATGATAGAGAGGTATTTACTGATAGGGGCAATCAACTCTGGGCTTACTCTGACAGACCGAGGAATTGGGATGCCTGGGATATAGCTACCGATTACGAGAAATACGGGGAAGAGATTAAAGATGTGGAGTATATTAAGGTCCTGGAGAAAGGTCCTGCAAGGGCTTCTATAGAGGTAAAAAAGAGATACAGAAATTCCTCTATAGTGCAGAGATATGTTCTATACGATGGAAGTCCAAGGTTAGACATAGAGACCAGGATAGACTGGCACGATAGAAGAATACTTGTTAAAGCCCTATTCCCATTTGATGTCAGAAGCTCTTATGTAACATACGAGATAGCCTATGGACATATACAGAGACCGACCCATAAAAATACAAGCTGGGACTCTGCAAGATTTGAAGTACCGGGGCATCGCTGGGTTGATATGTCAGAAGGAAACTATGGAGTAAGCATACTGAATGATGGTAAGTATGGCTACAGCGCAAATGAGAATACCATAGGACTTTCCCTGTTACGTTCTCCGATATATCCAGACTTCTTTGCCGATGAAGGGGAACAGTCATTTATCTATAGCATCTTACCACATAGAGGTGATTGGAGAACAGAGACAGTGCAAAATGCAATAGCTCTTAACACCCCCCTTATAGGGATACCGGTATCGACATCGGAAGGTGGAACAGAGCTATCCAGATCAATTATAGAGGTGACCCCAGGTAATGTTATAGTTGGAGCATTCAAAAAGGCAGAGGAAGATGATGCATTAGTTATAAGGTTATATGAAGCTTATGGCTGCAGGGGAAGAGTAAAGATAAGATTTGGGTTTGATGTAAAGAAGGTTGTAGAGACAAATCTATTAGAAGATGAGCTCAACCCAGTGAAGTTAGAATCCAACGAGATAGAGGTATTCTTCAAACCTTATGAGATAAAGACCATAAAGGTATCTGTATAGGAGGAGAAGCGGTGGGTTTCTCTTCTCTTATAAAGATATTACCAACGAGGGTATACAGAGTATATAAGGGGGGTTTCCTCCTTGATTTATTCAGAGGAGAAAGAGAACCGAAAGATACAAACTATCCTGAGGATTGGATATGCTCTACGGTAAGAGCATTACAGCCATATGGCATATCAGAAGAAAGTATATCCAGGATAGAAGCTGTGGAAGGGAAGGGGAATATTGAGGAACTGATCAATCTTTATCCCAGAGAGATCTTGGGAGATAACCATATAGGTACTTATGGCTGTAAATTGAACCTCCTGGTTAAGCTGTTAGATTCGGCTATAAGGCTTCCCCTTCAGTGTCATCCGGAAAAGTCATTCTCTAGAAAATACCTGAATTCCAATTTTGGTAAGGCAGAGGCGTGGTTTATAGTTGGAACCAGGAAGATCTCAGAAGACCCGTACATCCTACTGGGATTTAAAGAGAAGGTTGATAAAAAGAAACTATTCTCGATTATAGAAAAGGATGACTCTGAGACACTAGTGTCTCTTATGAATAAGATAAAGGTGAATCCTTATGATACATATTTCATCGCTCCCGGAATTCCACATGCTATTGGTGAAGGGGTATTTATGGTTGAGACCCAGGAGCCAACAGACTTTACTATATCTATAGAACGCAGATGTGGTGATGTGGTCTCTAGTGATCAAAAGTGCACAATAAATCTCGGATGGGATCTGGCTCTGGATGCCTTTGACTATACCTCGTATTCGGAAGAGGAAGTAAAAGAAAACTTTGTAATGAAGAAGGAGCCAATATCTTTATCCAGTACAGGTAAGATTTATAATCTAAATGGCGGAAGTTATATGAAGTCGTGCTTTGAGATCCTATTTTTAGAAGGCATAAAAGATATGCCCCTTTCTTTCAAGAGCTTTGCCTCTGTAGTGGTACTGAATGGGAAAGGTTACATAGTCAGGGGAAGGGAAGAGTATCCTGTAAAAAGGGGAGAGACATATCTAATCCCATTTAACTTTGGAGAACACAGATATATCGGAGATGATCCTCTGGATATATTGATATCCCTCCCTCCTGCTATGTAGAGTTACCATCCATACCTCTCCGGTCCCCAGGGCTTCTTTATGTATTCCTGTTTTGCCAGTATAAGGGTATTCGAAGGTATATCTTCATAGGCTATGACTCCGGGTCCCACCAGGCTATAGCATCCTACCTTTACTCCAGGCATTATTATGGCATTTACGCCAGTTCTCGAAAAGTTACCTATATATGTAGCATTGGCTCCCTCTTTTGGAAACTCCGGTCTATCTTTTATCCTGTGGATTGTATATCTGTCATCGAACCTTAATGTGCCACATACAGTAGCAGCACCTATATCCACAGAGTTGCCAAAGACCCCATAAAGTTCTGAGTAGTGGACTACGTATACGTTATCGAAGAAAACACCTTCTATCTCTGCGCAGTGTCCAATGTGACATCTGTTTCCTATAGATGTATATCCTCCTATCTGGGGATAGTTGTAGATAAAGCAGTTGTCCCCTACCACGGATGGACCGGTGAAAATAGCTCCATTGGTTATGGTAGTATTATCTCCAACTATCAGGTTATCCATTATTACAACCCTTGGTCCTATGTGTGAGTTTTTGCCCAGTACTATTTTCCCCTTTATATAGGCTTCCTGAGATACTGTAGAACCATCAGGTATAACACTTTCACCTATAGAACTACAGAGGAACTCTATGTATCTTCTATTGGCTTCAAGGATATGCCAGGGTTTATCTATATCTACAAAGAATCCCTCTGTCTCTATCGCATAGACATCTAGACCTTCCTCTATCATTATCTGAAAACTCTGAGCGAGTTCTACCTCTTGAGGTGGCATACCTCCTACTGGGACATTCCTCATAAACGAAGGTGTCTTTTCTACATACGAGAGAAACTCTTTCCCTATGAAGTAAACCCCGCATACCCTGTGAGTTCCGGATCTGGGATGACCCTCTATAGAGGTTATTCTATCCCCTCTGACCCTTGGACATATCCAGTTCTGGGGTTCTTCTCCATCCAGAGGAGATATAAGAGATGCGAGTCTGAGCCTTTCAGCTTTTTCTATAAATCTCTCCAGATCCTTCGGATGGACAAGTATATCTCCATAGATTACCAAAAGATCGTCCTTTGGTATAAGTTTTAAAGAATCCAACAATACCTTAGCCGTTCCATACTGTTTGTCGATCTCTATATAATTTACTCCATCTATGTCTCTTAAGGCGTATCTGATATCCTCTTTAAGATAGCCGACTATTATATAGATCTCAAGGTTATACCTCTTTAACTCTTCCACCAGGATGCGTATCACTGGTCTATTGGCAACCGGTATAGTAGCTTTCGGCATCGTCTCAGTATAGGGCCAGAGTTTCGTTCCGTTTCCCCCTGCCAAGATTATAGCTTTCATAATCTCTCCTCCTTGTTTATCTTTAAACCCTCAAAGAGGGTAGATTCTATTTGCGAATATACCTCGGGGGTAAATCTTCCAGAGTGATAATCGAATGCCAGTAGCAGTGCTCCCACTACAGGTTCATATCTAGGTAAGACTATCTCTGCCCTGGGATTGAAAGAGTGCAGTTCCGCCTTTATAGAGTCAATCAGGAGTGGTCCCTTAGCCTTAAAGATACTTCCACCCAGTACAACCTTTACCGGTTCTCTCTCTAAAGAGAGCCTTTTCATTATAGCCCAGGCGGATAGTGCTGTCTCCTTTGCTATCTTTTTTACTATCTCTACGGAGACCCTGTCTCCTAGGTATGCACACTCAAAGAGTAACGGGGTAAGAAGCAATATCCTGGATCTATCGATCTTACCATAGTAGAGTCTTTTGGCTAAAGATACTATGTCTGTCTCTTCAAAGAACTCCAGAACTTTTTCTGTCAGGATGGTCTGATCTCCACGACCATCGTAAGCCCTGAAAACTCTGTGCAATATCTCCCTTGAGATGTCTCCCGAACCTCCCCAGTCTCCAAATAGAAAACCTTCTCCAAACAGCCTTGCCTCTTCCCCAGACTTACCTATACCTACCGCATTGGTCCCTGTACCCATAATTACCGAAATCCCATAAGACTCTTCAACGATACCTGCCTTAAGTGCTGCCAGGGAATCATTCTTTATTATCACTCTATCCACCCTTTTCAGATTCTTTACAGCCTCTTCCAGCATTGTAAAGTCTTCAGGGAAGTCTGCTCCTGCAAGACAGAAACATCCAGCATCGGCTTTCTCAATACCTGCCATACTGAAGGCTTCTGTTATCGAGCGATCTATCTCCTTCATAGCAGAATCCAGACCGGAGACCTCATAATTACCTGTCCCCCCAGAACCAAACCCCAATATCCTTCCATTTTCATCGGCAACCAGACAGTGTGTCTTGGTTGCTCCAGCATCAACACCAAGTAGATACATAATCTATTACCTCCCGAAGAATTGAGGTAGAAATTCTTTATTCTCCTCTAATATCCTTTCCAGAAGACCCTCAACTATTGCCTTAGCCCCTACTAAAGGATGGACAAGGAGTGCCTGCTTGGCTTTTTCTATGTTCCCCTCTATAGCCGATTCTACCGTCAGCTGTTCGTAGTACTTTACAGTCTGTACCAATCCCCTTATATATGGTTCCAATCTTCCCATACTAATAGGTTTAGCACCATTAGCACCTATAATACAGGGAACTTCTACTACTGCATTGTCAGGAAGGTCTCTGATAGAACCGTTGTTTAATACATTGACTATCTGTATGTCCCTTTTGTCGAGATAGATGGATTTCATAAGTTCAACTGCTGCGTCTGAGTAATGGGCACCTCCTCTTTGGCTTAATTCTGGAGGCTTCTCTTTCAGGGATGCATCCTTATACTTTTCAAGGAGTTTTTCCTCCACTTCCAGCACGATCTCTCCCCTTGTCTTATCAGAACTTTTCTGAGTCTCCAGGACCTCGTCTCTAAAATAGTAGTAGTGCAGATAGCCATTGGGTATCATATTTATCGATTCCAAGATCTTCCTCTCCTTTTCAGGGAGTCCCTCCTTTATCACCTGTATAACCTTATCGGTAACATCTTTCCCCCTTAGGTATACCCTTCTTATCCAGCTCAGATGATTCAATCCAACGTAGTCTAAAAATATATCATTAATATCAGCATTTAAAATATCAGCAAATCTATAGAAAAAGTTTATTGGTACATTACATAAGCCTATGGTTTTTACTTTGGAGTATCTCAATAAAGCTTCGGTAACTATCCCTGAGGGATTGGTGAAGTTTATAAGCCAGGCATTATCTGTTAATCTTTCTATATCTCTAGCTATATCTAGCATAACCGGGATTGTCCTCAGGGCATTGGCAAATCCCCCTGCTCCAGTTGTCTCCTGTCCTATGACTCCAAATTCCAGCGGTATTCTCTCATCCCTTATCCTCGCCCTTATTCCACCGACCCTTATCTGAGTAATAATAAAATCTGCTCCCTCTATGGCTTCCTTTCTGTCAGTAGTGAGTTTCAGGTCTATAGAAAGATTGGAATTTTCAAGCATCCTTTTTACTAATCCCCCCACTATACCAAGTTTGACCTCATCTATGTCCATCAACCTCAGTTGTCTTACCGGGAAACTCTCTGTATTCTTTATAACCCCCTCAACCAGTTCAGGGGTATAGGTACTTCCACCACCTATAACTGTAAGTGTCAATCCTTCCATATGATATCCTCCTTATTCTTCAAGAGTGGGGATAACGATCCCTATTCGCCTCCCGATTCTGCTCTCCCTACCTGCAGGGTCTATAGCCTTACAGGTGATGAGATTTCTGGAAGAAGCTGGCACATTTTTGATATAGAAGAATCCATCTGCTTTAGAATAACACTCACCCCTTACAGATTCGTTTACTATTACCTGTATCTTTACCCCTGGATCTGCAGTCCCTTCTATCTCCAAGGTCTTATCCTGGAGATTCACCTTTACAGATTTTATCTGGGGTCGACTTACAGATTCCTTAGGAGGTGTAACTTCTAAAGGTGGAATAACGATCCTGAATTCTCTTAGATTGGCAAGAGCAGTATTGTTAAGCCCCTTTATAACCGGAAGTTTCATCCATACACTGCTATCCCCGAACCTACCCTCTACCTTATATCCAGGTCTTATAAGACCTCTGAATAGAGGGAAAGCCCCTTCCAGAAAGTTTTCATTTACTGGTGCAACAATCATCCACTGTGTAGCGGTCCATACCCCTACAAGTTCAGGGGTATTTGAATGCCTGTTTGGTATAATCTGAAATCCTCCCGCCTCTTCTGGAGTAGCCTCCAGGTATTCTCCACCGAACACCCCGGATGTGGATATATCTATAACTCCAGGATGGTTTGCCCTTACAGAGCTTGGATAGGCGAATAATGTACCTCCAAACCTTCCGGTTCCTTTAACGGGTCTTATCACCTTAGCTACCACCTCCCTCTCTCCTTTGGAATAGCAGATATAGACATTTCCATCCACTCTATTCTCAAAGAGGATTTCTCTAGGTATGACAGTAGGGGCAGTAACTAATATCACTATCTTATCCCCGATACTGGGTACATAGTTGTTTGGGATCTGAGAGAGTCCTACATCGTTTTCCAGAAAGACCCTGTTACCCACAAATGGTGACCATTCTCTAAAGATCAGTGTACCACCTTCTATATTTGTTAAAATCTTGCTGTTTGGCTCTATCGATGGATCTGTTCCTCTGGGTATAATGCTTATTGTCTTTCCAGATTTTTCAGGAGTACTTATAGGGTCCACCGCACTCTTACCAACTGTTATATGTATGGCATTTACAGCGGTAGCTGATACCACTCCGCTTTCAATGTATCCACTGGCTCTGAAGGCATCTGGATTATAGGATACAGCCGGTCTCTCGACCCTTCCAAGTAATACCCAGCTTGAACCTCTATCGAGACTAACCTCAATTGGTCCAGAATAGTTATTGGTTATCCTTAGACGAAAAACCTCCACCTCTTCGTTTGCATAGGAGGTTGAGACAGAGAGGAAAATCATTACGAGTAATAGAAAGATACCTTTGTACTTCAATGTTTTCCCTCCTTATAATTATGTTGTATACTAATTATATACTGAAAGGTGTAAAAATTTCAAAAGGAGGAGGGGAATAAAGATGGATGTCTATGAAGCCATCAGGACAAGAAGAAGTGTGAGAGCCTATCAGAATAAGCCTGTTCCGGAGGATGCTTTGAACAGGATACTGGAATCGGCAAGACTTGCCCCGTCAGCTGGAAATAGACAGGACTGGAAGTTTATAGTTGTCAGGAATCCAGAGACTATAAAGGCTATAGCAGAAGCAGCAAATAATCAGCAATTTATAGCTCAGGCTCCAGTTGTTATAGTTGCAGTCAGTCTCAACCCAGATAGAGTTATGAGCTGTGAGGTACCTGCATATGCGGTTGATCTGGCAATAGCAGTCGATCACATTACCCTTTCAGCAACCGCAGAAGGTCTTGGAACCTGCTGGATAGGAGCTTTCTCTCAGAGTAAGATGAAGGAGATCCTAGGGGTCCCAGATAAGTATAAGATAGTAACCCTTACCCCACTTGGTTATCCTGCAGATTCTCCAAGACCAAAGGTCAGAAAGTCTCTTGAAGAGATAGTGTGCTATGAGAGATTTACTGAGTAGTATATAGGGAGCTGTAAGGCTCCCTATATTTATTATGCCAGACTTCTATATCAGTCCCACGGTTTCAGTATTACTTTCAGAGCCTCTCCAGATTCTACCAATTTCAGACCCTTATTAACCTCTTCCAGGGGGAGGATATGGGTTATAAGTTTTCCTACCTTAACCTGTCCGGTTATTATGAGTTTTAGTGCTATCGCATTATCCTTTGGAGAAGAACCATGACTCCCATGGACGAAGATCTCTTTATAGTGGATCCTGTTGGTATCGATTGGTATCTCTTTTGTATTTGGAGGAAGTCCACCGAAGAAGTTGACAGTACCCAGATTTCTTGCCATATGTATCGCCTGAGCCTGAGCAGAACCTGATGGAGCTGCCACTATAACCACATCTGCCCCCAGGCGATCCGTCTCTCTAAGAACTACCTCTACAGGGTCTTTTTCTCTGGCATCTATCAGTACATCGATATCAAAATCCTTAGCCATCTCCAGCCTCTTCTCTGAGATTTCAGAGATTATAATCTTTGTTGCCCCTTTTGCTCTGGCTAACATTGCGTGCATAAGTCCTATAGGCCCAGCCCCTATTATGGCTACCGTATCACCGGCATAGATCCCTGATAGATTCTGTCCATTAACTACACACGCTAAGGGTTCTGTTAGACAGGCTTCATCAAATGAAAGGTTATCTGGAAGTCTCTGGACAATCTTTGCATCTATAGCGTCTCTGGGGACAGCCATAAATTGGGCAAATCCTCCCTGTAACTGATATCCAAATGCTATGGCTCTTGTACAGTTATTCTGATGTCCTCTTAAACAGTAATAACACTTACCACAGGGGACATCTGCCCCCAGAACCACCCTTTCACCCTCTTTAAACTCTGTGGTTTCCTCCCCTACTCTATAGACTATACCTGCAACTTCATGCCCAATAATCTGAGGAGGTTTTACATTTATATGCCCTCTATGGAATATCCTCACATCTGACCCGCATATGGCAACACTTTCAACTTTAAGTATGAACCCGTCTCTTGGAAGTTCTGGATCGGGAAAATCTTCCCTTATCACCATATTCTCTAAAGACTCAAAAACTACTGCCTTCATAGCTATTCCCCTTTCTGTCAGATTTCATTTAATGCCTCTTTAAGTCTTCTTAGATTTTCATCGATAGTCCCATCTTTCATAAATATCCCTGATGTTCCTCCCACAAAGATCTCGGCGCCAGCAAACCTCAACCTCTTACCTGTAGCTATACTGATCGCCCCATCTACTTCTATTCTGACCGAAGGGTTTTCTCTTTCTATGATGCTCTTAAGTAGTTCTATCTTTTTTATGCTCTGTTCTATAAATCCCTGTCCGGCAAACCCTGGTTCTACAGTCATAACAAGAACCTCGTCAACTTCGGGGAGCAGAAATGTAATCGCTTCGGGAGGAGTGACTGGATTTATCGCTACCGAAACTATCTTTCCCATATTCTTTATACTTCTAGCGAGTCTTATCGGGGTCCTGGTTGCTTCTATATGAAATATGATCACATCTGCAGATAGGAATCTATCTATAAATCTTTCTGGAACTTCAACCATAAGATGAGCCTCAAAGGGGAGCCTTGAGACTCCCCTTAAACTCTTCAGTATATCCTGCCCCAGAGTGATATTGGGGACAAAATGTCCATCCATAATATCAAAGTGGAATCTGTCTGCCCCTGCAGATTCTAGCACCTTAAAGTCCCTTTCGAGATTTCTAAAGTCCATACACATTACTGAAGGGCTTATCTCTATCCTTCCCATATCGGTATTCTGGATCTAAAATTGAATTTACCCTATCCCTTTATCCTTAAAGTCTTTATCTCGTAAGGCTTGAGCTCCAGAGATATACTCTTCCCAACTATCTGCTTCTCTTCCCCTATCGGTTGTTCTAACAGGTCTGTCTCTACATAGGAACCACAGGGCATATTTAGTGTTATCTTTGCCAGAGCATCTCTCCCATCAGTTTCATAGAGCCTCAGGATTATATCGTCGTTATCCTCAGCCTTCTTCATTATTGATACCACTGCATTCTCAGGTTCTGCGGATATAATCTCCATCGATTTATCGAATCTGCCCCTATGGATATCCGTAACATAGGGTATAAGTTGATAGTTAAATTCGTTCCCCATCCTTATAAGTTTTGAAGGACTTAGTTCCCCTGTGTGAGGACAGAGGGAAAATGTAAACTCATACTTTCCTCTCTCAGGTACAGGGTCTGGCTCATAAGAGCTTCTCAGTAGAGTCATCCTGATCCTGTTATCTGTCACATCAAATCCATACTTAATAGAGCTCAGTACAGTGATTCCCAGTTTGTTTCCATCTTTATCGACCCCTGTTAGATCCACCCACTTTTGAGAGGGGACCTCGTTACCATCTGGTTTTCTCTCTATACTTCCAAATGGGATATCGAATCGAGCCTTCCCAGATGTTATATCTACAGGGAAAGCTACCTTCAGCATTGGAACTCCAGCATTGTTATTCCCTACTTCTAACCAGAAGATTTCAAGCCTGAAGTCTATCCTGGGTACTTTATTGTTGAGTATTATATCAAGTATAAACTCTGAATTGTTGTACTTCCTTCTGGTCCTTATTATTGCCCTTGCTGGTCCAGTCTCCACTACCTCCACAGTGGCATCCTTATCAAGATCTACGGTTCTTATTATCTGTCCAATCTCCCATGCACTCATAGGATGAGGGGCTTCGTAGAGTATCTGTAATAGCCCTGCCTTACCTCCTTCAGGTAAGATCTCCCTTCCGGTGGACTTATCTATTATGCTTGTTATTGCTCCTATCCCTGCATCCACTGTAATCCTGTAGAATTGATTTTCTGCTATGTATCTGGAACTTGCCCTTACTCTACTCTCCGTCACCTGTCCTCTATACATATCCTCTACCTTTACCTCAGATGTAACTTCTTCTCCTTCAGAATACTTTAGATAGTATGTCTTATATCCATAGCCAGGGATATCTTCGGCAACGAATGTTGTCCTTAACGCTTTCTGGAAGAAGGAGTACTCTTTATACTGTACAGGTATCACCCTCTTACCCTCATCTGTAAGGACTAGATTCTCCTTCTCATCGAACATGTCATATATATCCACCGTAACTATATCTGTCCTTCTCCATGGTAGTGGGTTAAATACCACTATGGGGACAGCCTTTACCTCGCTACCTGTCTCCGTATCTATCTCCCCTACTATTGCCTTCAAAGACAGCTCCTTTACCATATTTCCACTTGCCTTTGCATTCTGATAGAGACCCTGAGCATACCTGTATGTCTCTGGAATCCCTGAACCAGGCAGAATATCATGGAACTGGTTAAATAGGGTATTTATCCATCCTTCTTCCAGCAATTCCTTCGGTGGCATCTTACCAGTCAGCTTCTTTGAGAGTAAAGCCAGAACCTCTGCGGAGGTCAACAGATTTTCTGCCTTCCTGTTCGCCTCTTTTATATTGCTCTGTGATGTATAACAGCCTCTAAAGACAAAGTTCAGTTCATCGTTTACTACAGGGAACCTGTCTCCATACTTTTCTGCTATAGAAAAGAACTCATCGGTAGTACTGCACTTTACTTTGGGGAATATGGGCCAGTTCTTCATCTCCTGAATGAGCTGCAGGTCTCTTCTGGTTGGTCCTCCCCCATGGTCTCCAACACCGTAGACTATAAGATAATCCTTCATCCCTGTGTTTTCATAGAGTTCTACCGCTTCCACCACATCTTCCGGTTTTACCGGTCCAAGATACCATAACTTGGAATCGTCCCATGCAAGGACCTTTGAACCATCAGGGCTGGACCACCAGAATATCCTGGGTCCCCTTCCCGCCCTGCAGAAGTAATATCTTGTTATTCCTGCCTTTCTCAGGATCTGAGGATGCATCCAGTGATGCCCGAATGTATCAGGTTCCCAGTCTATCTTTACCTTATCATAAGAAAAACCGAATTTCTCTTTGAAATATCTCTTTGTATACAGTATATGTCTTACTAGTGATTCTCCACTTGCAAGATTTTTGTCTCCCTCGACCCAGAAGTTAGCAGTTACCTCCCACCGTCCATCCTTTACCTTTTTCTTTATCATCTCAAATGTCTCTGGGCTGTACTTCTCCATAGCGGAATAGACAGAGGTCTGACTCTGGGAGAACTTGAAATCCGGAAATTCCTCCATAAGTTTCATTGTGGTGGTAAATGTCTTATAGGAAGTATCGACCGTTTCTGGCCAATCCCAGAGCCAGTTCATATCTATATGTGCATGGCCAACATAATGAATAGTAAAAGTCTTTGCCACTTCTCCTATTGGTTCTAGGATCTTCTCAGCAGACTCTATGAGTTCTCTGGTATCTTTCTTGCCCAGATTGTTGCAGACAAGGTCTACTGCCTCTTCTATAAGTCTCTCCCACTCCCTCTTTCTATCTGGAAATGCCTTCGCCAGTCTTAATGCAAAGTTCACCTCGTACTTAAATCTCTGTATCTCCCACTCTACACCATTTAGAATCTTATCTATCTTTTCCAAGATCTTCATATCGACCAGGCCTCCTTCTGAATTATTTTTAATCTCTTTAGAATATTACCACATTTTACAGAGATTTGGTATAATACTTAAAAATATATCCTTAAAAATATATCCCAGATGTAAGGAGGTAGTTATGTTTAATGTCATAGTACTTGGCATTGTCAGTTTTCTTACAGACATAAGCACCGAGATGGTCTATCCTCTCATTCCTCTGTATCTGACCTCCAGACTCGGTGCCAGTCCAGCCATAGTTGGATTGATCGAGGGAGTTGCAGAGAGTACAGCAAGTCTGTTAAGGGTATTCTCCGGTTACATCTCTGATCTGATAGGCAGGAGAAAACCTCTAGCGATTTTAGGTTATGGTTCCTCTACTCTTGGAAAGGTATTCCTCTATCTATCACATTCCTGGGGTTTTGTCTTTATTGGAAGATGGATCGACAGGTTCGGCAAGGGTATAAGGACTGCACCAAGAGATGCCTTGATTGCAGATTCTACAGATCCCACAAGAAGAGGAAGGGCTTTTGGGCTTCACAGGGCTATGGATACTTTTGGAGCGGTTATAGGAATAATCCTGGCATACTACTTCTTTACGAGGTTTTCAGGAGATTACTCAAGAGTATTCTTATACTCGCTTATACCTGCCTGCTTAGGTGTCTTTGCTCTATTCTTTGTAAAAGAATCCAGGAAGACAGTTAAAGGCTCTACTTCTAAGCCTGTCCTGAAGTGGTCACTACTTGATAGAAGACTTAAGGGCTTCCTTATAGTAACCCTTATATTTACTCTGGGAAACTCTTCCAACCAGTTTCTGCTTCTCAGAGCCAAGAACCTTGGATTTAATGATGCAACTGTTCTTCTGCTCTACCTTACATATAACCTTGTATATATGGCTTTTGCCTATCCGGCAGGCAGGATCTCTGACAGGATAGGGAGGAAGAAGTTAATAGTAGTAGGGTATCTGTTCTATGGACTCGTCTACTTTGGCTTTGCGATGGTGGCCTCTGGTTCCTATTTATGGGTCCTGTCTGGTCTCTATGGTATATACATAGGTCTTACTGAAGGTGTACAGAAGGCTCTGATATCTGATATAGCTCCTGTAGAGACTAGAGCCACTCTCATTGGACTTCATGCAACCTTAGAGGGTATAGGACTTTTACCTGCGTCATTTATAGCCGGACTCCTGTGGAACAATATCTCAGCAAGTGCCCCATTCTATTTCGGTGGACTGATGGGTATCATATCTGCAGTGGGAATGCTATTGGTTCTCTGATTTTATCTCAGTATAGCTGGAGTACAGAGGTATAATTCTATGCCACCAATGTTATAGTAGAATTCTCCAAAGAGTGCAATACTGGAGTCTTTCGGTTTAGCCAGACTTATATGGTACTCTTCTTGAAGCTTTTCAGCCTCTTTATAACTCCATATAGAATAGACGAAGTTCTTATTTTGTGACTCTGCATACCATACCCCTGCTCTGGTTGGTCTTATATCGGAAGTTAATATTAATCTTATAGATGAATTATTCTCTTCTATCTTCCAGTTTATTTTTGGGAAGGGTATCCTTCCAGCTATATACAGATAGAAGGCAGATATATCCTTTATGACTCTTTCCCTGTCTTCCAGATAGTGTCCTGAATTTGGTACATAGAGTATATACTTCTCTCCGATAAGGTCTTTCAGATAGAGATTTACCGCATCTATAGCCCAATAGGCATCATTTGAACCATTGATAATAAGTTTGGGTACCTGTATCCTCTCTCTGTAAGAATAGGGGTCTATAATAGATAGGATCCTGTCACCTATAGAAGAATCGGAGAGTTTATCAAGACCCGCTCTTGTATAGTCTCCTAACTGTGGACTGAAATCACTCCAGATTTCTCTCTGATGTTCAAACTGGGCTTTTATATTGAGATTATCATAGACCATAGGAGCTATACCCTTTACTCTACCGTCGCATACTGCAGTAAGCCATGTGGTCCATCCTCTTTTTGATGCACCAGTAACAACAAAACCTTCCAGATTTATATTTGATATTTTCTTTACAATCTCCTGAATGGCATCCATAGCCTTTATGGCGCCTTTGGTCATTGGAAGAAGTAGAGGCCAGTCTTCTTCTCCTGTTTCGGTAAATCTTACCAGTGTATATGCTATCAGGGCATCCTCATTCAATCCGCCAAAGAGAGGCTGGTTGGGTATATCGAACAGGACGGCAGAGACACAGCTCAATTTTCTGGTTAGCTCCTCTATATAGAGTGCCTCTTCTGAGCCCTCTCTCCAGCTTCCAGTTATGTAAAGTATCCCTACTTTAGGATTAACAGGTAATTTGGGAACCCCTATAATGAGTCTATGTGTCCAGATAATATCCTTCCACTTTTGAGAGACGAGTTCCACATTGTAGATGGTTATATCTGCTTTATTTACCTCCGATAAAATCTTCCAGCTATAAGATCCATCAGGCTTATTTACATACTCTATCAGCGCCTGACCGTGAGATACAGATGATGTGATAAATACCAGCAAAAAGATCAGTAACAGTATCTTTATAACTTTTTTCATAAGCTCATCACCTCCTAGTTATCATTATACACCACCTGGTGAAGATACTGATAGATGGTTTTCATTCTACTGATGAAATTATTACCGATTTATGCTAAAATTATCTAGTAAAAAGTTTTATTGAAAAAGGAGATGAGGGTAATGTTTAAAGGGAAAGAGGGTATAGCCCTTATATTGGCAATTGTTTTTATGCTGGCTATTACTATACTCTTGAGCGCAGTTCTGCTCTTATCCACCCAAGAGATAAATGCTACCCAGCTTTATCTCGATAGCAATAAGGCTCTCTACTATGCAGAGGCTGGCGTAGAGTATGCCCAGGCAAGGATACTGAAGGCTGAAATAGAAGGTAACTTAAACAGTAATTTTTTAAGTACACTAAGTAGCCCAGATACAGATAATAGTTTGAAGAATAGTTTCAACGATATTAACATTAAAAGCGTTAACCTTACTGCCGAGCCAGGTAGTTCTGCCAATACTTATAGAATGACTTGTGAAGTTAAATATAACAGGACTACAAGGAAAATTACTAAGGAGATAAGGATATTATACCCAGGCTTATGGGATAAGGCGATGGCAAGCGATGGGAATATCAACTTAAGTATAAAGGATAAAGGATACTTAACTATCAATGGAAATATACATTCAAACAGTAATATTATTGCTAGTCCTGATATGAAAGATCCAATATATATCAATGGTAATGTTACTGCTTCTGGGACTATAGATGATAAAATTATCGCTAGCAATGGATATAGTAAAACTTATCCTGTCCCTAAACTTACCTTTCCTTTAATAGATTGGGATTATTATAAATCATTAGTAGGTTCAAAAAATTATTTTAATAGTGGAGATAACTTTATTAATGCTCTTAATAGAGGAGAGATAGATATGTCTAGCAAACCTGTTTACGTTTATATAAAAGCAGATGGGGATGGTTGGGACTTTAAGTTAGAAAATCTAAGACAGGAATTGATAATTTCTGATATCTGTATAATTGTTGATGGAGAGGTGAAGTTTAATAATAATAAGAGCGAGATGACTATAGGAAGTGATTCATATGTGATTACTTTTATAGCGAGAGAATTAAGTTTTGTTAATATTAATAGAGAAACTACTTTCAAAAATATGTTACTTTACTCATTGGGAAATGTAGATTTCCAGAATCTGTCAGCTAAAGTTATGATAGAAGGTTCTATATACTCTGAAAAAGGATATATAGGATTAGATACCATAAAGGCTCCTATTGAGATAAAATATAAAAAATGGAACTATTCTGATGTTTCCCATCTTTTTGACCTATATCAGGTTGAACGTTGGTCTGATGCTAGCGTATAATTAAATTTTCTGGAGGGATGATATTTGGAGGAACTGCTAAAGGATGTAGATCTATCAGTAGGTTTAAGCAGTGAAGAGGCAAAGAAAAGATTAAAGACTTATGGTTATAACGAATTACCTGAACCACCAAAGCCTACACTTCTTGCGCAATTCCTGGATCAGTTTAAAAGCACATTAGTTTTGATTCTTATTGCTGCTGCCATCATCTCTGCCTTCTTCGGTGAACTCATAGATACACTGGTGATACTTGGTATAACAATCCTGAATGCCACCCTAGGAGTGGTGCAGCAACGGCGTGCAGAATCAGCCCTTGAGGCTGTAAAGAAACTTTCTAACCCAACAAGCAAGGTATTGAGAGATGGAAAGGTTCAGGTTATTCCATCCAGAGAGGTTGTCCCTGGGGACGTTCTCATACTGGAAGCCGGCGATAAAGTAAGCTGTGATGGGATACTGGTTGAAGTTTATGGGCTTATGGTCGATGAATCCACCCTTACAGGTGAATCTGTCCCCGTTACCAAGACCCCTTCTATTGGCGGAGCTCCCAGTGATGAGAATATGGTATTTATGGGAACTGCTGTCACAAAGGGAAGGGCAAAAGTACTTGTTACAAGTACCGGAGTAAATACAAAGTTAGGTCAGATAGCAACAAAGATTAAGGAGGTAAAGAAGGATAGGACCCCTCTGGAGGTTCAGCTGGATGTCTTGGGCAGAGTCCTTGGTTTTATATTTGTTCTTGTCTGCGCAGTTATCCTTATTATGGGTCTTATAAGAGGGATTCCTTTCCAGGAAATGTTTCTTACCAGTATCAGCCTGGCAGTTGCCGCTATTCCGGAGGGTTTACCTGCAGTGGTGACCATAGTACTGGCTCTGGGTGTGGCAGAGATGGCAAGGAGAAGGGCAGTGGTGAGAAACCTCCCTGCGGTAGAGACTCTTGGTTCGGTTACTGTCATATGTACAGATAAGACAGGTACACTTACCCAGAACAGGATGACTCTTGTTGAAATATATACCGATGCGGTTCATATCTCTGGAGAAAATCTCAATATTCACAGTGTCCCCTATGAGATTCAGAGGGCAATGGTCCTTTGTAACGATGCGAATAAGGACTCCGGGGACCCAACAGAGGTCGCATTGATTTCCTGGCTGCCAGATAAATTGATAGATACTCTCAGGGCATCTCATCCAAGAATCTACGAGGTTCCATTTACATCTGAGAGGAAGAGGATGAGTACTGTCCATAAGTTTGGAGACGAGTATCTTATAGTCAGTAAGGGAGCGGTGGAGGTTATTCTCGATATATGTACTTATGAACTTATTAAAGAGAATAGGATTGTCCCCTTAACAGATGCCAGAAAATCTGCCATCCTTTCCGTTGCCGAAGGCTTAGCCTCTCAAGGTCTAAGGATACTTGCCATTGCAGAAGGAAGAACTAGCAAAGCTCCCCATAGTGATGAAGAGGTGGAAAGGGGATTAATCTTTTTGGGACTTCTCTGCCTCAAAGACCCTCTTAGGCCAGAAGTAAAGGAGGCTGTTGAAAACTGTAGAAAAGCGGGTATAAGACCCGTTATGATTACAGGAGACCACCAGGTTACTGCCTATTCCATAGCCAAAGAGTTAGACTTTCCCGAGGGAAGGGTATTGACCAGTAATGATCTTGCGGGATTTTCTGACGAAGAATTGGCAGAACATATAGAGGAGGTCAGTGTATTTGCCCGTATAAATCCGCTTGATAAACTGAGGATAGTTGAAGCCTTTCAGAAGAAGCAGGAAGTTGTGGCAATGACAGGCGACGGAGTAAATGATGCCCCGGCATTGAAGAAGTCGGACATAGGGGTGGCTATGGGGCAGACCGGGACAGAGGTTGCTAAAGAAGCCAGTGATATGGTGCTTCTAGATGATAACTTTGCAACCCTGGTATCTGCAGTATTCCAGGGAAGGACAATATACGAGAATATAAGAAAGTTTGTAGTATATCTCCTCTCCTGCAATATAGGAGAGGTCCTTATTATGTTTATCGCTATAATCCTGGGTTATCCAGCTCCCCTGTTACCACTTCAGCTCCTCTGGTTGAACCTTGTTACCGATAGTTTCCCTGCACTTGCCATAGGGATGGAACCTGGAGAGGCTGAAATAATGTACAGACCTCCCAGGGGTAAGAAAGAACCCCTTCTTACAAATTACCATATGGGGATAATAATAACCCAGAGTATCGCTATTGCCTTTGCCACCCTTTTGAGCTTTATCCTTACATACAATGGAAATAACCTGAGTTCTGCAAGAACTGTTGCCTATATGACACTGGTTATTTCTGAGCTTATAAGGGTCTTTTCTGCAAGGTCCTTTGAAACTCCAGTTTATAGGATAAATCTCTTTGCCAATAAATTCCTCTTTTATTCGATTCTTGGGGCTTTTGGAGCCCTTCTGGCTTCAGTCTATATCTCTCCTCTGGCTAGGATATTTAACAATGTAATTCCTACCATCAGAGATCTGGATATAATTGTATCCTGTGCATTTATTCCATTCATCATCTCTGAGATAGCAAAGTTTATCAGGAGACCATAAGGATGCAGAACGTTTCTACAAAAGAAATAGCTGAAGCAGGACTTATGACTGCCATTATGGTCATTCTTGGCTTGGGGGCATCTTATATCCCTGTATTGGGAACCTTTATAAGTTTCTTATTTCCAGTTCCACTGATAATACTGTCCATCAGGCATTCTTTAAAGACCGGGGTAATGGCACTTATAGTTGCCGGGATTATACTAATCCTCTTTACAGAACCTCTCTATGGGATAGGGTTTTCTACCAGTTTTGGTTCTATTGGGCTGGTCTTTGGATATATGATAAAGGGAGGAAAGAGTCCAAATCACACTGTCCTCTGGGGAGCCCTGGCTTTTCTCTGTGGAGTAGTACTTGTAGCATTTCTATCATTTATAATTATGGGGATAAATACATTTGAACTCTATTTCAAGATGTATGAGGAGAGTTTTCCTACTGTCATAGAAATGTATAAGAGATTGGGGTTATCCACCGATCAGCTGGAAGCTCTCAGTAAGAACTGGCAGGAGATTATGAAGTTTATAAAGCAGGCATTACCCAGTATGCTTCTTGTTGGAGGGGTTATAATATCTTTTGCCAATTACTGGGTTGCCTATCAGGTCTTAAAGAGGATAAAGATAGAGATCCCTCCGATCTCCATCTCTAATCTTAGACTTCCTCCAATAACTATACTTGGATTTCTTCTTGCCTTTATCCTTACCGCTATCGGCATAAAAGATCCGAGAAGTCTAGCCTATAACATAGGTATAAATCTTCAGGTGGTCTTTAGTATCCTGTTTCTTCTCAGCGGTCTTCTTGTTGTAAATTCCTGGTTGTCAAAGTTGGGACTACCGAAAGTAGCCAAGGTGATCCTCTTTATCTTTATCATCTTCCAGCCATTTTTCTCTCAAATAGTAACCTGGATAGGTATGTTTGATACAATCTTCAAATTCAGAAAGACTGAAGAGAATACTTAGATATGGAAAGGAAGAGGTTGAACTATGAAGTATAATTCGCTGAAGGATAAAAAGATTGTTGTTGTCTGCGGTTGGGTCTCAAGGGAAAGAGAAGTCTCCTTAAGGTCAGGGAGAAAGATCTATGATGCGCTGTTAAAGAAGGGTTATAATGTTACTCTGGTTGATCCCAAGATAGAAGGGTGGAAACCTGTTTTAGATGGGGATATAGTCTTTATAGCCCTCCATGGAAAACCCGGAGAAGACGGAACCATTCAGGGACTCCTGGAGACATTCGGTATACCTTACACTGGCTCAGGAGTTATGGCATCTTCTCTTGCTATGAATAAAGTGGTAAGTAAAAAGATATTTATAGCCTCTGGAATTCCCACCCCCAGATATGTAAGTCTGGAAGATTTTAATAGTATAGACAGATTTGTCTCTTCTGCCATTGAATCTATCGGACTACCTCTGGTAGTTAAACCTGTCTCCGAAGGTTCCAGTATAGGTGTAAGCATTGTGAGAGATAGAAAAGATCTCGATGATATAGTTATGGATACAGTGGATAAATTTGGTGATATCTTTATAGAAGAGTACATAGAGGGTAGAGAGATAACTGTAGGCATCCTGGATGTAGATGGAAGACTTACCGCCTTACCCATTCTGGAACTTGTCCCCAAAAAGGAATTTTATGATTATACAGCCAAGTATACATCTGGGATGACAGAGTTTATAATTCCGGCAAGGATGAAAGAAGAGAAGTATAGGCTGGCGCAGGATCTTGCTGTGAAAGCGCATAAGGCTCTGGGATGTATCGGGTTCTCCAGGGTGGACCTGGTTACCGATAAGGATGATAACCCTTACGTACTCGAGGTAAATACTATTCCTGGTATGACAGATTTGAGTGATTTACCTGCTATGGCTAAGGCATATGGGATAGAATATGAAGATCTGGTAGAGATTATGTTGTATTCTGCATTGAAAGATAAAAGGTAAAGGGGTGATTTATTATGAAACGTTCTGAGATAAACAGGATCTTACAGGAATCTATCTCTTTTATAGAAAGGATGAATTTTCATCTGCCTCCATTTGCCCACTGGAAGCCAGAAGACTGGGAAGGTAAAGGAGAGGAGTATGATGAGATAAGAGACAATATGCTTGGCTGGGATATAACCGATTTTGGTAGGGGGAACTTTTACAGAGAAGGTCTTGTACTTTTTACAATAAGAAATGGGAACCTGAAGATAAAAAAATACACAAAACCTTACGCAGAGAAGATTTTAATAGTTAGAGAAGAACAGATAACTCCTTTCCATTTTCACTGGAGTAAGATGGAGGACATCATAAACCGTGGAGGAGGAAATGTATTGATACAGTTGTACAATTCTACGGAGGATGGTGGACTTGCCGATACACCGGTGCACATATCAATGGATGGGAGAAACTATACAGCTCCTGCAGGGACAATCGTGAGGTTGACTCCTGGAGAGAGTATAACCCTATTCCCCGGGGTCTATCATAAATTCTGGGGAGAGAAGGGAACCGGCTTTACACTTCTGGGAGAGGTATCCTCCGTAAATGATGATAACATAGACAATAGATTCTTGGAGCCTGTAGGAAGATTTCCAACTATTGAAGAGGATGAACCTCCATTCAGACTCCTTGTAATAGACTATAAAAGGGGAGTATAGGGATGAAAGAAGTAAATGAGATAATGAATAAGGCATGGAGGCTTGGGATTCTTATCCCTGCATTTAATGTGGCTTATCTTCCTATGGTGAAGACAATAGTTGATACATTAAAGGAAGAGAAAACATTTGGTCTTGTTGAGGTATCCCGCCCTGATGTTGAGAAGTTTGGAGCCAAGAGTTTTGCCAGTGTAGCCGAAGAGTTCTACAAATACGCTGATCTATACTATACTAGACTTCACCTTGACCATATCCCAGTGATAGATGAAGATGGTAATATTGTAGACTGGGAAAGACTTATAAAGGAATGTCTGGATCTTGGGTATCATTCTGTTATGATTGACGGTTCTAGACTTCCGCTGGAAGAAAATATAGCCTGTACAAAGAAGGTTGTAGAGATGGCTCATCCCAGAAATATTCCAGTAGAGGCAGAACTGGGGGCAGTTTTTGGCCATGAGAAGGGACCATTACCACCATATGAGGAACTCTTCAATTCCAAGAAGGGTTTTACATCTATTGAGTCTGCAGAGATCTTTGTAAGGGAGACCAATGTGGATTGGCTTTCAGTAGCCATCGGTAATATTCATGGAGCCATATCTGGAGTGGCAAAAGATCAGAAGAAGATCTCGGCAAAGCTCGACATAGAGCATCTGAAGAAATTGAAGGAAGTTACTCAGAGACCTCTGGTCCTCCATGGAGGCTCAGGTATAAGGATCGAGTATCTGAGACTGGCAATAGAGAATGGGATAACAAAGATCAATATAGGTACAGAGATAAGACAGGCATATGAGAAAGGGCTAAAAGAGAGCGATAATGATATAAGTTTCGCCTACAAGAGGGTTGCCTATAAGATAAGAGAACTCATAGATCTATACGGAATTAAAAATAGTGTAGAGAAACTATATTCTTCTTAAGATACCTTAAGGACTACCTTTAACAGATTACTATCCTTCCTTATAAGTTCTCTGAAGACTTCTGGCCCTTCCTCTAAAGGCACCACTTTACTTAGCATTGTCTCTACATCTATCTTTTCCAGAAGGCTTATAGACTCCCTGAATTCTCCTAATGTATATGTGTAGGTACCAAGTATCCTCAATTCTCTGGTGACTATATTCTGCATATCTATAGTGATATTTTTTACGGAATTTCCGACAAATATACAGGTTCCTCTGTTCTTAAGACCAGTTAGCGCCTGATTGACTGTTGACTCTGAACCAACCGCCTCAAAAGCCAGGTCTATCCCATCAGGGATAGATTCAGATATAGATGCCTTTATATCTTCTCTATCAGGATTTAATGTAAGATTCACCCCAAGTCTTCTGGCTATTTCAAGTCTTGCATCATTTATATCAGTAATTACAACAGTCCTTGCGCCTCCAAGCCTTACAATCTGGAGTATCAGCAGTCCAATTGTACCTGCCCCAACTATTAATATATTTCGATTCAAAATATCTCCAGCGGTCTTTACCGCCCTGTAGGCTACTGAGAGTGGTTCTAAGAAAGTCCCTTTGACAAAATCTATATTTTCAGGGAGTTTCAGGATATTCTCCTTGGGAACAGACACATATTCAGCCATAGCTCCGTTTACATTCATAACACCAAATATGGTTCTATTTATGCAGAGATTTGTCAGCCCAACCTTACAGAAATCACATCTACCACAGAACCTTGCCGGATAGACGACTACCCTATCTCCTAAGGAGACATCTTCTATCCCTTCCCCAAGGGCGGAAACAGTTCCTGTAAATTCGTGCCCCATAACCATCGGAGGTATCCGTCTGCCTGTTATCCCTAAATAACCATGTACATCCGAACCACAGATACCACAAGCCTCTACCTTAATAAGTACCTCACCCTCTTTTACTTGAGGATCCTCTATCTCCGAGACCCTCATATCCTGTGTGCCATAGTACACTAAAGCCTTCATAAACTTTCACCTTCCTTTATATCTTTTATGATACTCTTTTTTAGCTCCAATGCCTTTCTATAAACCTGTTTTTTGGGCAGATTGAATCTTTTAGCTACTATCTCGATAGCCTCTTTTAAAGAGACTTTCTCTTTGACTACAGTATCTACAAGCAGAGCCTCCAGGCTTATCTCCAGCCTGTCTTCTTCAACTTTTTCTGCTTTTCTGTATATTACCACCGTATACTCCCCTATACCAGCATTTGGATCTTTCTTTAGTTCTTCGAGAACGTCCTCAATCTTTCCTGTATATGATCTTTCAAAGACCTTTGTAAGCTCACAGAAGAAACATACAGTAGCTTCGGGTAATTCTCTGGCGATAAGTTCTGCTAAGGATATTATCCTCTTAGGAGATTCGTAAAGGACTATAGTTTCTATCCCTTTTTCTCTTATACCCTTTATAATCTTTTCCCTCTCAGTCTCTTTCCTTGGAAGAAATCCCAGGAAGAGAAAGTGGTCTGTGGGTACTCCAGCTATGGATAGAGCTGTCATAACGGCAGATGGACCTGGAACCGGTATTACTTCTATCCCCTTTTCCCTTGCATCCTTTACTATCCTGTATCCCGGGTCTGATATGCAGGGTGTTCCTGCATTAGACACCAGGGCTATATCCATACCATTTTCCAGTATATAGCTTATAAGTAATTTTGACCTCTCTTCTTCATTATACTTGTGATAAGATATCATTCTGGTTTCTATATTGTAATGCTTCAATAGGATAGAGGTATGTCTTGTATCCTCAGCAGCGATCAAATCACAATTATTAAGGACTTCTATTGCTCTATATGTAATGTCTTTTAGATTACCTATGGGTGTAGCAACTACATATAACTTACCCATTATTCTCCCTCGTGAGTATATAGAATATCTCGTTGCCTAAGACAAACTTTCTCTTGATCTTACAGGACTCCTTCATAAGAGGTTCAAAGATTCTACTATAATTTTCTAACATTCCTTTTTCCCTCCCCGAAATACTCTTCAGGGGAAAAGAAACAACTATAAATCTACTGTTTATACTCTTCAGTAGTCTCATAGATGAACCTTTCTTTATCCTTTCTCCTATAGGAAGAAATTTGAATATAAGACATAGATCTGAGTGTTCTTCAATCTCTTCAAAGAGCACATCCTTTACTCTGGCTAATCTCGGATATCCCAAGATGCCTAAAAATCTGTTAACATTTTCTACAACCATAGAATCTATATCATACGCATAATAATCTACAGGTCTATCTATGTCCATATATGGAATGGAGAATGGATTAAGCCCACAGGCTAAATCCATAAGAGAACCGGGTCTACCAGTAACATCAAAGATTTCTCTGTAGAGCTCCTCATAAATATCTAGTCTTTCCCTGGTGGACTGATGCAGGCGAAGTATCTTCTTAGCTACATCTCTGATGTCTCCTTCTCCACTTTCCAGTATTGATAACAGTTTATTGATCTTTTCAGCATCTTTTCTACTCAAGAATGCTCCATATACCTGATGGAGCCTGTTCTTAACTGCCTTTATCAGATTCTTCTCACTTTTATGTTTAGGTAGCTCTATCTTCGCCAATTCTAGGATGGTCTTCTCATTTATGTACCTATACTTGTTTGAGAGTCGTATCTTCTCTACCACCTCTTCAAGCATATCTTTTCTCCTTTATAAGCCTCATAAGTTCACTGTAAAAGTAAAGATTATGTATGGTGGCTAACCTGAATGCCAGACAATCTTCTAGTTCAAAGAGGTGGTGGAGATATCCTCTGGAGAAATTCCTGCAGGTATAGCATTTACAGTCTTCAGAAATAGGTCTCTCGTCTCTGGTATACCTCTCCTCTCTTATGAAGATATTACTGTAAAACTTTTTCTCTTTTAGATCTGTCTCCGGATTGAATACATATAACTTGCCGTGTCTTGCCTCTCTGGTTGGTATAACACAGTCAAAGAGATTGTAGCCAAGATCTGCACATATAACAATATTCTCTGGCTTCCCTATACCCATTGCATACTTTGGAAGATTATCAGGCATTAGACTGGCAGTATATTCTAAGATATCTATCAGTAAGTTTCCATCCTTATCTACAGGCCAGCCTCCAAATCCATACCCGTCAAAACCTATCTCTATAAGAGAATCCGCACATATCTTCCTTAATTCTCTATCCTTTCCTCCCTGTATTATTCCAAAGATAAGAGGGCGTTTATCCCCGGAATAAGTTTCCAGGAGTCTTTCATACTCTTTTTTACATCTTAGAGCCCATCCAATGGTTATCTCTACAGACTCTTTATTGGTCTGGTAAGGATCATCAGGATGGGTGCAGTAGTCCAGGCTCATAAATATATCTGAACCACATAGGTATTGAACCTGAATGCATCTTTCAGGGGTAAGTTCTATCTTCTCACCTGGAGATGGTCTAAAGATGATACCCTTCTCATTTATCGTCCCATATTTACTGTTCTCTCTGAGCATAGAGAATACCTGAAATCCTCCGGAATCTGTAAGAATGACTCTGTCCCAGCTTGCAAATCTATGAAGCCCTCCCAACTCTTTTATAACACTGACACCTGGTTTTCTCATAAGGTGTAATGTATTCATCACTATGCCCTGAATATTAGCACCAAGTAGATCGGTTTTATCTAAAGACCTAACGACCCCACTGGTACCGTCCGGGAAAAAAGCAGGTAACTCTACATATCCACTGGGTAGATCCAGAATCTCACTCATTATAGACTCTACTCTCAATCAATCTCCTAGCCCTAATTATACCATATCCACCGATTGACTTTTCAATAAAATCTCTTACAATATTATTACCAAAATCTATCACTGGAGGAGACCGTTATGTTTATAAAAGGACTGGATCATATATCTATTATAGTCAGTAATGTTGAGGAGAACATTAGGTTTTATAAGGAGATCCTGGGATTTAAAATAGTAAAGGACTTCTATGATGAAAAAGAGAAAGCCAGAATTATATTCCTGGATAATGGTAACAGTATGCTGGAGCTAATAGCCCCTGATGAAAAGCCCAGTAAAGGAGATAAGGTAAGCTGGGAAGAGAGGAAGAAAGGTGGGGTAGAACACATAGCTTTTTTAGTAGAGGATATGGATAAGATTTATGAGTACCTGAAGTCAAAAGGGGTTGAATTTATACTTGGTCCTTTAGAGTTCTCGGAAGGAAAGTATGGCTATTTTTATGGTCCTGAAGGCGTATTACTGGAAGTAATCTGGTGGAAAACCTAACCCCCCTTGACTAACCTGTAAAATATTCTATAATATTATCGTGAATATTATCGTGTTCCTCGGTAGCTCAACAGGCAGAGCGGCCGGCTGTTAACCGGTTGGTTGTAGGTTCGAGTCCTACCCGGGGAGCCATTTTTATATATAAGACCATAATCTCATCAGCAAAACCTCCGATCCTTCTATTGATAAGCAATCTTTTATATAGAGTGACTATTTCATTTTATACAGAAACCTGACAGGCCTGAATCGGATAGAAACATAAAATAATCTGGAGTTATCAATCATTTCTTGTCATAGATAAGACTTAAGGATAAAATCTTCTATGGAGGCAAAAATATAATCTGACGGGGTGATATGATGTTTAAACCAGAGGGTATAATACCGGCAGTTGTCAGTCCTGTGGATGATGGAGGTAATATAAGGGAGGAGTCTTACAGGAGACTTATTAACTATCTGATAGACAATGGAGTGTATGGTCTTTTTATAAATGGAAGTCAGGGAGAATTCTATGCTTTAACTGTAGAAGAAAAACAGAAGGTTCTGGAGATAGCCATAGATGAAGCAAATGGACGTGTACCTGTATATGCTGGGGTAGGTGCGGTAACTATAAGGGAGGCGGTGAAACTGGCTAAAATGGCGGAAAACGCTGGAGCATATGCCTTATCAGCAATCACTCCTTATTATATAAAACCAGATGAGGACGAACTGTATGAATATTATAGAGAGATCGCTGAATCTGTACATATTCCAGTACTTCTCTATGCCAATCCTTCCAGGACAAATGTCCCATTGTCGGTTAAACTCGTGAGTAGATTGGCAGAGATAGATAACATTATCGGTATTAAGGATAGTAGTGGAGATTTAACTTTAACTGCAGAGTATATCAGACTTCTATCTGATAAAGGTTTTTATGTGCTGGCAGGAAGGGATACTCTAATCCTTGGAACTTTGGTTTATGGAGGAACTGGAGCTATTGCCGCTACTGCCAATGTCGTACCTAAATTGGTTGTCAGTATATATGAGTATTTTAAAAAGGGAGATCTAAAGTCTGCCTTAGATGCCCAGTATAAACTGGCGCCTCTAAGGATAGCCTTCGATCTGGGAACATTTCCGGTAGTTATAAAAGAGGCTGTAAGGCTAATAGGTTTTGACCTTGGTCCTGCCATTAGACCTGTCAAAGAGATTAGACCGGAGAAACGTGAAGAGTTGAAGAGGATTCTTCTGGATTTGGGACTGAGTATAGTTTCCTAGTTTGCATTTTTTAACCTTATTATGTTATTCTATTAGTAAATTATTTTAAAAGGGAGATGATGTTAACTATGGAAATCCCTGTTGTTTTTGGAAGGGAAGGACATAGGCTGATAGATATATTGCATACTGGAAGCTGTAGAGAGAAGGGACCTGGAGTTATTCTCTTTTATTGTAGGACTTTATAATTATTTGGGGTGTTGAATATGAAAGAGATAGCTTATATGGCTTTGAATACAGCACTTGAATACGGGGCAACTTTCTGCGAGGTAAGAGTTATTAAAAGTAGAAGACAAGGTATAGAGGTAAAAAATGGCCTGGTGGAGTCTCTGATAGATAGAGTAGAAGAGGGGATAGGTATAAGAGTTATTACTAATGGTTCCTGGGGATTTGCTGGCACATCTTTTTTGGACACCGAGAATGTAATACGTACAGCTAAAAAGGCGGTTGATATAGCCAGAGCTAGTAGCCTGACCAGAAAGAGGAATGTAGAGCTTGCCCCAAGTAAAAAGATAATCACCACTTGGAACAATCACGTCAGGATAAATCCATTCGAAGTTTCTCTGGATAAGAAGGTGAGTCTACTTATCGAGGCTACAAAGATTATGACTAGGGTTAAGGATGTAAAAATAGCCGAAGGGAGTATGGATTTCTGGGATACAGAGAAACTTTTTATAAATAGCGAAGGGACAGAGATACTACAGCATATAATCGAGAGTGGTGGAGGCATATCTGCTTATGGTATAAGGGAAGGAGATGTTCAGAGGAGAAGTTATCCAAATTCTTTTGGTGGTCAGTACGAGACCAGAGGGTATGAGCTGATAGAGGAGATAGACCTGTTAGGGAATGCACAGAGAATTGCTGAGGAGGCTAGTGCACTGTTAGATGCCCCAGAGTGTCCATCTACAGTTACAACTCTAATACTTGATGGTTCTCAGGTCGCCTTACAGGTTCATGAGTCTATCGGCCATCCCACCGAACTGGATAGAATACTTGGTATGGAGGCTAGCTATGCAGGAACAAGTTTTATATCTATAAATGACAGGGGCAGACTCAGATATGGATCTAAGCTTATGAATATTACTGCAGATGCTACGCTTCCAGGAGGTTTGGGTTCTTTTGGATACGATGATGAAGGTGTTCCTGCACAGAGAGTAGATATAGTTAAAGAGGGGATCCTGGTTGGCTTTTTAACTAACAGAGAAACAGCCTTTGTACTTGGAGAGGCTTCAAATGGAACCTGCAGAGCAGATGGATGGAAAAATATTCCCCTTATTAGAATGACCAATATCAATCTGGAACCGGGGGTAGGTACTTTAGAAGACCTTATAAAGGATACAGAGGATGGAATCTTTATGAGTACTAATAAAAGCTGGTCTATAGATGACAAGAGACTGAATTTTCAGTTCGGTACGGAGATCGCATGGGAAATTAAGAATGGAAAGCTCACAAGAATTTTGAAGAATCCAAACTATACTGGTATTACTCCAGAGTTTTGGGATTCGCTCGATGGAGTATGTGGTTCTAGTGAGTGGAAGATATGGGGTGTTCCAAACTGTGGAAAAGGTCAGCCATCACAGTTAGCCCATGTTGGGCATGGAACAAGCCCTGCCAGATTTAGAAATGTAAGGGTGGGGGTGAGATAGATGTATCTTGATCCACTAACCTATATTATAGATAAAGCAAGGGGGATAGATACCGAGTGTTTGCTTATTGCCAATAAACGTATACTTACCAGGTTTGCCAACTCTTATATACATCAGAATGTCTCAGTGGATGATATAGAGCTATCTATAAGGGTCGTACTTGATGGAAGAAATGGAAAGGTATCGATAAATCAGCTGTCAAAGGATACTCTGGATTCTGCTCTTAGCAGAGCCATAGAGATAGCCAGGTTAACTCCTCCCGATCCAGATTATTATGGTCTTCCAACTCCTGTATCTCTGGATATGAAGAAGGATCATCTGATCGAAGACATCACCCCAGAATCTTTAGCTCGAAAGGTCAAGGAATTTATAGATGCTACCGATAATCTAAATGCTTCAGGGGCATTAGAGGCGAGTAATATTACAATAGCTTTGGTAAACTCAAATGGAATATCATTGGAAGATAATCTTTCTATGATCTCTTTAGAAGCGGTGGTTCAGGATGGTGACTCCAGTGGTTATGTGTACAGTATGGAGAAAACACTTGAGGATATCGATTTTGTCTCTCTTGCCAAGATTGCTAGCGATAAGGCAAGGAAGGGCCGTAATCCTGTTGAACTATCACCTGGGTGTTATACAGTAGTCCTGGAACCGCAGGCGGTAGGTACCCTCGTCTCTTTCCTGGGCTTAATGGGTTTCGGTGCAAAACAGTTCATTGAGGGCAGGAGCTTTCTGGTGGGAAAACTTGGTGAGAAGATCACATCAGATCTTATATCAATATGGGATTATCCTTCTCACCCTAAGAGTATAGGGTTTGGTTTTGATTTTGAAGGTCTTCCTAGAAAAGATGTGGTACTTATAGATAGAGGTACAGCTAAAAATCTGGTGTATGATTTTAAATATTCGAAAAAGCTGGGTAAAGAATCAACAGGTAATGCCTTGCCTCAGCCAAATACAGATGGTCCGATTCCTTTTAATCTTACTCTTCTGCCAGGAGGAAGCTCTCTGGAAGAGATGATAGCCTCAACTGAAAAGGGAGTTTTAGTTACAAGATTCCATTATACAAATATTGTAGACCCTATAAAGACTGTCATTACTGGGATGACCAGAGATGGAACCTTTCTTATCGAAGATGGAGAGATAACAACACCAATAAAGAATATGAGATTTACACAGAGTATCTTGGACGCCTTCAGTTCTACAGAGCTTGTAGGAAAGGACCTTTATATAGCGGGAGAGCACTTTATTTATCCTACCTTAGTTCCAGCGCTAAAGCTCAATAGTTTCCAGTTTACGGGAGTGACCAGATAATGCTAAAGATAGAAGGAATTGATGTTTACTATGGGGTTATAAGAGCCTTAAAAGAAGTGTCTCTAACTGTGAACGATGGCGAGATCGTTACTCTTATAGGGGCAAATGGAGCAGGGAAGACAACTACACTAAAGACCATATCAGGACTGATAAGACCAAGAAAGGGAAGGATCACCTTTAACGAATATGATCTTACCAAGATGGCTCCCCATGAAATTGCCGGTCTGGGGATCTTACAGGTCCCTGAGGGGAGGAGGATCTTTGGTAATCTCACAGTTATGGAGAATCTCCTTATGGGGGCTTATCTGAGAAAGGATGATATATCTAAAGATCTAGAATGGGTATTCACTCTCTTTCCCAGACTTAAGGAAAGGCAGAAGCAGAAGGCAGGAACTCTGAGTGGTGGAGAACAGCAGATGCTAGCCATATCCAGGGCTCTTATGGGAAAGCCGAGAGTGATGCTTTTGGATGAGCCTTCTCTTGGTTTAGCCCCTTTATTGGTTTTAAATATATTTGAGACCATTCAGGAGATTAACAGACAGGGGGTTACCATACTTCTTGTCGAACAAAATGCTTATATGGCTTTACAGATTGCCTATAGGGCATACGTTATTGAAACAGGAAGGGTAGTTATGGAGGGTACAGGAAAGGAATTGCTCAATAATGAAGCGGTTAAAAAAGCTTATTTAGGAGGGTGATATATGAAATTCTTTGCTGATACAGCAAATATAGAAGAGATAAAACAGATAAAGAAATGGGGGTTACTGGATGGGGTTACTACTAATCCCACTATAATATCTAGAGAGAATAAGCCTTTTAGAGAAGTAGTGATGGAGATACTGGAGATTGTTGATGGTCCTGTAAACCTGGAAGTAATAAGCACCGACGCTGAAGGTATGGTCAAAGAGGCTATAAAACTAGCCAGTCTATCTCCAAATGTAGTTGTGAAGATTCCGATGACCACAGAGGGTATTATGGCAGTTAAAGAACTCTCCAGCAGAGGTATAAAGACAAACGTCACCCTTACCTTTTCACCCACCCAGGCTCTTATAGCTGCTAAGGCTGGAGCTAATTATGTAAGTCCATTTATAGGTAGATGGGACGACATATCAACAGAAGGTATGCAGGTGGTAGAAGATATCCTCACTATATTCAATAATTATGGCTATAGGACAGAAGTAATTGTAGCAAGTGTAAGACATCCCATTCATATACTGCAGGCGGCAAGGTTTGGAGCCCACATAGTTACCGCTCCCTTTAAGGTCTTGGAACAGCTCTTCCATCATCCCCTTACAGATATAGGATTGAAGAGATTCTTAGAGGACTGGAAAAAGGTACCTAATCCAGAATTATAAAACGCTGAGGGGCTATAATCCTAGCCCCTCAGTATATTTTTGAGATTAGTCAGCCTGTAGATATGAGTCTTTTCCTGATTTATGAGTTCTTTTACTAAAGTCTTTTCTTTATCCTCTAACCCTTCTAAGACTTCATAATAATAGAGGATAGTGTCTTTTTCTATCTGGATGGCTAGATCAAGTATCGATAAGTCATCTTTTATATCTTCTACAAACTTCTTTATCTCTTCCTGATTTTTAAAGACCCTATTTTCTACCAGCAGATGCAGGTATGCATTAGCCTCATCCTCTATAAAAGCCTTTTCAAATTTCTCTCCGGTTAATTCCTTATAGATAGACCTAAATACCGCTATATGATCCTTTTCCTCTCCTGCCAAATACTTGGCTAGTTCTATAACCTCTCTGTTTTTTGATCTGCCCGCCAGACTTTCATAGAAGATTACCCCATCTTCCTCAATCTTTATAGCCATTTCCAGTATCTCTTTCAGAGAATAAGTCTTTCCCATCGTCCTTCCTCCTCTAATATCAGGGATAAAATCATTACCCTCAATCATCTATTTTTCATTTCCTCTTTTAGAGCATCCAAATATATCCTGGTGAGAAAAACGGTCAGATAGAATCGCTTATAATCGAAGCTTTTATTAGACTTTAATATATGCTTTATCCTTTCTTCATTTATATAGCCGAAGCCTGTAAGAATCTGGTTTAGAACCCTGTGGAATAGAGTATCCTGTATCATAAGTCTTACCTCAAAGGTAGGATACTTTTTTAAAAGATATAAAGCACTTCTTGCACGTTCTCTCTCTTTTTCTATAAGAGCCCTAAGACTACTTTCATCTGGTAGTGGCTGATAATGATACCCTATGGCATCCGGAACTTTAACCGACTTTATCCCAGAAGACTTGAGCTTCAACCCGAAGTCTATATCCTCCCATCCATAGACGTTGAAGACCTCGTCAAATCCGTTAACCCGTATAAAGATATCTTTTGGTATAGATGCGTTCCCAGAGGCAAAATAGGCGTTAGAGAAGTCTAATATGGAACCCTTTTTGGATACCTCCGAGTCCATCTGGGATATAGCTATAACCGGTCCAACCGCTACGACCCCATCCGGATAGTTCCTGTGAATTTTCACATGACTGCTTATAAAATCTGGAAGGACAAATATATCACTATCTATAAAGATTATAAGATCACCTTCACCCTCTCTTACACCCAGATTCCTGCAGAATGCCGGACCCTTTCTCTCTGAAAGAGGTATATATCTGAAATTTCTATACTTACTAAAATCTTTCAGAGCCTCTTCAGTGTTATCTTCACTGCCGTCATCTACGACTATTACCTCATATGGAGAATAATCCTGCTCCATAATGTGTTTTACACATTTGTATATAATTCTTTCTCTGTTTCTGGTTGGAATAACTACGCTAACTTTCATTTATAACTCATTATACCATATAGTATTAGGATATCATTTTTGATAGAATAGAATGGAATCAATTTTTTACAGGAGGAAGAATAAATATTGGATACTTCTGGACATATTAATCCCTATTTGAAGAAGGTACTTGGAACAATAAAACTGGATAAGGTTTTTGTATACGGTAAGGGCAATTATCTATACGATGAGGAAGGGGTTTGCTATCTGGATTTTATCTCATCATTTGGGGCAATGCCTTTCGGTTTTAATCATCCTGAGATATGGGAAGTCTTGGAGAAGATAAGAAGAGAGTGTATTCCTGGTATTGTTCAGGCTTCAAATTCCAGATATCAGGAGAAGGTAGCAGAGAAGCTCATAGATCTGGCTCCCGAAGGGCTTACTTATGTAATATTCACTAACTCTGGAACAGAGGCTGTCGAAGTAGCTATAAAGATGGCTTCTCTAACAACCGGGAGAAGAAGGTTTATAGTTACCGAAGGTGGATATCACGGAGTACAGAGTGAAGGTTTTACTTATGTGCCTTATGGAGATATCGATGCCCTAGAGAAGGAATTGACGGAAAATAGAGATCAGTATGCTGGATTCATCGTAGAACCTATTCAGGGAGAGGGTGGTATAATCCTTCCTCCTAAAGGTTATCTCTCTAAAGCTGTAGAGTTATGCAATAAATTCGATGTTGCCTTTATTCTTGATGAGATTCAAACTGGTCTGGGTCGTACTGGCTTTTTCTTTTTATGCGAGGAAGAAGGGATAAAACCAGATATACTTCTTATCGGTAAGGTGTTGGGAGGAGGGATATATCCGGTTAGCGTATGTCTGGTCAGAGATAGATTCTATCCAGAAGGATTTGATTTGACGAACTTTTCTACTTTTGCTGGTAACAATATAGCCTGCCTGATAGCTGATAGGGTCCTGGATATTCTCTCTAGGGATGACAGAAGGATGATAAACAGAATAAGAGACAATGGAGAGAAGCTATTAAGAGAGCTGATAAACTTGAAGGCTGAGTTTCCTGATATTATAAAAGAGGTAAGAGGAAAGGGATATCTTATAGGTATAGAGCTGGAAATGAGCAGGAGGAGATACCCTCAAAGTATACTGAGTGTCCTTTCTGAGCAGGGGAATCTGGCACCACTGGTAATCAGTTATCTGTTGAATGAGAAAAGGATAAGGCTAGCTCCAACACTAAAAAATAGCAGGGTGATAAGATTAGAGCCATCATTTATAACCGAATGGGATGAATGTCAGAGAGTTATTGATTCTCTCAGGGATCTCTTTAGTATCTTGGACAGGATGAATACACCAGAAATTATTAGACCTTTATTAGATATAGATAAGGAAGAACTTCCAGTGTATGATTTAAACATCATTATGAGAGAACCATGGGAGGATATTCGTACCTCTGAGGATGATGGGCGCTTCGCTTTTCTGGTTCATCCTCTAGACCTTGCCAATTACTATGAGTTCGATCCTTCTCTCTCTGTACTCCCGGAAGAGAAGATAGCTATTTTCTCTGAGATCGGAAAAGATCTGATAAAGCCTTTTGTAATAGGTAAGACAAGGGTAATTTCCAATTGTGGTGCTACCGCCTATGGAGAATTTATCAATATACCCTATACCGCAAGACAGATGATAGAAACTCCACAGGATAAAATGCTAAAGATTATAGAGGATGCTATTATTCTTGCTGTTAATAGAGGAGCTAAGATTGTAGGACTTGGGGCGTATACATCAGTAGTTACAAGAGGAGGTACCGCAATTAAAGATAAGTATGTTCCTCTAACAACTGGAAACAGTTATACTGTGGCTGCAGGTATAGAGGCAATAAGACTTGCTTCTTTAAAACTTGGTATTAATTTGAGTCGGTCTGTTATCAGTATTATAGGGGCAACCGGGTCCATCGGAAGAGCTTTAGCTATACTTTTAGGGGAAGAGGCATATAAGGTTATTCTTGTAGGTAATCCTGCCCATCCAAAATCCAGTATGAGAAGGCTGAGAAAGGTATGTATGGACTTATGTATGAATATTGCAAGGAAATTAGAGAATAGCTGGAGTCCTGTCGAGGGAACTATAGGTGATTATCTCTCATCTTTGAGATTGCCTTCTCTTGAGGACCTAGAAAGCTGGGAAAAGGTGATAGACCTACTGGAGGAGAGAGGATATATAAAGATTACAACGGAACTTCCATCAGCACTATCGCTTTCTGATATTATTGTCTCAGCTACCAATAGCCCCAGGGAGCTTATAGAGCCACAGAATGTAAAATTTGGGGCTATCATATGTGATATATCGAGACCTCCCAATGTGAGTCCTAAGATAAAAGAGTTGCGCCCTGATGTATTAGTAATCGATGGGGGGATTATAGAGATGCCAGGTAGGCCATCTCTGGGCTGGTACTTTGGTCTTGAGAGGGGATTGGTTTATGCCTGTATGGCTGAGACTGCGATGCTTGCACTCGAGAAGAACTACACAAATATGAGTCTAGGGAATGAGCTTACTATAGATGGAATAGAATACTTCAGAGGATTAGCCAGAAAACACGGATTTAAGATAAGTCAGCTGAGAAGCTTTGATAGACCTGTATCTAAAGAGGATTGGGAGAGAATTATAAAGGCTAGACAATGATGTCCACTATTATGCCCTTTACCAGAGCCTCTATCCTGAGGCTATTTATTTTCCTTCTTATTGCATTCAATCTCTCACTTGCGACAGGATTATCAAGATCCGATATGTTTTTTAGAATTCTCTCCTCCTCTATCAATCTTCTTATCTCTCTTTTTATCTCTTCTGGACTCCTGAGGAAGAGTTCTGTCTCTTCTTTGCTACTTCTGGGCTTAAACTTTGCCTGGGATTCTCCGCCAACTACTATCAATCTTTTTGATACAGGATCTATAGCGAACTTTATCTTTATCTCTGTATCTACAATCTCTTTATTGGTATTTAGTGCGTATTTTTCGAATACTCTTATATTTAACGCCTCGTGAGCAGCAACACCTGTTATGGCATCAAATCCCTGATAAAATCTATAAGTTGCTCCTTCTCCTGTAAATGTAGTTACCTGCATAGAAGATAACCCTCCTAAATAATATTACCACAAAATGTTGAGAGAGGAAAGACGGACATAAAGATTTTCTTTGAGTTTATGCTATAATGAAATAGACCTATAATTCTGTGTATGAAAGAGGTGATCTAATGTATAAGTTACTATATATTGTACTGGATGGACTAGGTGATAGACCCTGTAAAGAATTAGATGGAAAAACTCCTCTGGAGGCAGCTGATACTCCCAATATGGATAATCTGGCTAGAATGGGTAAGACTGGAGTTGTGGATACGGTAGGTCCGGGTATAGCGCCAGAGTCAGATATTGCAGTTATCAGTATTCTGGGGTACGATGCGGAGAGGTATTATACAGGAAGAGGACCTTTAGAGTGTTTTGCTGTAGGACTTGATATTCAACCCGGAGATCTTGCTTTTAGGGTAAACTTTGCTACTATGGACGAGAACAGGTACCTTGTAGATAGGAGAGCAGGAAGGGATCTCACTACCGAAGAAGCCAGGGCTCTGGCAGAAGAGGTCAATAGTAAGGTAAAGCTAACCAGCCATCCTGCAGAATTCAAATTTATAAGTACTGTTGGTCACAGGGGAGTCCTCTGGATCAGATGCAAGGAGGGTCCACTTTCTGCTAATATTACTAATACTGATCCTGCGTATGATAAGATTGGTTACTTTGGAGTAGCTAAGGAAAAGTTTGAACCCTACCTGCAGGTATGTAAGCCACTGGATGATAGTATAGAAGCTAAAAGAGCTGCTGATCTGACAAATGAATTTGTAGAGAAGAGTCATATCATCCTGAACAATGCAGAGGTGAACTTGAGGAGAAAGGCACAGGGAAAGATGATGGGTAATGTTATACTTACCCGAGATGCAGGCGACAGGCTTCCTCAATTCCCAAATATAAAAGAATTGTTTGGCTTGAATTTTGCCTGTTTCGCAGAGATGCCGGTAGAGATGGGTATCGCTATGCTTACAGGTATGGATACAGTGGAGCTACCTGAACCTACAGGTGACCCTAAAGTAGACTATCCTCTGAGAGCAGAGAAGGCTATTGAATATATGAAGCAATATGATGCCCTTTATATACATCTAAAGGGACCAGACGTACCTGGACATGACGGAAAGGCGATTGAGAAACGTGAGAGTATCTCCTCTATAGATAGATATTTCTTCGGAGAACTATTACCAAAGATAGACCTTTCCAAGGTTGTCATAGCTGTAACAGCCGATCATTCAACACCCTGTGAATTAAAAGCCCATTCTGATGATCCAGTACCTCTACTGGTAGCCGGAGGAGGTATAGAGAGCGATGGGACTACAGCTTATTCAGAGAGAGAATGTGCAAAAGGATCTCTGGGTAGATTGCTTGGAAATCAGCTAATGCCTTTATTTGTCAAATTGGTTAAGAAAGGAGAAGATTGATTTAAAGAAGATATGAGAGGATTGGTTAGAGGCTATATAGATGTAGGGAGAAATGATCCCTGTCCGTGTGGGAGCGGTAAGAAATTTAAGAAGTGTTGTCTTTCTTCTTACGAAGAGTCTCTAGAGGTAAATTTTCTAAAGTTTTCTCTGTATTACAAGATTACCTACTATTCTTTTACCAACTATAAAGAAGCATTTAAAGACATCCTTGGGAAGTTTGAAAGAAAAGACCTTGCTTCAGTGGAGACCTTTGATGACCTAATCAGGAGTAAAACTGACTGGGAAGAGGTCCTGGACTGGTTTATATTCAACGAATACGTTGCCAAAGGAAAGACTCCACTCCAGTTATTTTTGGAGGATGGAGATGCCTCAGAAAAAGAGAAGAACCTTCTGAAGAGATTTGATGGGACATACTGGTCAGTTTACGAAGTAAATGATGTCGTTAATAAACTTGGTAAAGCTAGACTTACAGACCTCATAAGTGGTAAAGAGTATGTGGTATTCGACGAGAATATTATGCACCTTTCAGGGGGGGAAATTGCTTTTGGCAGGATCGTCCCCTATAACAATTTTTACTTCTTAGGGTATGTCTTTACCCCTTGGTTGATAAGTAAACCAGAGGGACTGGAAGACCTTCTGAATCAATTTATAGAGTCCCTTAGAAATGAGGGATCTTCTATAGAGTATACGTTACGTATGTATGGGTATCGTCTCTATCTATTTATAAACAGTATATCTCAGCCTAGAGAAGAAGAACCAAGGATCAAAATCTCTGAATATGAAATAAGAGATTATGATAAGGTAACTGGTATATTACAGCTCTCCCCCTTCTTTGTTAAAAGACACGATACATCTCAGGGTAAAGTCTTTGTCTGTGTCAGAAATCCTAGGAGTGATATCTTACTTAATACAAGTCAGATAATTCTTCCCAGCGAAGAAGAGACAGAGGAAGATTTAGAACTCGGTGTGGTCAGGATCTATGAGAATACATTAGATGTCCTGGCTTTAGATAGCAAGAGGTTAGAGGTTGTAAGATCCCTTGTAGAAGAGCTGCTGGGGAATAGTATTGTACCGAAAGAATCAGGGTAAATTTATGGCAGACGTTAGACCATTTATTGGGCTTACCTATAATAGAGATGTGATAAACAGCATAGAGAGGGTACTATCGCCTCCATATGATATTATTTCCCCTGAGCTTCAGATGGACCTCTACAGGAGACATCCTTACAATATAGTCAGGCTGGAGCTACCACTGGGTGATAATGATGAGAAATATATAAATGCCAGTGAGACATTAAGGCTTTGGATAAGGAATAATATACTCGTTCCCTCAAAAGATGCATCTTTTTACTTCTATAAAGAGAAATACAAGATAGAAGATAGAGAGAGAATACTGAGGGGCTTTTTTGGAGTGGTAAGGATAGAACCTTTTGAAAAGAGGGTCATTCTTCCTCATGAATTTACTTTTTCAAAACCTAAGGTGGACAGATTCAACCTTCTGAAATATACACAGTCAAATATAAGTCCTATATTAGGGATGTACTTTGATGATACTGAATTCAGTAGAGATATATGGGATTATGTGGAATTCCAGAGGCCTTTATTTTCTTCAGAGAGATTCGTACTGTGGGCTGTGGATGACAGAAATATCGATATTACGAACTTCTTTGTCGGTAAAGTAATACTTATAGCAGATGGACATCATAGATATGAAACAGCACTGGAGTATAAAAATCTTATGGAGTCTGAATTAGGTAAGCCCGGAGCGTATAGTTTTGTTATGATGTTTTTGGTAGACGCTTACAGTGGAGGTTTGAGTCTACTTCCTACCCATAGGGTTGTAAAAGGTATCTCTAAAGACTTTGAGAGAGCCCTTAGGGATACCTTCGATATAGAGGGTGATAGTCTCGTAGAGATGAGTCAGGATGAATATCTAGTCTACATCTACAGAGATGGAGAATTTGCCAGATTCAGAACAGAAGAACTTAATGTTATCTCGATACATAGATTCCTGAGTAATTTTAAAGATATATCTATTTCGTATACCCATAGCCTGGAGGAGGCGAAGTCTCTGGTGGATAATAGAGCCTACGATCTGGCTTTTATTGTTAATCCACCATCGATGGATACTTTAAAGATGATCGTTGAGAATGGTGAGAGATTGCCCCAGAAATCTACTTACTTTTATCCAAAGATAGGGGCTGGTTTAGTTATATATAACCATAATATCAATGATAGGGAGATGAGACAGAATGTATAGGCTTAGAGAAAGATTTTTGGCTTTATTTATAGTATTTCTATTTATTTTTCCATCTGTTTCTTTTGCTCAGGATGCAAAGATAAAACTCGCTATAGAACCATCCAGTCCTCTGGAATTAGAAGGCTGGAATGCCTGGATAAGGGGGGATAATTCAAAAAGTATAAAGAGCTGGGAGAGGATAATATCAGAAAATCCTGATGCTTATTCTTCTCTTAGTTACTGGTATCTGCTGAGTGATCTGTACGAAGAAGAGGGTTTATACAGACAGTCTCTGTCTTTTATAGATAACATTGTGGATAAGGTAAAAAACCCAACATTAAGGGCTTCTCTCTATTGGGAGAAGATACAGGATCTCCTGAAACTTGGAGACTATGATTCTGTCAAAGATTATATATCCAGACTTGGCTTAATCAATGAATGGCTTGTAATAGGTCCTTTTGATAATGTTGGAGGTTCTGGGTTTTATAAGGTATTCCCTCCGGAAGAAGAGATAGATACTAATAAGATTTATACCGGCAAGAACGGTATGGAGGTGAAATGGTTCCCAGCCAGAACTACTTTCGGAGTTATGAAGTTAGGGAATCTCCTATACCCTACAGATGCTGTGACCGCCTATGCTCTTACATTTATATACAGTGATTCTGAGAGATATGCCTTCATAAGATCTGGAAGTACGGGTGCATTAACAATCTGGTTGAATGACAATAAGATACTTTCTCAGGATCTCTACAGAAGTCTATATATAGATCAGGATGCGGTGAGGGTCAGACTTAATAAGGGCTGGAATAAGCTTTTGGTTAAGGTCTGTGAGGATAATGGGCTCTGGCAGTTTATCCTCAGGATTACTGATGAGAACGGTAATAATATCCCTGGTCTTAAATATTCTTTAGAGCCAAAAGAATTCAAAAAAGAAACAGAATATAAGGTTGTAGAAGACAGTATTAATCAGGATTACTGGTCTCTGATCTATGGGGGTATAGTATATAGAAAGAGAGGGATCTGGGATAAGGCGGAGAAAAACTTCCTTAAGGCTCTAGAGATCTCAGATACTGCTCTTCCCCGTTACTTCCTTGGTATAACCTATTTAGATCAGGATAAGACAGATGAAGGCATTAGTGAGTTACGAAAGGTTATTGCTTCTTTCCCTGAGTTTGTCAAGGCTTATGTGGACCTCGGATGGAATAGATATGACAAAGAGCTATATGAAGAAGCCATACAACTATTCAGAGAAGGATTAAAGTATGGTAAGAACTATTCCCAACTTTATGCATATCTAGCCTGGACCTATCTTATGAAGGGTTGGATCAAGGATGCTGAGGATACTATAAAAGAGTCTTTAGAGGCAAATCCAACACATCCACTGAGTTATTATGTGCTTGGGCTTATATACGAGAGAAGAGGGTGGTATAGTGATGCAGTTACTGTATACAGGAAGTTATTAGAGATCGACAAGACCTTTTATAGTGCCTTCAGAAATCTGAGGTCTATATATAATAACAGCGGTAATTACAACGAAGCAATCTCAATGACAAAAGAGAGGCTTGAGAGAGAGCCATCAAATATTATCCTGTATTTAGACCTTGCTGACCTTTATATGAGGTCCAAGATGTTCAGTGAAGCTATTCTTCTTCTAGAAAAGGCTAATGAGATATCTCCCTATTATCCAGAGATATATGAATATCTTGGAAACCTGTATTACGAGTTAGAACATAAGGAGAAGGCTATTATATACTGGGAGAAGGCTCTGGAGATAGAGCCTGGTAACATATCTTTAAAGGATTACCTGAGTTTTCTTAAGGAGGAAACATATACACTTGCAGATATATCTAAGCTCATTAAAGATACACCTACTCAGAAAGACTATCCTGACGCATCCGCTATAATAATTCTTGACAGTGCAGAGAGGATAGTTAGACCAGATGGTACATCTTCCTTAACTTATCATAAGGTGATCAAGATACTGAATGAGAAAGGGAGAGAGACCTATGGAGAGGTTTATATACCTTATAGTCTCCTTGGGGAGAGGGTAAAGATCCTGAAAGCCAGGACAATAAAACCAGATGGGACAGAGGTTGAAGCTACAGCTATACACGATGTCTCTCTGGCAGAGGGTTACCATCTATACTCAGACGCTATGGCTAAAGTGATATCTATGCCAGCTCTTGAGAATAACGCGATAATAGAGTATGCATATACTATAGATGACCTTGGAAGGGGACCTCTTGGTAAGCATTTCCAGGATGAATTCCTGTTTCAGGACTTTGATCCTATGATGATCTCCAGATATACCCTGGTGATCCCTAAAGGTATGAATATCTACTATAAGATGTATAACGGAGAGTTAGAACCACAGATAGAGGAGAAGGGAAGTACTGTGATATACACCTGGGAGATGAAAGATATACCTCAGATTATTCAAGAAAATTATATGCCTCCTCTAGCGGATGTGGGCCCAAGATTAGAGATAACTACTTTTAAGGATTGGCAAGAGGTAGCAGGCTGGTATTACGATATAGCCAATCCAAAAACAAAATCCGACGAGGCTATAAAGGCAAAAGTGATTGAACTTACTAGGGATAAAAAGACCCTGGAAGATAAGGCTAAAGCGATATACTATTTTGTTGCCAATGATATAAGATATGTCGGTTTAGAGTTTGGTATAAGCGGACTGATGCCACATCAGGCAAGTGAGGTATTTAAGTATAAATACGGAGATTGTAAGGATAAGGCAACATTACTGATATCAATGTACAGAGAGATAGGTATCCCCGCATATTATGTACTCGTAAGGACCAGATATAGAGGCTCTTTGCCGTTAGACTCTCCTGGCTTCCAGTTTGACCATGCAATATGTGCGATAAAGCTTAATGGCAAACTCTATTTCCTTGATGGAACAGCAGAAGATACACGTTTTGGTTATGTCCCTTCTATGGATCAGGGAACAAAGGCTCTCCTGATCGATGAGGGGAAACCTATACTGGTAGATATTCCTATAGACAGACCTGAAGATAATGAGAAGACCAGGAACATAGAAGTTACTCTCTCAAAAGATGGAAGTATAAAGGGTACGGCATATGTGACATTCAGGGGCTATTACGATACATATCTTAGAAGCGTATGGAAGACGGCGGCAGATAGACAGATAAGAGAGGATTTAGAATGGTCTTTAAGGTCTCTTGTTCCAAATGCAACCCTTGAAGGTTACCAGCTCTCCAATCTTAGGGACCTAGATGCGGATGTATGGGAGAGATACTCTTTCAGTGCTTCGGGTTATGCTCAAGTTGTCCAAAACACCATCTCTTTCTTACCGTCAATTATGGAGAGGCTGGAGACAAGTGAGTCTGTGGCTAAGAAGGAGAGAAAGTATCCGATTAATTACTGGACTCCATATACTACGAGAGATATAGTTACATATAAGCTTCCCGATGGCTCCAAGATTATACACTTACCTGACGATATAGTCTTGGATAAACCCTTTGCTTACTACAGTATGAAGTTTTCTCTCGATGGGAATATACTGAAGGTGGAAAGGGTCTTTCAAATTAGGGCTGTACTTATTGAACCAAAAGATTATCCGGAGTATAAATCCTTTATAGAGAGTATCGTATCTAAAGATAGAGAAAGGATGGTAATAGGTTTTTAGGAGGAGTTAATTATGTTTAAACTTTTAGAGAAGATTATTCATAGGGGTTCTGATAGAGAGCTGAAAAGATACTGGTATATAGTCGAAAAGATAAATGAGCTTGAACCTGAGATATCTAGACTTTCCGATGATGAATTGGCACAAAAGACCTTGGAATTTAAAGAAAAACTGAGGCAGGGTGCTACGCTTGATGATATAATGATCCCTGCATTTGCTGTGGTAAGAGAAGTAGCAAAGAGGAAGGTTAATATGAGACCATTTGATGTTCAGCTTATAGGGGCAATCGTGCTTCACGAGGGAAAGATAGCTGAGATGAAGACAGGTGAAGGAAAGACCCTTGTGGCTACTATGCCTGCATACTTGAATGCATTAACAGGAGAGGGAGTCCATATAGTTACAGTAAACGATTATCTAGCTAAGAGAGACAGGTACTGGATGGGTCCTATTTATGAATCTCTAGGGCTTACGGTTGGGCTCTTACAACATGACTCTACATCTACTGAGAGACGAAGCGCATATAATGCCGATATTACTTATGGAACTAATACTGAGTTTGGTTTTGATTATCTTAGAGATAATATGGCTTTAAGCGAAGATGAACTGGTTCAGAGGGATTTTAACTATGCTATAGTGGACGAGGTTGACAGCATCCTTATAGATGAAGCCAGGACTCCTCTCATAATCTCAGGTGTAGCGGAAAAGCCCACTCGTCTTTATTACCAGTTTGCTCATATAGCCAGGAATCTAATAAGGGATGTTGATTATACGGTAGATGAAAAGCTTAAGAGCGTTACCCTCACAGATGCTGGGGCTAGGAAAGTAGAGAAGATGCTTGGAATAGAGAATATATATGTGGTTAGTGATATTGATTATCTCTCCTATCTTATAGCAGCATTGAAAGCCAAGGAACTATTCAAGAAAGATGTCGACTATATAGTGAAGGACGGAGAAGTAATTATAGTAGATGAGTTTACTGGCAGACTTATGTACGGAAGAAGATACAGCGATGGTATACATCAAGCTATAGAGGCTAAAGAAGGACTGAAGATAAGACAGGAGGCTCAGACCTTAGCAACCATAACTCTGCAGAACTATTTTCGAATGTATAAAAAGCTCGCAGGTATGACTGGAACTGCAGCAACCGAGGCTGATGAGTTTCTAAAGATATACGGCTTGGAAGTTGTTGTCATACCCACGCATAAGCCTATGATAAGAATAGACTATCCAGATGCGGTATATAAGACAGAGAAGGCTAAATTCAAGGCGATAATCAAAGAGATATCAGAACTGTATAAGATAGGCAGGCCTGTACTTGTAGGGACTCGTTCTATAGAGAAGTCTGAGCTTCTCAGCAGTATGCTTAAAAAGTTGGGGATACCACATCAGGTATTAAATGCAAAATATCACGAAAAAGAGGCGGAGATAATAGCCAGAGCTGGACAGAAGGGCAGTGTAACTATAGCTACAAATATGGCAGGTAGAGGTGTTGACATTGTCCTTGGAGAAGGTGTGGCTGAACTTGGAGGGCTCCATATCATAGGCACAGAGAGGCATGAATCCAGAAGGATAGATAACCAGCTACGCGGTAGAGCTGGAAGACAGGGAGATCCAGGCTCTTCAAGATTTTACGTATCCTTAGAAGATGAATTGATGAGATTATTCGGTTCTGAAAAGATAAGGGGCATTATGGATAAGCTAGGGGTAGATGAAGATCAGCCGATAGAACATCCTATCATCTCTAAGGCTATAGAGAGCGCCCAGAAGAAGGTAGAATCTTATCATTTCGATATAAGAAAACATCTTCTGGAGTACGACGATGTAATGGAGACTCAGAGAAGGGTAATATATCAGGAGCGAAAGAAGATACTCACCAGAGAGAACCTGAAGGATTCTGTCCTTTCTATTATGAATGATTATTTAACAGAGATTGCTGAGACATATATACCCAAGGATCAAGTAGGTGTCTGGGATCTAGAGGGATTTGTGAGCGAGTTGAAGAATACATTTAACATAGATATAGATATCCAGAAGATAAAAGAGCGGACTTATGATGAGATCCTCTCTATGTGTAAGGAGAGAATAAGTAATCGCTACGAGGAGAAAGAAAGAGAGATTGGACCAGAGTTATTGAGACAGGCGGAAAAATTTATTATGCTGAGAGTTGTTGATACCCACTGGATAGAACACCTGGAGAATATGGACTTTCTAAAGGAAGGGATAGGGCTAAGGGCATATGGTCAGAGAGACCCTCTGATAGAATATAAGAAAGAGGCGTATGAGATGTTTCAGGATATGCTCTCAGGTATAAGGAGAGATATATCTAGATTCCTTATGAGACTGGAGATTACACCTGAAAAGATAGAGAATAAACCTGTAGCAGTTATTTCTCAATCCCAAGGTAGTACTGCAAGGAAGCCACTGAAGACAAAGAAGATAGGCAGGAATGACCCCTGTCCTTGTGGAAGCGGAAAGAAGTACAAGTATTGTTGTGGAAGGGATGAATGATGAAAAAAGAGATAGCCGAGCTGGAAAAGAGATATTTAGAGTTGGGTGATTATCTTTGACAGGCAGGGCATAAAACTATCGAGCTTGGAAGAGGAAGTTCAGAGAGAGGACTTCTGGAGTGATCCCAGGGAGGCACAGAGAGTTCTATCTGAACTCAGTAAAATAAGAAAACTTGTAGAAAAAGGTAGAAAGATTTCTGAAATCCTAAGCTCACTGAAGGAATTTTCAGAGTTATTAGAAGAGGATGAAAGTATAGAGAAAGAACTGAGAGCAGAACTGGAAGAGGCTGAGAGACTGCTGGAAGAACTGGAACTCCAGACACTCTTTACAGACGAATATGACAGTTATAACGCTGTTGTTACCATCCATGCTGGGGCAGGAGGAGTCGATGCCCAGGATTGGGCAGAGATGCTTTTGAGGATGTATACTAGATGGGCAGAAAGGAATAATTTTGATCTGGAGATGGTAGATACATCCTTCGGGGAGGAAGCTGGTATAAAGAGTGCTACCTTTATAGTCAAGGGAGACTTTGCATATGGGTACTTAAAATCAGAAAGGGGAGTTCATAGACTGGTGAGGATATCTCCCTTCGATGCTGCTCATAGGAGACATACATCTTTTGCCCTGGTAGATGTAATTCCAGATATAGGGAATGAGATAGAAATAGAGATAAAGCCTGAAGACCTAAAGATAGATACATTCAGGGCTAGTGGACCTGGTGGACAGTATGTAAATAAAACCGAATCTGCAGTCAGAATTACTCATATACCAACAGGCATAGTTGTGGAGTGTCAGAGTGAAAGGTCTCAGCATCAAAATAGGGAGACTGCTATGAGAATCCTCAAGGCTAAGCTATTTGCCCTAGAAAGAGAAAAGAAAGAGAAAGAATTACAAGCTCTTAAAGGGGAGAGGAAGGATATAGCCTGGGGTAATCAGATCCGCTCTTACGTCTTACATCCATATACCCTCGTTAAGGACCACAGAACAGGGGTAGAGGTGGGCAATATTCAGGGAGTTTTAGATGGAGATATAGATATCTTTATATCTTCTTACCTCAAGAGTATGATGCTTAAAGTAAAATAGGTGATGAATAGATCATTAATTCTCTGTTTATCGGTTATGCTATGTGTGGTTCTGTTTTTCTCGTTTCTGATCTATCCTCCCTTACCGTACAGGGGAACAGAGAGTATAGTTATAAAGCCTGGGATGAGTGCAAGAGAAATCGGCATACTTCTCAAAGAGAGGAGGCTTATATCTTCTATAAATGCCTTTCTATATGCACTTAAGTTAAAAGGGGATGGTGATAAGAAGTTTATTCCTGGAACCTTTGATATTCCAAGGGGCCTCAGATTGGATCTGTTACTTGAGTATCTGCTTAAGGCAAAGCCAAAGACTGTATGGGTGACTATACCTGAAGGTTTTAACTCTATGGAGATAGCGGAGAGACTTTCTAGTAGTGGAGTTGTATCCGCCGATAAGTTTCTGGAATCTCTCCACAAGAGGATCGAGGGAGATTATCCTGCTTTTATCCAGCCACCATACGAAGGTTTCCTCTTTCCAGATACTTATGAGTTTTTCCTGAATAGCTCTCCCGAGATGGTCATAAGAAGATTTTTAGAGAGGTTTGTAGAGGTATTGCCTGAAGATTTTGAAGAGAAAGCCAGGAGATTGGGCCTTACTCCTAGAGAGGCAATAATCCTTGCCTCCCTTATTGAGAAGGAGGCTAAGGTGGACAGTGAAAGACCCATTATAGCTCAGGTCTTACTTAAAAGACTCAAACTTGGGATGAAGCTCCAGTGTGACGCAACGGTTCAGTATGCTCTTGGTAGATCTAAACCCATCTTAAGTTATAAAGACCTGGAGGTAGATTCTCCTTATAATACTTATCTACATTATGGACTTCCCCCAGGACCAATATGCAATCCCGGACTTTCATCTATAGTATCTGCAGTAAACCCTGCGAAGACAGATTATCTTTTCTATTTTACCAAGGGTAATGGGACTCATATATTCTCTAGAACATATAAGGAGCATTTATCAAGGCAAAGATGAGAAGAATACTTCTAGTGACTCTCATATTTTTATTTTTTATTCGGGACTATCTTTGGGCAGGAAATATAAATGAGAAGCTCTCTTACGCAGAGACTAAACTCCACGATATGAGAGTGGAATGGTCTAAGGGGTGGGATTTAACAGAGGTGGAAGGACTCATAGATAAGGCTAAGAAGGAGTTAAAAACTGGTAAGGTTAGTAAGGCAGATGTCTATTTGGATAGGGCTATAAATATAATGAACGCAATAGAACACAAATATAATTCCTACCCTTATTTGAACATAAAGAATAAATCTTCAGTAATTGATAATAGAAGACTAATTAGACTTATAGCTACTAGGACTATAAAGAATGGAATTGTAGGCTACTCTTGGGGACAGACCGTAGCGATGAAAGGGCTTCTGGCTACAGGTAATTGGGGTTATGTGAAGGCACTTATAGATAGATATATTGAGAAGGATATAGCTCCAAAAAATGTGAATGATTGTGCTATAGGTGATGTCCTCCTGACCCTATTTGATATGTTTAAAGATGAAAGGTATTTGGAAAAGGCAAAGGAACTTGGAAACTTTGTACTCTCTTATAGGGATAGGATACCCTCCGGTGGTATAGTACATGAACCAGGAACCAAACAACTATGGATCGATACCGTCTATATGATATGTCCCTTTATGGTAAAGTTAGGAGATCGTTATAGAGAAGAAGGGCTCAAACAGTTATATCTGCACATAAAGTATCTGATGAACCCTAATATCTTTCTCTTCTACCATGCCTGGGACGAGAATACACTTTCCCTCTCTCAGCACTACTGGGCAAGAGGAAATGGATGGATGTTAGCTACCTTGGTAGAAGTAGCCCCCTATGTCGAGGAAGAAGATAAGATTTATATTAGCTCTATCATAAAAGGTATGGTTGGTACTTTGGCTAGGCTACAGGATAAATCAGGACTCTGGCATACACTTATAAATATGAAGGATACTTATTTGGAAACATCTGGTAGTGCCCTCCTGGGATATGGTGTATGTAGAGCTATTTCACTGGGAATACTAGATGGTAGTTATATGGATATAGTCAACAGGGCTTTGAGTGGAATAAAGAGCAGAATCAATGAGGATGGTGACGTACTTGGAGTTTCTGAGGGGACAGGTCCTGGAGACTATATATACTATGCAAAGAGGAAGCTTGGGGTCTTTCCACACGGACAGGGAGCGGTGCTCCTGTTTTTAGGAGGGTTAAAGAATGAATAAATACGATGTGTCTTTTGTGATTCCTTTAAAGAATGAGGCGGAATCTATTGAGGCTTTATATAAAGGGATAGTTGAAAATACATTACCTCTGGGCTTATCTTTTGAGATAATTTTTATAGACGACGGCAGTACTGATGGTTCCTTTGAGATAATTAAAAACTTGAGTAAAGGTGATACAAGAGTAAAAGGAATAAGGTTCAGAAGGAACTTTGGTAAGTCTAGTGCCCTCTCTGCTGGTTTTAAACTGGCAAAGGGTGACATAGTTATCACTATGGATGCGGATTTACAGGATGACCCTGTAGAAATTCCGAGGTTCATAGAGATGATTAACAAGGGGTATGATGTGGTTTCTGGTTGGAAGAAGGTACGTTATGACCCTCTCAGCAAGACATTACCCTCAAGATTGTTTAATAAACTTACATCTCTGGTTACTGGTGTGAAGATCCATGATTTTAACTGTGGGTTTAAGGCATACAGAAATGAGGTGGTGAAGTCCCTAGAGATATATGGCGAACTCCACAGATATATACCTGCTTTAGCCTACAGTAAGGGATTTACAGTGACGGAGATTGTTGTGACTCATCATCCGAGGAGATATGGAAGTTCCAAGTATGGCTGGGAAAGACTATTTAAGGGATTTTTGGATCTTTTTACAGTTGTTTTCTTAACACGATTTATAAAAAGGCCTATGCATATCTTTGGCTCAACAGGAGTATTACTGTTTCTTATCGGATTTCTCATAAATCTGTATCTAGTATTCCATAAATTTCTAACCGGTGCTCTTATAGGTAATAGACCACTACTTACTCTTGGAGTTTTGTGTATGATACTTGGGATTCAGTCTCTTTCTATAGGACTTTTGGGAGAGATGATTAATAATTTGACTCATGGACAGAAGGAAGAATACTATATAGTCGAAGAGGTCGGAGTTGAGTAGTGTATATCTGGAGGTAATCCTAAAGGAGATACCAAGATTACTGGGATTATTGGATAAAAATCCTAACAGTCCAACTTTTGGCTGTTTTGATAGACAGTTCTGGCATTATAATGTAGTGGATTTCCCCTGTGCCAGATCTCAGGAGGTTGTACTTACACTGGCTCTGCTGTATAAGTACGATCTCCCAGGTAATATCTATTTTAAAGATAAGAGTATTCTTAGCTGGATAGATGGTGCCCTGAGGTTTTGGCTGAGTATTCAGAATACCGATGGTTCTTTTGATGAATGGTATCCGAATGAGCATAGTTTCGTGGCAACAGCATTTACCACTTATGCAGTTTCAGAGACACTTTTAGTCTTAGGTAAGGAGGTTTCATCTTATGATAAAGTTATGGTGGGCCTAAAAAAAGCCTCCGATTGGCTATTAAGATATACAGACTTTACCGCCTGTAACCAGGTAGCTGGAGCTATCTCAGCCCTTTATAATGTGTACCTCCTTACTGGTGAGGGGAAATATAAAGAGGGTTCTCTCGAAAAATTAGAAAAATTAAGGAAGAAACAGGATGAGGAAGGATGGTTTCCTGAATATGGGGGACCAGATATAGGTTATCTATCTCTAACTATAGATTATCTATGTAAATACTACAAAAATTCGCAAGAATTAGTTGCTAAAGATATAATAGATAGAGCATTAAGTTTTCTGGTTTTCTTTGCCCATCCAGATGGTACCTTCGGAGGAGAGTATGGGTCCCGTAATACTAAATATATAATCCCATCGGGCATAGAGTATTCGAGTCATTGGAATGAGAATGCAAGGAAGATAGTCTCTATCTTGAGAGATTCTTTAGAAAAGAGGACCTCTATAGGACCATACAACTTAGATGATAGATACCTCTCCTACATAGGATATACGTATTTGCAGGCACATATAGATATGTATCAGGGAGATCTGTCTTCTTGTCTCTACAGAGATGAATTCAGCAGATTCTTTAGGAATTCAGGGTTATTTATAGTAAGCAATAGAAATTTCTATTTTGTTTCTAATCTGAAAAAAGGTGGAACATTTAGATTATCATTCAAACAGAAGAGTTTTTCTATTGCTGACAGCGGAGTTATTGCAGAGTTGGAAGGTAATATCTACTCTAGTGGCTGGCTGAGAAATGATGGTAAGTTTGACATTAATGGAGATCTGATAACTATAAAGACCAGTATGTTGAAGCTATCTTACAGACTTATGAGATCAAAGGAACTCTTAATCTCTAGATTATTTCAGCTTACACTTGGGCGTTTTACTAACTTGAGTCTGAGGGTAAAGGATCTTCTAAGGAAGATGCTTATAACGTATAAGACGGAAAGTGATATCCCGGTAGAGAGAAATATAAAGATCTGTGAGGATAAGATTATCATAGAGGACATTATAACTTCTCCGAAGAAGATAGAGAAGCTTACAGTAGGGATCGAGAATCCTTACATCTATATCCCCTCTTCTAGATACTTTCAGATACAGGACCTATATATTGTTCCTGATACAATAAATTCCCATACGGGCAAGATAAGGATAATAAGAACATACGATGCTGAAGGAAAAAAGGAACTTACTATTCAACCTCGCTAAGTTCTCAGTTACGGTATATGTAGTCTATTTTCTTTCTAAAAAGGTCCCACTTGTATCAGTTATAACTTCTCTCTTCCAGGTAAGGCTCTTATTCCTGGGTATAGCAGTTGTCTTGGGATTAATATTTACACTTGTTAAGGCATACAAGTGGTATCTATTAATAAAAGACTTAGAGCTGGATATCTCCTTTCTCTCCGCTATAGATGGTTATCTATCTGGTATGTCTCTAGGGATAGTAACTCCAGGTAGAATCGGAGAAGTTGGACGTATAATAGAAGTCCCTGGAGAAAAAAAGCTCGCAGGAGTTGGATTAGTCCTCTGGGATAAGATCTTCGATCTATGGGCAGTGGGAATATTATCTCTGTGGGGTCTCTGGTACTTTCTTACCCCTTATATATCTGTAATAGTAACTCTGGTACTCTTAGGGTCTCTGTTCTTCATCCTTCAGCCCAGATATCTAGAGATACTTGCTAAGTTTCCCATCCTCAGAAGATACCCCCAGCTTCTGGAGGGTTTAAAGCATTTAAAGATAAGGACCATTATCGTCTGTTTAATCCTCACACTTATATGTTATATCCTCGTACTCTTTGAGGCTTCACTCTTGCTTATGTCTTTCGGGAAGTCATTTAATCCAGGAATCCTTATTGCCTATCCTCTTGTTATGTTGGCAAATCTTATCCCAATAACGGTAGGGGGACTTGGAATAAGGGAAGGATTTGCAATCTTACTCCTAGGCAGGTTTGGAATACCAGATGGAATAGCTTTCAACCTGGCTTTTCTGGTATTTTTAATCAATACAGCTCTCCCTGCTTTATGGGGATTGTTCCCTATGAATAGAAACTTAATGAACAGTAAGTTTATCCCGGCATTTATAGCGATTCTGGGTGGTTTTACAAGGTTTTATAATATAGGATTGAGAAGTCTCTGGTTAGATGAAGCTATCACTGTGAATCTCGCATGGAGCGGTATAAGAGACATAATTTTAAATAGAGCCTCCACCGGAATACATCCCCCCCTTTATTTTATCCTTATACGTATGTGGATATTGATCTTTGGAGATTCAGAAGTAGCCTTGAGGTCTTTTTCAGCTATTTTCAGTGTAATAAGTATACCCTTCATCTATGCTTTTACAAAAAGCATCTTTGACCCTGCAACTGCAGTGATCTCTTCTCTTCTATTTGCCCTCTCTCCATTTCAACTATACTATTCTCAGGAGGCTCGAATGTATCCTCTCCTTACTTTCTTCTTTATACTCTCTTTATATCTACTAAATAGATGGACTCGTGGTGAATTCAGATCAGAGAAGAGAATACTCGCTATTTTAAGTACTGTAAACGTCCTCTCCCTGTATACTCATATCTATTCCATCTTTTATATACTTTCGCAGAACATATTCGTATTTTTGACCAAGTTTAGAGAAAGGGAGACTCTTAAGAGATGGATAATATGTCAGCTTATTGTAGCCATATGTTTTCTACCATGGGTCTATGTAATAGTGAAAAACAGAACCCCAGAGGTCTATCAAGGTAAGCAGACCCTTTCTCTGACTGTTATCAAGAACTCTTTTTTAGAGGTAAACCTGGGTTATGTTAGAAGTATCTTTGCAAGAGGAAATCTACTAGACTATATCTTTTTCTTCTTTTTAATATTACTTATAATAGGGTTATTCCCGCCATATAGAGATAAAAGGGGTCTTCTGCTGACCTGTTTATATATATTCCTCCCATTTTTATTACTGATTGTAGCTTCCCTGGAGAAGAGCTTTTTCAGTGCTAGATATCTCTCTCCCTTTATAATAGGGTACTTTATACTGTTAGCTAGAGGCATTAGAAGACTACGTTTTTACCCTTTAGTAAGCCTAATCTTACTTATTATAGTGGTGATAGATTCTTACGCTATCTATAATTACTATCATAGACTTGACTTTATCTCCCAACCCTGGCGAAGATTGGTAAAGTATATACACTCTAAAGCCTCAGATAAGGATATTGTCCTGATTACTGCCCCTCAAATGTATAGACCATTTACATATTACAGTAGAGAGAAATTGCCCTATAGTACAATTGATGCCTTTGGAAATGTCTCTGTCGATGTATACAGGGCGACCTACTCTTACAACAGGGTCTGGTTTGTAATCGCTGGGGAAGAAACTTCTGATCCTACTGGAAAGGTCAAGGGGTGGTTAGATGGTAATTATAAGAGGGTCGATAGTATAGAGTTTTATAGGCTAAAAGCTTACCTTTATGAGATACCTCCAGAATTCAACAAGGTCAATGTTATATTTTCTAATCAGTCAGGTAACTATATAGAGTACACGGTTGAAATCAGATATCCCAGTAATAACTTAAAAGAACTTCTTGAAACATTTGACAGATTAAAACTGAGAGGGACATTTTTCTTTACTGCAGAAGCCATAAGATTCCATAGAGATATAGTAGATGAGTTAAGGGGTAGAGGGCATCAGATCGGTATGTTGGGTGAATCCTATACAGATTATACTACTTATTCTAAACAAGAGATCCTGAAAAGTCTTAAAAGGGCAGAGGAAGTTGTGGAAAATATAGTCGGAGAAGATATAAAAATATTCAGACCTCCTCAAAGTAAATTTAATAGAACCCTCCTGAATGCTGTTTTTGAACTTGGTTATACGATAAAATTCTGGGATACAGATATCAGGAGATGGAGTCACTACGATATAGGATCAGTAGTTAAGAAGTTAAAACCCCTTCTCTCTTCCGGAAGGATAGTCAATCTGGGAGTATGGGACAATTTTGCGAAATCCGTGTTGGAATCTACTCAATAGAAGCTATTATTTCTTCTAACTCTTCTTTATTAAAGTAGTATCTAGCACCACAGAAGATGCAGGTTACCTCTGTAAAACCTTCTTCTAAGATGGAAGAAAGTTCTTCTTTTCCCAAGAGGATCAGAGTAGTTTTAGCACGTTCTTTAGAACAAGGACAGTGGTACCTTATAGATCTCTTCTCTAATATCATATAAGGGATGCTTCCAAAGATGAGTTTTAAGATAGACTCTACCGATCCAAGCTCTCTTATGAGCTCACTTAGAGGAGGGAGACTGTTTAGTCTCTCCTCCAATATCTCTATCTTGTCAAAGGAAGTTCCCGGTAATATACGCCCAATCATCCCTCCTGAAGCCTCAACTCTGCCATTAGGTCCTATGTAGGTTCCGGCAGCAACAACCGAAGGGGTCTGTTCTGATGTATAGAAATAGTGAGCCAGATCTGTTGCTATACCTCCCTTTACAAGAGGGGTGATACCTATATATGGGCTTCCAAATCCCAAGTCCTTTACCACATATAGATATCCTGACTTTCCTATACCACTTTCTACATCTATATTACCTATCTCATTTGGTGGTAGCTCTATATAAGGATTTTTTATATATCCTCTGACATTTCCGCTGGCATCGGATTGAACAAATAGACCCTTTAGTGGCCCGTTAGATATGATCTGTAGGCTTACTGTCTGCCTACCCTCTAAATCTGTTCCCATTATACTAACTAGACTCAGTGCCCTTCCCAGTGCTGCCGTAGCAAGCCTACTAGTTTCATGTACCTCTCTTGCCCTTTCTACTAACTTTGTGGTTATCGCTATACTTACTGTAAAAGAGAAATCATCAGATGCTGCCTTTACAAGATAATCTTCCATCTCTCTAACTTACCTCTAGAGCTTTCCTGATTTTGGCGACTATTTCTTCAAAGGCATTCGAAGATCGCATACGGTTATAGAAGTAAATATAAGGTTTGCCCTCGTCGGAAGACATCACTATGTCTGGTTCTATCGGAATCTTACCTAAGAAAGGTACACCCATCTCCTGGGCAGTCTTCTCTCCTCCTCCAGATTTAAATATCTCAGTAACTGTTCCACATTTAGGACATACAAATCCGCTCATATTTTCTATTACTCCCAATACAGGGATATTCAATGCCCTGGCGAAATTTATAGCCTTTCTCGAATCTAACAGTGAAACCTCCTGTGGAGTAGTAACTATGACTGCTCCATCGAGTCCCTTAAACAGCTGTATTACAGATAACGGTTCATCTCCAGTGCCAGGAGGAGAGTCTATAATCAAATAGTCCAGGCTTCCCCAGTCTGTCTGCTCTATGAATTGTCTGATAAGATTTGTCTTTAAAGGACCTCTCCATATTACTGGATCGTCCTGTTTTGGCAGTAAGAAACCGACAGATATAACCTTGAGGTTTTCTCCATAAGATATCGGGATAATCTTATTATCCCTGCTGTGTATCTTAGCATCTTCTATACCTAACATCTTCGGGATATTGGGACCATGAATATCTATATCCATTAGCCCTACGTCTAAGCCATTTAGAGCCAGGCCAACTGCTATATTTACAGCTACAGTACTCTTTCCTACTCCTCCCTTTCCACTCATCACTATAACTTTATGCTTGATATCTTCACTCATTAAAAGCCTCCAGCCTAAGATATTTATATCTACCAGACTATTATAACACAGATTCTTTTAACTTAATCCCTATTGAAATTTTCTCATTTAAGTAGTAACATAAGATAAGTGGTTTGAAGTGGAGGAAAGTGGGAGTGGTATTCTTAGGAGAGACAAGGCATGTCTTAGACGAAAAAGGGAGGGTTGTAATACCTTCTAAGGTAAGGTCAGCATTTAAGGAAGGGCTCTGCATAACTAGAGGTTTTGATAATACCCTGTTTGTCTTTCCTATGGAAGAGTGGAACAGAATAGACGAAAAGTTAAGAAGTCTTCCTCTGACAGATCCTAATGTCCTCAAGTTTATGAGATTCTGGTATTCTGGAGCAGTTCAAGACGAGTTAGACCCGCAGGGTAGATTACTTATACCCAAAAACCTCCGTGAGTATGCAAGGATAGAGAAAGAAGTAGTAATTATCGGTGTGTCCAATAGACTAGAAATATGGAGTCCAGAGTTATGGGACAGGTACATTGGAGACCCTAGAGAGTTTTATGGAAATATGGGAGAAACTATAAATGTCGTTAGAATACAAACCTCTCCATAAGCCGGTAATGGTAGAAGAAGTTATAAAACTGATGGATGTAAAACCAGGTGGTTTATATCTGGATTGTACCCTCGGAGGTGGGGGACATAGCCTAGCCATCCTAAAGTATAGTAGCCCAGACGGATACCTTGTAGGTATAGATAGAGATCCAACAGCTATAAGTATAGCGGAAGAGACACTTTCTGAATACAGAGGTAGATATACCCTTATCTGTGGAAATTTTGTTCACCTAAGGGAGCTTATCTCTGAGGCTGGTTTTGATAAGTTTGATGGGATTCTCTTTGACCTGGGGGTATCTTCCATCCAACTGGATGACCCCGAAAGAGGTTTTAGCTTTGCTAAGGAAGGTCCTTTAGATATGAGGATGGATCCGAATATCCCTTTAACTGCTCATCAGGTTGTGAATACCTTTCCCCCAGATAGATTGGAATATATATTCAGGGAATTTGGAGAGGAACCCTTCGCCCACAGGATAGCAAAGGCGATAGTGGAATACAGAGAAGGGAAAGAGATATCTTCGACTAAAGAACTGGCGGATATTATTACTTCTGTGATTAGGAAAAGGGGAAAGATACATCCAGCCACCAGAGTCTTTATGGCTTTGAGGATATATATAAATAGCGAATTGGAAAATTTAAAAAATGCCCTCTCTCAGGCTGTATCTCTTCTAAGACCAAAGGGAAGGCTATGCGTCATCTCCTATCACTCTCTAGAGGACCGTATAGTTAAGAAATTCTTTAAGGAAAGTGGTGAGAAGGTTATCACTTCTTCTGTGATAAAGCCTAGGAGAGAGGAGATACTGAATAATAGGAGAGCCAGAAGTGCTAGGCTCAGGGGGTTAGAGAAGATATGAACAGAATTTTGGCAGAGAGAAATGTCTACGTAGATCTGCAGCTGGAAGATCTGAAAGAACAGTCCCCTCAGACTCACTATAAGATTCAGTACAGATGGATAAGATTATTCTTGGTTTCGGTACTGCTTGTCGGTATGTTTACTGTAAGTCTATTCCAGATAAGACTTTACAGTGGACTCATTCGCTATCAGGAAGAAATAAGGTCTTTAGAAGAAGTGATCGATAGTCTTTCGACCAAGAATGAACAGTTGAGTTTAGAGATTATAAGATTGACCTCCCCAACACGTCTGAGAAGTGAAGGAAAAAGATTAGGTTTACAACCTAGTAATAGAATAATTATACTGCCTACAGAGTAGGTTGAATACGAGAAGGATAAAGATTTTAATTGGTATCTTTATATTTGCCTTTGTTGTGGAAGGGGCGGTATTGTTTTACTGGCAGGTACTTTGGGGGTTATGTTCAAAGAGGTTTGAATCCTCTCTTGAAGAACGCAGGGTAGAGAGAGGAAAGATATATGATCGATATGGTAGGATTATGGTTACGAATGAAGTTCGATACTCCGTATTTGCTGATCCATATATGGTTGATGACCCTGTAGGATTGGGTAATAAGATAGGGGAACTTCTGGGTAAACCGGCGAATCTTTATATAGACAAGTTAAGGGAGAATTTAAGATTCGTGTGGATAGAAAGGAAACTTAACAGAGAAACTGCTGATAGATTACTATCTTTAAAAAAAGGTGTATTCTTTCTCGAGGAGGAGCACCAACGTCTCTGCCTGAATCCTGATGTGAGAGAGATTATAGGTGATGTAGATATAGACAACAAAGGATTGAGTGGTATAGAGTTAGCTCTGGATGATAGATTAAAGAATGGAGAGGACATATATCTGAGTATAGATAGTGTCTTACAGGCAAAGATAAATGATCTGTTACTAGAGAGTCAGAAGTCTCTCGGTTTTAAAAAAGGTATTGTCATTGTTATGTCTCCATGGACCGGTGAACTCTTGGCTTTAGTGAACTTCCCACATACTAAGAATTTTGCAATTCAGGATATCTTTGAGCCTGGCTCATCATTTAAACCTATAGTAGCCTCCATCGCTCTAGAAGAAAGATGTATTAATGAAGAAGAAAGATTTAACTGCAGACCACCATTTGTGGTGAGAGGGGTTTCCATAAAGGATGCCCCCCATGAGGTAGAGTCGTACGATATGACTCTGAAGGAAATCCTTGAAGTCTCGTCAAATATAGGGATGGCTCAGGTGGGGATAAAGATAGGAACTGACATATTTTATAGATATATCTCCTCATTTGGTTTCGGTACAACTACAGGTATAGAAATAGCAGGAGAAGCCTCCGGGATGCTCCCCAGTAGAAGGGATGTTATTACTCTTACTCAGAACAGTTTTGGCCAGGGTATAGCTATGAGTGCCCTGCAACTGGTCTCTAGTTATGCCCCATTGGCAAATGGCGGATATATTGTAAAGCCAACTATACTTAGGACTTCGACATCTGTGAATTTCTTGAATCAGATCTTATCCAGTGAAACATCGAGGAAGATCACCGACATATTGGTAAATGTAGTGGAGAATGGGACAGGTAAAAAAGCTAGGATAGATGGAATAGAGATAGCAGGTAAGACGGGAACTGCTCAGAAGATTATCGATGGACGATATTCTATGGATAGAAGTATCGTCTCTTTTATAGGGTATTTACCAGCCTATCATCCTCGGTATATAATTGGTGTAATACTGGATGAACCGGAGGTAGGTAGATGGGCTTCAGATACAGCAGCCCCATTGTTCAAAAAGGTAGCAGAGATTTTATTATACGATGAAAGATTGAAAGGAGAGACCTATGAAGATATTAAAGTTACTGGAAAATATAGAGATAATTGATATAAGAGGAATAGAAAGAATAATAGATGTAGAGATAGAGGGTATAAGCAGTAATTCTAAAAATATCAGGAAAAACTATGTATTCATAGCACTAAAAGGGGAAAGAGTTGATGGACACCTATTTATAGAGGAAGCCATCCGAAATGGAGCAGTAGCAGTTATAGGAGAGAATGAGATACCCGGGGACTTTCCCTATATAAGGGTCTTAGATAGTAAGAAAGCCTATGCATTTATAAGCAGTAATTTCTATGGCAATCCTTTCAGGTATATAAAAACTACTGGGGTTACCGGTACTAACGGTAAGACCACTACTGTAAATCTTATAGGTAGCATATTGGAAGCAAATGGAGAAAGGGTCGGGATTATAGGAACTCTCGGAGCTAAACTGGGTAATGAGACCCTCCCTACTGAATTTACAACACCTGAACAGTTACTTCTGGCAGAGCTTTATAGTAAAGCCAGGGCAAGCGGTATAAGTAGGATAGTTATGGAAGTTTCCTCTCACTCATTGGTTCAACATAGGGTCGATGCTATTAATTTTGAGGGGGCTATATTTACTAATCTTACTCAAGACCATCTAGATTTTCATAAGGATATGGAGGCATATTTTCAGGCTAAAAGACGTCTATTCGAGATGGTCTCAAAAGTAGAGAAGGGTATTATGGTGATAAATATCGATGATCCCTATGGAGAGAGGTTAGTCAGAGAGTTTAAGGCAAATCATCCAATTACTTATGGGATAAAAAGGTCTCCTATGGTGACAGCCAGGAATATAAAGACCTCTCCAGAAGGATTATCTTTTGAGCTTGTTATAGGGGGAGAAAGTTTTAATCTAAGATCCAAACTTTTAGGAGAGATAAATGTCTACAATATACTTTCAGCTATAGGTTATATCTATGCAATAGGGATACCTATAGATAGGGCAATAGATGTTATTCGAGACTTTAATCCTGTGAGAGGCAGGATGGAGCGTATAGATCTAGGACAGCCGTTCTATGTCTTTATAGATTATGCACATACTCCAGATGCGTTGGAGAGAGTTCTCAGAATAGCCAGAAGTTTTGGTAAGAAGGTTTTAGTCGTATTTGGATGTGGTGGTGATAGGGATAAAACCAAGAGACCTCTTATGGGAGATATAGCTACCAAGTTTTCTGATCTTGCTATTATCACTTCAGATAATCCAAGAAGTGAGGACCCTATGAGGATTATAGAAGATATAATCAGCGGTATAACAAAAGATAATTATATTGTAAAGGAAGATAGGAAAGAGGCGATAGAGTATGCCATAAATATAGCTGAGCCTGAAGATATCATAGTTATAGCCGGTAAAGGACACGAGACCTATCAAATATTTAAGGATGTAACTATTCATTTTGATGATAGAGAGGTAGCAATAGAGGCGATCAAAAGGAGGATAAACGGTGGACAGTAGAAGTCTGGTTGTATTTTATCTTTCGCTAATACTGAGTATATTGGGATTTAGGTTCTACTTTAAGTATTTCAGATCCCTACTACCAAAACATGTAAGAGATTATGGTCCAAAGACACATCTAGCTAAAGAGGGAACTCCAACTATGGGTGGTATGGTCATACTTCTTAGTGCTCTATTAACTCTCTTAACCCTGTATCCTACACGGGAAGTAATAGTACTCTTAGGATTAATAACAGGTTATGGTATTATAGGTGGTATAGATGACTATTCGGGGATAAAGAAGAGGTCTTCTCAACCTTTAAAGGGCAGATATAAATTCATCGCTGAATGTATCATATCCTTATTCTGGCTCTGGATAGTTAGGAGATATAATATCTTTGAGATAAAGGGAGATTTTCTTTTGTTCTATCCTGGTAATTTATTCTGGTTATACCTTCTAGAGACGGTATTTATAGTAGGGATAGCAAATGGGGTAAACTTTACAGATGGGGTCGATGGATTAGCTGGTACAATTATATCCATCCTGTTACTCTTTATTATTCTTCTTATCAAAACTCCTAGTATAAATGCTATCTCACTGGCTTTACTTGGTGGCCTTTCGGTTTTTCTCTTCTATAATGCTCATCCAGCCAAACTTATTATGGGTGATGTAGGTTCTCTATCACTTGGAGCTAGTATAGCCGGGCTGGGAATAGCTATGGGTAAAGAATGGTTAGTACTTGTATTAGGAATTATCTTTATCCTTGAGAACCTCTCTGTTATGATTCAGGTGTCATACTATAAGCTTACCGGAAGGCGTATATTTAAGATGAGTCCTCTACACCACCACTTTGAGCTCTCAGGATGGAGCGAACCACAGGTCGTTACGAGATTCTCTTTATTAACTCTCTTGGCAGGTATTCTGGGGGTATATATAAATGGAATTAAAGGATAAACGGGTAACGGTAATAGGATACGGCAAGACTGGAGAGGCATGTATTAAAACCCTCATAAAGTTAGGTGCAAAGGTAAAACTCTCAGAAAAGAAAAGAGAATTGAATCCTCCTGATGGAATAGAGGTGGAATTGGGAGGTCATACAGAAGAGTTCGTACTGGACTCCGACCTTATAATCTTGAGTCCAGGTGTAAGATGGGATGAACCAGTACTGGAGAAGGCTAGGAGTAAGGGGATTGAGGTTATAAGTGAGATAGAACTGGCTTATCGTCTCACAGATGTCCCAATTATAGCTATTACTGGTACAAATGGTAAAACGACTACCACATCACTAACCGCACATATCTTATCTACAGAGAAAGATGTAAAGCTGGTTGGTAATATCGGTATTCCCTTTATAGGAGAGGTGCTAGATTCAAAGCCAGAGTACTTTGTACTCGAAGTAAGTAGCTTTCAGCTTCAGGGGACTAAACTCTTCCGCCCCAAAATAGGGGTATTGCTTAATATTGCAAGTGATCATTTAAACTGGCATAATAGTATGGAGGATTATATAGAGGCAAAGAAAAAATTATTTATCAATCAGAGAGAGGAAGACATATTAATTTACAATAGAGATGATAGAAATGTAGTAGAAGCTGTGGCAATAGCCAGAAGCAGGAGGATCTCATTCTCCTTCAATAATGACAGTGATATATATACAGATGGTAATCATATAAGGTTCAAATATCCGGAATTTTCAGAAATCTCGATTCCTCTAAAGGGGATAAGGCTTACAGGTAGGCATAACCTCGCCAATATAATGTGCGCCAGTATGATTGGGCTATTATGTGGTATCTCTCTGGAGAATTTAGTAGGGGCTATAGAGTCCTTTACGCCATACCCTCACACTTTAGAAAGATTCCTAGAGTATGATGGTCTTACATTTATAGATGATTCCAAAGCCACAAATCCTCACGCTACTATAAGTGCTTTAAGGAGTATCCCTGATAATAAGGTCATCATTATGGGAGGGCAGGATAAGGGGATGAATTTTGAGGAATTGGTTGACGAGCTAAAGGGTTCTAATGTAAGACATATATGCCTTATAGGGGAGACTAAAGTCAAGCTCGAAGAACTCTTCCTCAGGAATGGAATTAGAAACTTTTCTGTACATAATTCTTTAGAGGAAGCAGTTATGACTGCGATAGATTCTGCCCAGAAAGGGGATTATATACTTTTCAGTCCTGCCTGTGCCAGTTTTGATATGTTTAAAAACTATGCAGATAGAGGGGAGAAATTCAAAGAGATTGTCTATAAGTGGAAAGACAGTAGAGATAATAAGGTTTAGTAGAGAGTTGGATTGGATCCTTCTAATCAGCTCTCTATTACTTCTTGTATTAGGACTTATAGCTCTCTATTCCATAGAGAGGATCCAGATAGAAACATTAGGATATTCAAATGTATCCTTCAGATCTCAGTTATTATACTCTATTCTGGGGATTATAGTGGGTGTATCAGCCTTTAGACTACATATAAGATTTCTCCGTATATTTGCCCCGTATCTTCTTTACCTTTCGTTATTTCTCCTTATACTTACTCTATTCTTTGGGACATATACTAGAGGCAGTGTCAGGTGGTTACACATAGGTGGAATATATATTCAGACAAGTGATATAGCCAGATTATCTCTCATACTTTATATAGGTTATGTCTTTTCTAAAGAGCAGATAGGTTGGAACTTTCATACCCTTATAACCCTGGTAGTTATATGTATCTTCAGTTATCTTACCCTGTGTCAGCCAGATTATGGGAGTGCTATGATAACCTTCTTGGTGGGATTACTAATGATGTTTTCTGCTGGAATGCCAATATCTATGTTTCTTCCAATTTTTTTAGCCTCTGTGTCTATAGGCTATAAACTTATCTTTAAGGCATCTTATAGAGAGAGAAGATTCTTAGCGTTTCTTGATCCATGGAAAGACCCATATGGAGATGGTTATCAGTACATACAGGCGTTGAAGGCTTTCGCCAGAGGGGGAATCTTTGGAGTAGGTTTAGGTATGGGAGAACAGAAGTTGAATATACTACCTGAGGTTCATACAGATCTCATTCTTGCCCATATAGGGGAGGAACTTGGTTTTGTTGTAACCCTCCTTGGAATCTTCTTATATCTCCTTATCTGTATAAGGATGTTCAGGATAGCCTTATCCTGTCCATTCAAGTTTTCCAGGATAGTGGTTCTTGGATTTGCTTTAAGTCTGACAATTCAGGCGATAATTAATATCGGTGGAGAAATTAAATTGCTACCGTTAACAGGGGTACCTCTTCCCCTTTTAAGTTCTGGAGGCACGTCTAGGATAATCACTCTCTTTATGATAGGCTATGCCTTAGGGGTATCAAGGTACAAGTCGGAGGTACTAACTGTATGAGAAACATCCTGATCACAGCAGGAGGAAGTGGGGGGCATTTATACCCTGCGCTGGCGGTAGCGAACGCCTTTCTCGAGAAGGGGTATCAGGTGTATCTCTTAACCAGTAAAAAGAGACCAGCTAAAATTAACTTTGGCGATATAAGAGTCATAGAAGGTTCTTCTATTGGATGGGATAGAACCCTCCCTGGTCTCTTTAAGACCTCCTGGAGTTTAATTAAGGATGCTATCCTATCATTTAGAATCCTAAAGAAAATAAGACCTCTTTTGATCTTAGGAATGGGAGGTTATGTTTCGATAGCTCCTATCCTGGTAGCTTATATACTCGGTATACCAAGGGCGATTCACGAACAGAATATCATCCCGGGTCTGGCAAACAGACTTTTAGCTCCATTCGTAAGTAGGATATTTGTGTCTTTCCCGGATACTAATTTTGGTATCTTTCAGTCAAAGGTCATATATACAGGTCTTCCTCTGCGAAAAGAACTCTATAGTGTTAAACCTTCTGAGCATGATAAATTTACGGTCTTAATTATGGGCGGAAGTCAAGGTGCTAGAGTCATAAATGAAACTGTCTTGGAACTTGTGGAGAAACAGATGATCAATGACGTAAGATTTATACATATAACTGGAACGAGAGACTTCAATAGATTAAAAGAGAGAATCGAAAAGATTAAGTCTCACGACTATGAGGTCTATAGCTATAGAGAGGATGTATGGACTCTTTACCAGGAAGCGGATTTAGTGATATCTAGAGCAGGGGCAGGATCGGTCATTGAGTTAGCGACTGTAAACATTCCTGCCATTCTAATTCCATATAAAGGAGCGGAAGGACATCAGTATTTGAATGCTAAATGGTTGATGGAGAATGGGATGGGAGTTATCATTGACCAGAGTCAGCTTTCAGCTAACTATCTTGCAGAGAAGATCCAGGAGCTAAAATTGATGAGTCAGAGTGAGAAGGTACAACATCGGAGTAAAGGTATAAACCTACCAAATGCAAGTTACAGGATAGTAGAAGAGGCTTTAAAAATAATAGGAGGATGATATGATAGAAATAACTACTAAAGACAAGTTTTATTTTATAGGTATTGGCGGTTATGGAATGAGTGGTATAGCGCAGATATTACACGAGCTTGGTTATAATGTAAGAGGTTCGGATCTAAAGAGAAGCGAGACGACAGAGAGATTGGCAAAATTGGGAATACCTGTGTATATTGGTCACAATCCTGAGAATTTAGGGGATTCTAACATAGTGGTAGTATCAAGTGCTGTACATAAAGATAATCCTGAGCTTATAGAGGCAAGAAGGAGAAACCTACTGGTGCTTCAGCGGGGTGAAATGTTAGCCTATCTTATGAGCAAGAAGAGGAGTATAGGTGTAGCAGGTGCTCATGGAAAGACGACTGTCACATCTATGATTGGGGTTATCCTTGAGATAGGTGGACTTGATCCGACAGTGATAGTTGGAGGAGAAGCAACAGACATAGGTGGTACAGCTAAGCTCGGGAGAGGAGAAATACTGGTAGCAGAGACCGATGAGAGTGATGGCTCCTTTTTGAAGCTCTTTCCAAATCTTGAATTGATAACTAATGTTGACAACGACCATCTGGACTATTATAAGAGTATGGAGAATATAAAGAAGGCATTTCTTCAGTTTGCCAATCAGGCAAAAGAAGCAATATTTGTCTGTGGAGATGATCAGTTCTTGAGAGAGATTCCTTTTGAAAAAGAAAAGATCACCTATGGTATAAATAGATACAACCTTTACTCAGCAGAGAATATTATATTGATGGAAGATGGGAGTAGTTTTGATGTCTTAAAGAATAATAATTACATTGGCACCATAGAACTTTCTGTTCCAGGTCTACACAATATTAAGAATGCATTGGGGGCAATAGCTGTTGCTGATTGGATTGGGGTCCCATGGGGATCCGTAAGGAAAGGGCTGAAGTTGTTTAGAGGCGTAAATAGACGCCTTCAGATCTGTGATTCTGTTGGAAAATCTATAATTATAGAAGATTATGCCCACCACCCTACAGAGATCAGGGCTTCTCTGGAGGCTGTCAGACTACTGGCTAAAGGAAGAAAGGTCATTTTGGTATTTCAGCCACACAGGTACACAAGGACCTATTATCTATACAGGGAAATAGCTGATTCTATCTCTACTGCAGATCACATTTTCCTCCTGGATATTTACCCTGCATCTGAACAACCGATAGAAGGAGTGGACAGCGGATTAATACTTAGTAATCTACTACCATTAAATAAGAATAGTAAATGGGTTAGGAGGGATCAACTGGAAAGTGAATTGGAGATGTTAGGTATAGAAGATAGTGTTATAGTCTTTATGGGAGCGGGGGATATAGATTGTATACGAAAACAGGTGGTCTCAAGATTAAAGGAGAAGTTAGAAGAGATGAACCAATCTCATATCATCTTACAATAAAGGTAGGAGGAAGAGTCAGTTGGTTTGTGACCCCTGAAGATACAGAGGATATTTTAGATACGATCTCCTTTATAACTAGAGAAGGCTATGATTGGTTTGTTCTTGGAAATGGCTCTAAACTTTTGGTATCTGATAATGGTTTTGATGGAGTTGTCATATATACAGGTAGATTAAAGGGCTTTTCCCTCTGTAAAGATCTATTAATAGCTGAAAGCGGGGTTTATATAGGAGAATTAATTAAACTCTCTGTAAGACATAACCTTTCTGGTCTGGAGCCTCTGGTGGGTATACCGGGTACTGTTGGAGGGGCTGTTGTTATGAATGCAGGAACCAGATATGGTTCTATAGGAGATGTGGTAGAGAGAGTAGAGTATGTAAACGAAGAGGGAACCCTTATAGTTAAAAACGAAGCATACTTCGGCTATAGAGACAGTGAGTTTAGAAACGGAAAGTTTATACTAACGAAGGTATCGTTAAAACTCAGGGAGTCTCACCCAGAGGAGATAAAGGAGAAGCTGAACTCTACCGCTCTATTAAGGAAGTTTCAACCGAAATTTCCAAGACAATTTGGGTCAGTATTTAAAAATCCACCCGGGATGAGTGCAGGAAAGCTTATAGAAGATGCAGGGTTCAAAGGTTTTATCTATAAGAAGGTGCAGGTTTCACCAGTCCATGCGAATTTTATACTTAATTTGGGTGATAGTGCAGATGATGTATATTATGTTATAAGGACCATACAGGAAAAAGTCTATAGACTTTTCGGTGTAAAATTAGAGCCGGAGGTAAATATTATTGGGTTCTAGATATGAACTTCTCATATGGTTTCTGACTCTTACGGTAGTTATAGAAGGTACCTGGGGGCAGTTAAGTACTTCGGGGAAAGTAAAGCTAGAGGCTGATGTGCCATCATATATCAAGAGAGATATCCCCTGTCCATCCCTGAAAGAAATCCTAGTTCTTCCTGCCTCAGAAAGAAGTAGGGTTATTTCTATTTTAAAGAAAGAACTGAACGGCTCTAAACTCTTTCTATTGAAGCAGATAGAGATAAAAGATAATGAAGTTTATGCTATACTTTATAATGATGTCCTATGTAGATTGGGGAATTTTGAAAACTTAGATAAAAAATTGGACCTAATATTAAAGATAATAGAGACAGCCAATAAGCAGGGGATAGATCTTAAAGAGATCGATGTGAGAAGTTTAAAATTCCCCACGATCAATAGAAAAGGGGAAACAGAGAATAATGAACAGTAGGACTATTTGGGCACTATCTATAGTATGTTTTATAATAGGACTTCTATCTGTTACTCAGATAAAATTTTATGAAGCTCCTAAGTACACACTTTTCAGTATGAGAAATGAACAGCTTATAGATCTGGTAGAAAAGCTCGAGGCTCAGAGAAATGACCTCATTCAGGAGATAACCACTCTCAGAGAACAGATTAGACAGTACGAAGAGTCTTCAGCCAGAGAAAAGACTGTTTTGGAAGGGATGCTGAAGGAACTCAACAGGGTGAAACTATGGGCAGGTTTATTGCCGGTTAAGGGACCTGGAGTTATTATAACTCTGGATGACAGCAAGAGAAAGATAAAGGTTGGGGAGAATCCCGAGAACTATATAATTCACGACTATGACCTGAGAGAAATAGTAAACGAGCTATGGACTTCTGGTGCAGAAGCCATAGCGATAAATGAACAGAGAATAGTAGTTACCAGTGAGATAAGGTGTGTTGGTACTACTATTTTAGTAAATGGGGTGAGACTATCTCCCCCTTATGTAGTAAAGGCTATTGGTAATCCAGATTCATTAATGAATGCCCTTAATATGCCTGGAGGGATTATCTCTGCATTGTCCTATATATCTAAAGAGTATGGTATTATACTGAAAGTGGAGAAGAGTGATATGCTGGAGCTCCCTCCTTATGAGGGAAGTATTTCACTAAGATATACTCGGGAGAGAGAATAATGAAGGCGCTGGTCCCTGTAATTGCTCTGCTTATTGGTATTATAATAGGGGTCTTCCTTCCTATACAGGTTACGCCATTTTATGCCAGATATATTGCAATAGTAATACTTGTAGCAATGGATACAATATTTGGCGGTATAAGAACCATTCTTGAATCTACATTTGATGCTACTGTTTTTCTTTCTGGCTTTTTTGTAAATTCTCTCCTAGGGGTCATTTTGATCTCTATTGGAGATAGACTTGGAGTTGATCTCTATCTTGCTGCTATTGTGGCTTTCGGGGTAAGGATATTTCAGAATCTAGCAGTTATAAGAAGGTATATTATAAGAAAACTATCAGAAAAATCAAGAGAGATTAAAGATGGGTAGGGAGAAATTTATTTCTGTTTTGGATATAGGGACAACGAAAAACTGTGTACTGGTTGCTCAGGCAGAGTCTACAGGTTATCAGATAGTGGGCTATGGGATTTCTCCTTCGTCTGGTATGAAGAAGGGTGTAGTAACTGATTTAAATAAATTGACTCAATCTATAACAGATACAGTGAAAAATGCAGAAAAGATGTGTAAAGCCAAGTTAAAAGAGGTAAATATAAGTGTAACTGGAAAACATATATCTACTATTGTAAATAAGGGTGAAACTGAGATATCCAACAGAGAAGGTAAGATAACCGAATCCGATATAGAAGTTGCCATAAGAAATGCGACTAACTGTCAATTGCCTGCTAATATGATGATCCTCCATTCTATTCCAAGATCTTTTACCGTTGATGGGATAGAAGGAATAGAGAATCCTGTCGGTATGAAAGCGAAGAGATTATCGGTCGATGTTACTCTGATCATAGGGGATGTTACTCATATTCAGAATCTGATAATCGCTACTGAAAATGTCGGTCTAAAGGTCAAAGATATTATCCTTCAGCCATACGCCTCTGGCAAGGCTGTACTTACCGAAGAAGAGATGAGAGAGGGCGTATGTCTCATAGACATAGGTGGTGGAACTACTGATGTTGCAATATTTAAAAATGGTTCTCTGTATTTCAGTTTTGTAATTCCAGTTGGAGGTAACCACATTACGAATGACCTCTCTATATGTCTTAATATACCATTCAATGTTGCAGAATTCATTAAGGTTGAATATGGAGGTTGTGATCTTTTAAAGATAGGTAGGGGGGATGTTGTCAGGGTGAATTATAGGGGAACAGAAATGGAATTTTCTAAGGAGTCAATTTACGAAATAATAGAAGCCAGAGTAACTGAGACATTTGAGATAGTAAAGACAAATCTTTACAATCTCAACCTCGATCATCTTATCCCATATGGCATAGTTATTACCGGAGGATCTGCGCTACTTAGAGACATAAGTGTTGTGGCAGAGAGGGTATTTGACAGACCTGTGAGAATAGGATATCCCAAGATTACAGATAATATCTGGAAGACGCTGGAGAATCCCATATACGGAACTGCTTTAGGGATGTTAGAACTGTCAGTTTCGGGTGAAGAGCTTGAAATCGGTTTATTTAAAGGAAATCTATTCGGTTATATTTTATATAAGATTAAAGAGTGGTTTTCAGACCTTATAGAGGAAAAGGAGGAGAAAAATGAGTGATATTAACAATCCTGCGAAGATAAAGGTTATAGGTGTTGGTGGTGGGGGGGTGAATGCAGTAGACAGGATAATAGAGACTGGACTTAAAGGTGTAGAGTTTATAGCAATAAATACAGATCTGCAGGCACTCAGTCGATCTAAAGCTGAAAGAAAGATACAGATAGGGGCTGAACTTACGAAGGGTCTAGGGGCTGGAGCAAATCCTGAAATTGGAAGACAAGCAGCAGAGGAAAGCAAAGAAGATATAATGCTGGCTGTGGAAGGAGCAGATATGGTATTCATTACTGCTGGAATGGGGGGAGGAACTGGAAGTGGAGCTACTCCGATTATCGCCCAGATTTCGAAGGAGGCTAAGATCCTTACAGTGGCAATAGTTACAAAGCCATTCTCTTTCGAGGGAAGGAGAAGAATGCTTGTAGCAGAAAAGGCTATAGAAGACCTGCGGGATAAGGTGGATGCGCTTATTGTAATTCCTAACGATAAACTCCTATCTGTAAGTACTAAGACCACCACTATGCTAGAAGCATTTAAAATGGCAGATGAGGTCCTTAAGGCTGGAGTTCAGGGTATAGTTGATATTATTGTGACTCCAGGGATCATAAACCCAGATTTTGCTGATGTAAGGACCATTATGCAGGATTCTGGTTCTGCCATTATGGGGATAGGAGAGGCTTCTGGAGAACAGAGGGCGGTAGAAGCTGCCTCTAAGGCTATATCCAATCCTCTTCTTGAGGATAAGATAGACGGTGCAAAGGGGATACTCTTCAACGTTACAGGAGGCACAGACCTTACCTTGACAGAAGTTCACGAGGCAGCTGAGGTAATCTCTAAAGGGGCAGATAGTGAAGCGAATGTTATATTCGGTGCAGTAATAGATGAAAAGATGGAAGGAAAGATAAAGATAACAGTAATAGCTACTGGTTTTGATACTAAGGTTAAAAGAGGTATTAGGAAAGAAGGACTCGAAATCCCAGGTATTTCACTTAAATCTTTTGATACGTCCTCATCTCTTGATATACCTCCATTCTTGAGGCAGGGTAAATAAGGGGTAGATAGCGGTTACATATATCACCTGGGAGTATAAAAGATATATAGAGGGTATACAGAGGAATGAGGATGGATTAAAGCCAAAACTGAAAAGTTATTCATTTGGGCTTGTATATCCCAATTCTTACGAGGTGGGGATGTCAAACCTTGCTATACATTTACTTTACAGGCTTATCAATGAACACCCATATTTCTCCTGTAACAGGATATTCTTATTTCAGAAAGATCTTCCACCTATATCTGTAGAACAACTTAAGACTATCGATCAATATGATATTGTGGGGTTCTCCCTCTCCTATGAACTGGACTATTTTAATGTTGTAGAAATCCTCAAAAGGTCTTCTATCCCTGTATTTTCTACCGAAAGGGATCTGTCGCACCCTTTGATAATAGGGGGTGGTATATGTCTGACTTATAACCCTGAACCGCTGGCAGATATCTTTGACCTTATTCTTATAGGAGAAGCTGAAGATGCCATAAAAGAGGTCCTTGATAGATATGTAGAGGTGATAGGTTCCGTAAAAACCAGAGAGGACCTTTTACTCTCTTTTAGCGATATAGAAGGCATATATATACCAAGGTTTTATAGAGACGGTGAACCAGTAATAAGAGACTTACCTTCAAGAATAAAGAGGAGGGTCTTTAGAGATTTCGACAGAGAAACCGCCTATAGCTGTATAAGGACTGACGGTACAGTGTTTGGAGATATGTTCCTATTAGAGGTAGAAAGAGGATGTCCGATGAGATGTAAATTTTGTGTCGCAGGGAATATATACCTTCCCTGCAGGATCAAGTCTCCAGATACTCTAAAGAGAATTATATCCCAATATAAGGGCATATATTCTAAAGTGGGACTTATGGGACCATTAGTCGGCGGCATCCCCTATATAAAAGATCTGCTTAAGTGGCTAATAGCCGAAGGATTCAAAGTCAGTGTCTCTTCTCTGAGGGTATCAACATTAGATGAAGAATTGCTCGAACTTTTAAGACTAGCAGGAGAGACAGCTATAACTATAGCCCCTGAATTTATGGATGAAGGGATAAGAGCCTCATTGGGTAAGAAAGAGAGTAACGAAAAGATACTGGAGGTGCTAGAGAGTTCTTTTAAAATAGGATTTAAAAGGGCAAAGTTTTATATGATCTTTGGATATGGGGATTATCAGAGAGAACTTGAATCTCTAGCATACTTCAAAAAGAGCATCGATAAACTTTTGAGAGACTATAAGGTATATATATCTTTTAATTTTCAACCTCTTATCCCCAAACCTTTTACCCCACTTGAATCATACAATCCTCCTAGCAGGAGGGAATTAGAGGATCAGAAGAGAAAGATAATAGATGTACTAAGGAATGAGAGATTTAAAGTTAATATTGCCAGTATTAGAGAATCTCTATTAGAGATAGCCCTCTCTAGAGGAGATAGAAAGATATTACCTCTAATATTAAACAGAGAGATAAAGAAAATAATCGATAATGCATCTGTAACCTTTAGTCCGATAGGTTTTATTCAGATATGAGAAGGGTCTATAGAGTGATAGTCACAAGGTTTTTTATAGGAATAATAGCCTATTTATGTTTTGTCCAGCCAAATTTATGGAAGTATACGCTGGAAACCTTTGCCCCGTCTTATGCCACTGTGGAGAGAATCGTTAGTGCTCAGGGAATAGTGCTCTGCAGAGAAGAGACTGTCGATGCCCCTGTCAGTGGGGTACTGTTGAAGATGAAGGAGGATTCCGCTAAGGTATCAAAAGGAGAAGTCCTGGCTGTTATCTTCCCCACCGCTGAAGACTATAAGAACTATCTGAAAGAGGTCAATGCTATAGTAGAACGCTACGATAGTGCAATAAAAGAAAAGAATGCCCTGATAGAGGGAAAGAAGGAGGAGATAAAAAAGGTCTATGAGGAATTGACCAGGGAGGGTAACATACTCAATAGTCTGGTTACAAACAGGCAGGATATTACCGATGTAATAGATAAAATCAGAAACTTGAACAGTCGTATAGTTTTGTTAAAGAATGAGATGGAAACATTAACTGGGGAGTTAGAAGGTCTAAAGAGAGAAAAAGAACAGAAAATAGCTGAATTGAAGCAGAAGATTATTACTTCCAATATTACAGTTGTGTCAAGGGCTTCTGGACTAGTTTCCTTTGAGATAGATGGCAGGGAGTATGAAAGAAATGCTGTTATAGAAAAGGGGATCGAAGACAATACCGATCTGAGCCTGAACTCTCTTATAAAGCAACCCAGAGTCATATCTAGCGGAGACTTTGTAAGAAGGGGAGAGACTATAGCAAAAACTGTAGATAATCTGGAACAGTTTGTTTTACTTGATGTAACTCTTGATGGTAAATTACCCATTATACTTGATAGATTTAGCGTTAATGTAGATGGGAAAGTAGTCGAATTCCAGCTGATGAGACGTGAAAATAATCATTTTAAAGAATTATGGTTCTGCAAGATAAAAAGTCTGTACTATATCGGTCTTAAAGGTCTAAATTTAAATATAAAGGTAGGTACGGCTGAAGGTCTGGTGGTTCCCAGGAGTCTACTGAAGAAAGAAGGGGAAAGATATTTTGTCTATGTAATTGGCAATGATTCTGTGGAAAAGAGATTCGTTGAAATCCTAGGGGGAAATCAGAAAGAGGTTGTAGTCAATAATATAAGTAGAGGTGAACTTTTACTAGTGGATTAAAAGTAAAAAAAGATGCTATAATCTTTATTAAGGAGATGGTTTTGTCTTTATTTTCTGTTAAGGAGGGAATATGTCTAGGATAGGAAATTTTTTTAAAAAGGTATTTGGGCTTGTAGATGAAGAGGAGGATTTTTCAGACCTAGATCCAGATAGGAAAGGTCGTAAGAAGATATTTCCCATATCTTCTAAAGACCGGGAAACAGTTACTGTATTTATATACGGGTTAAATAACTATGACGAAGTGAGAAGAGTTATAGATGAGGTAAAAGCAGGCAAGATAGTAGTAGTCAATTTTGAATCTGCCGATAAGAGCGAGGCGGTCAGAGCTTTAGACTTTGTAAGTGGGGCGGTATACGCCTTAGAGGGGAGCCTGCAGAAGGTTGGAGACTATGTGTTTTTAGCTGTACCGAGAGGGGTGGAGGTTGAAGAGAGCAGCAGACAAGACCTTTATCCTCCAGATCGCTCAAAGAATGTAATATTATGATATAATGTTCCAATAGAATTTGATATAGTAAAATTGGAGGATATGTAAGACCTTATGAAGCTGAAATATAGATCTCTAAGAGGAGTAAGAGATATACTCCCAGAAGAATTGAGATATTGGAGAAAGGTAGAGGCTAAGGCTAGAGAAATATTCAGAAGATATAACTATAAAGAGATAGAGACACCTGTTATAGAACCAGCGGAGATGTTTATTAGGACTGTCGGAGAGGAGAGCGACATAGTAAGGAAAGAGATGTATGTCTTCAAGGACAGGGGGGAAAGACTTGTAGCCCTAAGACCAGAAGGGACAGCCCCTGTTGTAAGGGCTTTTTTAGAGAATAACCTTTACGTTCCAGGTAGAGTCTCCAAGTTTTATTATATAGGTGATATGTTCAGATACGATAGACCTCAGGCTGGTAGACAGAGGGAATTCCACCAGATAGGGGTAGAGGCTTTAGGGGAATCTTCTTATATATTAGATGTGGAAGTAATAATGTTATTACTAGAGTTCTTTAGAGAACTAGGATTGACAAGTGTGACTTTACTGCTGAATAGTGTTGGCTGTCCCAATTGTAGGATAGAATACTCCAGAGCCCTTCGAGCATTTTTTACCCCACATATAGACGAATTATGTGACGATTGTAAGGTCAGGCTGGAAAATAACCCTCTTAGGATACTGGACTGCAAAGTCGAAAGCTGCAAAAGGATAGTATCAGAAGCCCCCTCTATATTAGATTATCTATGTGAAGATTGCAGAAGCCATTTTGAAAGTGTAAAGAGTGTCTTACATTCACTTGGTATTCAATATACCCTTGACACAAGGCTTGTAAGAGGTTTAGATTACTACACAAAGACTACATTTGAGGTAACGGTAGACAATTTTGGACTATCTATAGGGGGTGGTGGAAGGTATGATGGACTCGTAAGGGATCTGGGAGGACCAGATTTGCCTGGTATTGGTTTTGCTATAGGGATGGAAAGACTTATTAGTGTGCTTAGAGAGAAGGAGCTTCTTTCAGACGAAGAAGAAGTCCCAGATTATTTTATTGCCTATGACTCTAGCCTAGTTACTCAGGCGATAAATCTTGCCAAGAGTCTTAGAGATAAAGGATTTATAGTTGAAATGAGTTATACTGCAAAGAGTCTAAAATCTCAGCTAAAAGAGGCAGATCGGAGTAAAGCCAGAGCATCTATAATAATGAAAGAAGACCTTTTGGGTGATGGTAAGGTTATTATTAAAGATATGACTACAGGTGTACAGGAAGAGATAGAACTGGACAAATTGGAGGTATCTTTAGTTGGACAGAGAATTTAAAAGGACAGGTTACTGTGGGGATTTTAGGATAAGTGATGTTGGAAAAGAGGTAGTTTTAAATGGGTGGGTGCATAGACGAAGAGATCATGGTGGACTAATATTTATAGATTTAAGGGATAGGACAGGAATTATACAGCTTGTATTTGATCCAAAATATAGCAAGGATTCCTTTGAGATAGCTCAAGAACTAAAGAATGAATGGGTTATAGGGGTAAGAGGGCAGATAGTAAAGAGACCCTCCGGCTCTGAGAATCCAAAGATCCCTACCGGAGAAGTCGAAGTCCTGGTAGATAGGATAAAGATCTTTTCCAGAGCCAATGTACTACCATTTAATGTAAATGAAGAAGAAAAAATAGATGAATATATTCGATTAAAATATAGATTTTTAGACCTGAGAAGACCCAGATTACAGAAAAATCTGGAGTTGAGACATCTGGTTACCCAATCTGTTAGGAGATATCTCTCAGATAATGGTTTCTGGGAGGTAGAAACTCCCATACTTACTAGAAGTACCCCTGAAGGAGCCAGGGATTACCTTGTCCCCAGCAGAATACATAGAGGAAAGTTCTATGCCCTCCCCCAGTCTCCCCAGCTTTTCAAACAGATGCTTATGGTAGCTGGTATAGATAGATATTTTCAGGTTGCTAGATGTTTCAGGGATGAAGACCTGAGGGCAGATAGACAGCCTGAATTTACCCAGATAGATATAGAGGCCTCTTTTATAGATGAAGAAGATATATTTGACATAGTAGAAGGACTTATGTATTCGATATTTAAAGAGGTCTTAGGTGTTGAACTCTCTCTGCCTTTTCCTAGGATGACTTATCAGGAGGCATACTATAAATATGGAACTGACAAACCTGATCTCAGATATGACAGTGTATTGTACGATGTATCTACTATAGCTAACCTCATTCCATTTCCGCCATTCCAGGGTAGAGAAGTTATAGCGATAAAGGTTCCAAAGGGGGGAGATATAACAAGAAGGACCATAGATGAATTAACCGAATCTGCAAAGGCTCTCGGGGCAAAAGGGTTGGCATGGCTTAGTCTTCAGGAAGAACCCAGAGGTCCATTCAGTAAGTTATTAACTGATGGGACTATAGAAGAGATAAAGAGAGCCACCGAATCAGCAGATGGAGACCTCTTACTGTTTATAGCAGATGAACCTAAGATAGCAAGAGAAACGATGGGAAGATTCAGGCTAGAAATAAATAAGAGATTTTTCCAGCCGAATAGTCAATATGCATTTGTCTGGATAATAGATTTTCCCCTCTTTTCTTTTAATAAAGAGGAGAACAGGATAGAAGCAGAGCATCATCCATTTACCTCTCCTAAGAGAGAAGATCTGGATCTTTTAGATACTGATCCTTTAAAGGTAAGGGCAAATGCCTATGATCTAGTCCTCAACGGGGTAGAACTTGGAAGTGGAAGTATAAGGAATAGCGATCCAGATATGCAAAAGAAGGTTTTCTCTGTACTTGGTCTTGATGAGGCTACCGCATACAAAAAGTTTGGTTTTTTACTGGAGGCGCTTTCTTATGGGGCTCCACCTCATGGTGGGATTGCACTGGGTCTAGATAGAATAGTAGCAATTATGGCAGGTGAGGATAGTATTAGGGAGGTTCTCGCATTTCCAAAGACTCAGAGTGCATTCTGCCCACTTACAGAGGCTCCTTCGGATGTGGAGGAGAAACAGTTAAAGGAGCTTGGCATCATGATAGAAAAGGAGGGAGACTAGCCTATGAACATACTGTTACCTACTTTAATACTAGGGATTATTGGGGCAGGAGTTGGTGCTTTACTCTCTTTGGCTCACAGGATGTTTTATGTTGAGACATCTGAATTACAGCAGAGGATCAGGGCAGTTCTACCTGGTGCCAATTGTGGTGCCTGTGGATATCCTGGATGTGATGGGCTTGCAGAGGCTATATCTAAAGGGAATGCTCCTGTAAATAGCTGTCCAGTTGGTGGAGAAAGTGTTGCCAGAGAGATATCAGCTATCCTTGGTATAGAAGCTCCTTCTTTTCAGGAGACAAAACTGGTCTTATTGTGTTCAGGGACGAGAGATAAGGCAATCAGAAGATTTGATTATACCGGTATAAAAGATTGTCATATACGTTCTGTTATATGGGGAGGAGACATCTCCTGCGAGTATGGATGCCTCGGTGGAGGAACCTGTGTTGAAAGCTGTCCTTTCTCCGCCTTAAGTATGGGGGAAGATGGGCTTCCTGTAATTGATTATACAAAGTGTAAGACCTGTGGGGTATGTGTTCAGGTATGTCCAAGACATCTCTTCATTCTCGTTCCCAAGAATACCAAGGTAATGGTAGCATGCAGTGCAAAGGGTCTTTCAGGAAGGGATACCAGAAAGGTATGCAGTGCAGGATGTATAAAGTGTGGAATGTGTGCAAGGGTATGTCCAGTAGGAGCTATAAAGATGGAGAATAACTGGCCCACAATAGATCAGGACAAGTGTATCGCCTGTGGAGCCTGTGTTGAGAAGTGTCCAGTACATGTTATGCATCTTGTCGTATAAAGGTCTATCTTATTGCTTTAATAGGAGTAATAGTAGTCCTTTTCCTGTATTGGAGGTACATAAATTTAGGATATAATATTACCAAAGTGACATCTTTTTTGATGGATACACTGGTAACAATAGAGATAGAAGATGCAGGTAGGCATAGTACTCTAGCGAACGAAGGAATAAAGATAATGGAAGACCTCCAGAATAAGTTTGATCTGAATCTGGCTTCAAGCGACATAGGCAGGATAAATGCTTCTGCAGGGATAGGTCCTGTAGAAGTCTCTAAAGATACTCTAGAGGTGATTAAGGAGGCAATAAGGATCTCAGAAATTTCTGATGGGGCATTCGATATAACTATAGGGGCTTTGACCAGGGAATGGGGTTTTACAGATGGGAAATATAGATTGCCCAGTGCTCGAGAGATAAAAGAGAAGTTGAAGCTGGTAAACTATAACTATATAAAGATATCTGATTCAAAGGTAGAGTTAACTAGAAAGGGAATGCTATTAGATCTTGGAGGAATAGCCAAGGGTTACGCTGTAGATAAGGTATGTGAGTTTTTAAAAGCTAAAGGTGTAAAGAGAGCCATTATAAATGCAGGTGGTACAATAAAAACAGTAGAAAGGGAATCCAAAAGGATATGGAAGATAGGGATAAAGGATCCTACGGGTAAGAAGGAGATCCTTGGAGTCCTCTATTTAAATTCTGGTAAGGCAGTAGCTACCTCTGGAGACTATGAACGTTATTTTGTGAAGGATGGAATCAGATATCATCATCTGTTAGATCCAAAGACTGGATATCCCTCTAATTTCTGTAGAAGTGTTACCGTCGTAAGTGAAAGGGCAGTTGAAGCAGATGCTTTATCCACGGCGATATTTGTATTGGGTCCCAAAGATGGACTAAATCTCGCTAAAAGATTAGGAGTGGGAGTAGTCATAGTCGATAGTGATAATAACATTTTTATATCTGATGATCTAAAGGATAGGTTTAAACCCGATGAGCAATAGAAAGCTGGTGAGATTATCGCTAATGCTAGCAATGGCTCTGATATTGGGATTGTTAGAAAGTATCCTTCCACCTTTACCAGTTCCAGGTGTAAAACTTGGGCTGGCGAACATTGTAAATGTGATAGTGCTATACTCAGATGGATTCTTAGAAAGTTTACTTGTTTCACTCGCTAGGGTTATAATACTTTCTATCTTCATAGGTAGCTTATTCTCTATAACCTTCTATATCTCTTTAAGTGGTGCTTTGGCTAGTGTTACTGGGATGTCACTAGCTTATACCCTCTTTAATAGAGACATATCTCCTGTGACTACCAGTGCTCTTGGTGCATTCATACATATATGTGCCCAGTTGATAACGGTAAGTCTCCTGATAAATACCAGGGATATTTTATACCTATTTCCAGCCCTATCGATTCTGGGAGTTCTAACAGGTATTATTACAGGGATCATATCTTCGTATATCCTGAGACTAAGGCTATGAATGTAAGGCTAATCCTGGCATCCAGTTCTCCAAGAAGGGTAGAGATTTTAGATAGGTTGGGAATGGAATTTGAGGTAGTACCAAGTGGTATAGAAGAACCTGAGCCTTTACCGGGGGAAGATCCGATAAGTTTCGCAAAGAGGGTTTCTATGTTAAAGGCAGATAAGGTAAGCCAGCAGAGGAAGGAAGGTATCATCCTTGGTGTAGATACAGTGGTTGAGATATCAGGATTACTCCTGGGTAAGCCTGTGGATAGAGAATCAGCCAGGAATATGTTAAGATTATTATCTGGTAAGGTTCACAGAGTAATTACCGGATTTACTGTCATCAGAAGTAAAAATAGAAGACTGATCTCAGATGCTGTTATTACTGCAGTAAAGTTTCGTAGATTAAGAGAAGAAGAGATCGAAGATTATCTGGATAGAGGAGAGTATATGGATAAGGCAGGAGCTTATGCTATTCAAGGTTACGGTAGTAATTTTATAGAGTATATAAAAGGATGTTATTATAATGTAATGGGGCTTCCTACGGAAAGGGTTATAGAAGTCCTCAGATATCTTTTATCGGAGGAGGAGATATGAGTATCTTTTCTAAAGATATCGGTATAGATCTTGGCACATCAAACACTGTCGTGTTCCTAAAAGGAAGAGGTATAGTTCTAAGAGAACCTACAGTTATAGCGGTAAGCAAGGGCTCTTCTGAGGTCTTAGCGGTCGGAGAAGAGGCTAAGAGGATGTTGGGAAGGACTCCCAGCGATATCATAGCGATAAGACCGATGAAAGATGGAGTAATAGCAGATTACGAGATAACCCAGACTATGCTGGAATACTTTATAAATAAAGCGCAGGGAAAGAAGAGTCTTCTTAGGCCTAGAGTGGTGATTGGAATTCCAAGTGGCAGCACTGAGGTAGAGAGAAGAGCTGTCCATGAAGCAGCTTTAAAGGCAGGGGCAAGGGAGGTATATCTGGTAGATGAACCAATGGCTGCAGCCATTGGGGCAGGTCTGCCTGTAGCAGAGCCTCGTGGAAGTATGATAGTCGATATAGGTGGAGGAACCACTGAAATAGCAGTCATCTCTTTAGGTGGTATAGTCACCTCTAAATCCATAAGAATAGCTGGAGATGAAATGGATGATGCTATTACTCAGTATGTAAAGAAAGAGTATAACTTACTTATAGGAGAAAGAACAGCAGAAGAGGTTAAGATAAAGATAGGTTCTGCCTATCCCTTAGAGAATGAACTCACTATGGAGATAAAGGGTAGAGATCTCCTTACAGGCCTTCCCAAGACTGTAGAAATCAACAGTGAAGAGATTAGAGGTGCCCTACAGCCAGTAGTGATGGCTATTGTCGATGCGGTAAAGTCTGCACTAGAGGCAACTCCTCCTGAACTCGCCAGCGATATAGTGGAAAGGGGCATCATACTTGCAGGTGGAGGGGCTTTACTTAAGGGGATAGATAAGATCTTATCTCAAGAGACAGAGGTGCCTGTATTTGTATCTGATGACCCGTTATCCTGTGTTGCATTGGGTACAGGAAAGATATTGGAGGAAGTCAGTATACTGAAAAGAGTTACCAGTTATAGAGCAAGGGGTGGAAGGATCTGAAAAATCTTCTTATTACTCTACTTATAGTATCTTTAGGTCTATTTATAGTTTTTGTGGATACTGTATCTTCCAGAGGGGAGAGTCCTCTTGAGAGGATATTATACTTTATAAGAGATATTGGGGGGAATATCTCTAGAGCAAAGAGCTCCGTCGAAGATACATTTGTATTTGTATACTCATTTTTGCAGAAGCAGACTGTACTTGTTGAACATAATAAGCATTTAGAGATTGAGTTAGCCCGATTGAAAGCAGAAAACAATATACTTAACAATCAGGTAAGAGAACTAAGACGTCTAGAAGCTATTTCTGGCTTTAAAGAGAGTAACACCAGGTTTAATCTCCTGGGGGCTAAGGTGATAAGGAGAGAACCGAGTCAATGGTTAAATACCATTCTCTTAGACAGGGGAAGGGTCGATGGTGTAAGACCGAATATGGCGGTGATAAATGAGAACGGGCTAGTTGGTAAGATCGTATCTGTTAGTGATTATACCTCCAGAGTATTGTTTATATTAGATCCGGGTAATACCGTCAGCGCAAAGGTTTTGAGGAATAATATTATGGGAGTACTAAAGGGTAATGGCGATGGAACATGCAGTTTACAGTATATACCAACTGGAACTGATATAAAAGTAGGAGACACCGTCGTAACTTCAGAGGCAAGCGAGCTATATCCCAGTGGTATAAATATTGGCAGGGTAAGTAACATAAATAGTAAACCTGGAGAGACATTCCTGGAAATTACTGTAATGCCTTCAGCCAATTTTTCCGACATATATTATCTCTGGATAATAAGATAATTATGGACCTTAAGGAAAAGATATTAGGGATACTGATAAATATCTTATGGCTCCTCCTGGGAGCTTTTTTGAATATATTCTATCCCAGTATATTTTCTTTCAGGGGACTTCTCCCTAATTTCTTTCTGATATTTTCTATCATACTCATCTTCGACAGGAGTTTTTTAAATATAGCCCCCTTCATTATAGTTATCAGTGTGGTAGATAGCATATGGAGGGGAATAAATCCAGGGATAAATCTGTTGAGTTTATTGGTGTCTTCTGGTTTTATATATCTTATTTTCTACAGATTATGGAGCAATAAATCGATAATAGTTATTTCTATCTTTCTGGCGACAATAGTCTATTTCCTGGCAAGTTATCTTTTAATATACATTAACAGGATAGGTACCTTATCTTTTGATGATGCCTTGAATTTCGGAGTGATACAGGGCATATATAACACTATCTGGGGGGCTATTATCCTTTTACTCTTCAAAAGATACCCGGGTTAGATCAGATGAAGTTAAGGGTTTATACCTTCTACATATTCATATTGATTTTGGGGACTGTACTGATAGTAAAACTATACCAGATCCAGATCATACAGGGTTCATACTACAAAGAACTGGCAGAGGGAAATAGGATAAGACTCCTTTCGGTCTCCGCTCCTAGAGGAGAGATCCTGGATAGAAAGGGCAGAGTAATGGCAAAGAATAGACCCAGCTTCTCTGTTTCTGTTATTCCATTTGAAGGAAATAGAGAAGAGTCCCTAAAACTTCTAAGCAGGATAATAAACATACCTTATACTGAGATTAAGAATAAGGTTGATAATGCCCCAAATAGATTACAGCCAGTGAATATAATATTAGATGCAGATATGAAGATAGTGAGTAAGATAAAGGAATTGGAGGACAGGCTTCCTGGAGTTCTGGTTACAACCAATGTAATAAGGGAGTACCCTAATAAAAATGTGGCTTCGCATACTTTGGGTTATGTAGGAGAGGTTTCTAGTGAAGAGATGAAAATCTTCCAGAAGTATGATGTAAAGATGGGGGATATAGTAGGTAAGGCAGGGATAGAGAGGGAGTATCAGAATGAGCTTATGGGGGTAGCAGGAGGAGAACAGGTAGAGGTTGATGCAATGGGAAGACCCATAAAGATTCTGGGGATAGTTCCTCCTGTTCCTGGCTCAACACTTGTAACAACAATAGATCTTGACTTGCAGAAAGTTGTTGAAGAGGCATTGAAGAGAAGAGGATTACCCGGAGCTATAGTTGTATTGGACCCAAGGAACGGCGATGTCTTGGCGATGGCTAGTAATCCTGACTTTGATCCAAATAGTTTTGCAAAGGGTATAACAGCAAAAGAATGGAAGGAACTTCTATCTGTGAAGAAACCTCTCCTGAATAGAGCTATATCTGCAGTATATCCACCTGGATCTACCTTCAAGATTGCGGTAGCGTTAGCAGCATTGGCAGAGGGTATAGCTGATGAAGATACTGTATTTTACTGTCCGGGTTCTATGATGATAGGTAATCGGAGATTTAAATGCTGGACTTCCCATGGAAGAATAAACTTTCTGAATGCTATAGCAAGATCCTGTGACGTAAGTTTCTATACTATAGGGTTAAAGTTAGGGGCTGAGAAGATAGCCAGATATGCAAGACTGCTTGGCTTGGGTGACCTTACTGGTATAGATATACCGGGAGAGGTAAAGGGACTTATACCCGATCCATCTTGGAAGAAAGAGCCATGGTATATTGGAGATACTGCTAATATGTCCATAGGGCAGGGATATGTCCAAGTAACCCCTATACAGATGGCTGTTCTTGTAAGTGCTATAGCAAATGGTGGAAAGGTCTATAAGCCTAGAGTCGTATCTAAAGTTATAAGACAGGATGGAACGATAAAAGTACAGCCCCCAACATTGATAAGAGATCTTAGTAATTTTAGAAAAGAAATTGGTATAATACAAGAGGGAATGAAACTGGTGGTAGATAGGGGGACGGGTACTTTGGCTAAGGTGGAAGGAATAAGTGTGGCAGGTAAGACTGGAACAGCTGAAAACTTTCCAAACGTTGAGAATCCGCTAGGTAGAGATCATGCATGGTTTATAGCCTATGCACCGGTGGATAATCCAGAGATAGCACTTTCTATAGTGGTAGAGCAAGGAGGGCATGGAGGATCTACCTCTGCCCCTATAGCGGCTGAAATTATCAGCTATTACTTGACTGGAAAGAAGATAATTCGAGGTGGAGGATGGCAGGGAGACTGATATGAGTATTGTAGTAAGAGGAGAAAGAAGTTATATAACAGTCAGGATAGAGGGAGAAGTTGATAGCGAATCCATTGAGGGGCTTAAGACACAGATAGAGAAAAATAAGAATTTCTTTAAAGAAGGAAAGATTCTTATAAAGTACGCTGGAGATGGGATACCCTGTAAAGCTTTAAGCGAGATAATAAGTGTCCTATCCAGTATAGAATCTGCAAGTATCATAGGTGTTTTAACAGAGAGCATCCCGCAGAATGAAGGAAATGCAATAGTTATAAGAAAGACCCTTCGCTCCGGACAGAGTATAAGCTATAATGGAGATGTTGTTATAGTTGGAGACGTGAATGCTGGTGCAGAAGTTATAGCTGAAGGAGATATAATAGTTTTGGGCTCTTTGAGAGGATTAGCACATGCAGGAGCTATGGGAAATAGATCTGCAATAGTATATGCTCTAGACCTTTCTCCGGTACAGATAAGAATAGCAGATGTGATAGCCAGGGCACCGGATTATACTAAAGACAGATCTGTTCCAGAAATTGCAAGGGTTAAGGATGATAGTATTATTATTGAAACATTTCATCATGGAGGTATAAGGTAAGATGGGAAAAGTTATTGTTGTAACTTCCGGAAAGGGTGGGGTAGGGAAGACCACTACGGTAGCAAATATAGGGACCGCACTTGCTTTTATGGAACAAAAGGTTGCCCTAGTCGATGCAGATATAGGGTTACGGAATCTCGATGTAGTCCTGGGATTAGAGAACAGGATAGTGTACGATATAGTGGATGTGGTAGAAGGTAGGGCAAAATTAAAGCAGGCTTTAATAAGGGATAAGAGATTTCCAACTCTATACCTGCTTCCGGCAGCGCAAACAAGGGACAAAGAAGCTGTTTCCCCTGAAGATATGGTAAGACTATGCAATAACCTGAAAGAGGAGTTTGACTTTATCATTATAGACTCTCCAGCTGGCATAGAGAGGGGGTTCAAGAATGCTGTAACCCCTGCAGATATGGCGATTATAGTAACAACTCCGGAGGTCTCTGCGGTCAGAGATGCAGATAGAGTCATAGGATTATTAGAAGCTATGGAAAAGTCTGATAGCAGGCTTATAGTCAATAGGGTTAGGAGTAAACTTGTAGATAGGGGAGATATGCTTAGTGTAGAAGATGTCCTTGAGATCCTCTCTATAGATCTCATTGGAGTTATTCCTGAAGATGAACACATAATTATATCGACAAACAGAGGTGAGCCGATAGTAAGTAATAACAGTGCCCCGGCTGGAAAGAGTTTTATGGATATTGCTAGAAGGATACTCGGTGAGGATGTGCCGATGAATATGTATACGGAAAAAGAAGACATCCTTACAAGGCTTAGGCGATTTTTAAAATGGAGGTAGGGTATGAGTGCAATAATAGAAGCCATAAAAAGATTATTTACCCACGAAGGCGGAAGTAAAGAGATAGCTAAAGAGAGGCTTAAACTTGTCTTAATTCATGACAGGACTAGTATCTCTTCAGAGATTATAGATCAGATAAAGGAAGAGATGATACAGGTCATCTCCAAGCACTTAGAGATAGACAAGAACGGTGTAGAATTCTCCCTCGAAGGAGAGGAGAATTCAGTTGCTCTAGTAGCTAATATACCGATAAAGGGGTTGAAAAGGCATAAGAAAAAAGTTTAGGTTCGATTTTATCTCCGGTATACTGATACTGGTATCTTTTATCCTATCTGGTATAGGTATAATTGCAGTCTACAGTGCCACCTACTGGAAAGGTCCAGACCTCTGGGATAAGCAGTTTATCTCTGTCATATTGACGATTCCCATAATTATCTTCTTGAGGTATATAGATTACAGACTCTGGTTAAAGATTGCCCCTTACTTTTATCTGATATCTATAATCCTCCTTGGCGCCACCTTAGTTATCTCTTCTCCCATAAAGGGAGCCAAAAGATGGTTATATATAGGTGGGTTCAGATTTCAACCTTCAGAGCTAGCTAAATTGGCGTTAATTATTGAACTATCCACTCTTATAGATAGTAAAAGGGGGAAATGGAGTGAATTGAGTTTATTTATGGTAAGTCTGGCGCTTACGTCCTTACCATTTCTCATAACTGCATTGCAACCTGATTTAGGAACTGCTCTGATCTTTATAGTCATATTTATGAGTGTTATATTTATCTCTGGATTACATCTGAAATATCTCATAGGTTTAATTGCCTTAGGAGTGACGAGTATTCCACTAGTCTGGGAATACCTCTTAAGAGACTATCAGCGAGAGAGAATACTTACCTTCATAGACCCTACCAGGGATCCTCTGGGGGCAGGGTATCATATCATACAATCCAAGCTAGCTGTAGGTTCAGGAGGACTCTGGGGTTATGGTCTTCTTAATGGGCCCCAGAATAGATTGAAATTTATCCCAGAACAGCATACCGACTTTATATTCTCCCTCATAGGGGAGGAGTTTGGTTTTATTGGTTCTCTAACAGTCATTTTACTTTTTATGATATTATTTGTGGTAGGATTATATATATCTTTTAAAAGTGACACTAGAAGTGGCACTTTGATTGGAGTAGGTATAATAGCTATGTTATGCGTACATATGTTTATAAATATAGGAATGACCATAGGACTTCTGCCAGTAGCTGGGATACCTTTACCATTTATAAGTTATGGAAGGAGTGCATTAATAGTTAATATGGTTGGAATAGGAATTCTATCCTCTATAGGAAAGAGGAGACTTGTATGAACTACCCCTTTGACCTCCTTTACAGGGTAAAGAAACCAGCCAGTTATATTGGATCTGAATACAATTTGGTCAAGAAGAATCCAGAAGGAAAGGTTAAGATTGCTCTTGCTTTTCCCGATACATATGAGGTGGGTATGTCAAATCTGGGATTTTCCATTATCTATGACATTATAAACAGCAGAGAAGATTCTCTAGCCGAGAGGCTCTTTGCCCCCTGGGTAGATATGGAGGGGCTCTTAAGAGAGAGAAAGATTCCTCTTTTGACATTAGAAAGTGGTAGATCAGTGAAAGAATTCGATATACTGGCATTTTCTATATCCTACGAACTTAACTACTCTAATATTCTTACAATATTGGACCTCTGTGGGCTTTCAATTTTGTCCTCTGAAAGAGAAGGTCTTCCTCTAGTGATCGCAGGGGGTCAGTGTACGACCCACCCTTCTCCGATCATCCCTTTTATAGACTGCTTTGCTGTAGGAGATGGAGAAGAAGTTATAAATGAGATAATAGATGTCTTTAAGGAATGGAAGTTGAACAGTAGAGATAAAAAAGAACTTTTATTATCATTGAGCAAAATAGATGGGGTCTATGTCCCTGGTATTAGCAAGACTGTAAAGAGGAGGATTATAAAGGATCTGGATAAAGCACCTTATCCTACCAAACCCCTTGTGCCGAATACAGAGGTCATCCATGATAGGGCAGTAGTTGAAATAATGAGAGGTTGTACAAGGGGGTGTCGATTCTGTGAGGCTGGCTTCTTATACCGTCCTGTAAGGGAGAGGAGTTTAGAAACTATAAAGAGACTTTCGACAGAGATACTTGCCTCAACTGGATATGAAGAGATAGGTTTTTTGTCTTTAAGTGCAAGCGACTATAGTAATCTTGAAGGTCTGGCAAGGTATATAAAGGAAAGTTTAATCCCATCCCATATATCAGTTTCGATCCCATCTCTTAGAATAGATACTATTTCTGATGAATTTTACGAAGCTATAGGGGAGATAAAAAGAGGACTCACTTTTGCTCCAGAGGCAGGTACCCAGAGATTAAGGGACGTGATAAACAAAAATATAACTGAAGAAGATATCTTTAGGACAATAGATATAGTATCTAGAGAAGGCTGGAGTGCGGTAAAGTTATATTTTATGATAGGTCTTCCAACTGAGGGAGAGAAGGATATCTTAGGTATAGCTGAACTTCTCAATGATGTCAAAAGAAGATATAGAAAGGTCGACTTAAATGTAAGCATCTCCTTATTTATACCCAAACCTCATACGCCATTCCAGTGGGCAAGACAGATAACCCCAGAAGAGGCGGAAGAAAAGATCAGGCTTATAAAGAAAAAACTCGATAGAAGGATAAACATCAGCTGGCATGACCCTAAGGTAAGTATCTTAGAGGGCATACTCACTAGAGGCGGAATAGAGGTGAGTAATGCCATAATTACTGCTTGGAAGAGAGGAGCAAGATTCGACGCCTGGACTGATAGATTTTCCTGGGACATATGGAAAGAGTCTTTTAGAGAGAATAATATAGATATCGATACCTACTTGAGAGAAAGATGCTATTCGGAAGCTCTTCCCTGGGACTTTGTGGATATTGGTATAAGTAAAGAATTCTTGTGGAATGAATACCAGCTAGGTCTATCTGGAATTAGAAGAGAGGATTGCAGAAAGGCAGGGTGCTATAACTGTGGTGTTTGCTCGTATTGAATACAGAAAGTTTGGTCCTTTAGTCTTTATATCTCATTTAGATCTGATAAGATGCTGGGAGAGGATAGTGAGGAGGGCTGATATTAGCGTAAGTTTTACCGAGGGGTTTCATCCTAGACCTAAATTTTCCTTTTCCCCTCCCTTACCGGTAGGCTTTGAAGGGGAAAGAGAATTATTAGACCTGAGATTGGAAGAACCCTCTTTTGATATAAAGAATAAGATAAATAAGGTGGTTCCATATGGAATCTATGTAAATAATGTATTCTTTATACCAAACTCAGATATTGGAGAGTCAATCATAGGTGGATTGTATAACTTCCAATGGATAGGAAATACAGACAGGGATAGATTAGAGGATGGCTTAAGGACTTTCGGTTTGCAGGATTGGATATATTCTGCCGAACAGCTTATCCAGACTGGCATCTTTAACTTCAAGAATTCGCTCTCTGTCCCCCTACTTTTTAGAAAAGATTATCCCTCTCCTAAAAAGATAGTGGAACTTATAGATAACCTTGGAGAGACTGTATGGTTAAAGCTTTCGAGAGTCCAGCTGTTAGAAAGGTAAAACTTGGGAAAAGCAATCTGTCTGTATCTAATATAGCTCTGGGGACATTACCATTTGCCTCCTACAGGAATAACAAAAATGATTTCTCTGCTCTGGTTTCATACGCATATGATATAGGTATAAATCTTTTTGATACTGCAGAGATATATGAGAACTATGAGTTATTAGGAAAGTCCTTAAGAGGTCTCGAAGATGCGATAGTTATAAGTAAATCTCATGCGATAGATAGAAGAGATGTGGATAGAAGTCTTCTTACTGCCAGGAGATTAATGAATCGAGAAGTTGATATCTTTCTGCTCCATGAGCAGGAATCAGCCTCTACCATTAGAGGACATCTGGATGCGTTAGAGTATATGCATAAATTAAAAGAGAAGGGTGATCTGAAGGCTATCGGTATATCAACCCATAAAGTTGATGGAGTTAGGGGGGCTTTAAATTTCTCAGAATTTATCGACGTAGTTATGACTATAGTGAACTATGCAGGACTTGGTATAAATGATGGTACCAGGGAGACAATGGAGTCAGCCATATCTGATTGTTTTAACGCTAATATCGGAATAATAGGAATGAAGGTATTGGGAGGGGGTCATCTTTTGAGGATCATAGATAAGGCTATAGGGTATATAAGGGAGTTAAATTTCGTCCACTCATTTCTTCTTGGAGTTGAAACTGTAGATGAATTAAAATTGGATCTGGCTCTCTTCAATGGGATAGAGATCGAAAAGGATCTTATAGAAGGTTGTAAGAGAAAGATCAGACATATAGAGATCGAGCCATGGTGTACCGGATGTGGTATCTGTGTAGAAAGATGTGGTCAGAAAGCCTTGAGATTGATAAATGGCAAGGTCGAGGTGATTACTGAAAGGTGCGTACTCTGTAGCTATTGTGCTCAGGTATGCCCTGATTTTTCTATAAAGGTCGTATGAGATACTTAGGTATAGATTTTGGGCTCAAGAGAATAGGGCTTGCTATAAGCGATGAGAATAACAAAATTGCCTTTGGTTTAGCTACATTAGAGAATAAAGGGCTCATAAATCTGCGTCTGAGTATAGAGGAGCTGGTGAAAAGATATAAGATAACAAAGGTAGTGATAGGTTTTCCAAATAATATGGATGGTACACCTGGTCATCTCTCTAAGGAACTATTCAAGGTAGTAGAAACACTTAAGACAATCCCTGGAATAGAAATAGTCACCTGGGATGAAAGGTTGACATCTGTCGAGGGAGAGAGGATAGCTAAAGAGTTGGGTAAGAGAGACAAAAAACTGATAGACAAGATAGCTGCTACGCTAATCCTCCAGAGTTATCTGGACTATATAAATCGGAGAGATGATATATCCGACTAATCCCGAATATCCTTCCAGCCTATAAGCCTTATCCCTTCCTCCTGGATTACCCTAAATACTTCCTCGTCTCTGAAGAGTTCAAACTCCATATAACGTTTTTCCCAGTGAGGATTTATAGCCTTCAACTCTTCCGTGGCTAATCCCGGATGTATGTAAAGTTCACTCACTCCGCACTTTAAGTCTCTGAGTATCTGAATTACTTTCTTCTTAAATCTATCATAATCTTCCCCATCTTCCAGAGAGAAGGGATAGGATAATAGATAATCTATAAGTTTTACTCCCTTTCTATCTGCAAGGTCAATAATCCTTTCGTAACTGGCAATAGCCTCTTTAGGTAGCTCCTTTCTGGTCTCTTCTGTTAAATTCCTAGGGAGTCTAAAAGGAAAGTTGTACTCCTGGCAGAATTCGAAGACAATGTCCAAGAAACTATTACCATACGTTAGTCCATATAGGCTCCCCATATGGTTATCAAGATGAGATACATTTATACCAAGACCTAAGATTAATTCAATCTGACTCTTAATCTCCTCCCTTACTTCATCTCTTCTAGCTCTAAGTTCTACCTCTTCTGCCCTTTCTGGAAAGTAACCCTCTTTAGTTATAAGAGACTCTACAGGCTTGCCCTTTGTTACTGGTCCCCACTTGTACAGTTTCCATTCACTTGTAAAGGTCAGATGTACACCAATGTCTACATCTGGATGTGATTTATAGTACTCTGCTACCTCTTTTACCCAGGGGCACGGAGCCATCAATGTGCTAGACGTTATAAAGCCACTCTCAAAGAGTTTGAAGATTGCCTGATTGGACGAATGACACATTCCAAGGTCATCAGCGTTGATTATAAGATACCTCTCATTCTTAGATATCTCGATACTCATCTTTCTAACCTCCAAGGTTTTTTATTTTGTTCCTTTACCCAGATATACTGTTCATAGAGTAAACTTATCATCTTTCTATCAAAATTTTCATTGATCTCTTCAGGAGATTTTCCATCTTCAAAATTCTTTAGTAAAGAATCAATGTCCTTATAGCTAAATCCTATAGACCCTTCATCTGTAATACCAGGAATCAGATCAGGGGTTGGTGGTTTCTCTATTATTTTTTCAGGAACCTTTAGAAATTTGGCAAGCTCTATAACCTCTGTCTTATAAAGATGAGATATAGGAGCTATATCAGATGCATCATCTCCATATCTTACATAGAATCCTATAAGTCTTTCTGTTAGATTTGTACAGCCTGCTACCATATAATTCTCTTTTTCAGCAAAGAAATACAGTATAGCCATTCTTATTCTATGTTTTACACTATAATACGCCTTCCCTTTATTAAACCAGTAGAGCCTAGGATCTATTCTATCTTTAATGGCAAAAAACAGGGGTTTATTCAAAATTTCAGTATATCTCTCATATATCCTGTTTACTATCCTAGCCTTTAAGTGCCTAAATAGAAGTATCCATAGGGGAACTTCTCTATAAGCCCCTATGGATCTAATTACTTCTGTTATAGGAAACACCCTGTACCTGATCCCAAGTAATCTAGCTATCAGTAACGCATCTCCCTTACTGGAAGGGTCCGAATCTAGATCTGGCATAATTAAAGCTAGCACTCTATCTCTACCGACCGCTTCCTTAAGGAGATAAGCCACTACAGCTGAATCTATACCACCGCTCAGCCCAAAGACAAAACCATCTTTTCTCTCTTCTTCCAATTTGGTCCTCAGATATAAGACTATTCTCTCTTCCTCTTTGGCAAAGTCCATAGACTAATTATAACTATTTTCCATCTGTATTTCTATAACTTCCAGAGGAAACCCTCCCAAATTCTTTATCCTGTGTAAACTACAGCTTGGTATTACTAGACTTTCTCCCTCCCTCAACCTGTATATCTTATCTCCAATCTCTAACTCTCCTATACCCTTTGTTACTATCCAGTGTTCCATTCTTTCCCTGTGAAACTCTGACTCCAGATAGCTTCCTGGTTTTATAAGTAACTTTCTTATCTTATAACCATTACCATCTTCTATTGTCTTATGCTTACCCCAAGCCTCAAATACTTCTGTATGATTTATGATCTCTTCCCTCTTATCTGTCTTCAGCATCTCTATCAGATCTCTGACCGCCTGGCCATTTCCCCTCTTAGTTATCAGTACAACATCATCTGTCTCTACAACTATAAGGTCCTCCACGCCAATGGTTGCTATTAATCTGTTATTGCCAAATATCAGTGAATTCTTTGTCTCCAGTGGATATATATCTCCAATAAGCACATTACCATTTTCATCTTTTTCTTTAATCTCGTATAAAGCATCCCAGGAGCCTATATCACTCCACAATATATTGGACATTGGAACTACAGCTACTCTTTTTGATTTTTCCATAATGCCGTAGTCTACTGAAATAGCTGGCATCTTTTCAAAATTCTCTATAGCACTTCTATATCCTTCATCTATAATACTGTAAATCTCAGGCTGGTGGAGTTTTAGTTCTTCTAAGAAGGTAGATATCTTGAAAGCAAATATCCCAGAGTTCCATAGATATCTTCCTTCCTTTATATACCCTTTAGCCTTCTCTATATTAGGTTTTTCGACAAATTCTCTGACTATACTGTAGTCTCCCATATCCTCTCCCAACTTTATATATCCATAGCCTGTTTCAGGTCTGCTTGGTTTTATACCAAATACAACCAGATAATCCCTCTCAGCTACATTCCTCCCTATATCCATATATCTGACAAAGTTATCTACTGGTTTTATCAGATGGTCCGAAGGGAAAACAAAGACCACCTCATCCCCCCCGCTATTTAAAACATCTATAGCATAACGACATGCTATAGCAATGCTCGGAGCAGTATTCTTCCCCACCGGTTCGCAGATAATATTATTCTCCATCTCTCTAGAGAATCTACCACATATATCCCTGACATAGAAATAGTAATCCCTGTTGGTAATAGTTATTATATCTTTAGATTCCACCAAATTTAGCACTCTGTTATATGTTGATTCTAATAGTTCTTTCCCATCTATCAATCTCAAAAATTGTTTTGAATATTTTTCTCTGGAGAGAGGCCACAATCTTGTTCCCTTTCCTCCTGCTAGTATAAAGGCTTTCATCTCTATACCACCCCCTGAAGGATATTCAGAGTCTCTTCAGTCAACATTTCATATACAGAGAGATAAGCTGATAGATATGAGATTATAGACTCCGCTCCTGCATTTAGATTCAGTCCATATCTATTAATTCCATCCCTACAAGCCTTAGTACTCGAATCGTATACATCTTCTCCGATTATATTTTTTCCAAAGAACCAGTCAAATGCATTCATAGCCAACTTTATATATTTGTCATTTTTAGTTATATGAAATGCAACCTTACATGCCTCTATAAAGGATGAAACCTCCAGTGGCTGCTGGTCAAACATCGGTCTTCCTTCTCCATTTATGTTCAGCTCCCACTTTTCATTACCAGGGGGAACAAAGATTCCATTTTTAAATGAATAGTCAGCTAAGAAATCAAGAATCTCTAGACCTGCTTCCAGGTATCTTGTATCTTTCAGCACTAGATACGCTGAGAGAAATCCTGCTGGTATAATACCATTATCATAAGCTAAGTATGGTTCTATCCACTTCCAGTCATCTCTGGCGCTCTTTCTATATAGCTCTAACATCCTCTCTGCCTGATAAGATACTGTCTCTACTGTATCTCTGTAAAAGGTGCTACCTGCAAGGAGAAAAGATACTGCTCTTGGAGATTTTATCTCTTTCATATGTATCTTCATTCTATCTAGGATCTCTTTTGCACATAGTGAGATATCTGTAGGGGCTACGTTATATGTATATGCACAAGCCAAGAATGCTCTACCGAAGCTATCCTCAGACCCTATATCATCCAGGAATACCCTCTCATAAGATACAAAGTTATGTAACCATCCATCATCTTTAAGGACATACCATATAAATCCTAAGTATATCCTTGCTAACTCCAGGAGTTCTTCCTCTCTAATTATATTCCAGTACTTTGTAATTACTAATAGAGCTCTCGCATTATCATCAGTGGTATAGCCAGTTCTTTTATCCGGGATACCATATTTAGAATGTTGTATTATTCCAAAACAATCGGTAAGTCTTTTAAGATGTGTAAGAGATAACTCTGGGTAACCCTTTATGCATATATAATTCATTATCCGTCACCTCCTGAAAGAGCCTGATATACTTGAGAGCAACACTATTCCAGCTCATCTCTTCCTTAAGCCCTAATATATTCTTTTTAACTTTCTCAAGCTCATCAGGATTTTTCAGAAGGTGGAGTATAATCTCTGCTATCGAATCCGGATCCTTAAACCTGCAGAGGAAACCTCTCCCGTTAGAGAGCATATCTCTTGCATATATATAGGGTGTAGATACCACCACCTTCCCCAAACCTATCGCGTATGAGAGAGTTCCACTGGTAATCTGCTGAGGATTCAGATAAGGAGTTATGTATATATCTGTCATCTCAAGATAATTTATTATCTCTTCCTGAGTGAGATATCTGTTTACAAAAGTGACGTATCTTTCAAGTCCAGATTCTGCTACTATCCTCAATAACTTTTCTCTATATCTTTCCCCTTCATTTTTTATTATTTTCGGATGAGTCCTTCCTATCACCAGATATCTTACCTGAGACTCTTTCAATATCTTTGGCAAAGCCCACAATACATATTCTATCCCTTTTCCTTCACTGAGTAGCCCAAAAGTAGACAGGACAAAAGTATCTTCAGGTATTTCTAACATCCTCCTCATTTCTTCTCTAGAAATGGTTGGTAAAAGATCAGGAACCCCATGGTGTATAAACCTGATTTTCTTTCTGTCTATTCTGTATATATCTTCCAATAACCTGGCTCCGCTAGGCGTCATAACTACCAGATATTCCGACAAATCTCCTATCCTTTGAATTATATTCTTCTGACTTTCTGTCGGTTCTGTGAGTATCGTATGCAGAGTGGTGATTACAGGAACTTTAAGTCTTTCTAACATAGGGATGATATCCTCTCCATCTTTTCCCGAGAATAATCCATACTCATGCTGTAGGGAAACACACTCTATTCCTAGAGAATTGATGGTATCTGCTGTCTCGATGTAATTTTCTCTCCCTGGATAGATAATGAAAGACCTGCTATATTCGGTATCTAACTCTATATAGGTATCAGAAGGAGCAAAGATAAATATCTCTATGTCTCTATTACTCTCCGAAACTGCCTTTACCAAGTCTCTTGTGAAATTGGCTATTCCACATTCTTGAGGTGGATAAGTGCTTATAAAAGCTATCTTCACACATATCACCCCCTATAAGAATGTGTCCATTTTTATCTTAGAGACTAATATACAAACTTCTTGAGGTATAAATGAAAAATAAACTAGGAATTCTTTATTTAATATTATATCATAAAGAGTAATAAGCTTGCAAAGACAAGTGACAGTGCCAGATCTTTAAGTTAAGCTTATCTTGTGTTAAAATAGATTAGAGACATTGTATTATAAGGATTATATGGAGACAGTAGCACAGAGGGTAGACAGACTTGAACAGGTAATGATAGAGTTGGCTGAGCAGTCCAAGATAACTCAGCGGGAAGTAGCTCGTCTTTCCACTGAGATGCTCGAGTTCAAAGACGAGATGAGAGCTTTCAAAGAAGAGATGCGTGAGTTTAAAAGAGAGATGAATAAACGCTGGGGAGAACTGGCTAACAAGATGGGAACATTAGCAGAGAATATCGTTGTCCCTAACATTAGTGGTATTGCTCAAGAGTATTTTGGGTGTAAAGAATAGGATCTATGCGATGGCAATGAGAGATGATACAATGGACCTATTAAGCTTTGAACAAGTTATAGATGATGTTAAGAAAGGATAAGGGTTGATTAAAGAAGGAATTCGAACTTATTAAAAGTATGGAGCGTAGAATAGCTTTTGATATAGGAAGAGAAAGAGTAGAGATATGAGAGAATGGAATGTCGTTTGCTTGCAAATTCATTTATCTGTTGGTATAATATTTGTCAGTCAGAGGATGGGCGAATAGCTCAGCGGTTAGAGCACCTGCTTCACACGCAGGGGGTCACAGGTTCAAGTCCTGTTTCGCCCACCATTAGGAAAAATGACCCTCAAATTCCCCAATTTTTACCCAGGCAGGTGCTCACTTATGTATAACCCAAAAGACCAAAAAATAACCAACTTGTTAGCCAGCTTCGAAAACTTCCTGTTAGCAAGCCAACTGGAAGGTAAAAGACCGAGAACTATTGAATGGTATAAAGAAGCAGTATTACCTTTTGTTATGTTTTGTAAGGACACTCTAACACCAGAGTCAATAGAAAGGTATACCTCGGAACTTTTTAAAAAGAAGCTTAAACCTGCCACTATAGACAATCGACTTAGAGCAATTCGTGCTTTCCTGAACTTTCTAGCCAGGGAAGGTTACACAAATGAGAACCTTGCTAAATATGTCAGGAAAATAAAACTACCAAAGCAATACCCTTATGTCCTGAATGACGAACAGGTAACTGCACTTCTAAAAGCTTGTAATAGGAAGTCCTGGGAAGGACAGAGGAATTACACAATGCTTGTCTTGTTTTTAGACACTGGCTTGAGGCTTTCAGAATTAGCTAACCTAACTGTCTCTGACCTGAACCTAAACAAACGAAGTATACTGGTTCGCAATGGTAAAGGGGGAAAGGACAGGGAGGTGTATTTGGGGAAGACTGCATTAAAGGAACTAGCTAAATGGTTAAGCATTCGTGGACACTTTGCATACGAAGACAGGCTGTTTCTGACAAGACAGGGGGAACCGTTAAAAAAGAGACACGTTGAAACTATTTTAGAAAGGTTAGCTAAAAAGGCTGGACTCACTGGGGTTCGTGTTTCTCCTCATACCTTACGCCATACTTTTGCTACTAACTTTATACGCAATGGTGGGGATGTGTTTAGCCTCCAGAGGATTTTGGGGCACGCAAGTATAGAGACTTGTATGATTTATGTCCATATGGGGGGAAGACAACTGCAGGAAGCAATGCTACGGTTTAGTCCGGTGGACAATCTGGAGAGGAACAGATGAGGTTAAAAGAGTTCGAAGGTAAGTATTTACGATTGCACATAAACGTAAAGGTTGTAAAAGCTTATAAGGTTTTCTGGGTTGGTGGAAGAACTGTTTCAGTGTGGTATTTAGAAGAGGGCAAAAGAAAGGTAGGTAAAATATTCCTACCTTTTGGAAGTGGTAAGAATGTTGGCACAGTTAAAAAGGCATTAAAAGAGTTTGTAATTCAAGGAGGTGACAAATGCCAATAGTTCGTGTAGTCAGGGCTGGGGAGTTGGCAAGTCTATTTTGTGAACCTAAAGCAACGTCACAAAAGGCTTTACTATTCGGCAAAATCTTTGAGGAAGAATACACCTACTCTTATTTTTGGTATAACAGCTCTGTAAAGGCTAGATGGGTAGGCAGACTTTTTTACAGGAAGATTGCGTGGAGACTAAAGGAGGCAGGAATTTACAGCAGAGAGCTAATGGTTAAAGCAATAAGACTCCACGCAACGCTAATTCACAATAAGATTTATGGTTACAAACCTAAAACCAAATTTAAACAGCTTAAAAATGTAGTAATAGCTGGTCAACCAGACTTAATAGAAGAAGGTTCAGGAATTCCTGTGGAATTTAAAACCTACCCGATTGACGACTTTGCGAGAATACAGGCAGAGATTTTTAGCTTTGTATGGGAACAACCTGTTTTGTTAATCGGGGTAATTGAGGTTAATGGTTATTATTCTGTTCAAAAAGAGATTGTCGAGAACACTAATATAGATTTTTCTACCGTAGAAATCCCCGAAAATATGGGAACTCTGCAAGAATTTTGTCTTAATTGCCTACAACCAATAGAAAAATGTAACTGCTGGTTAGAGGCTTTGGAAGAGGAACGCACAGAAAGTAGAGAGAAAGAAGAAGATTGGTTTGAATGGGAAGATTAAAAAAAGGAGGAGGTAAAATGAAGTTAGCCAAATTTATGAAGAAGATGAACCTGACAGAGGAACAAGAAGAGAGAGTAGTGAGACTGGCAACTAGAAGATTTGGGCTACTACCAACACAGGTAGAGCTTCTAAGGGTCAAGAACGGTTGGGTATACCCCGCCGGCTACCCAGAACTGGCGGTCCACTGGGACCGACTGACTGAATCTGTTTTTGGGGAGGAGGATTGAAAATGAAGTTTTGGGGTGAATTTACAAACCATTACCCAGGAGAAGTTCTGACCTGGAAAGAATATGCAATAAACCTCGACCTGTCCGGGTGGCATTGGACAAACTGTGTCCCCTGGGAAGACAGGGAAGTAATAGAACTCGGTAACAATCTTTTTGCTATTCCTGTTTATGCTAAGGACATTTACAACGACCCAGAAGTCTCAGTGGTCGAATTACCAAACCATTGTTTGGCGGTGAGTTGGGACAATTTTCATCTAGACGTGGCAGTAATAAAAAATGAAGAAACAGCCGAGCCAGTGGGGTGGTTATTAGCTGAACAGCTCGGGGAATATGAGTGGAGGGTGGTTCCTGGAGCAAGTAATCCCTTCGAGAGTCTCGAGGAACTGAGAGACTACTTAGAAGAAGCTGAAAGAGAAGA
>Ga0080004_1188916_pt1 | contig 120491 bp, 112 predicted proteins | sample WasSprMetagenome_FD_69207 | JGI IMG/M metagenome (GOLD analysis project Ga0080004, IMG submission 69207) | Sulfidic aquatic microbial communities from Washburn Spring, Yellowstone National Park, USA - WS (SPADES assembly) (version 2) | ecosystem: Environmental > Aquatic > Thermal springs > Hot...
ATTATTGTGCTGATATTTCCTTTAATAGTTGATATGCCCTATTTAATCCACACCTTTATTATGGTTTTCCTTTTCGCTACTATGGGCTTAGGATGGAACCTAATTGGCGGCTATGCCGCACAACTCTCGCTAGGCCATTCGGCTTTTTTCGCCATAGGCGCTTACACAGCTGTCCTCTTTGTCATCTATAAGAATCTCACACCTCTCATAGGAGGGTTAATTGGAGTTGGCCTAGCAGTCGTTGCTGCTTTGATTATCGGGTATCCCTGTTTCAGACTTAGAGGCCCTTACTTTTCCCTAGCAACTATTGCATCTGCGGAGATTATACGCACTTTACTTCTTCACTTTAAAGAGTTTACAGGAGGAGCAAATGGAATACCTTTACCCTTTAAGGGGGAAAATCCGCTATTTTTACAGTTTTCCTCCAAAGTTCCCTACTATTATTTATCGTTTGTACTATTGATTTTCGTTCTTATACTCGCACGGACGCTGGAAAAAGCCAAGATGGGTCGTTATTTGGCAGCAATCCGAGAAGATCAGGATGCTGCGGAATCCTTGGGGGTAAGTACTCATGGGGTAAAGTTAAAGGCGTTGCTGATTAGTGCAGCCATAACTGCTGCCTGTGGTGTAATCTACGCCTTCACTGTAGGTTATATAGATCCTGATAGTGTAGCTAGTATTGCCCTTTCCATTGAGATAGCTGTAGTAGTTATTGTTGGCGGCATTGGTACTTTATGGGGTCCGGTTATCGGAGCAGCAGTTGTAGTACTGCTTACTGAATTAACTAATATGTACTTAGGTGCTATTAGAAGCGGAGCAAGCTTAGTTCTATATGGTCTGCTTTTGATTATTGTCATTATTGCTAAACCTGGGGGTCTTATTTCTATGTTTACTCCAAAGTTGCAACTTGCATCCATTGGTAGAAAGGGGATCCGAATTTATAATGGGTAGTTTATTAGAAGTTAGGGAATTAAAAAAGTCTTTTGGGGGCATTCAGGCCCTCAAAAATGTTTCCTTTAACGTCCAGGAAGGGGAAATCTTAGGCCTCATCGGCCCTAATGGCTCTGGTAAGTCTACTTTTGTTAATGTAGTAGCAGGCCTTTATAAGCCTGATGGAGGAAGAGTATTCCTTAAAGGTAAAGATGTTACTGGATTTGAACCCCCTCTTATGGCTTTAAATGGTGTTACTAGGACGTTCCAAGCTTCACGCCCATTTCTTAATCTTACTGTTTTGGAAAATGTTACAGTAGCTGCCCTTCTTCGTGAGTCACAGGTTGCTGTGGCAGAACAAAAAGCCAAGGAAATTATTAAACTTACAGGTCTAGAGGAATTTATGTACACTAAAAGCGCTAATTTACCTATCGAAAAACGTAAACGGTTAGATCTCTCTCGTGCCTTAGCTTTGGACCCCTGTCTTCTCATGTTAGATGAGGTTATGGCAGGACTTAATCCTAAGGAAATGGAAGAAGGTATGGAATTAATACGCCAAATAAACCAGCGCGGGATTACAATTATCTTTATTGAACATGTTATGAAGGCTGTTATTTCCCTTTGCCACAGGGTTATAGTACTCAATCAAGGGGAACTGTTGGTCGAGGGGGAACCCCGAAAAGTGATGCATGATGAAAAAGTAATTAAAGCCTATTTGGGGGATGGTTACAAAGTATGTTAGAGATTAAAGATGTAGTCACGGGCTATGGTGATATGAAAGTACTGGATGGTGTCTCCCTAATTGTAAAGAAGGGAGAAACAGTAGCACTGGTGGGTTCTAACGGTGCTGGAAAAACTACACTTCTTCGTGCCATTTCGGCCCTTATACCTATCTGGTCGGGAAGTATTACCTTAAATGGCCAAGATTTAACCAAAATACCGGCTTATGAATTGCCTCGTTATGGTATTGCTCATATTCCGCAGGGCCGTGGTATCCTAACCCGCCTATCGGTTTATGATAATCTTATGCTAGGCGGTTATATTCCTTCGGCCAGAAACCGCAGGCTGGAAACCCTTGAAAGTGTATTTCAGTTATTTCCTATCTTAAAAGAACGAAAGAATCAGTTGGCTGGGACTTTAAGCGGCGGCGAACAGCAGATGCTGGCCATTGGTAGAGCTTTGATGATGCATCCTAAGTTGTTGATTTTAGATGAGCCTTCTTTAGGCCTGGCACCTATTATAGTAAAAAACGTCTTTAATATTATTACTGATATCTCTAAAAGAGGAGTTTCTATCCTTCTGGTAGAACAAAATCTCGTAGAAGCATTAACTATATCCGATAGAGCTTATGTTTTAGAAAACGGACGGGTAGTTTTAACAGGTACGAGCAGGGAATTGATGATGAATACAAAGATTAGAGAAGCATATTTAGGGATTTGATTTTTTATTATGACCACCATAGCCAAAAGGAGAGGGTGAGGCATGAAGATTTTGGCCATAAATGGCAGCCACCGTAAAGGTCGCAATACGGCTAGAATGCTGGAGGCGGTTTTGGAGGAAGCGCGGAGTTTAGGAGCGGATACAGAGCTCTTGGAATTGAGCGATTATAATATCAAGCCTTGCCAGGCCTGTAACCATTGCCTACGGGCAATAGAATGCTCTATCCAGGATGATGATATTAAACTGATCACGGATAAGATGTTGATAGCTGATTCCATTGTATTAGGTTCTCCAGTGTATTTTTTCAACGTGACAGGGTTAATGAAAAATTTCATAGATCGGACCCGGTGGTTACATATGTGCCGGAATGTGCTTCATGGTAAGGTGGGCGCAGCAGTGACCCATGCGGGGCTAAGAAATGGGGGACAAGAATTCACGCAAATGGTATTGGAGCGTTACCTGGCCAGCCATGGTATGATCGTGGTGGACAGTCGAGATCCAGAGGGTGGGATTTATAATTGCGGGCCAACGGGCACCCTGTTTGAACGGCTGGAGGGGAGCAGGGTAACATGGAAGAAAGGCGTGGAAGAAGATCTGCTAGCCCTGCACGAGTGTCACACGCTAGGGAAGAACATTGTTAGACAAGTGCAGCTTCTGGAAGCTTCCCGAAAACGAGGTTGATGCCTTTATTGCTTGGCTTCAAGGAAGGAGACTTATGAAGTAAGGGGCTTGGGGGGTAACAGTTTATTCCGGAGGGCCGAGGATAACCTGGGCCAAAGGCTCGAAGAATTTTATTAGGGCTTCGGAAGGGAAAATAGCTTTTCTATGTAGAGCCCAGAGTATACCAAATGACAAGCCGAGGAGGCAAAGGACAGCAAAGGCGAAAAGATCCCGCCAGGCCCGGCGTTGTACGATGGGAGGGACCTCCAGGAGGACAACGCCTGTATATAAAAGGAATACAATTAAAAGCCTGAGCAAAGGGGTCACCTTCCTTAATTTAAGTTATCTTCCTAGGTCCAAGTTATCCGTAGTTTCAGCAAAGGCTTTTTTGAAAGGACCTTCCAGTTTGTCGTAAGTAGGAGGCCAGTTTCGCCTGTTTTCGGGCTTTATAAGTTTTAAGTCTAGTCGGCTTTAGGTTGCCAGGGACGGCCGCTCAAGCCTGTACGGCGTAGTTTTGCTTCCACCTGTATGGTAATGGGGAGTTTCTTGAATTCTTCATCCCAACGGGGCTTAACTTGTTTCCAGAGATTAGGTTCCTTACGGTAGAGGGCACCGCCGAAGTCAAAAACATCGGTTCCTGCCTTTTTGACTTGGGTAATAGCGCTGTTTATTTCCTCTGTGATGGCCGCTGCTATCTGGCCCTCAAGGGTTTTAAGGGCTTTTTCGGTGGTAAAATCATGAGAGCATTGTTGTTCCAAGAGGTTGCCTTCTACCTCTAGCTTAATTAAGCTCTGAAGCTGGCCGTTATAAATCTGAAATTTAGTTTCACTTTTTGCCTCGGTTATTTCTACAGAAATTCCTTTCTTATCTTCAGGGCACTGAAGCTCTAGGATAGCCCGCCTGACTTTATTTCTAACCCAGGCAAAGCCGCGGGTCTGGCGCTCATCAAGCCAGCCTACCAGCTTATCATGCTGGAAAAGGCCTGCCCCGTTCAAACGCACGGTCCTGACCATTTCCGGTTCGGGGGTTCTGGTTGTACCTTGCTTGTTAGATTGGTTGGAAGGAGCCCCTCGGGAAGTTGGCCCCCCTATAACAGGGGGGAAGGGCTGGGGGCTGAGCTCCAAAACCGGTATGGCGGTGGCGGCTGCTCCGGTAGATAAATCTAACAGAACATCGTGAATACTGGGGATAAAGCCATAACCGCTGACTTTCACCCATTTATTAAGACCTGCGATCTCCCGCCCTAGGGTGGTTTCCAATCCTCCCTGGGCGCGCGTTAAAATTTCTCTTGCCTGTCCTCGGGTAACAAGAATAAAGGTAGAACGCCGGAATTCCTGCTGCCGGTCTAAAAAATCTAGAACTTCCTTAAGGCCTTGACGGGCCAGGTCTTCTCCTAGCAGCACAGCAGTAGTGTGGGCTACATAGGCACGGCGGGGTAGCCTTAGGGCTAGCTTTCGACCAGCGGCATAAAGGGTATCTCCCTGCTCACTGCCAATAATGGCCGTACGCTGGGGTAAAGCGGCCGCGCTACCTCCTCCCCCTCCACCTTCACCGCCACCGGCAACGGCTGCTGGACGTATTATCTCTGCCGTAACTATACGTTCGTTACCTTCTAAGTCAAAAGCAAAGGAAGATATAAAAGCCAATTCATTGATCTCCCGTCTGTCCCAGCAGCCAGGCAAAAATAGGAGGATAATAATTATGGATACCGAGGATAAGAAGGAAGATGTTTTTGTCAACGTCCCGGCCTCCTGGGCTTATTTTTATTTTGGGGCTGTGGTTTTTCCATCAAGGTCTCTATTTCTGCCTCCGGGGGCTCTATAAGAGCAGGTTCAATTTTCTTGATACCTGGCTTGGCCCGGAAGAAATTTTTTAGCCCACCTTCCAGCTTAGGCCGGGTCAGCATAGCCCACCAGGGAGCACGGAAGACTACGTCCTTTTGGTCTTCCCAGATAAAAGGGGCCACAGGAGCCAGATAAGGCAGCCCCAGGCTCCTTAAAGTAACTAGGTGGATCATGATCGCTAGAATACCGGCGAAAATGCCAAACAGTCCCAAAGAGCCGGCCAGAAATATCATGGGTAGGCGCAACATGCGTATAGCTGTGCCTAAGCCGAAGGTGGGGTTGGTAAAGGAAGAGATGGCTGTAAGGGATACTACTATTACCATAGCCGGTGAAGCTAGCCCTGCCCGGATGGCCGCCTCTCCAATTACTAAGGCTCCGACAATGGTTACAGCTTGTCCTACCGGCCGGGGCAGGCGCACACCGGCTTCCACCAGTATCTCGAAAATTATCTGCATAACTAAAGCCTCCACAAAGGCCGGGTAGGGTACCCGTTCCCGCTGGGCGGCAATACTTACGGCCAAGGTGGTGGGTATCATCTCGTGGTGGAAGGTGGTGGCGGCTACATAAAGGGAAGGGAGGAGAAGGGCTAGGAAAAGGGCTAAAAAGCGAAAAATCCGGATGGAGCTAGTCACCCAGCGTTCATATAGATCATCAGGAGCTTGGAGCTCTGTAAAAAGGTTAACCGGTACGGTAAGTGCGAAAGGGGAGCCGTCTGTCAGGATAGCCACCCTACCTTGCAGTATATCGGCTACTACCCTGTCGGGTCTCTCTGTTCTGGAAAACTGGGGGAAGGGAGAAAAAGGAGAATCCTCAATGAGTTCCTCTATATAACCGCTTTCTAAAATACCATCGATATCGATACGTTTAAGGCGGCTGCGTAGCTCCTTAAGTACCCCTTTTAAAGCTAAGCCCTCTAGGTAGCTAAGCACTACCCGGGTATGGGTGGTACGGCCCAAATAGAAGGTTTCAAAGCGGAGCTTGGGTGTGCGCAGGCGGCGCCTGATCAAGGATATATTGGTAGGGAGATCCTCGGTGAAACCTTCCCGGGGACCCCGGATGACGGTCTCTATCTCCGGTTCGGTCACTGCCCTCTTTTCCCAGCTATCGGCTCCTAGGAGTAGGGCGAGGCTTAAGCCTTCTATAAAAAGGGCTACCTGGCCAGCTAGCAACCCGTAGAATATGTCTTGCCATAACGAGTATTCTTTCATAATGCTTACAGGTAGATTTTCCTGCAGTAGTTTTAAGAACTGTATTTCCATAAGACCTGCCCTCTGGGCAGGTAGTTTTATTAAAAAAGGCAGTATATCCCGCTGGATTACATCGCGATCCACCATGCTTTCCAGATATACCAAGGCAAGTTTGCGGCCAGTTACTTCTATCTCTTTGATTATCAAGTCCTCGCTCTGGCCGAAGGCTTTTTTAAGATAGTTTAGGTTTTCTTTAAGGTTTGTTTTAAGCGGGGCTCCGTAATTTTTATTTTTTTGAGCGGAGGAAGGATGCTTCTTTTTGGAGCGGGCTAATTTCCAAAGGCGGCTTATGATCTTAAGCAATAAAGATCATCCCTTCTAAACCCTGCCTCGGTGCCTTCAAAGTAAAACTTGGCAAATCAAGCCCAGGAGGCCTTGGGACACAGCTTCAACCTCCGAAAAATCATACTTGTTTCGGAAGCACCCCCCTGCCTCACCATTTTAGTATGACATTCTTTTTACCACTTTATGCTATAGCTACATATAATTTAAGTTCACAGGAAATATTAAGAAACAAGGAGAGGGGTTTTCTATGCGGGAAGAAGGCAGAATCTCCAACTGGCAATTTTTCATGCTGATCATGGCTTTTCTTATCGGTACTTCTACCCTTATCATGCCTGTAGGTCCGGCAAAACAGGATACCTGGCTTTCCTATCTTTTAACTGGAGCCCTAGGAGTGGCTGCAGCCTATTTTTACACTAGTTTAGGAATAAGATTTCCTAAAGAGACCCCCTTCCAGTATGCGCCACGTGTCCTAGGGAAAGTATTAGGCAACTTTTTTAATATTCTTTTTCTATGGTATGCCTTTCACTTGGCCGCCTTGCTTTTACTTAACTTCAGCGAATTATATGTTATCGCCATCATGGTTAACACGCCCCTTATAGTTTTTATCGGTATAATGGCTGCACTTGCAGCTTGGGCAGTCCGTTCTGGCCTGGAGACCCTGGCCCGCCTGGCCGAGCTGTTAACCCCTTTCCTTATAATTACGATTATCGTGCTCAACATCCTTACCTTAGTTACCCCGGAGTTGCCCCGATGGGAGAACCTTTTCCCTATTATGGCCGAAGGAGTCCTTCCTATTATTAGAGGAGTCTTACCAGCTTTTGCCTTTCCTTTTGGGGAAACAGTCTTTTTCTTAAGTTTCCTTCCCTTTCTGACCAGCCCTAGGAAGAGCCCTCGCCCCTTTGCCCTGGCTGTAATTTTAATCGCTCTTCTCCTTACTACAGTCATGATACGTAATATTATCGTTTTAGGGCCTTCAGAAGTCAGCAGGGCCAGTTTTCCTAGCTTGACAGCTATACAGCTTATAAATGTTGGGGATTTTCTACAGCGCATGGATCCCCTTATCATTTTCATCTGGACCTTTGGGGTTTTTTTGAAATTGACCGTTGTTTTTTATGTATTTACCCTGGGAACTTCCCAGATTTTGGACCTTAAGGATTACCGGCCCTTAGTTTTACCTACCGGCCTACTGCTTACTTTTTTTGCTCCTACCGTTTATGAGAATTTCCACCAGATGCTGCGCTTTGCAGCCCGTACCTGGCCCTTTTACTTCTTTCCCGGTTATTTTCTTTACCCTGCTATACTGCTGCTGGTGGCCAAAATACGGAATATTAGAGGGTGACCTGGAAAGTCTCTTAGACAGGCTAAAGACCAGGGCAGGTTTAAGATATAGCCGGGTTTGAACCTAGCCCTGCAGGTAGGCTTTGTGCAGCCTTCATAGCAAAAGTGGAAGGAGATATGCTCTTCCGGTGAGGTTCGTGTTTATGTTAGAATAACGGCTATGGGAGCGAAGTATATTCTATAGGCTAAACTTCTTAGGCAGAGAAGGAAATTCCTAGAAGGAAGTAGAATCACAATCTTAAATCAATAGTTTCCTAAAAGGAGCTAAGGTATGCGGGTATCGGCGGTAATACCGGCATATAATGAGGCCCCTACAGTAGGGAAAGTCATAGCTACTTTGCGCCAGGTGCCTTTGGTAGACGAAATTATCGTTGTAAATGATGGTTCCCGGGATGGGACGGCGGAGGTAGCCCGGCGCCACGGAGCTATTGTTATCGATTTGAAAAGAAATCACGGTAAGGGTAAGGCCATGGTAGAGGGGGCCTGTAGAGCCCGGGGAGAAATCCTTCTTTTTTTGGATGCAGATTTAGAGGGATTGACTCCTACCCATGTGGAGGAGCTTCTACGGCCAGTTCTCGATGGCGAGGCCGATATGACAGTAGGCATTTTTCGCCGGGGTCGCTCTTTGACTGACTGGGCCCAGGTTATAGCTCCTTATCTTTCTGGGCAGAGGGCGATACCTAAGAAGCTTTTTTTGGCTGCCGGGAAAGAGGCCAGCGGATTTGAAATAGAGGTTATGCTCTCCAAGTTCGCCAGGGAGAAGGGTTGGCGGGTAAAAAGGGTCCCTCTAGCTAATATGACCCACATAATGAAAGAGGAAAAAAGGGGGTTAGCCCGGGGGCTAGTAGCCAGGCTCGGCATGTATAAAGATATAGCTACTTTTTTCTTACGCCAAGGCCGTAAGAAAGGCAAATCCCTCCGGCCTGCGCTTTGGCTTTTGCTTTTGGTAGGAGGGATAGCTTTTCTGGGCTACGATATTTCCCATACTCGGGTGGCCCGGGCTGCTAGTCAGCAATTAGGAGCTCTACCTTTGTCTAGTATAGGGGAGCGTATTTTGATTGTTTCACCTCACCCAGATGATGAGGTTTTAGCCGCAGGGGGACTGATAGCCCGGGCTAAGGCGGAAGGAGATAGTGTACATGTGGTTTTCTTGACTAGTGGAGATGGCTTTAAGCGAGGGGTAGAGGCTTGGAACGGCCTACTTCCGCCAGCGCCTAGGGATTTTTTAGCTTATGGTAACCTCCGGCAAGAGGAAGCCAAAAGAGCCTTGGCCATTTTGGGAGTGTCTTTAAAGGATATTACTTTTTTGGGTTATCCTGACGGCGGTCTTGCTAAAATATGGTTAAATTACTGGTCAACAGAAAAGCCCTACCAGTCTCCTACTACCCTAAGGAGTAGCGTGCCTTACGGTACTGCTCTATCTCCAGGCGCTGTTTACTCGGGTAGCAATATCCTAGCTGATCTTTTGCGGGTTATTAAGGCTTACCAGCCTACGGTGGTCTTACTTCCTGATACTGCGGACAGCCACCCTGATCATTGGGCAACCGGGGCTTTCACCTTGGCTGCGCTGGCCGCTTGGAAAAAGGAAGACGGAAGATTTCCACAAGCTTACGGTTATTTGGTGCACTCTGGGGCTTGGCAACTAGCTCCTTCTTTACACCGGAATACTCCCCTTCTTCCTCCCAGCTTTTTTCTTTATCAGGGAACCCCGTGGTATAAGTTGCCTTTAGACAAAAATATTCAAGAAAAGAAAAAACAGGCTTTAGATGAATATAAAACGCAAAAAGAAGTAATGGGCACTTTCTTTGCCAATTTTCTCCGACCTAATGAGATTTTTAGTTTGTTACAGCCCAAGAACATAGGTGCCGGTTCCCATCTGGTTGCTCTTGATCCCCGTAAGGAGACCTTTACCCAGCGTTTATGGAAAGGGGGGGATCTGCGGGCCCTCTATTTGGACGTCAAACCCCAGAGCACCGTGATAAGGTTACTTTTGTGGGAACAACCGGATCCTAAAATAGACTACCGGATAAGTTTATATGTTTGGGAGGGACATTCTTTTACACCTTCAGCCCGGTATATTTTTGAAATGCTTCCAGGTAAATGGGGAGAAGTGAAGTGGCTGGAAAAGCCAGACAATTATCAAGGGATTGCCCAGTTAATTTATGAAGATAAAGCTTTGCATATAGAACTGAAAGATCTTTCTTTGCCTCCCGGCGGCTATCTTATGATAGAGGTGGAAACTTGGTTAAGCCATGTTCCTCTGGACCGCATCCCTTGGCAGCTAGTGGAGATCGGGGGCTGCGAATAGTAGGGAAGTAAGGGGTTGGCTGTTTGGTACAAGACGGGCAAAACAAGTAAAGGAGGGGAAATTAAAAAGTTGTACCGTTTGCGCTGGGGTCTAGAAGAAGAGATATTTATTACTGAACCGGACAGGCCTACCTTGCAATCACTTTATTATCTTGCTCGCCTGGTCTGGAAGGACCCCCGCAGGTACTATACCCATACAGCTTGCAATTTTGTACGAGGCAAGGATTTGCGGCAGGGCTTAATGAGCGGGGTAGAAATATCCACCGGCCTTCACGAGGATAAAGAAGGACTGCTAGCCGACCTTGCCCGGCGCCGCCAGGATTTGGCTTCTGTCTGCCCTGGCCTCTTGGTACCCCTAGGCCATTTGTTAGATCACGAAGAGCCTACCAATATTTGCGGTTTACACTTGCACCTTAGCGGTTTCGTCGACCGGGACCGCGTTTACCGCAATTTAATCTATTTCCTTCCTCTACTGGCCCTGTTGGTGGCTAATTCTCCGGGTGCCGGAGGTAAGTTTTTTGGACCCTCTTATAGATGGGCCAAGGCTTTTGCCATCGGACCTTTACGCGAGAATCCCTATTTTCGGTTTCAGGATGTGATTTATTCTAAACGCCTGGGCACTTTGGAAATCAGGGTTTTCGACCCGGTATGGGATCTCGCACGTATAAAACTTCTTTTAGATTGCGTGGAAGCTGTAGTACAGGCCGAGCGGGATTATCCAGGGTCTATTGAAGGCTACAATAGGCTAAGGGGTTGGGTAGCCCGGGAAGGATATATCGAGGAGTTACGGCCAGTATACCGGGAGCTCAGCCTTCTTGTTCCCGTAGAGGAAGAAATATTTAAGGAGCCTCCAGCCTTTAAAGTATGGAGGTTGTGGGAGGAAAAAGGTACTTTGGCGGTGTACACCGCTTTAGATAATGCTTACCGGGGTGGACCTTTAGAACCCCGGCCATTGCCTCCTATGCAGGTGAGTTGGTTTAAGGTACTAGCAGGGATAGGGGGATATTATCTTCCTCGCATGCCTTATAATATACATAAGGTGTGGTTAGAATGGTAAAAGCTGCTTTATTTTTGCTGGGATCTTTAATTTTAACTGTTGTAGGTGTCCTGTTTTTCCTTAGAAGAATATGGTTTTACCGGGATCCCGTGAGGATACCTCCCCGAGAGGAGGGTTGTCTTTTAGCTCCTGCTGATGGCAAGGTGGTTTACATTAAACCTTTTTCTCGTGGCCAAGTGCAGGTTGAAAAGTTGGGTGAGGTTATACCTGTTACGGAGATAACTAAAGCTCCTCTGTGGGGAGAAGAGGGATGGATTATAGGTATATATATGTCTCCTCTGGATGTACATTTTAATTATGCCCCGGCGGATTGCCGGGTAGCCAACCTCGTTTACACCCCTGCCAAGGTAAACCTTCCTATGGTCGACTGGTGGGAATACATACGTTTAACTTATCTTCGCCGGGCGGTGGATCTTTTCAGCCACCGTTACCGCCTGGTCAATGAACGCCTTACCCTTTTTTTGGAAGGTGAAGATATGCGCCTGGCCCTGGTAGAGATTGCGGATAAGTTTGTTAATAAAATTAGATGTTTCGTTAAAGTGGGGGACACATTACGGGCTGGGCAAAAGATCTCCTTTATTGAGCGGGGCTCCCAAGTGGATCTCATTATATTTCGAGAAGATATAGAGTTTACAGTAAAAGTGGGCCAACAGGTTTACGGTGGCGAAACGGTTATAGCGCGCTATCGCCCTTATAAGTAAGTGAGGAAGGATGTACTTGGAAACGGCAGTACGGGTAGGTTAGGTGCTGGCTATGGGCTATCGCTCGTATATAGGTAGGTGAAAATACGGGGATGACCACGGCTCATGTATATGGATTACTTTTTATCTTACTTTTAGTGGAAGGTATAGGCATCCCCGGCATCCCCTTTGAACCTGTTTTTTTGGCTGCTGGATACTTGATAGAACACGGACAGATGAGCTTTTGGGGAGCAGTATTGGTCGGTACGGCTGGTAATTTGCTGGGCAACTTGCTCGGGTACTGGCTGGGGGCTAGGCCAGCCCGGGGTTTTTTAGATAAGCTAACCCGTTCCTGTATAGGGCCTGAGGCCATAGAGCGGGTTAGCTTCTGGTTTAAGCGTCACGGGCCGGCCGTGGTGGTGGTCTCCCGGTGGTTTGGGCTTATCCGTACACCAGCTATAGTCTGTGCTGCGCCTTTGGGCATGGACCCCTTATCTTACACCCTCTACTCAGCCGTAGGAGCTTTCACCTGGACTTTAGCCTGGCAATACGCTAGCTGGAAAGGAGCCCATTACTTTTTGGAATGGTGGCGGAGTTATCGCGTCTTAAGTAACTGGGGAAGAGAGCTGTTTTTAGCAACCTTAATTTTATTGGCTTTGGGTGTAGCGGTATATTTGTACCGGAAGAAAAAGAAATAATGGCCTACTAAAAGATGAAAATATTAGCCTTTGGTGGCCAAAATTTCATTCAGGGCTTCTTCGTAAGCCTTAAGGATGGGCTCGGAAAACAGGACAAACCGGATTTCCGTAAAGGTATCGGGGTTTTGTTGCAGGTATTCTACTACTGTGCGCATGGCTATCCTGGCCGCCCTTTCTACTGGGAAGCGGTAGGCGCCAGTACTTAAGGAAGGGAAGGACAGGCTTTTTATACCGTGCTCCCGAGCAAGCTCTAGGCTGCTCCGGTAGGCGCTGGCTAAGAGTTCATCTTCTCCTTTGTTGCCGCCTGACCATATGGGGCCTACGGCATGGATTACATACCGGGCTTTAAGCCGGCCGCCGGAGGTAAGCACGGCCTGTCCTGTAGGGCAACCGCCCCTTTCTTCGCGTATGCGCCGGCATTCTTCGGCTATAGCCGGTCCCCCTGCCCGGTGGATGGCCCCGTCTACACCACCGCCTCCCCGTAAGCCTTCGTTGGCCGCGTTAACTATGGCTTCTGTATCTTGAACAGTGATATCCCCCTGGATTAATGCTAATTTGGTTTGGCCGAGGGTGACTTCCATGGCTAAAGGAACCTCCTTTGGTAGAGACTTTATATACCAGTTTTACATAGAAGATTATAGAGATATTCGGCCTTTTTAGTTTTAATCCTGTGGATATTTTTTCCATTAACCCAGATTTTAGCATTGCGTTTTCCGCTCTTTTTTATTATAATTTAAAACAGAAAAAGAGTATAAGTGAATAGGGCGAACGCTGAATCCCTGGGAACAGGGAGCGGGGGAACCAACTTAGGGGGTGAATCCTGTAGTTTTCTACAGGTAGGGTTAGCTTTCGACCCGAACCCGGCAGCTAACCTCGTAAGCGTGGAAAGCAGTTGAGGAGGATTTTTGCCTTCTTATAAGAGGTTAGTATGTCCCAAGCCCCGGTGGTGCCGGGGCTTTAATTTAGTCTAAAAATAGACCTAAAAAGGGGGGAGAATATGCCGGTTAGCCTTACCAGGGGACCTGAAGATGAGCGGGAAAAAAGGGAGATAGCGCTTAAGAGGGCGGCTGAGCTTAGAGCACGCATAAGTGATTATTTGGAGGCTAAAGCTAAAATACCGTCTGGCCGGGAAATAGCTCAGGAGATCGCAGAACGCCAGGAAAAAATTAGGAGGTATTTCGGTGCAACTCAAGCGGAATGGCAGGACTGGCGCTGGCAGTTACGCCACCGGGTTACTTCGGTAGACGTTTTGCGAGAGCTTATACCTTTAACTCCTGAAGAAGAGGAAGCCATCCGGGCAGTGGAAAAGGTTTACCGTTGGGCTGTTTCGCCTTATTACCTGAGCCTTATGGGGGATGAACCCGATTGTCCCATAAGGAGACAAGCCCTACCCGCCCGGGCTGAGATAGAAGATAAGCTGGGAACGCTCGACCCTATGGCAGAAGAATTGACCTCGCCGGCTCCCTGCATTACCCGGCGCTATCCCGACCGCTTGATAATAAATGTGACCAACCAGTGCGCCATGTACTGCCGCCATTGCCAGCGCCGGCGTAACATAGGAGAGGTGGACAGGACCCGGAGCCAGGAGGAGCTAGAGGCAGCTTTGGATTACATCCGGTCTAACCCCGAGATCCGGGATGTGCTTATTACCGGGGGCGACGCGCTGATGCTGAATGACCAGATGCTGGACTGGTTACTTACAGAGCTAGATCGCATCCCCCATGTGGAGATTAAAAGGATCGGTACCCGTACACCTGTAACCCTTCCCCAGCGGATCACCCCGGAATTATGCCGGATACTAGCTAAGCACCCGCCCATTTATCTTAACACCCAATTTAACCATCCTCGGGAGATTACCAAGGAGGCCAAGGAGGCTTGCGATCGCCTGGTGCAGGCGGGTGTAGTGCTGGGGAACCAATCCGTTCTTCTTAAGGGTGTAAATAACCATCCCTTCGTTATGCGCAAGTTAAATCAAGAGCTTTTAAGGATCAGGGTGCGGCCTTACTACCTCTTCCACGCTAAACCTGTGGCCGGGACCACCCACTTCATCACTTCTATCAAAGAAGGAATCGAAATCATGGAGCAGTTAAGGGGTTATACTTCTGGCTTAGCTATTCCCACGTATATCATTAATGCTCCGCAGGGTTACGGGAAGACACCGGTGCTGCCCCAATATGTAGTTTCCAAAGGGGAAGGTCAGGTACTGCTGCGGACCTGGGAGAAACGGGTTCTCCTCTACCCTGACCTAGGTAGCCAGACTTCGTAACCTGGGTCCCCTTATTCCGGGGCCCTTACGTTTCTTGCGAGTTTCCGAAATGGATTTTTGTTTCCTTGCTTCCATCCTTAACACGGAGTATAATGATAGCAAAATCCTGCAACAGGGGGTACAAGAATGCGTGTTTCTTTGTCCTGGCAAGGCGGAATGAAACTGGTGGGCACTGGAGAGTCCGGACGGGAGGTTTTAATGGATGCTGCACCCGAACATGGTGGGGAGAACTTCGGGGCCCGGCCCTCGGAGGTTTTCCTTATGGGGATGGCCGGGTGTACTGCCCTGGATGTATTATCCATTTTGGCCAAAAAGCGTATAGCCCTCCAATCTTTTTCCTTGGAAGTGGAGGCGGAAAGGGCCTCGGAACATCCTAAGGTTTTTACAGCAGCCACCCTCATTTACCGCTTTACGGGGGATAATTTGCCGGAAGACCAAATAAAGCACGCCATCGAACTATCTTTAAGCAAATATTGCGGCATGGTCAACACCGTTAAGAAAGCGGCACCTATCTCTTACTGTTATGAGATCAATGGCCAGCGCAGCCCCGTTCAACCCGCACCTTAAAGAAACCGTTACACCACTTGGTCCTTCCACCTGGGCACGGAGAAGGGTGGATTATTTTGAGCTTATAAGGAGGAAGTAGTGTTGCTCTTGGACTTAAATCCCATAGCCTTCCATATCGGGCCTTTGGCCATTCGCTGGTATGGTTTGTTCATGGCTCTATCCTTTCTCATTGGGTCTTGGTACTTATACCGTGAGGGGTTACGGAGGGGCTTAAGCGAGGATTTCCTTTTAAACTTGGCTATTATCGTAGTGGTATCCGGTGTAGTGGGGGCAAGGCTTTTATTTGTGCTGGCTAACTACCCAGAGTGGTTTATACGGGACCCTGTGCAAGTCTTAAAAGTTTATGAAGGTGGCCTGGCCTGGCATGGGGGCTTGTTGGGGGGAGTTTTGGCCGGGTGGTGGTATGTACGGAAGCACAAGCTAGACTTCGATGCCCTGGCTGACCTGGCGGTTCCGGGGATGGCCATAGGGTATGCTTTTATACGGATAGCCAACATCTTTAACCAAGAAGTGCTGGGCCGGCCTACGGATCTATGGTTTGGACGTTGGCCGGCCCAGCCTATTGGTACCTTAATTGGGTTAATACTGCTCATTAGGTATTTTTACCTGCAGCGCCGTGAAGTACCGGCGGGTTACCAGTTCTGGTCTTTTATATTTTATCACCAGCTTCTACGGGGCTTGGTTGAAGAGACTGTACGTGATAATCCCCTGGTCGTGTGGGGGTATATAGTGCCGGGGTGGGGGTTAGGCTTTTTTACTTTAGCCCAATTAAGCACTCCCTTTATTATGCTTTTCGCGTACTATTTTATGCGCCGGGCCCGGACGAAGGGGCGCCCTGGTCCCCGTTCCTATCGCCTCACGTTAATTTCCCGACCCAAGGGCTAATTTACTTTTAACAATAAGCTAGCCTTTTAAAGATAGATGACCATTTCTAGCTTTTGCAAGATGTTTAGATCGGCCAGAGGGTTTCCAGGTACGGCTATAAAGTAGGGGAGCTTTCCTCGGGCTATAGTTCCTAATTTATCCTCTAAACCCAAAACTTGTGCTCCTGTGCTGGTCGCTGCTTTTAGAATAGCTAAGGTGGGTAGGCCGGCTAAACGGAAAAAAGACAGCTCGTCTATATAGCTTTGGCCATGATATACTCCTGGAGCACCGGCATCGGTACCTACCACCAGCCGGACGCCTAATTCATGAGCCTGAGCTATTTTTTGTAGCTGATGCTCATAGGTACGCTTGATAATATCTTGTTCTTGAGGAGTATATTCTTGAGCTTTACCGGTGTTTAGCCGGTTGGCCACAGCAGCGACGGTAGGGGCCCAGAAGGTCCCCTTATCAGCCATCCGTTTTAGAGTATCTTCGCTTGCAAAATACCCGTGTTCAATACTGTCCACACCGGCCTCCAAGGCCTGGACTATGGCGGCATCGGAGTTGGCATGGGCCATTACTTTAAGTCCAAGGGAATGGGCTTCCTTTACCAAATGCCGGAGCTCATCGTTACTGAATTGGAGGGGGCCTACTTCACCCCACTTGCGGAAGGTAATAAGCCCGGATACTATAACTTTTACTTGCTCGCATCCGTGTTCGGCCATGTCATTTAAAAGTTTTTTCCAATCTTCTTCCCCCGTCAGCCCGGGTCCCAGAAAGGACCCATAATATCCTTTTTTCCGGAAAGCCTTCCCTGTAGCTACTATGCGAGGACCTGGGCAGTGCTCTTCTTCTACCCATTTCTTAGCTTCCAGATTCCACCCCGCACCGTCACTACCATCCCGTATAGCTATTACCCCGTACTCTAGAAAGAGCCCCAGTTCTTTTTTTATAACAGAGGTCATGGCCTGGGTGTCGGGCCAGCGGTTTAAGGAGCTCCGGAAATCCTGGCCGTCCAGGGCCAAGTGAACATGGGCATCGATGAGCCCGGGCAAAAGGGTTAAGTTGGGCAGGCGGAACTGCTGGGCTCCGGAGGGTTGGTATTCGGACTGGTGCACTATTTTTTCTATCTGGCCCCGGCGGATAAGCAAGGCCATTTGGGAATGGAGGACCGGGCTTTCGCCATCCCAAAGATAGTCGACTAAAAGGTCCAGGCTAGCTTGGCGGTCAAGACGCAAAATCTTCATAGGCTCACCTCCGGACAGGAACTATGCTACACCTTTTATAAGGGAAAAGCAAGCCTGGGCCTTAAATATCATTTCCCTACCGGCCACTATGTCCCACGCCAGCCTTCCAGAGGACTTAAAGGAGCGACTAGGTATAACTCCTGATTTGGTACGGCTTTCCGTGGGGTTAGAGGAGGTTGAGGATCTTAAAGAGGATTTGGAAAGGGCTCTAAGGGAGGTTTAACATAACTTTAACCAGTGGGTAATTGAGAATTAACAGAAGGATTGTATAATGAACCCTGGTAGGCCAAGCCTGCCAGGGAAAATTGTTTTTATAATCTTAGAATTTAAGGAGGAAATAGGCTAATATGCAACTTAATTCCAAGGATAAGGGCTGGTGTAAGGCTCTTGTAGGAGCTGCTGTAGTAGCGCTAGCCTTAAGCTTAGCCGGGTGCGGGTCCTCCAAACAGGAAGGGAAGGCTACACCTGATCAAGCTGGGCAGCAAGCTTCTGTAAGTCTTAACGGAGCCGGAGCTTCCTTTCCCTATCCTCTTTACAGCAAATGGATACAAGAGTATAAGAAACTCAATCCTCAAGTAACCATCGATTATCAATCCATAGGGAGTAGCGGCGGGATCAATAATATCTTGCAGGAAACAGTTGATTTTGGAGCCAGCGATGCCCCCATGAAGGATGAACAGCTAGCTAAAGCCTCAAGAACCATAATTCACCTCCCCACAGTTGCTGGAGCCGTAGTGATTACCTATAACCTAGAAGGAATAAAAAGCGGCTTAAAACTTACCCCAGAAGTGATTGTCGATATCTTCTTAGGTAACATTAAAAAGTGGAACGATACCAGAATCACCTCCCTTAATCCTGATCTCCAGCTTCCCGACAGGGAAATAGTTGTGGTCCACCGTTCTGATGGCAGCGGTACTACTAACATTTTTACTGATTACCTGAGCAAGGTTAGCCCTGTTTGGAAGGAAAAAGTAGGAAGCGGAACTTCAGTCCAGTGGCCGGTAGGTATTGGAGCCAAGGGTAATGAAGGTGTGGCAGGTACTGTAAAACAGACACCAGGCGCCATAGGGTATGTAGAGCTGGCCTATGCAGTGCAAAACAACCTGCCTTACGCGTTAATTAAAAACAAGGCTGGCAAGTTTGTAGAACCCACCTTGGATACCACTACAGCAGCCGCGGCTAGTGCGGCAGCTAATATGCCCGAGGATATGCGGGTATCTATAACGGATGCCCCGGGTGATAATGCCTATCCCATCGCCGGTTACACGTATATCTTGGTATATAAGGACCAGAAGAATAAACTCAAAGGTGAAGCCCTGGCCAAGTTCCTGTGGTGGGCCATCCATGACGGCCAAAAATATGCTAAAGACTTATTATATGCTCCTTTGCCTGAAAACGTCGTAAAGATGGCCGAGGCTAAGATAAGAGAGATGAATTACCAAGGCACACCATTTATTAACTAAGTAGACGGCGAGGGCGCAATAAAATTGGCTGTATAAAGGGGATATTCCGGGATCTTCTCGGAGATCCCCTTTTTTAAAATAACATTTCCTTAACCTTGCCAGAATCTTTTTGTGCTATAATAGAACCTGTCGATTAAATTATTAACGCTTCCTGTGGAGGCTTTTTGATGAACAAAGGGAAAGACATTTTTTTCCTGCAGGTAACCCGTTTGGCTGCCTTAAGTATAGTATTTATAATTTTAGTTATGGCTTACGAGCTATTTCGCGGCTCAGAGTTGGCTTTTGGTCGTTTCGGATTAGGGTTTATCACAGGCTCGGAATGGGACCCTGTACATGGTAAGTTCGGAGGCTGGCCTTTGATCTATGGCACCTTAGTTTCTTCCCTAGTGGCCTTGGCCCTGGCTGTACCTTTAAGTTTGGGCACAGCCATTTTCCTTGCTGAATTGGCCCCTTCTTGGCTCCGGGAACCCCTTTCCTTTTTAGTGGAACTTCTGGCCGCTATTCCTAGCGTAGTATACGGGCTGTGGGGTCTTTTTGTATTAGTGCCCTGGCTACGGGATGTGGTCCAGCCTTTGCTGGGCAAAACTTTGGGATTTCTTCCCCTATTCCAGGGACCGCCTTTGGGGGTAGGGATGCTGGCAGCCGGGATGGTCTTGGCCATCATGATCCTTCCCATTATTACTGCGGTTTCGCGTGAGGTTTTACTTGCCGTACCCCAATCTCAACGGGAGGCTATGTTAGCCTTAGGAGCCACCCGCTGGGAAACCATCCGCCGGGCTGTCCTCCCTTACGGACGTTCAGGAATTATAGGGGCTATTATTTTGGGTTTAGGCCGAGCCCTGGGCGAGACTATGGCTGTTACTATGGTGATCGGAAATAGGCCCCAGGTTTCGGCCTCTTTGTTTGATCTCGGCCAAACTATAGCTAGCGTGATAGCCAATGAATTCAGCGAAGGTTTTGATAAGCTACATCTCTCAGCCTTGATGGCCTCAGCCTTGTTGTTATTTGTAATTACTTTCAGTGTAAATATTATTGCCCGCCTTTTGGTTTGGAAGGTTAGCGTATCCCAAGGGGTGAGCCGGGAATAATGGTAAGCCGGAAGTTTAAGCGGAAATGGTGGAATCGGTTCATGCTTTTTCTTACGGTACTGGCCACCGGTATAGCCCTAGTGCCCTTGGCCAGCATTTTGGTATATGTGACTATTAAAGGCTTACCTGCCTTAAACTGGGAGTTTTTCACCCAGCTTCCTAAAGCGGTGGGAGAACCCGGAGGTGGGCTAGGCAATGCTATTTTGGGGACCATTATCCTTGTTTTATTGGCGGCCGGTATAGCTTTACCTTTTGGTATACTTACCGGTATTTACCTGGCAGAGTTTGGGAAAGAGCGTTTAGCCTTTATCGTTCGTTTCCTGTGTGATGTTTTGACCGGCGTTCCTTCCATCATTGTTGGTATTGTGGTCTATAGTACCGTAGTTTTGACCATGAAGCGCTTTTCAGCCCTGGCCGGCGGTATAGCTTTGGCCATAATTATGCTACCACTGGTGGCCAGGTCTACGGAAGAAATGCTAAGACTTGTACCGCGTAGCCTGCGGGAGGCTTCTCTTGCCCTGGGCGCTACTCAGGGACGTACTATCCGGAGCGTGGTCCTGCGCAGTGCTCTGGGCGGGATAGTTACTGGAGCCATGCTGGCTACAGCCCGGGTGGCTGGGGAAACGGCTCCTTTGCTGTTTACCGCTCTGAACAGTCGGTACTGGCCTACAGGATTGGATGAGCGCATAGCTTCCCTGCCGGTGTACATTTTTACTTACTCCACCACACCTTATGAAGACCTACATCGCCTGGCCTGGGGAGCAGCTTTGGTACTGGTAAGTATGGTTTTAGGTACCAGTATAGCAGCAAGGATTGCGGCCAAAAAGGTTAACGGAGGGAAATAGGCCTTTGGCAGTTAAGATAAAGGTAGAAAATTTAAATGCCTGGTATGGACGGAATCATGTACTGAAGGATATTAATCTAGAAATAGAAGCCAACAAAATCACGGCCGTTATAGGACCTTCAGGATGTGGCAAGTCAACTTTCATCCGCTGCTTGAACCGGCTGCACGAGGTCGTACCCGGTGCTCGGGTGCGGGGGCATGTTTGGGTGGACGGGCAGGACCTATATGCTCCTGGAGTGGATCCTACTGAGGTGCGGCACCGTATTGGGATGGTCTTCCAAAAACCAAATCCCTTTCCCACTATGTCTATTTTTGAAAACGTAGCTGTCGGTGTACGTATACACGGATTAAAACCGGAGACTAAACTAGAAGATATAGTGGAACGCAGCCTGCGCATGGCCGCACTATGGGAGGAGGTATCAGATAGGCTTTATACTTCGGGAGCCAGCCTTTCAGGAGGGCAACAGCAACGCCTTTGCATTGCCCGCGCCCTGGCTGTAGAGCCAGAAATTTTGCTTTTAGACGAACCCTGTGCTTCTTTAGATCCCATATCTACCTTAAAAATAGAAGATCTGCTGGTAGAGCTTAAGGAAAACTATACTATAGTGATTGTAACTCATAATATGCAACAAGCGGCCCGTGTTTCAGATTATACTGCCTTCTTGATTAACGGTGAACTGGTGGAGTACGGGCCTACACCAGAAATTTTTACCCGGCCGCGGGATAAGCGTACAGAGGATTACATTACTGGTCGCTTTGGCTAAAATGAATTAGGGCTGAAAATGTATAGGCCGCCACCTGGGTATTACAGGCGGCGGTTTTATTGTTGCTAGTCATGACGTACCAGGAAGGCCGAGGAAGGATATATGATGGCCTGGTGGAGGAGGGCTAGTTGTTGTAAGTTATAATTTTTACCTGCTAGGCTTCCAAGGGTCTTTATCAATTAGTCTTTATGTTATAGTCGAGGGAGATGGAAGGGCATAATAAAGTGGAAGGTATAAACTTTAAGGAGGGGAAAGGGGAATGGCTGGACCCCTTGCAGGAGCAGATAATGCTCCCTTAAGTTTCCGCTGCAGCCGTTGTGGTAATACTTTTTCCGTGGAGCCTGAGCGTAATGCCATTTGTCCTGTTTGTGGCTTTAATTGTAATGCAGGTGGATGCCAGATGCTAGAAGCCTCGGACGAGGGGTACTAGTGATTACCTAGAAAATTATAGCTTAAAGCTGATCCCTAGGGATCGGCTTTTTATTTTTTATGTGTCTCGGATCCTAACTAATATGAGGGTCTGGGAGTATCAATGGCTATAACGTATAAATTTCGCTATAATTAAAAAAGAGGAGGTGGTGGGCATGTTAGTCAAGCAGGTTATGTACCGGGATCCCCAGGTCCTTTCTACGCGTAGCACTTTAGCCGATGCTGCAGCCATATATCTACGTGAGGAAGTCAATTGTGCCCCTATATTGGATGAAAAGGGCCAGGTGGTAGGGATCATTACGGTAGCAGAACTCCTCAGAGCTCTCCAGGAAGGTAAGGATTTTACTACACCAGTAGTAGAAGTTATGGATCGGAATTTAGTAGGGATTCCAGAGGATATTCCTTTCGAAGCAGTGGCTGATTTACCTTTAGAACGCCTGCTGGTGATAAACCGTGAGCAGAAGCTTACGGGTATACTTACTAGAATTCGCCTCATAAGACAAGTTTATCAGGCTCTGCAGGAAACAGAAAACCAACTACGAGCTATTTTACAAGCAGCACCCAACGGGATATTAGCTACGGATAAAGTAGGGAAGATAATTCATGTTAATGAAGCTGCAAGAAGGATCCTTGATTTAACCCAAGAAGAGATTTACGGACAGGCTATAGGAGATATACTTCCTAACTTTAACCCAGAAGAAGTTTTATTCCATGGTCACACAGTTGCTGGACGGCGGGTGACTATACGCCATACAGTTGCTTTGCTTACCGCTAATCCTATTCTTCATCATGGGGAAATAGTAGGTGCCGTGATATCTTTACAGGATATATCTGCTCTGGAGGCTGCTTATAGTGAATTGGAGACAGTCAAGGCTTTGAATCAAGAGCTCACTAATATTATTGAATCTTCTTATGATGCCATTATGGTAATAGATCAGCGAGGTAAGGTATTACGGGTCAATAGCAGTTATGAACGTATTTTTGGCATATCCCCAACTAAGATAATAGGACATCGCCTGACGGAAATAGAAGACTATTGTACCAAGGTTTGGCAGGATGTGTTGGATGCTGTTCTTCGGGAAGGTCAGCCGGTAAGCCGTAAATTGAGGACACCGGCAGGGAAAGAAATACTATTAACTGGGAATCCAGTTGTTACTGATGAAGTAGGTATAAGGCGGGTAGTTATCAATATCAGGGATATGACAGAGCTTACCCAGCTCCAGGCTGAACTTGAACAGAACCGTGAAGAGATGGCCAGATTATTCCAAGAAGTTAAGGAATTACGTGCGCGCCTGTTCAGCGAGGAAGGGGCAGTCTTTAAGGATGAACGTATGCAACGGGTGGTAGAACAGGCCTTGCTAGTAGCCAAGGTTGATTCTACTGTCCTTATCACAGGGGAATCCGGGGTGGGAAAGGAAGTTATTGCCAAGATTATACACAAAAACAGCCCGCGGGCTAAAGGACCTTTTATCCAGGTTAACTGTGGAGCTATCCCGGAGACATTATTAGAATCTGAATTGTTTGGCTATGAGCCCGGGACTTTTACGGGCGCAAGCCGGGAAGGGAAAATAGGACTTTTGGAACTAGCTAATGGTGGAACTTTGCTGTTAGATGAAATAGGTGAACTACCCCTTAACCTACAGGTTAAACTATTACGCGTATTACAAGACCAGCAAGTGTTCCGCCTAGGGGGGCGGAAGCCTATACAATTAGATGTGCGCATAATAGCTGCCACAAACCGGGATTTAAAAGAGATGGTTCAGGCCAAGACTTTTCGAGAAGATCTTTTTTATCGTTTAAATGTAGTACCCCTTGAGATACCTCCTTTACGCGAGCGCCGAGGAGATATCGTACCCTTGGCCCACTTATTTCTAGAAAAGTTTAACCGGAAATACGGCTTTAAGAAGAGACTCCATGAAGAAGTATTTCTAGCCTTAGAGAATTATAGCTGGCCGGGAAACGTACGAGAGCTAGAGAACCTTATTGAAAGGTTAGTGGTTACTACCCAAGAAAATATAATTACGTGTAAACATTTGCCTCCCCATATATGTGATAGCCAGGGAGGTAGCGGAGCACTACATTTTAATGTTCGAGATATTATACCTTTAAAAGATGCCACAGAAATGGTAGAAAAAGCTTTGATCAGCCGCGCTCTGGAGAGATATGGTAGCCTACGTCGGGCTGGAAGCCAATTAGGAATAACCCATTCTACTCTTTTACGTAAAGCCCGCCAATACGGCCTACTTTAAATCCTTCCGGTATATCGGTGCGTTTTTATACCAGGCGGTACAAGGATGTACCGCTTTTTTGTTGAATTGCAGGAGTATAACCCTGAAAGGTGGTACACTTTTGTACCAAAGCTTCAGCCGAAAAGCTTGGGAATCTGATTTTCCTATGTGTGGCATGTTTTTTGCTTTATATAGATAAAGGCAGTATACTTTAAAGGATTAAAACTTGAAGGGGGAACCGATCAAAAAAATTTTTAGGAGGTGGCCTGGGTTTGGAACTCAAACCAATTAATGCCAAAGTGGGTTTTTATCCCAGTTGGTGGTATAAGAATTACGGTATTTCATATAACAAGGAATATTACCATGACCCAGATTACCGAGTGGATGCCTTTCAAAAGCAACAGAAGATCCTTTATGAGAGGTTTGGCGATGTAGGTCTAGGTAAGCCTGACCCCCAGCCGGAACCCTTTGTGGACTATGGGATGGTATTGCTCCCGGCAGTATTTGGGTGCGAGATCAAGTTCTTTGATGATGCTATCCCCTGGGCTATGCCGCTCAATCTCACGGAAAAAGAGATTTTTGAACTTAAGGTTCCGGATATCCTTAATACCTATCCCATGACTGATATAATCAAGCAGATGGATTATCTAGAGAGCAAATACGGGCGGGTTACAGGTAGCATCAATACTACGGGAGTATTAAATCTGGGTTTAAAGCTCCGGGGAGATCAGCTTTATCTTGATTTTTATGAGAATCCCGAACTGGTTCACCACCTGTTCAATATTTGTACCGAGGCTATAATACAGCTAGCCCAATATGTAAAGAGCCGGACTGGGATGCTGGCCCCGGCCGTAACTCCCATGGCACCGCCAGAAATGTATGTGTTACCTGACTGTACCGTAGTACAGATTTCCCGGGAGGTTTTTGAAGAATTCGTGCTACCTTACGAAAACAGGTTATCGGCGGTCTTACGTCCTTTTGGTATTCACCATTGCGGGAAAGCTGACCATATGCTGGAGGGATATGCTAAAGTACAGAACCTGGAATTTCTCGAAGTAGGGCCGATGACCGACCTAAAAAGACTACGGGAACTCATGCCTAACATACATGTGAACGCCCGTATAGATCCCGTGCGCATGCTAAACTGCACCTCAGAAGAGATCGCGGAAGACGTAAGACGCATTATAGATACTGGGGCTCCTTATGATAAGCTCTCCATCGACGCTGTGGGCTGCGATTATGGTACGCCTGATGAAAATGTGCGGGCCATGCTTAAGACGGCGCGGGATTATTCTCTGGAGCGTATGGCTGCCTTGCAACAATAAGGAAAGTTTTTCCTAAAATTTAAGGGAGGTATGGAAATTGGCTATTTTAGAGGAAATCAAAAATGCTATCATCACGTATAAGCCACCGCTAGTCAAACAATATTGCCAGCAGGCCCTTGAACAAGGGTATAAGCCTGAAGAGATATTAGAGCAGGGCCTTATAGCAGGCATGAACGTGATAGGAGAAAAATTTAAGCGCAATGAGATTTTTGTGCCTGAGGTTCTTATAGCGGCCAAGGCTACCCATGCAGGGTTGGATGTTTTAAAGCCCTTGCTCTCAGCCTCTCAAACTAATACCCGAGGAAAAGTAGTAATTGGGACGGTGAAGGATGACTACCATGATATTGGTAAAAACCTGGTGGCTATGATGCTAGAAGGGGCAGGCTTTAAAGTCATCGACCTGGGCATGGATGTGGCGCCGGAGAAATTTATAGCTGCGGCCAAAGAGCATGAAGCAGATATAGTGGCTATGTCTTGCTTGATAACTTCTACCCTAAACTGGGTAGAGGCCACCATAAAAGCTTTCCAGGAAGCAGGCTTGAGGGATAAGGTAAAGATTATGGTGGGTGGTGGCGCAGTTATGGAGGATTATGCCAGGGAAATCGGCGCTGACGGTTACGGCAAAAATGCCAGCGAAGCAGTTGATGTAGCTAAATCTTTGCTGAAGGTGAGCTAACATGGCTGTGATCCTTTCGCGCGGAGAAAAACAAGTGAAAATAGAGATTGGTGCACCCACGGTAATAATAGGCGAGCGTATAAACCCTACCGGTCGCAAAAAGATGATCGAAGCACTAAGGGAGCGAAACTTTGAGTTAATAAAGGAGGAAGCCTTAAACCAGGTAAAGGCTGGGGCCGATGTATTAGATGTAAATGTGGGGGCTGCGGGAATAGATGAAGAAAAGATGCTTCCCGAAGTAGTACGTGTGGTAATGGAGGTAGTAGATGTTCCGCTATGCTTAGATTCTGGTAAACCTGAAGCCCTGGCTGCTGCTTTAAAAGTTTACCAGGGGCGAGCTTTAGTTAACTCAGTTACCGGGGAAGAAACCTCCCTCAATAAAGTCCTACCAGTAGTTAAGGAGTACGGCGCTGCCGTTGTAGGCCTTTGCATGGATGAAAAGGGCATCCCCCCAGATGCAGCTAGCCGTTTGGCTGTGGCAGAGCGGATAATGGAAAAAGCAGTATCCTATGGGCTGGGAGAAAATGATGTAGTTATTGATTGCGTGGCCATGACAGTGGGCGCTGACCAGAAGGCAGCTCTTGTTACCTTAGAAGCCATGCGCCTAGTAGCCGAAAAGCTAAAAGTAAATCTTATTTTAGGGGCGAGCAATGTATCCCATGGCCTGCCGGATAGAAGGTCCATAAACTTAGCCTTTTTTGCCCAGGCGGTTGCTGCGGGAGCTACTGCCCTCATTGTAGACCCCACGGTACCTGGGGTGCGGCGGACCATCCGGGCTGCAGATCTTCTGGCTGGGCGGGATGAATGGGCTATGCGGTATCTGGAAGATTACCGTTCTTTCCCTGAGGGTTAATTTGGCGCCTATTAAACTTAAAAAGTAAGGAGGGTTAGGCCTTTGAGCAGCTATGCCCTGTGGATCTTGGTTATGGCCCTCATATATACCGCTGTCCTCATTATAAGCGGAAATGTGGCTAGAAAGCGGGCGGCTAGTGGCGAGGGCTTCTGGGTGGGCGGCCGGCAATTTAAGCCCTGGATGGTGGCGGTATGCATCACCGGGCTTTTCTCCGGCTCCACCTATATAGCTGTGCTAGAGCTTTCTTACCTTAAAGGCATCTCGGCTGGCTGGTACGGTGTGGCCGAATTGCTTCACGTTCTCATCATCGCTTTGTTCCTACTAGTACCTCTCCGGAAGATGGCCATGGTTACGGTATCAGGCCTCATAGGCGATCATTTTGGTCGTCTAGCCAAAGGGATAGCGGGGATTATTACTGCTTTTACCTTTCCTATGTGGTCCACGGCTAATGCCATTGCCTTTGCTTCTGCCTTGACAGCCTTTACGAATCTCCCTCTTTCAGTGACAGTGGCTTTTTCCGCCATTCTCCTCTTAATTTATCTTCAGGCGGGAGGCATGTGGTCCATAGTATTTACCCAGACGGCCAATGCAATAGCTTTTGCGCTAATGTTTATAATTGGAACAATTGCCTTCTTTATTAAACCCGGCTGGGCGGGGATTGTACAACTTGCGGCCATCAAGCCGGATATGTTTAGCCTAACTGGGGTGGGCCTCCAAACTAATACTAGCCTGGTTCGGTACCTTCCTTATAAATGTAATTGTAGCCCAGGCCTGTTTTCAGATGGCCCTCTCCTGCCGGACACCGGAGGAAGGGCGGCGGGGGCTCCTTTGGGCTGCGGGCTTTAACGTGATCTTCATCGCCCTTGGCATCCTCTTTGGGCTGGCGGCAGCCGTCGTTAACCCCGGAGGCACCCGGGGTCTCATAGCCTTGCCCCAGTACCTAGGACAGGTTTTACCCGCTCCCCTGGTAGGTATTTTCTTCATGGGCATCTGGGCCTGTGCTCTAGGGTGGGGAGCTCCTTGCCAGTTTAGCGGTGCAACTAGTCTAGGTCGAGATGTGACTTCAGCTATAAATCCGGCCATTTCAGATAAACAGATGGTACTATATACCAAGCTTTCCCTGGTACTGCTTACTTGCCTGATGATCATTTTTGGCTCTTTACGCGGGGAACAGGCAGCATGGTGGAATGTACTAGCTTGGACAGCTAGGAACGGGGCTACCTTCGCTCCAGCTGTGGCCGCCCTTTTATGGCCTTTGGCTACTCGCCGGGCCGCGGTGGTAGCTATGATAACCGGATTTTTAAGCGGTATTTGTTGGTACCACCTAGGCCACTGGGATCCGGTCAAATTTTACCTTAATGTACACCCGGTATGGGTGGGTATGAGCTTTAATGTGGGTACCCTGCTATTGGTGACCCTTATAGAAAAGGCCGGGCAATACACCTTTATCCAGGAAGCAAGCCCTGTGCGTAGGACTACCGGGTATTTCGCTTTGGTCGCCATTATAGTCTTAGCCTTTATCCTTGTAAGCCAGTTTGCCTGGCTTCATAGCAAGGGCCTTTCAGGCATGGTATTTTTCTTAATTATTATAGGCTTCTATGTGGCAGCTATAACCTTGCTCCAGCCCAAAGATGTACCGGCGCAGCGGGAGCCGGGCGGGGAAAAGCTGGCGGAAGCCTGAAAGCGCCCTTTTCACCCCTTACCCCTTAAGGATGTGCTTAAAAATGAAAAAACAAATATTCCATCGCCCGGAACGCTGTCTTTTTTGCTTGAGCTGTGAGCTGGCTTGTGCTGCTACCCAGAAAAAGGCCAGGCGGGAAGAACTCCCCGCCTGGCCACGACTTAAAGCGGGGCACCTTTGTAGCCATTGTCAGGATGCACCTTGTGTGCGCGGTTGCACCAGTGGGGCCATGCATTTTGATGAGCGGGGATATGTAATCTCCGACCCTGAAAAGTGCGTTGGCTGCTGGATGTGTATAGCTTTATGCCCGCACGGAGCAGTAATACCACGTCCGGATGGTGAACGCAAAGTTTGGAAATGTGATGGCTGCCAAGACCGGGGCTCTATACCTGCTTGCACTGCTGCCTGTCCGACGGGCGCCCTGGTATGGTCCGAAAGTCCGTGGGAAATTTAAAGTAAGGGGAAGATAGGCGTGAAGAAAGATGTTTTGTTAGCCGAACCCTCCTACCAACTGGAAGAGAAACGATGCGGTTTTGGCCGCCTGGGGTTATGTTGCCTCGCCTGTCCTGCTGGTCCCTGCCGGATAGATCCTTTTGGTTATGGCGCAAGCTTAACGGGCTGTGGACTGGGAAAAGAAGCTCTAAAGGCTAAAACCCTTTTGGCCAAGATCCTGGCTGGAGCAAGCTTAAGTCTACAAGAGCGAGCAGGCCTTGAGGAAGAAACAAAAGCTCTTACCTGGCCAGCGGACAAGATAAAAATATGGGAGAAGCTTAAATTAGTCTCTAGTGACCCCTTCTACGAATTGAGTGAGGCCGCACGGGTAGCTCTTAATCCGGCCGGCTGGCAGGCTTTTGAGTTAGAGATGCAAGCTATAAGGCTTACCTTGGCTGTTATAAGCGGTGGGATTCCTGTACCCCAGGACAATTGGGGTTTACGGGAAGCTGGTCTAGGTGTGTTATACCCTTCCGGCCCTTGTGTAGTGATAGATGCTAGCAACCTTAAGCTAGCCCGGGAAATGGATATAGCGGCTAGAAAAGAAAAAGTTAAGTTAGTAGCCGGCGGGAGGGGAGCCGATTATCTTTCCTGGTGGCTTGGGCTCCCCCTTTTAGGCGGAAAAGAAGAATTACGGCAAGCTATAAAAATGGGGCTGGTGGATGTAGTGGTGACCGAAGATGCCTTACTTTTGGGCCAACCTTTTAAGTTTTTAGGAAGCCCAGTAGTTTTCCTAAATGCCCAACAAGAGAGGGAAGCGGCCAAAATCATAGCTAGCGCTAAAAATGCTTTTAACCGCCGGGAACCTTACGAAAGTACAGAAAAAGGAGAGACCTGGCGCTTCCATAGCGGTTGGCGAGAGGGCTGGGGAGAGGCCTTAGAAAAAATAATAAGCCGTCGCAAGTTCAAGGGAGTGGCTTTCCTCTTGGCTTGCTCTGGTGAAAGAGCAGAGGACCTTGCGCGCCGGCTTAGGGAAGAAAATTATTTGGTGCTTGCTGCAGGATGTGGGATATCCGCTTTAATTAAGGCAGGGCTAATGAGCGATATAAGTATGGAGGAGGCGGCTGGGCTCCTGGACGTAGGGCAAGCCTTGCCACCGCTTTGGCACCTAGGCGGCTGCCAGGCTATATCTAATGGTTTAAACCTTTTGGCAGCCCTGTCTATGCCTATCCTGGTAGCCTTGAACGGTCTGGGCTGCAATCGTGCTTATGTAAGCCTCGCCTTAAGCGTAGCTTATGGGGCCATGATACTAGCTCCGGGCAAGAGCCCCTTTAGCGAGAAAACCCTGGAGTTGTTTGGTGCCGCCTGGGAAGGCCTAGAAGTAGCGGAGGTGGACCTTCCTTGCGGTATGTAATTATCGGCAACAGTGCAGCGGGCACTTTTGCCGCCGAAGCGTTGCGAGCTTTAGATCCGGAAGCCAAGATAACCATGATCTCCCGGGAGGAGGGGCCGCCATACTCCCGTTGCCTTTTACCCTATTACCTGGAAGGAGCTATAAGTGAAGAGGGGTTATACATCCGGCCCCTGAACTTTTATGAGGCCTTAGGAATCGAGGCTTATTTAGGGCGGGAGGCTGTACAAATCCACCCGGGGCGTCAGAAGGTTTTCCTGGATGACGGCCGGGAGATAACCTACGATCGTCTCCTGTTAGCTACTGGAGCTGAACCCCGCCTTCCTCCTATTCCTGGCCGGGAGCTTTTTGGGGTATTCACCTTCCGCCACCTGGAGGATGCCCGTAAACTTCGCCAGCAAGCCCTAAAGTCGCGCCGGGCAGTGGTAGTAGGCGGCGGGCTGGTAGGGGTGGAGGTGGCTGCCGCTTTAAGGGGTTTAGGTCTAGAAGTAACCCTGGTGGAATTTCTCCCCCACCTCTTGCCCCAGGCTTTAGATGAAAGGGGGAGCAGTCTAGTCCAGAAGGCCTTGGCAAGCCACGGGATTGAAGTGATACTCGAGCGCCAGGTGGCGGCTATTTTAGGGGAGGATGAGGTAAAAGCTACCCTTTTAAACGATGGCCGCCTTATTCCCTGTGATCTGGTTGTAGTGGCTGTGGGGGTCAGGGCGGCAATAGATCTGCTTTCTCCTTGGGGAGCAGAAGTAAATTTAGGCTTGGTAGTAAACGAATTCCTTGAGACCAGCCTCCCCTGCATATACGCAGCGGGGGATGTAGTCGAGCACTACGACCTCGCCCAGGGGAAAAGGGGGGTCACTGCCGTCTGGCCCGCAGCGGCAACCCAAGGCCGGGTGGCGGGATGCAATATGGCCGGGCGAAAGGCTCGCCTGGCAGGGTATATAAATGTAAACACGGCGGAAATCTGTGGGTTACGGATAGCCGCAGCCGGGTTGCCTAAGGCTTTATGCGAGGAAGACCAGGAATATTATTACCTAGATAGAGCTTCCTGCCAGTACCGGAAAATAGTGACCCGACAAGGAAGGCTGGTAGGGATGACCCTTATAGGTAGAATAGAAGGGGCGGGAATTTTGGCTAACTTTATACTAAAAGGGGAAATAATCGAGGGTTATGAACGGGAAATATTGCATGGCAACTTCTGGGCCAAGGGGAGGAGGTGGTGGTATGCCGGGCTACAACTTGGCCAAGTATTGGCGGCTAACCCATGCCTTGCCGAAGGAAAAGAGTATACATATGCCCTATAGTTTAAAGAAGAGTGTATGCGGCCTATGCAACGGCGGCTGTGGCCTCCTGGTAAAGGTAGACCAAGAAGGGAAAATATGCGCTGTTTACGGGGATCCAGAGAATCCCTGGAACAAGGGCCGCATATGCCCCAAACCCATGGAGGCTGCCCAGTCCTTAAATCATCCCTTAAGGGTACGCCATCCCCTAAAAAAGGAGCGGGGGTTTTACCGGCGGATTACCTGGGAGGAGGCTCTGGATCATATAGCCCCCCAGTGGAAGGAGGCCCGGGAGAAAGGGGGCAACTCGGCGGTAGCGGCTATAATTTCTAAAGTAGGTGGTTCCCACAGCAAATTTGCCTTAAGCGTTTTTGCCGAGCTCACCGGCCTTAACACTTACGGCACGGCCCCGGTCTGCTATGAAAGCGAGCGGAAAGTAAGAATCTCTCTTTTCGGCTCTGCTGCTACCCCCAACCCGCTAAGCGATGTGGTGGAAGCGAGGCTAGTTATCCTTTTAGGTAATAACCTGGCCCAGACTAAAGCTGGTCAGTTCCCCTGGATTAAAGAAGCCCAGCGTAAGGGGACTAAGGTAATTGTTATTGATGTGCGCTATACAGAGACCGCCCGCCAAGCGGACCAGTTTATCCGTGTCCGGCCAGGTACTGATGCTGCCTTGGGCCTGGCGCTTCTCAACTTCATCATTACCAGGGGATATTATGACCGCGAGTTGGTAGAAAAGCATACTTTGGGGTTTGAAGAGCTAGCCCGGGCGGTAGAAGCTTGCACGCCGGAGTGGGCCGCTGCCATAACTGGTGTAGAAGTAAATACTATCCTGGCTTTAGGCCAAGACCTGGCCAATTTAAGGCCGGCCCTCCTCTATCCAGGGCGGGGGGTCTGCTGCGTCAATAACGGCGCCTCTGCTCTATGGTCTTTTGAAGCGCTTATGGCCCTCCTGGGTAACATTGGCAAACCAGGCGGGGGTATAATTTCCCATATAGTAGATTATGGTAAAATGCAAGGCTTGATACCAGAAAAATTGCAGGCTAAGCCAGAGGTAAAATATACTGCCCAGGAACTTTATCAGGCCATGCTGGAGGGCAAAATTCGAGTACTATATATAGCGGGGAATCCTGCAGCTACCTGGCCTGACAGTAACCTGATGCGCGAAGCCCTGAAGAGGGTACCGCTAGTCATCCACCATACCCTCTTCTTTGATGATACCTCAGCCCAGGCCGATATTATCTTGCCAGCTACCCACTGGTTGGAGGAAGCTGGGGTGCAGGCTAGTGTTAACCGGGTCCTCCAGTGGCGGGAGGCGGTAACCCAGCCACCGCCAGAGGCCAAACCCGCGGCCGAGTTTTTCCGCCTGCTGGCAGGAAGATTAGGCTTACCCTTAGAATATTTTCCCACGGATCCGGCTGCAGCCTGGGAGCTAGAACGGCAATATACCCCACAGGTAAGCGGTATAAGCGTGGCTGCCTTGAAAGAGGCCAAGGGAGGCATCAGCTACCCCTGCCGTCAGGGCGAAACTCCTCAGAGGCGGCTTTATAGCCGGTTAAATTTCGGCACTCCTTCCGGCAAGATCGAACTATACCAGCGCGATCCCAAAGTGCTACCAGCAGCCGTGCCTTCTTACCTGGATCCCCTGCAAGGCCCAGGCAACGACCCGCATTTGAAAAATGAATACCCCTTTTTCTTGAGCACTGCCAAAGTAGCTTATCACTACCATACCCAGAATCAATATAGCTCCTTTGCAGGCCGGGTCGGGAAGCCTTCCCTAGAGATAAACGCTGAGCTAGCCCGGGTACTGGGTATAAGGGAAGGGGAAGAGATAGAAGTGGAAACTCGCTTCGGTTCCCTAGCGTTACCAGCCCGACTATCTACCGCCGTGCCGCCGGATTGCTTCTTTACCCAGCCCTATTATAGCGAAGCTGGTACCGGTTTAAAGCCAGCCAATTCGCTATATCCCATAGAGGTGGACCCAGTAGGTGGAAACTTTATCCAGAAGAATTTACAGTGCCGCCTTAAGCGGGACTTGAGGGGGTGAACCCGGTGAAAATGCTAATTGATACCACCCTCTGTATAGAATGCCAGGCCTGCGTTGTGGCTTGCCTCCAAGAAAATAGCCGTGAGAATCCCTGGCCGCGTATTAAAGCTTGTACCTCTTCCCCCAAAAACTGCCGCCACTGTGCCGAGCCTGCCTGTACCGCTTTTTGCCCCAGCGGGGCTTTAAAGAAAACAGAGGCAGGAGTTGTCACCTGGGAGGAAGAGCTTTGCCTGGGGTGCAAACTTTGCCTTTCCTTTTGTCCCTTTGGTTCGGTCAACTTTGACCTCGAACGAGGCCAGCCTGTCAAATGTCTCTTTTGTTCGGAGCGCCTGAAAACAGGCCTGGAGCCGGCCTGTACAGCTGTTTGCCCTACTGGAGCGCGGGTATTCGGGGAAGAGGAAGAGATTGAAAAGCTGGCGCGGGATAAAATGGCAGAGTTAAAGGGTAAGGGCAGGAAAGCCATCTTCTTTAATACTGATGTCCACCGGGACGGGATAATCATCTTAATGGGAAGTGAGGAGGAACATGGCGTTAATACTGGGGTTTAGTGGCAGCCCTATACCTGGCAGCAATCTGGATTTTATAATCCAGGAGATACTTAAAGCTTCTGGCCAGGAGGCGGAATTCATAAAGCTTTCCCAGTATAATCTCCGGCCCTGCCTGGGCTGCCTTAGATGTGCCTCTACCAACGAGTGCATCCAGACAGATGGCATGAACGAGCTTTTAAAAAAATAAGAACGGCCCAGGCTATTGTGGTGGGGGGGTTCCCCACTTTTTTTAGCCTAAACGCCCTGACCAAGACTTTTCTTGAGCGTTGGTACCCCCTTAAACACCGGGTTATGCTCACCCGCGGGAAATTAGGAGTGGTGGTGGCCGGGGGCTTTCGGGACTCTGCTAGAATAGAAGAGTATTTAATTTCTTTCTTTAAGTGGTATCATATAGAGGTGATAGGGAGCTTACGGGTTCCGGGCAATGCTCCTTGCCTTTCCTGCGGCTTTGGGGAAGAGTGCGCTTATAGTAATGTCCCTTTGTTTTACGGGAGCGATAAGATAAAACCGGAGATGTTTTGTACGGCTAAGAAGGACCTAGAGCTAATGGAAAAAGCCCGTAACCTGGGACGTGAGCTAGGTAAAAGGGTTTTAGAGCATCGCCAAAGTCGAAGCAGGGGTTAGCTATAATTTATGAGGAATTCCTTTCATCCCTCTAGGTACAACCGATGATGAAAAAATGTTATGGGGTATATATTTTCATGTTAAAATTAGATAATATGCTGGGGTGATGTAAGGTATAACTCTGCTAGAAGCTCTCTTAAGCAAGGCTTTAGAACTAGGCTTTAAAGCTGGAGTTATTGAAGCCAGGGTTGTATTTGAGCGCGGCTTAACTAGGCTTAAAGAGCGGGAAGAGTATCGGTGGGTGACCCCCTTTGTTTCCGGGAGTTTAGAACAGCGCTGCCGGCCTTCAAGCCTTTATCCCGGGGCCCGGACAGTGATAGCCTTAGCTTACCCTTGGTACTTCCCAGATCCGGCTCCCTGGAAGCCGGGTCAAGGGATAATTGCCATGAGCGCCCGCGGTGAAGATTATCACCGGGTACTACGGAGACTTATGGAACCTTTGGTAACCTGGCTTAGAGAGCAGGGAGCAAGACTTGTGGCTGTCCAGGTGGACAATGGCCCGCTCCTAGAACGGGAAGCAGCTTTTTTGGCTGGCCTGGGATATTATGGGTATAACTGTTCCCTGATAGTACCTGGGTGGGGTTCCTGGGTGGCCCTAGGGTTGATAGTAACAGATTTAGAAATCGAACCCACTCTTTACCAGGGGGAAAGGCGGTGTAAGGAGTGTGGACAGTGTCTTGCCGCTTGTCCCTCAGGGGCCCTAATCGGGCCTTACATTTTGAATCCCAGCCGATGCCTTTCCTACCTCACCCAGAAGAGAGGGCTTTTACACCCGGAGGAAAGGACTCTCCTGGGCGTACGTTTGTACGGATGTGATACTTGTCAGGAAGTTTGTCCAGAAAATGAAGGTTTATCAAGGGAGCAAGTCCAGTTGGCCAAACCTTTTCCTTTTCCGGATTTAGTTAATGTTTTGCGATTAGATAATCATTCGTTTAAGAAACAGTTTGGTGCTACGGCCCTGGCTTGGAGGGGGAAAGGGGTATTAAAGCGTAACGCGCTTATAGCCTTAGGTAATAGCGGGTATGCTACGGAAGAGGTTATCAAGATCTTGGGGCAATTCTTAAGCTCTCCTTCCCCTATCCTTCGAGCCCATGCAGCCTGGGCTTTAGGCCAGCTCAAAGCACCCCATGCCCATGTAGCCCTGGAGATGGCCCTCCGGAAAGAACAAGACCCTGTGGTTCGCCAGGAACTTGAGAAAGCCTTGTTTAACTATTGACAGCAGCCGGGGCAGGTGTTACTATGTTGGTAGAAAGTATACTATTATGGTATACTTTGTCGGCTTAGTCTTACGTCCCGGGGCCTTGAGAAAGTCGTTTCATCAAGGGCAAAAAGAATAGTGCTGCCCTCCCTAAATCGCACTCCAGCCTACTTTAAAGGGAAGGTGAAGTAAATATCCGCTTAACTCAAGCTACGGACTACGCTTTAAGGGCAACTCTGCACCTGGCTAGGATAAAAGTAGGGGAGGTGGTAGATGCAGAAACCATTGCCCGGGAAGAAGCCATCCCGTTAAGATTTCTCCTTAAGATCTTTCGCTCCTTGATAAAGGCTAAACTCGTAGAAGCCGTAAGGGGAGCAAAAGGGGGGTATCGCTTAGCACGCCCGCCAGATAAAATAACCCTTTTGGATGTCATACAGGCTGTAGAAGGTCCGATAGAAATCAACCGGTGCTTAGTAGATCCTGAATATTGTTCTAAGAAATGGGCCAATTTTTGTCCTGTGCATGAAGCCCTATTTACGGTGCAAAAGGTAGTAAACGAACTTTTAGATTCCGTTTCCTTGGCTGAGCTGCTTCATAAAAATAGGCGGGATACCTAGATGCTAAAGAAGTCAGACAAGCATAGTCTTGGTAAGGATGCTATTGTAAACACAATCATAGAGGTAAAATTTAGGTAATATTGTTTTTTGGGGTTTATTTAATTTTGTTAGGTTGAGAGTTCAATTTTTCAGTTTAATAGTACTTTATTTTCACCCTGAAAGTATACTTAATTAGTATACTTTTACTAGGGAGGTAAAAAATCATGGATACCCTTACCCTCTCCCGCATTCAGTTTGCCTTGACGTCAGCCTTTCATTTCCTTTATGTCCCCCTCACCATCGGGCTAGCGGTGTTCATCGCTATAATGGAGTACCGTTATTGGCGGACTCGGGATCCTATCTGGGATAAGATGGCCCGCTTTTGGACCAAGCTATTGGCTATAAATTTTGCCATCGGTGTAGCTAGCGGTATAACTTTAGAATTTCAATTCGGAACCAATTGGGCCAATTATTCTCGCTTTGTAGGCGATATATTTGGAGCTCCCCTGGCGGCGGAAGGAGTTTTTGCCTTCTTCCTGGAATCTACCTTCATCGGATTGCTCCTCTTCGGGAGGAACCGTATTTCCCCCTTTATGCGCTTTTTTGCAGCTTTAATGGTAGCCCTAGGTACCAATCTTTCTGCTTTCTGGATTCTGGCCGCCAACTCTTGGCAGCAGACTCCGGCTGGGTATCAAATAGAGGGCGGCCGGGCGGTGTTGACCAGCTTTGTGGAAGCCGTCTTCAATCCTTCTACAGTCCCCCGTTTCTTGCACACTATTGCCGCGTCGTATATAACTGCAGCTTTCTTCGTTACAGGTATCAGTGCTTATTACCTGCTTAAGAAGAGAAATGAAGATATAGCGGTGCCTTCCCTGAAATTGGCCTTCATCTTCGGGCTCACCTTTACCTTGCTCCAGATCTTGTTGGGCCATAACCATGCCCGGCAAGTAGCCTATACCCAGCCCGCCAAACTGGCGGCCTTTGAAGCCCAGTGGGAAACTGAAGGGGCTGCACCCCTGCTTCTTTTTGCCCTCCCGGATCCGGCCAGCGAGAGGAACACTTTGGAGGTAGGGCTTCCCGGGATGCTAAGCTGGCTAGTGCACGGCGACACCCAGGGAACGATCCAGGGGCTAAAGGAATTTCGCCCAGAACTCCGGCCACCTGTCGCACCGCTCTTCTTCGCTTACCGGCTTATGGTCCTTTTAGGGCTATATTTGGCTATAGTAATGCTCTGGGGTGCTTACTTGTGGTTACGCGGCCAGCTTACCACCCGTTCCTCTTTCTTAAAGGTACTCTTTTACTCTATACCTGTACCCTATGTGGCCAGCCAGTTAGGATGGCTGGTTACCGAGGTAGGCCGGCAACCCTGGATAGTCTACGGATTGCTTAAGACCGCGCAAGCAGTTTCGCCTTTACCGGCTAGTCAGGTATTAACTACTCTGGTAGCTTTCACCGTTTTTTACGTTATCTTGTTTGGTATTTTCTTGTTCCTTATGTTCCGTGAGGTCAAGGGCTACGATATTGGCCCTGATGTAAAGGAGCAATTAAAAGTTAGTGAGGTAACTGGAGTGCATAGTTCTTATGGAGTGAGATAAAGGGTATAGAATAAGCCGGAGCGAATAGAAAGGGGGAGCCAGGATGACTTTGAATACCATTTGGTTTATTTTAGTAATGGTCTTGCTGGCCGGATACGCGGTTTTAGATGGATTCGATTTAGGGGTAGGTGTCCTTTATCCCTGGCTAGCTAGGGAGGACAAGGAAAGACGGGCACTTCTTACCGCCCTGGGACCTTTTTGGGATGGGAACGAAGTGTGGTTGCTTACAGGGGGAGGGGCTCTCTTTGCTGCCTTTCCCTTGGTGTATGCCACGGTTTTCAGCGGCTTTTACCTGGCCTTGATGTTAGTACTCTTTGCCCTAATCCTGCGGGCTGTGGCCATAGAATACCGCAACAAATTCGTAGAAAAGAAAGAAACTCTGGACTTGGCTTTCTTTCTAGGAAGCCTACTGCCTGCCCTCCTCTTCGGGGTAGCGGTAGGGAATGTGGCCAGGGGAATTCCCCTGGATGCAGGGCAAAATTATGCGGGTACTTTTTGGACCCTTCTTAATCCTTATTCCTTGCTCCTAGGGCTGGTAGGCCTAGCCGCCTTTATTCTGCAGGGAGCGACTTACGCCATGATTAAGACCAAAGGGGAGATTTACCAGCGGGCTCGGATCATCGGCGGGTCGGCCTGGTGGGCCTTAGTAGGCTTGTACCTTTTGGCTACCCTCTATTCCGCCATAGAAGCTAGACATCTTTTTGCCAACTACACTAAAACACCGGTTATTTATGTTTTCCCTCTTTTGCTATGGGTGGGCCTGGTGGTTACTTATGCGGCCTTGCGGCGGGATAAAGCTCTGACTGCCTTTGTGGGTTCCTCCCTGAGTTTGGCGGGTATGGTGGCTACCATGGCGGCAGGTATGTATCCTAACATGGTTTTTGCTACTGATCCTGCACTTAATTTGACGATTTACAATGCTTCCTCCTCGCCACTTACTTTGAAGACCATGTTTATCATAGCGGTGCTTGGGGTACCCTTAGTTCTCCTTTATACCGCTTACGTTTATTACGTGTTCCGTGGTAAAGCTGAAGAAATGGAAGAGAGCTATTAAATAATTTTCCTCCTGTCAGGGGATAATAAAGGGTGAGATAAGAACAATTTACCCTTGGCAGGAGGAGATCTTTATGACCGCGCATTTAGGGGCCCACGAAGTAATGGAGTTACATGAGGTATTAACTAATACTATAGACGGTATCAACCAATTTCAACTGTATCGGCCCCATGTAAAAGATCCTCAGCTCCGCTCTATCCTAGACAAGCAGATCCAGTTTATGACCCAGGAGTACAATAATATGGTGCAAGCCATCAACCAGCGGGGTATAACCCAAGCTATACCTTACAGGGGGCCACGGCGTGTAAATCCAGTATATGGGCTCCACAATCCCTCACCGCAGGTACCCAACACGTCCATGGAAGAGATGGACGACCGGGATGTGGCCAGTGGGATGCTGGGGTGCCATAAGTCCTCGGCTGCCTTCAGAATGATGGCTTCCCTAGAATGCGCCGATCTGGAGCTGCGCCGGATGATCCAGCAGGGGGCTATAAACTGCGCCGAGCAGGCCTATGAAGTGTGGCAATATATGAATCAAAAGGGTTGGTACCAGGTGCCCACTATGAAGGAAACTACTACCAGCACCATGATCAACACTTTTGCCCCTGCTGGTACTGCTGGTCCGGGGGCCATAAGATACCAAATGTAAGGGAGGAGGGGTTTAAACCCCTCCTCAGTTTTTACTGAAAAACTGCTTAAGGGCGTAATATACATCGCTTTTTTCTTTTATGGAGATAGTTACCAGCCGAGGATCCTGAATCTTTTTAAAAACGTTCATCAAAGTACTGGTGCGGTAGTAAGGATTTACTATCTCACCGTAACCGAACTGGTTTACCAGGGGGAGCATTTTTTGGATAAGTTCTAAACACAGCTCGTTATCGGAGGGTAAATTGTCTCCATCGGAAAAGTGAAAGGGGTAGATATTGTAGTCTTGTGGTGGGTAACGCTGCCCAATTAGCTCCAGGGCCAGGCGATAGGCAGAGGAGCAGCGGGTGCCTCCGCTTTCGCCTTTAGAGAAAAATTCCTTTTCAGTGACTTCCCGGGCTTGGGTGTGATGGGCGATAAAAACTATCTCCACTTGCTCGTATTTAGTGCGTAAAAAGCGTACCATCCAGAAAAAGAAGGTGCGGGCGATATACTTTTCGTAAGTTCCCATGGACCCAGAGGTATCCATCATGGCCAGGACTACAGCACTACTTTCTTGCCGAATTCTTTCTTCCCACGTCTTAAACCGCAGGTCTTCAGGCTTAAAATTACCTATACGAGGGTGGCCTAGCCGGGCGTTACGCTTGAGATTTTCCAGAAGGGTGCGCTTTTTGTCTAGATTGCTCATTATACCAGAACGTCTTACGTCCCTAAATTCATAGACCGGAGTTACCTGCCTGGGCTTCTTTTTTTCCTGCCAGTTGGGCAGTTCTAGATCCCGGAACAAGATTTTTTCTATCTCCTCTAAAGTCACTTCCGCCTCGTAGTAATCTATACCGGGTTGGTCACCTGCTCCTCTACCGGGACCACCCCCGGATCCTCCTTCACGGGCAATAACTGTTCCTTTCCTTGTATGCCCGCTCCCTTGGCCTACATGGCGACCTTGGTTTAGATTAAAGCGGAAACGATATTCTTCCAGGCTGCGGATAGGAACCTTTACTACCTTGCCACCATCTGCCATAATTATACTTTCTTCTGTGATTATTTGCGGCAGGTTTTTCCTTATGGCTTCTTCCACCTTCTCCAGGTGGCGTTGTTGATCTAGGTAACCCTTCCTATGGAGAGACCAATCTTCCCGGGAGACAATAAAATCAGTTTGCATATTTTTTACCCCCTTAAGCTGACACCTTAGCTTCGCAGGCGGTCTTGCACTCCGGAGGAGTGTCCCTTCGATGCTGCCGCACAAGGCTTTGCAGGAGAAACCCCAAGGTGAGGCTACGAAGAAAAGAATAGAGGGAAAGAGTAGCCCCTATGGGGAGTCGCCCTAAAGAAGAAGGACAATTTTGGCGTCCACTTCTAACGGTTGAGCAAGCTTCCTACATATTTTAGGAGTTCATTGGCGCAAATGGAACAGTAGCCATGCTCGGAGATAAGCCGGTCAATAACGGCATTAATGCGCTTGAGCTGCTCCGGGTCGGGGTTGCGGGTAGAGGTGGTGATTTTAACGATGTCCCGCATATCGGCAAAAAGCTTCTTTTCGATAGCTTCCCGCAGGCGCTCATGGGAATTATAATCGAACTGTTTGCCCTTACGGGCATAAGAAGACAGGCGTATAAGGATCTCTTCCCGAAAGGCCTTTTTGGCGTTTTCCGTTACCCCTATCTGCTCTTCTATGGAACGCATCAGCTTCTCATCGGGGTCTAGCTCTTCCCCAGTGATGGGGTCTTTGACCTTAGTACGGTTAACATAGGCTTCTACGTTATCCAGGTAGTTATTGAAGAGGGCCCGGGCGGATTCCTCATACGAGTAAATGAAGGCTCGTTGGACTTCCTTTTTGGCTATTTCGTCGTATTCTTGCCGGGCTAAGGCAATATAATTGATGAGTTTTTCTTTTTCTTCCTTAGTAATAGAGGGAAGCTGATCTAGACCATCCTTTAGGGCTCTAAGGATATCTAGCGCGTTAATACATTTAGTATCGGAGGTGATGAGGGCGCTGGATATACGGTTTACTACATAGCGGGGGTCTACACCGCTCATACCCTCATCCTCTACCTCGCTCATAAGCTCCGCCACATCCTTTTGTTGGAATCCTTCTACATCTTCGCCATCATAAAGCTTCATTTTTTTGATGAGATCCATGCCTTGCTTTTTAGATTCTTTTAAGCGGGAAAGAATAGAGAAGACCGCGGCCGCCCATAGAGCGTAAGGCGCAATATGGATATCAATATCGGCCTGGCGGATCAATTTCTCATAGATTTTAACTTCCTCGCTTACCTTTAAATTATAGGGTATAGGCAATACCCAGAGACGGGATCTTAAGGCTTCGTTTTTCGGATTGCTGATGAAGGCGCGGTATTCGGCTTCGTTAGTATGGGCGATGATTAATTCGTCGGCTGATATAAGGGCAAAGCGGCCGGCCTTGAAATTTCCTTCTTGGGACAGGCTTAAGAGATTATACAGGAACTTTTCATCGCATTTAAGCATTTCCTGGAATTCCATTATCCCCCGGTTGGCCTTATTCAGTTCGCCGTCGAAGCGATAGGCTCGGGGATCGGATTCCGAACCGTATTCGGCTATGGTAGAGAAATCGATACTACCTGTCAAATCCGCAATATCTTGGGATTTGGGGTCTGAGGGGCTAAAGGTACCGATACCTATTCTTTTTTCCTCTGAAAAAACTATGCGCTTCACCGGTACCTCTTCTATTCGATTGCCGTATTTTTCTTCTACCATCAGACTGCAGTAAGGGCAAAGATTGCCTTCAATATATATTCCATATTCTTCCATGAACTCTTGGCGTAGCTCGTGGGGGATAAGGTGTAGGGGCTCTTCGTGCATGGGGCAATCTTTTATGGCATATACAGCTCCTTCATCCTGCCGGGTATAACGCTCTAAACCCCTCTTAAGGAGGTTTACCAGGGTAGATTTGCCCCCACTTACGGGGCCCATGAGGAGGAGGATGCGCTTGCGTACGTCTAACCGCCGAGCAGCCGCATGAAAATATTCTTCTACCAGCCTTTCCAGCGTCCGGTCTAGCCCGAAAAGTTCATCGGCGAAAAAGCGGTAACGCTTTACCCCGTTAACTACTTCTACACCTGCAGAAACGATCATATCATAGATGCGGGCATGGGATAGCCGCGCTATCTTGGGATTGGCGATGACCAACTCGAGGTAATCTTTAAAAGTTCCTTCCCAAGCAAGCTTTTTTTCTTCCTGGCGGTATTGCTCCAGTCTCTGGAGGATCTTCATAAGCCCCTTCCCCTCCCACAAAGGCTATTACTATATTTATGAGAAGCAGGTATGAAAAAGAAGGTAACTCCTGGGGGTATGCTATAAAGGAGGAAACAGGCATCTAAGGCAGAATTAATAAATAAAAGAGAAAGTGCCGGCCTTAAAAATATACGGGCGGTAATGGGCTGGCTTCTGGTGTTTCAAAAGGGGATTTTTAATAAAGCGGCTTTGAGGTGAGGAAGAAGAGAAAGACGATTACTAAAGGTTACCAAGGGTTGTATGGTAAGGAGAAATAATCTACGGTATAATGTAGCCGACATTATCTTTAAATCAAGGAGGTTTTTCCATGCTACCGGGCAAAGATTTTACTGTTAGAGCAGACGGCCTCCTGGAATTTGCCCCGGGGATTATCCATCCCGAACCGGATATTCGCCGTTTGGCTGATGCTTTGCCAGTTCTATATGCCCAGAATATAACGCCTAGCGATCGCCCTCTTTATTACATGTACCGGGGTGTATGCTGGGCTAAAGATCAGCCTGTTTTCACCCAACATGATATACGTTACGACATAACCGTAATCCTTCCGGGTACCATAGAAGGGGAATATATTAAGACAGTAGGGCACTTTCACCCGTTAAAACCGCATTCGGCAGAAACCTACCCCGAGTATTATGAAGTATTGGAAGGGGAGGCCCTTTACTTATTACAAAAGAACAATCGCAGCGGTGACGTGGAGGAGATCATAGCTGTAGAAGCAAAAAAAGGGGATAAAGTATATATCCCTCCCTCTTACGGCCATGTGACCATAAATCCAAGTTCTAACATCTTGGTTATGGCTAATCTGGTGGAGAGCAATTTCTCTTCTTTATATGGTCCTTTTAAGGACAAGAAAGGAGCCGCCTATTACTACCTACAGGGGCAAGGTGAGAAGGGTGAATTTGTAAGGAACCCTAATTATCAGAACTCTGTAGCTTTAAAACTTATGGCGGCACCCAGCTTGCCCCAGCCCACACCTGCTGTCAAAGGCAAATCCCTTTATGAAGCTTTCCTGGCCGACCCAGAAGCTTTTAAGTTCCTGAAATAGATATTTGTTTGGGCTAGCCCTGGGTAGTTTGACCTGGGGCTTTTTGTTAGCAAGTTTCAGGGGGATGGGAATTTGTTCGTTAGCTAGAAGGAGTTTGGATGTTTTTGTTGAATTATAAAAATCGTAGCTTTACATATAAGATGATCAGATCATTCCTACAAATGCAAATAAAAAACAAAGTAAGGAGCAACATTTATGTTAAGCCCTTTTACCATCCGCAAGAAAAAGCTGTATGAAGAAGTAATGGACCAGATATCCCGCCTTATTGAGAGCGGACCTTATAACGTTGGTGACCGCCTTCCTTCATTATCCGAATTAAGTGAGATGTTTGGAGTGGGTAAACCAACCTTGCGGGAAGCATTGAGCGCTTTGGCAGCCATAGGAGTTTTAGAAATACGGCACGGGAGCGGGATATTTGTAAAGCGTTTGCCTCTTAAACCCCAGTATGAAATTCTTACTCAGCTAGGGCAAACAGATACTGAAAATCTCTTGTACTGGCTGGAATTTCGACGGGCTATGGAGGCGGAGACGGCTAGACTGGCGGCTGAACGCCGTACGGAAGAGGAACTTGAGGCTATAGAAGAAGCCCACCGTCGCATAGAAGAAGAGATCGCCCGGGGAGAGACGGCTTCCCATTGGGATTATCTTTTCCATCACCGGATTGCTGTAGCTACCCATAATCCTATTTTTGTTCAGCTCAGTCTGAACAACGAATACATGTTAGAGAGATATTTTATTTTAAGTTTGCGCCAGTCCCGGGCTACACCCTGGCGCCGGGAGATGGTTATTCTTGAGCACGGGAAGATCTTGGAAGCCATTAAGAGAAGCCGCCCTTTAGAAGCACGCCGCGCCATGCTTTACCATATTGAAAATACCATTCGCAAAGTCAAGTTTCTAGAAGAATTGAGCCAAGGAAGGGATAAAGATTGACTATAAAAACTTCCACGGCCTAGTACCGGTATTAAAGCAAGCCAGGGCTTTGTGCTACCCCTACAATTGTAGGTGTTAAGTGGTAACCGGTAGATAATCTTAATGGGAAGTCTCCGAAGGAAAATGAACAGAAACATGTAATGTGGAATTTCTACACAGTCGGTTGGGAACTGGAAGCCGAAGGAACATCAACAGAAAGATGATAACATGGGAGCCCTGCTGCTATGGAGCAATGGAAAAATAACCTTTACGTTGCTGTGGCTGTTCAGTTAATGGTGACTGCTACCTTTCAAATAGTTACCCCCTTTTTGCCTTTTTTTATTTCTGAACTAGGTGTGACGGAGCCTGAGGCCGTACAGCGCTGGAGCGGTATCCTTGTGGGCATCAACGCCCTTTTTACAGGGCTTTTTTCGCCTTTCTGGGGAAGCCTTTCCGACCGTTACGGGCGGAAGCCTATGCTTATACGGTCTGCAGCCAGTATCGCCCTTTTTACCTTTCTCACCAGTCTTTCTACTAGTGTTTACCATGTGTTGCTCTTTCGTATACTTTTGGGGGCTTTCAGCGGTTTTTCGGCTGCTGCCCTTTCCCTGATAGGAGCTATGGTCCCGGAAACCCATCTGGGTTATTCGGTAGGTTTACTTCAAGCCGGCCAGGTGTTGGGTTTTCTTTTGGGTCCCCTGGTGGGGGGAGCCTTGGCGGATATTTTTCCTTATCGTTACGTTTTTCGTTTAGGAAGTCTTCTGGCCGCGGTAGCTACCTTTTTAGCTTTACGTTATATTAAAGAAGAATTTCGCCCCGTTAAAGCTAGAGGGAATTCTCCGGCCCGCTCATTTCTTACTTTGCGCTGGCCCTCGAGTATATGGATAATGTTTGCCGTGATTTTTTTATCACAATTCGCTACCAGGGGTGTGGAACCTCTTGTACCCCTGTATGTGCGAGAACTAGTAGGAACTTCATATGCCCTTAATACCTTAGCAGGGTTATCCATAGCCGTGCAGGGCGTTTCTTCTGTGCTGGGCGCTGTTGCTGTGGGGAGGCTGGCTCAAAGGGTGGGGTATAAAAAACTTTTGCTCTTTAACTTACTCTTAGCCAGTAGTCTATACCTTCCGCAGGCCATGGTTGAAAGCATAAGTCTTTTTATATTTTTACGGTTGATCCATGGGTTCTTTCTGGGAGGGTTATTGCCGGCTGCTAACTCTCTCATTGCCCTTTTTACCCCGGTGGAGAAAAGGGGGAGTGTATACGGGTTGACTTCAAGCGCTTTCTTTTTTGGTAATTTCTCCGGACCTTTGGTAGCCGGTTTTTTAACCTCTCACTGGGGACTCAAGGCTATATTTTACGTAGCTACGGGGCTGTTGATTTTAAACTTGATGTGGGTGGCCTGGGAAGTGCGTGAACCGGAAAAGCAAACTGAACAAGGCTAATGGTTTCCCACCCTAGCCAGAAGGTGTATAGTACCTTTTGCGGGAACACAGTTTATAGGTTAAACGTGTCACCTGTCGATGAGGTAGACAAGGGGCTAAAGGTAAGAGGCTAGAGAGGCTCCCTTAAGAACTGGAGGCGAAAGCGAGTGACGATAAAGCGCACATCCTTAATAAAAGAATTGGAGCGGCTGGTGGGGCCAGAACGGGTATTTTCCCACGAAGTAGATCTTTTATGCCATTCCTACGATGGAACTTTTGTAGAGAGAACCCCTGACCTGGTAGTAAGGCCTGTAACCACCGAGCAGGTATCCGGCGTGTTAGCTCTGGCCCACAAGGAGGGCGTGCCAGTGTATCCCCGCGGGGCGGCAACGGGTTTGAGCGGGGGTGCCGTGCCTTTGCGGGGTGGAATAGTCCTGGATTTGACTGCAATGGATAAAATTTACGAAATAAATCAAGAAGACATGTTGGCCGTGGTAGGCCCTGGGGTCGTTACCGGCCACCTGCACCGGGAAGTGGAGGCTAGGGGGCTTTTTTATCCGCCCGATCCCAGCAGCTCTGATTTTTGCACCATGGGGGGCAACGTGGCTGAATGTGCAGGCGGCCCGCGCGGTTTAAAGTACGGTGTTACCCGTGATTACATTCTGGGTCTTGAGGTGGTGCTGGCCGACGGCCGTATTATCCGCACCGGAGGCAGGACCATAAAGAACGTGACGGGTTACGACCTGACACGGCTTTTTGTGGGGTCAGAGGGAACCCTGGGGGTAGTTACTGAGATTATCGTCCGGCTCATCCCCAAGCCTTCCCATGTCCGCACCCTGCTGGCCTGTTTCAAAAATTTGGTGCGGGCAGGTGAGGCGGTTACCGCGATTTTGAGCGCGGGGGTGCTTCCGAGGACCTTGGAGATAATGGATGCGGCCTCTATTTCCCTGGTAGAGCGGTTTGCTTCCTGCGGTCTACCCCTGGATGCCGAAGCAGTATTGCTGATAGAGACGGACGGGAGCGAGCAGGAAGCCACTGAGGCAGCCGAACTAATAGTAAGGCTACTACGAAAGGTGGGCGCTCAGGACATACGCCTGGCTAAAGATGCAATAGAAGCCCAAGAGCTGTGGAAGGCTAGGAAGTCCATATCTCCTGCCATAGCAAAAATCAAGCCGACAAAGATCTCTGAAGACGCTACTGTACCGCGCAGCCGGGTAGCAGAGATGATAAAGCGCCTGGGGCAAATACGCCAGAAATATGGCATAGATCTGGTCATCTTCGGGCATGCGGGGGACGGCAACCTTCATCCCAACATCGCCTGTGATAGGTCGGATCCCAAGGAGATGGAGAAGGTAGAAAAGGCTATTGGGGAGATATTCGAGGCTGCGTTAGAACTCGGGGGCACTCTTTCTGGCGAACACGGGATCGGAATACTCAAAGCCCCCTATTTGAGGCGTGAGCTGGGGCCAGCTTACGAGGTTATGCGCACTATCAAGAAGGCCTTAGACCCGGACAATATTCTTAATCCTGGTAAAATTTTCGCTGAGTGATAGTCTATGGATGCGATTAAAACGATAGACCTTCAGTTAGAAAAATGCTCCAAGTGTGGTACCTGCCGTGCGCATTGCCCCGTATTTAAAGTATTGAAAGAGGAACCTTACGTAGCCCGGGGCAAGGTTAGGCTGGCTCGCTCTTATCTTAGGCGAGAGATTTCCTTTTCCCGCCGCCTGGTCGAGGTTTTCGAGCATTGCCTTTTATGTAAGACCTGCAGCGCTGCCTGTCCCAACGAGGTAGAGGCTGATGCTGTGGTTATGGCGGTGAGAGCCGCTATTGTCCGGGAGCAGGGCCTGCCCCTATGGAAAAGAATAGCTTTTCGCCATATACTGCCCGATAACCGAAAACTAACCATACTTTCCCGGATGCTACGCCTGGGCAGGAAGCTGGGTATGGCTAAGGTTTTCCCCTCACGCCTGTCCCGGCCGGAAAGGCTTCTGCCTTTGCCTGCGGCAGTACCGTTCAGAGCTATAAGCCGGACTGTCTACAGTCCTATCTCTCCCCCCAGAGGGAGGGTAGCCTATTTTACCGGTTGCATGACCAACCTGTTTTTCCCACAGGTAGGCCGGGCAGTAGTCAAAGTGCTCAATTTCTTCGGCTTTGAAGTTATTATCCCAGACCAATTTTGCTGTGGTATACCTGCGCTAAGCCACGGCGATGTCGAGACCTTCCTAAAGCTTGCCTGCAAAAACATAGAAAGCTTCGGTAAGGAGGCGGTTGACTATATAGTTACCGACTGTGCATCGTGTACCTCTACTTGGCGGCTTTACAGCCAGTGGGTAGGAGGAGACGCGGCGGCCGCATTATCTGCCAGGGTGCTAGACTTTTCGTCTTTCTTGATACGGGAAGCAGAAGATGGATTGCAACACTTGGCGTCACTTACTGGTATGGCCGAGGAGAGATTAACGGTAGTTACTTATCACGATCCCTGTCACTTGCGCAAGGCCTTAGGTGTAATAGAGGCGCCCAGACGGGTCATAAAGAGCCTGCCGGGTGTACGGTATGTGGAGATGCAAGAGGCGGATTCCTGCTGCGGGGCGGCGGGCTCCTACTGCTTCCTGCATTACGATGTGGCAAGGGAAGTGGGAAAGAGGAAAATAGCCGTGGTGTTGGCGGCCGGGCCTTGTGTGTTAGTCACCCAATGCCCCTCCTGCCTGATGCAGTTAAAGCATGGGCTTAAGGAGGCGCGCAGTCCGGTGAAGGTTCAACATCTGGCAGAGCTAGTGGCAGAGGCTTTGCCGGGTTTTTAAATATGAGTAATGGACCTGGAGTGGGTATTTATGGTAAGACTGCGCGGAAAAGAAAATATCGCTCAACAAATTGCCGAGGCTATTGCTACGGCATTGGAAATAGAAGTGGAGATTATTGATGATGAGCTGGTACGGGTAGCAGGTACCGGGCAGGTTCATGACGATGTCGGCAGGCGTTTAATGCGGGGCTTTGTTAATAAGTATGTCCTGTCTACGGGCAATCATGTATTTATAGAATCTGCTGGCTACCATCCACTTTGCTCTTCCTGCCCGCTTAGCGGAAAATGTTTCTACCGGGCGTCCATTGTCTACCCGATTAGGGCAGAGAATAAAGTGATAGGTACAATCGGTCTTATAGCCTTTAACGAAGAGCAGAGGTTTAGACTACTAACAAATTCTGGGCGATTAATTCCTTTTATTGCACGTATGGCCGATTTAGTGACCAGTAAGCTTAGCGAAGAAGAAATGGTCGCAGAAAAGATATTAATGGCAAACCAATTACAAGCTATAGTCGATTCCATATACGAAGGCATTCTTGCCGTAGACAACAATGGAATAATAACTCATGTTAACCGAGCGGCAGAAAAAATGCTTGGTGTTGACCAGAAGGGACTGTTGGGCCAAAATATACGTTTAGTGTTACCTATAAAAACGTTACTGGAGGCCCTGGAAAACCAACGCGGGTTTACCTCCCGGGAAGTAGCTGTAGATGGTCCTAGTGGTAAGGTGAGGCTCATATGTACGGCAAGACCGATTTTGGACCGTGAAGGTAAGATGGCTGGGTTGGTTGCTTCCTTTCGCGATTTTAAAGAGACCCAAAGACTGGCTTATCGGATAATGGCGGGAGAAAAAGAACTGACGTTTGATGATATTGTAGGCGCAAGTCCAGCTTTACAGAAGGTGAAGAGAGAAGCGCAGAAGATAGCTATCAGTGATTCGACGGTGCTTATCCTGGGGGAAAGTGGTACGGGTAAAGAACTGTTCGCTAGAGCTATTCATGCAGCTAGCCCGCGCCGTAACAGGCCTTTTGTGGCTATTAACTGCGGTGCTATACCTGAGAATTTGCTCGAAAGCGAACTGTTCGGCTATGAAGAGGGAGCGTTTAGCGGGGCGCGGCGCGGCGGAAAGCCTGGGAAGTTTGAATTGGCGGACGGCGGCACAATTTTTCTGGATGAGATCGGCAATATGTCGCTTTATCTGCAGGCCAAGCTTCTTCGCGTGCTCCAAGAGCGTACTATTGACCGGGTAGGAGGAACTACTCCCATCAGGGTAGATGTTAGAGTTATAGCTGCCACGAACAGCGACCTGGAGGACATGGTTAAGAAAGGGCAGTTTCGTGCCGATCTTTATTATCGCCTCAGCGTTATTCCTCTGGTTATCCCTCCGTTACGAGAGAGAAGGGAGGATATTCCTCTCCTCCTAGAACATTACCTCAACAGGTTTAATGCGCTTTTAGGAAAGAATATTACAGGTTTTAGCAAAGAAGCTCTGGAGCTTTGTCAAAACTATGACTGGCCGGGTAACGTACGGGAACTGGCGAACGCAGTTGAATATGCTGTAAACCTTGAGGAAGGTTCGGTTATTACTGTGGCCAGCTTGCCTGAGCGTATTCAGGGTTCTAAGGAGAAAACATCAGTCTTTGCCCGACACGATAACGACAGGTTGTATAGCTTGGTCGAGCTTGAGAAAGAAGCCATCGTTAGAGCGCTGCGGAAATTTGGATGGTCAGAAGAGGGGAAATATCAGGCTGCTAAAGCCTTGGGGATTAGCAGAGCTACTCTTTACCGTAAACTGAAAAAATATGGTTTAAAGAAGGAACTCTGCACTTAAGTTAAAGTTTCCCTTAAAAAGTTGAGATGAATCGCAGAAAGATGTCTCACAATGAGACATCTTTTGTTTTTAATCTTCAGGAAGGAACTAAAAGGAAGTCAACTATATGGCGTAAACAAGCCGCCAGAGATGGGTGGCACGAAAAATGCATGTAAAACTCGGTAGGAAACGACCAAGGAGAGGAACGCATGAACCTATGACTTGCACAATTCAAATTAGGGAAGATTGGTGTAAAGGTTGTGGTATCTGTATTGCCCTATGCAAGCAAGGTGTTCTAGGAAACGATTTTGCGTCTAACAAGGCCATAGTTGTTGCACCAGAAAAATGCACGGAATGTGGGACGTGCGTGATTCATTGTCCGGATTTTGCCATCCGCTTAGAGGGAGGTCAAGGGAAGTGGCTTGGCGTCTAATGCAAGGGAATGAAGCAGTTGCCGAAGGTGCTCTGGCGGCGGGAGTAAGATTCTTCGCGGGTTACCCCATTACACCTTCTACCGAAATCGCGGAAATTCTAGCGAAAAAGCTGCCCAGAGTCGGAGGCAAATTTATTCAAATGGAGGATGAGATTGCTAGCCTGGCCGCTGTTATAGGGGCTTCCCTAGCAGGAGTAAAGGCAATGACCGCTACAAGCGGGCCGGGTTTCTCCTTAATGCAGGAAAATATAGGGTTCGCTGCCGCGGCTGAAGTGCCTTGCGTAATCGTAAACGTTCAACGGGTCGGCCCCAGTACGGGAGTCCCGACTGCGCCGGCTCAAGGAGATGTAATGCAGTCACGCTGGGGCACCCACGGCGATCACCCCATCATTGTGTTGGCGCCTGCATTTGTTAAGGAAGCTTACGAGATGACGGTAAGGGCTGTCTATCTGGCTGAGCAGTATTTAACTCCTGTCATTATTTTACTTGATGAGGTCGTTGGTCACATGCGGGAAAGGATGAGTTTAGACTCGGTTGATATTTCGCTACCTGAAGAACCTAAGCCGCGCCGAATTGTTGGCGCGGGTTATCGCTACCATGTTACCGGCTTGGTCCATCTTGAAGACGGTTTTCCGACCACAGAACCTCCGAAGGTCGAAGAGTTCGTCAGAGGCTTACACTCAAAGATAGTTGAGGAAGAAAAGATTGTTATCGCGGATCTGGAGAACATAGAGGACGCAGATATACTTGTAATAGCCTACGGAGCAGTAGCGCGGTCGGCATTACGAGCGATCAGGGAGGCTAGAATGCATGGAATTAAGGCCGGCCTGTTAAAGCTGGGAACATTATGGCCTTTTCCTGAACGGTTGGTTAAGGAGTTGATATCAGGATGCCGAGGAGTTGTTGTCCCGGAAATGAATTTAGGACAAATTAGGTTGGAAATCGAAAGGGTTACGCGTGGAGATGTTCCTGTTCTTGGCGTCAATAAAGTCAGTGGAGAGCTTATCAGACCGGAAGAAATCTTAAATTCAATCCGAAGCTTATATAGCACTCTCAAGAAGCCAAATAGAACTAAACCTGTAAGGGGTGAAGTGGTTGCTTGAACAACTTGAGCGGTACATTCGTGTAGACAAATTGCCTCACCTTTGGTGTCCGGGCTGTGGTAATGGTATAGTTGTGGGTGCCCTGGTGAGGGCTATCCATGAGCTTGAATACGAACAAGACAAAGTTGTCGTAGTTGGAGGTATAGGATGCGCTTCAAGAGCAGTTAATTATCTCAATTTTGATACCTTGCATACCACCCACGGTCGAGCTCTAGCCTTTGCTACAGGGATAAAGTTAGCTCGTCCAGAGCTTAATATTTTTGTAATTATGGGTGATGGAGATTCCGTCGCAATAGGTGGTAATCATTTTATTCATGCAGCGAGGAGGAATATTGATCTTACGGCTATAATAGTTAACAACTTTACCTATGGTATGACCGGGGGCCAATATTCCCCTCAAACCCCGATTGGCCAGAAGGCTACTACTGCTCCGTATGGGATGATGGAAAGGAGTTTTGATATTGCGGAGCTTGCTCGGGCGGCCGGGGCGACCTATATAGGGAGGGCAACTGTATACCATGCAAATCTATTAACTAGGCTCATAGTTGCCGGAAGTCGCCACAAGGGCTTTAGCGTAATCGAAGTGCTTTCTATGTGCCCCACAGGTTACGGAAGGCGTAATGACCTAAGCAGTCCAGCCGAAATGCTTAAGTGGTTTGCTGAACATACGGTGAGGGTAAAGCGGTTTACAGAATATGCGGCAGAAAAAGAGAAGGTTAAAGATAAATTTATCATCGGTGAGCTCTACCGTGCAGAGGTTCCAGATTACATAACAGCATATGAGAACGTTGTTTTAGAAACTCAGGTTAGGGAGGCGAGTGATTAAACAATGTCTGATAGGTGGGAGGTTAGGCTTTCTGGCGCCGGGGGGCAGGGTATTATTTTGGCTAGTATTATTCTGGCTGAAGCGGCCGTGTTAGAAGGTAAAAACGTCGTTCAGACGCAGGCGTATGGACCTGAAGCACGAGGAGGGGCCAGCAAGGGAGAAGTTATTATAGACGAGTCTGAGATAGATTTTCCCAAGGTAATAAAACCTAATCTACTTTTAACTATGAGCAAGCAAGCCTTCGAGAGATATAAAGATGATGTAGCACCCGGAGGATGGTTTATCTGCGATGCCGGTGTTACTCCATATTTGGAGAAAAAAGGGATAAAAGCCTATAGGATACAGATTATTCAGAGCACGCGGCAGCTTTTTAAGACTAATAAAGTAGTAAATATGGTTGCTTTAGGGGCCCTAGCGGAGCTAACGGGGGTGGTTGGGATAGAAGCGCTTAAGGAAGCGATTACCAGGCGCACACCTAGAGGAAGTGAGAAGTTAAACCTTGAAGCTTTTGAGGCAGGTCTCAGGCTCGCTAAAGAAATTAAAGCTTCACGGACATTTTGCTAATAAATGGTACTTTGGGTCCGTCCTCTTCTACTCGAGAAAAATTTTTTCTTCCCAAGCAGGATTCTAGAAGGCGTTGTAGAATTAAATAAGCAAGAATTGACTGACATATAGTATCACTAGTTCTTAAGGTCTTTGTGACACTAGAATCAAAGTAAGAACATTCTCTAACCGAGGAGGCCTATGAAAGGAAAGTTTACCATCTCTAAAAAGAAATTGTATGAAAAAGTTATAGACCAATTTGAACGCTTTATCATCACTTCGGGATACAAGACCGGGGATAAACTTCCCCCTTTGCAGGAGCTGGCCGAAATTTTCGGGGTGGCCAAGCCTACTATGCGGGAAGCGCTATGTGTCCTTGCTTCTTTTGGTGCGGTAGAAATCGTCCACGGCAACGGTGTATTCCTCCGCCAGTACCCTTTTAGAGTCGGGGATAATTTTCCGGCTTCTGCTGATGAAATCAGTTATGAACAACTGCTGCAGTGGTTGGAATACCGGCGTGCCATCGAGGTAGAGGCTGCGGGTTTGGCCGCGGAGCGCAGAAACGAAAACGATCTTTTGGCCATTGAGGAGGCCCAGCGGAGGCTGGAGGAAGATATAGGGGCAGGGCGGCTTCCTGCGGAGTGGGATTACCAGTTTCACCATGGCATAATTTTGGCAACTCATAACCCCGTGTTCGTTCAGGCTGCCCAAAATATTGCCCATATTTTAAAGCGGTATTTCGAGCTTTCCCTGAAGCAGTCCATGGCCCTGCCTGGGCGGCGTGAGCTGGTGATCCGTGAGCACCGCCGAATCTTGGAACAGATTCGGCACTGCCGCTCGCAGGAGGCGCGCAAGACGATGAGAGAACATCTTGTTAATGTTGAACTTAAAGTGCGCCTGTTGAGCAATGCAGCAGGTGAGGAAAACGGGAGGATAGATGGTGAATAAGTACTTCTACCGACCTTCAGCAGACATGTTATCCGGGCTCAAAGGGGCATATCCCCGGGCTATGTTTAAAACCACAGGTTATACCAAAGAGGATCTAAAGAAGCCTCTGATTGGCGTGGTGAGCGCCTACGCGGAGATGCATCCCGGGGCTGCTTGCAATAAGGAGTTGGCGAGTTTTGTCAAAGCAGGGATATGGGAGGCTGGCGGAACACCGATAGAGTTTCACACCATAGCAGTGTGCGACGCTATCGCTCAGGGCCGGGGTATGCACTTTTCCCTGCCCAGCCGCGAGTTAACTGCGGCAGAGATAGAGGTTATGGCCTGCGCTACTAGCCTTGATGGTCTGGTACTGATTCCCGCATGTGACAAGTCGCCGGCGGGCATGCTCATGGCTGCGGCGCGTCTTAATCTTCCTACCATCATGCTCCCACCGGGACCCATGCTTCCGTATTTTCGCCCGCAGGGAAGTTTGGTGATGTGCGATATCAAAGAAGCTATGGGGGCCGTCAAGGTCGGCGCCATCACCGAAGAGGAGTTTGAGGACATCGAAGATAACACCTGCTCCTCCCCTGGCGTGTGCGCTATGATGGGTACTGGCAACACTATGGGATGCCTGGTCGAGGTTCTCGGAATGGCCCTTCCCGGTACGGCGACAACTCCGGCAGTGTATGCCGCCAAAAAAAGGCAGGCGCGTGCCACCGGCCGCAGAATCGTGGCGATGGTGAGGGAGAAGCTCACCGCCAGGAAGATACTCACGCGCGAGGCCCTACTTAATGGTTTACGCTTTGTTATGGCCGTAGGGGGATCCACTAACGCTATTCTCCACCTTATGGCTATAGCCGCTGAAGCCGGCGTTACCCTAAACCTTGATGATGTAGGTGCCATTTCTGACACCACCCCCTGCATCGCCAGGTTTAAGCCTTCGAGCGACTATAACCTATTTGATTTTTACCGCGCCGGTGGCGTAGGCGCGGTGCTCTATAATATTTCCCACCTTATAGCCAAGGATGTCTTGACCGTCACGGGAGAGCCCCTCAGCACCTACCTGCGGCCGCCAGTCGACCCGGAAGTCATAAGAAACGTAGATACTCCCCTCTTTCCCAGTGGGGGCATTGCGGTCCTCAAGGGCAGCCTGGCTCCAGATGGGGCCCTTCTTAAGACGAGCGGCATGAAGGAAGGGTTGGTTCACCATGAAGGCCCCGCTAAGACCTTCGATGCAGAAGAAGACCTTATGCACCACATTATGCATAAGGAAGTCAGAGCGGGGGATGTCCTAGTCATAAGGTATGAGGGCCCACGGGGCGGCCCTGGAATGAGGGAGCTATCCATACCTGCAGCTATAATTACTGGCATGGGTCTCGGGGACGAGGTGGCCTTGATCACCGACGGCAGGTTCTCGGGTGCTACACGCGGGTTCTGTGTCGGACATGTGGCGCCCGAGGCCGCGGTGGGTGGACCTATTGGTCTGGTCCGGGACGGAGACGTAATTGAGATCGACCTGCAGAAGAGAGCGCTAAACTTAAAGGTTCCTCCGGAAGAGTTGGAAAGAAGAAAGCGGGAATTCGTACCCCTGGACAAGGACCCCGGGCGCAGTTATCTTTCCCTTTACCGGCGCAATGTGGGTCAGGCGAACGGCGGGGCGATTCTGGGATAGAGCGAGATAGAAGTTAGAACGATGTAAAAGTTGTTGGGGGTTTTCGCAGTGCATCTGCCTACGATGTATCTTTGCCGCCAGGAGTTCCCCAAAGTACGTATCGAGGACCCGTGCCAGCACGTACGGGATGCTCTACGTTCTAGCTGGATTCCGGAACAAGTGAAAGCGGGGCATTCGGTGGCCATTACCGGGGGAAGCCGGGGGATTGCAGCCATAGTCCCGGTCATGCGTACCCTGGCAGAGTTTTTAAAAGATCTCGGAGCTAGACCTTTCATAATTAACGCCATGGGCAGCCATGGCGGCGCGACGGCTGAAGGCCAGAAGGAAGTCCTTGCGGCTCTTGGTATAACTGAAGAAAGCGTTGGCTGCCCGGTGATAACTACCATGGAGGTGGTCCAGGTAGGGGAGCTGGAGGACGGTTTCCCCCTCTTGGTGGATAAGAATGCCTGGGAGGCCGACCATATCGTGGTCGTGAACCGGGTGAAACTCCATACTGCCCTCCGCGGTCCAGTGCAGAGTGGCCTATGTAAGATGCTAACCGTAGGCCTGGGGAAGGAGAGACAGGCGGCCAACCTGCACCGGTACGGGCCGGTGGAAATGGGCTCTATTATACCCCGGGCGGCCCGGGCTATAATAGAGCGGACCAAAGTGCTGGCTGGCATCGCGATTGTTGAAAACGCCTATGGTGAGCCTGCGGTGATAGAGTTAGTGCGTCCGGAAGAGATACCCGAAGCCGATGCCAGGCTTCTCAAGGTGTCCTCCGATCTGCACCCGCACCTGCCCCTTGATGATATCGACCTTCTTATTGTAGAGGAAATGGGCAAGTGCTACTCAGGCGCGGGTATGGATCCGTATGTCATCGGCCGCTGGCGCATATGGGGTGAGCCCGAGCTCGAAAAACCACGGACTAAGAGGATTGTTACCCTGAGGCTGGCCCCCGCCTCCCACGGTAACGCCCAGGGCGTTGGTTTGGCAGATTTCATTACCAGGAGGCTTTTTGAGAGCATAGACCTGGCCGTGACTTACAAGAACACCCTTACCAGCACCTTCGTGCAGCGCGGCATGATACCCATAATCTGCGCAAACGACCGTGAAGCGATAGAAAACGCCATTTATTCGCTGCCCCAGGTGCGGGAGGACGAACTTAAGATAGTATGGATCAAGAACACTTTGCACCTTGAGGTGTTAGGCTTGTCAGGGCCTGCCCTGGAGGCTGCGCACCACCCTGAAAGGCTTAAGATTATTAAAGAGTGGGCATGGGAATTTGATGAGGAAGGAAACCTGCGGTTTTTGGAGAGTGATGTGTAATGCCTAGGGCCCTGCGCATAAACCCGGCGGATAACGTAGCAGTGGTGCTGGAGGATGTGGCTGCCGGGGAGCGGATAGAGGTCATGGGGGAAGGCTTTGAAGTTACGGCCCTCGGTAGTATCCCCCGGTGGCATAAGGTTGCCTTGGAACATATTGCGAAAGACCAGCCAGTGATCAAATACGGTGAAGAGATCGGCCGGGCGTCTACAGAGATAGAAGCTGGTAGTTTCGCGCACACCCATAACGTATATTGTACTCGCGGCTATCGGTAAATATCAGCGAAGGCTAAGCATATGGCTTGGATAACGTGGCTCTGGAGGTGGACTAGTTGGATTACTTTCGCGGTTACAGGCGCCCTCAGGGGCTCCCCGGGGTAAGAAACTGGGTAGCCATCCTGCCTTCGGTATTCTGCGCCAACACCGTGGCCAGACGAATAGCGTCTCAGGTAGAGGGTGCTATAGCTCTGTGTCACCCCGTGGGGTGCAGCCAGGTAGGTATGGATCTTGAACTGACTGCCAGGGCCCTCAAGGGCATAGGCCGTAACCCCAACTACTATGGCGTTATTGTCGTCGGCTTAGGCTGCGAACGGCTGAGGGCTGAGGAGGTGGCCTATGATGTAGCAACCACTGGTAAACCCGTGGAGGTTGTTGTCATCCAGCACGAGGGAGACACGCTCAAGGCTATCGATAAAGGCGTTCGTCTCGCCCAGGCCATGGCCATGGATGCCCGCAGGCAAGAGCGCGAGGATTTTCCCTTTTCTGAGCTATGCCTGGGGCTAAAATGCGGCGGTACCGATGCCACCTCGGGACTTGCCGCTAATCCCACCCTTGGATGGGTGACGGATCGCCTGATTGAAGCTGGAGGGCGCGCTATCTTTACTGAGGTTACCGAACTCCTTGGCGCAGAACACATCCTGGCGCGGCGGGCCGTGAGTCCAGAAGTTGAACGGGCCATCTATGAGACCATATACCGTATGGAGGAGAAGCTGAAGGCCGCTACCTCGGATCCGGAAGGCTCAAAGCGTCGCGCTCTCATTTCGCCGGGTAATGAGGACGGTGGGGTTACAACGGTGGTGGAAAAGGCCTTAGGGGGCATTTATAAGGCCGGTACGGCGCCCATCAGCGGTGTGTTGGCTTACGGGCAGCAGGTACCAGGGCCGGGGCTTTACCTCTTAAACTGTCCCGGCCATGACGGTGAGGCCGTGACCGGTCTGGTGGCTTCCGGTTGCCAGGTGGTGGTATTCACCACTGGGCGGGGCACGCCTACGGGATTTCCGGGAGTCCCGGTGATCAAGATAACAGGTAATAGCCTCACCTATGAGCGCATGCGGTTTAACCTGGATTTGAACACCGGCGCCATACTGGAAGGGCAGGCTACAATAACCGAAACCGGTCGCGAGCTCAAGGAACTGGTGCTAAGAGTTGCTTCCGGTGAACTAGTCAAGGCGGAGCTTCTCGGTCACGACGAGCTCCTATGTATCACCCGGGCATAAGAGCTTAAATCGGAGTTTAGCTGGAGCTTGAAGGAGTGAGCTGTCGGTGTCGGATGAACGTCTGTACAACTGGCAAGAACTTGTTACCTTCTGTACGCGTGTCCTGCTGAAGTATGGCCTCAGCTTCGATGAAGCGCGGATCGTTTCCGAACACCTGGTGGAGGCGAACCTCAGGGGGGTCGATACCCATGGTATTAGTCGAATGGGAATATACGTCGAGAGGTTAAAGAAGGGTTTGGTTAAAGGCAGGGCTGAAGTGAGGGTAAAGAAGGATTCGGGTGTGGGTGCCCTTGTAGATGGCGATAACGGTATGGGCCACTATGTTGCCTGGGTGGCTACCAAAGAGGCTATGACCAGGGCCGAAAAGTATGGCATCGCGGCTGTAGGCGTCTGCAATTCCAACCACTGCGGTATGCTCGCTTACTACACCAGGAGAATGGCGCTAAACGGCTACATAGGTTTCGCCGCCACCAACGCCCCTGCTAACATGGCTCCATGGGGTGGCAGGACGCCGTACCTGGGTACCAACCCCTTCTCACTGGGGATACCTACCGCCGAAGAGCAACCGTTGGTCTTCGATATGGCTACCAGTGTGGTATCCAAGGGTAAGATTATACTGGCTATGAAGAAAAACGAGCCCATTCCGCCTCACTGGGCTACTGATAAAGACGGCGTTCCGACCACTGATCCCAAGGAGGCTTTCTATGGTTTGGTTCTCCCAGTCGGTGGCCCCAAAGGGTACGGACTGGCGCTCCTGGTGGATATTCTCTGCGGCGTGCTCACCGGCGCCTGCTTCGGCCCCTACATCGGTAACCTCTACGGCGAGTTCGACCGGACCCAGGACGTAGGGCACTTCTTCCTAGCCTTTAAACCGGAGCTTTTCGGTGACGGACAGGAGTTCCGTCAGAGGCTCCAGATCATGCTGGACGACATCCGCCGGGCTCCGCGAGCAAAGGGGGTGGATAGGATCTACATACCCGGTGAGATCGAGGCCGAGCTCATGAATAAGAGGATGCGCGAAGGCATTCCCCTGGCCGTTGAGATCGTAAACGAACTTAAGCAGGTGGGTGACACCGTAGGGGTGAGCTTCCCGCAACCCTGGGAACAACAAGCGCAGGGGTGAGGAAACACTTCTTTTACAAGGAGGCAAGGAAAGGTGTTCAAGCTTTACGGCATCTATCCCCCAATTGCTACGCCCTTTGTCAACGATGAAATCGCTTATGACAAGCTTGAGGAGAACCTTAACTTTTGGCTTAATTCCAAAGTGGCCGGTATCGTAGTGATGGGCTCCAACGGTGAGTTTGTGCTTCTAAACGACAAGGAGAAGGAGGAGCTTATCAGGTTCTGCTGTGACAAGTGCAAAGGGAAGAAACCGGTAATCGTAGGTACGGCAGCAGAGTCCACCAGGGACAGTATCAGGCTTTCCCAACTTGCCGCTGATGCCGGTGCCGATGCAGTGCTGGTGGTTACTCCCAGCTACTACAAAGGTAGCTATAACGACGCAGCCCTAAAGCGCTACTACTTCGATATTGCCGATGCCTGCCCCATCCCGGTCATCCTTTACAACATGCCACGCAACACCGGTATTAACATGTCAGCCAAGCTGGTGGCGGAGCTGGCGACTCACCCCAATATCATCGGAATCAAGGACAGCGGCGGCAACATCGTGCAGATCGCTGAGATTATCAAGAACACACCCCCCGATTTTGTGGTATTCGCGGGCTCGGCCAGCTTCCTCCTGCCTAGCCTGGTTCTGGGCGCTAAGGGCGGGACTCTCGCCTTAGCCAACGTATTCCCGAATCAGTGCGCCGAGGTGCAGGAGCTCTTTGAAGCCGGCAAGCTTGAAGCTGCAAGGGATTTGCAACTGAGGCTACTTGAGATCAACAATGCGGTTACTGCGCGCTGGGGTGTGGCCGGCCTGAAGGCTGCCATGGATATGGTAGGGCTATACGGGGGCGAACCCAGGCGGCCGCTTCTACCTCTGGGGCCCCAGGAAAAAGAGGAGCTGAAGGCCATATTGGCGCGGACGGGGTTTGTACCCGGGTTAGCCTAAACCCGGGTACCCCCTATCCCGTTTAGAATACGTGTAAAACATATTCCCTTGGTCGAAAAAAATACAATTTTTTGCCAGGACATTCAATGTCCAGGCAAAGAGACAAAAATTTTATTTGGTAGGAGGATGACAGAATGAAAAAGAAGTCTGTAACGGTAAAGATTTTATCGATTCTAGTTACGGCGCTGCTTGTGGCAGCCTTTATTGCCGGCTGCGGTGGCGGAGGGCAGCAGAAGCAGGGCCAACCCGAGGCCAGGAAGGTGGAGTATCCTACCAAGGCCGTAACTGTTATCCACGGCTTTAAGCCCGGTGGCGGTAGCGACCAACTCGCACAGCTGGTGCAGCCCTATCTCGAGAAGATCTTGAAGCAGCAGTTTGTGAACGTTTATAAGCCCGGCGCTGACGGCGCTATAGCCTGGAAGGAGGTTGCCAACAGCAAGCCTGATGGCTATACCCTGACTACCTGCCTCACCCCCAAGACCCAGCTCAACTACCTGGTTAACCCCAACGCCGGCTACACCATGGCCGACTTCGAGCCCATAGCCAACATTATCTTTGATCCGGGCATCCTCGTGGTACCTGCGGACAGCAAGTTTAAGACCTTCCAGGACCTCATCGATTATGCCAAGAAGAACCCGGGCCAGCTTAAGATGGCTAACTCCGGCATCGGCGGAGACGACTGGTACAACGCGGTCATGATCGAGAAACTGACTGGCGCCAAGTTCAACAACATACCCTTCGACGGAGATGGGCCAGCCTGGCAGGCTGCCGCTGGCGGGCACGTGGACGCCAACACTAACAACCTGAGCACGGTGACGCCCCAGATTAAGGGAGGCAAGCTCCGGGCCCTGGCGGTTTATACCGAGAAGCGTGTGCCCATGTTCCCAGATGTGCCCACCCTCAAGGAGCTGGGCGTAGATCTGGTCGAGGGTTCTTACCGTGGTTACATGGCTCCCAAGGGCACTCCGAAGGAGATCATCAACATCCTGGCCGATGCCATGGAAAAGGTGGTAAACGATCCGCAATTCAAAAAACAATGTGACGAGGTCAACCTGATAATCGATTTCAAGAAAACTGATGCTTATAAGGCTTTCCTGGACAAGGAAGTTGAAAACCTGAAGAAGATTGTAGAAGAGATGAACCTGAAGGCGGCCACCGGCCAGCAAAAATAAAGGACATGCTTTAGGACCTGAGGGTAAGGGGGAGCCTTATGGGTTCCCCCGGTTAACAAATCTCCAATCTTTTAAGCGGGTGAAAAAGGCAATGCATGAACGAGTCATAGCCGTAGGCCTAATTATTTTCTCAGCTATCTATCTGCTGGGGTCGATACAGCTTTCAGTGGGAAGCCTTGCTCAGCCCGGCCCGGGTTTCATGCCGGCAGTAATCGCTACAGCGCTTCTAGTGGCAACAACCCTTAACGCCTATCATACTTTTAAGAAGCAGCAAAATAATGAAGCCCAAGAGGAAGGTCTGCTGAAGCCCCTGGCCATCGGCGCCGTAACCCTGAGTTACCCCTTCCTGCTTCGTCCGCTCAACTACTTAACCGCTACCTTTCTGGTCATGTTTATCTTATTTTGTATCTTTCGCGTGCGCACACCACTGTTTTCCCTGCTCTTATCCCTCATTGTGACCTTACTCTCCTTTATCATCTTCAGCCGTCTTCTAGGGGTAGTTCTCCCTGCCGGCCCCCTGGAGGACATGATTTTGCGGCTCTAGAGGGTGGTGATCTGAAATGGACGTGTTATCTAACCTGGCGCAGGGTTTTGCCACAGCTCTGACACCCATCAACCTCTTTTATGCTCTGGCAGGGGCGTTTATCGGTACTATCGTAGGGGTTCTACCGGGTATCGGGCCCCTGGGGTCCATGGCCATTTTGCTCTCGTTCACCCTGAACCTCGATGCTACCACCGCCATGATCTTTTTTGCCGGTATTTATTACGGCTCCATGTACGGCGGATCTACCACCTCAATACTGCTTAACATACCGGGCGAAGCCGCCTCGGTGGTAACCTGTATCGACGGCTACAAGATGGCCCAGAAAGGTCGCGCCGGTGCGGCCCTCACCGTGGCTGCGGTGGGCTCTTTCGTGGCCGGCACTTTAAGCATCTTTGGACTCATATTTGCAGCCAGGGCCCTGGCTGACGCCGCACTGAAGTTCGGGCCCCCCGAGTTTTTCGCCATCGGTCTGGTTGGCCTGGTGCTGCTGGTCCGCCTGAGCGGCGGATCCTTACTGAAGAACATCATAATGGTGCTCCTTGGACTGGCCTTGGGCACGGTAGGGTCGGATCACCTCACCGGCTTGGAACGCTTCACCTTTGGAGTGAGCGAGCTGGGTCAGGGAGTAGAGTTCCTGCCTGTAGCCATGGGTCTGTTCGGTATTGCCGAAGTCATGCTGACCGCAGTGGAAAAGGAAGGGGTTTACGAGCTCATCAAGGTGCGTTTGCGGGAGCTGCTTCCGACCCTGGAGGAGTGGAGGCGCTCCATCGGCCCCATGATCCGTGGCTCCATCCTTGGGTTTTTCATCGGCCTTCTCCCCGGACCCTCGCCCGTGATCTCCACCTTTGTCTCTTACATTACCGAACGCAGGCTTTCTAAGCACCCGGAGGAATTCGGCGAGGGCGCCATAGAAGGCGTAGCTGGCCCCGAGGCAGCGAATAACGCGGCAGTGGGTGGTGCATACGTACCCCTGATGGCTTTGGGCGTACCCTTCACCCCGGCCATGGCCGTGGTGGTCGGCGCTCTAATGCTCCACGGTATTACACCAGGGCCGACCATGATGCAGGAGAGGCCCGAGCTTTTCTGGGGTGTTGTGGCCAGCATGTACATCGGCAATTTTATGCTCCTGGTCCTGAACCTGCCTCTGGTAGGGCTGTTCGTCAACATCTTGAAGATACCCAAGTACCTCCTGTTGCCGCTTATAGTGCTTCTCTGCCTGGTGGGCGTATACAGCGTCAATTCGAGCTACGTTGACCTCTTTGTTCTCGGCTTCTTCGGTATTGTTGGCTTTTTCCTGAGAGGCAAGGGCTTCGAACCCGCCCCTATGGTTTTAGCCCTGGTTATCGGGCCCATGATGGAAACTGCCCTCAGGCAGTCCCTTATGTCCTCCCACGGTAATATTGCTGAGATGGTGTTTCGGCCGATAGCCGGCAGCCTATACCTGGCGGCCGCTCTTGCCATTATTATTTCACTGGTAGTAAGGCGGATTAAGGCTAAAGCCAGCCAGCAGAATATGAGCGTTTAAGGGGAGGAGGCTCAATGCCAAGCGCAAGCCCAAGGAGGTGGACAAACTTCAATGGAGTACGCATTAACAAACGCAGGTTCCTTTCTTTATGCCGTACTGGCCATAGTGATAATAGATTTAGCTTTATCTGGCGATAATGCTGCTGTGATAGGCCTGGCCATAAAGGATCTCCCAGTAGAACAAAGGAAGACCGCAGCAATTATAGGGGCGGGTGGTGCTATTTTATTGCGAGTGCTCCTCACAGCTATAGCCACTCTACTTTTAAAGATATCTTACCTCAGCGCCATCGGTGGAGTTATCCTCCTTTTTATCACATGGAAGTTAGTTAAGCAGGAAAAAGAGGAAGAAAAAGTGGCTTCGAGTACGCGCTTCTGGAGTGCGGTGGCTACGATAATTGTGGCTGACCTTTCCATGGCTTTTGATAACGTTATGGCAGTAGCTGGGGCAGCCCATGGAAATGTTTGGCTGGTTATATTTGGGCTAGCGTTGAGCATACCTATATTAGTTGCGGGTAGCAACTGGCTGGCGGGCCTAATGAACAAATATCCGCTTATAATTTACGTTGGTGCAGGTGTCTTGGCTCATACGGCGTTTAAGATGATTTTTCATGATGACGGACTGGCGCTGGCAGAGCACATAGGGGTTGTGCTGGCCGCGGTTATTCCGGTTCTGATAGGCATAATGGTTGTAGCGTGGGGAGTAGTAGAAATCAAAAAAAGACAGCGGCGGGAGGAGAAAGTGTCCTCAAAAACTCCCTAAAGTTGAGTGATAAGGGCTTTAGACCTCCGTAACGCGGCCACATTAGGGGAACACCGAGTAATAACGAGCTACAGGGCGACCGGGCTTAAAGCTATATTTTACGTAGCTGGAACAAAAGGGATTTTGGATGGGAGATTAGGCTAATCGGTATCCTGGGGGAAGGATAGATTACGATGAGCGCTCATATCAGTGCTTAAGGTTTGCCGTAACCGGATCCTTTTTTCCACATTATTTAGGTGTTCGAGCATGGCGCTCCGGGCTTCCCGGGGGTGCTTATGCTGGATAGCTTTTACTATTTTCCCGTGTTCTTCTATAGTAAGCTCCCGGTGCCAGGGCAAGTACTTGCTATGCCGGATACTTAGCTCGAAGTGCTGGTGGAAAACTTGGCTGAAGGTGGTTACTGCATTGATGATAATAGGATTATGGGTGGCCAGGGCTATGGAGCGGTGGAAGCGGTAGTCGGATTCCGCCGTAGGCGTTCCTCGGCTTATTTCTTCTTTTACTTGCTCATGGGCCTCTTCGATGGCTTTAAGTTCCTCGGGGGTGCGGCGTTGAGCAGCCAGGCTGGCCGCCTCTCCCTCGATGCCGCGGCGGAACTCAATCCAATGCAGCAGTTTCTCGGTATCTACGGTATTTAGTTGAACTAAGATATTACCAATCTCTAGGGGGGGCCGTTTAAGGACAATACCGTATCCGTGTCTTATTTCCAGTATGCCACTGGAAGCCAAGACCGAAAGAGCTTCCCGGATGGTGGGCTTTCCCACACCGAAAGTTTGGCTTAACTCTTGTAAAGAGGGTAACCTGTCTCCCACCTTGTAGCCGTCAGTTTGGATGAGGGAAATTATTTTCTCTATAACCTCTTCATAAAGCTTTTTCTTGCGTATCAGGAAGTTTCCTTCCACGCTCTCAGTCCTTCTCTAATGGTGATATTTGTCGTTTAAATTATAACACTCCAGGGGGGAGAAAAGCTATTAAAAGCTATTTGATGACTAAGGCAAACTTTTTAACCACGGGTGTCTCAAATTTTTTTATTTACCCAGCAGGAATCGAACGTTTCATGACGAATAATAAATGTACAAAATTGTATTGAGATATCTGCTCAGTAACTTACCTTACAAAACCTTTTATAAGGCCTTACTAACTCTAAAAAATTCCTGACTGCAGTTCCCTAAACTCTAGCTACCTAAGGAGTGAATACAGTGCGAGAAAACAGGGTAAAGCGTATCCTAGCCAATGGCGGTATAGCCATAGGAACTATGATCTCCGAAGTAAGGGGACCGGGTATTATTACTATGCTGGCCACTGCAGGTTATGATTTTGTCTTCATTGATATGGAACATTCTTCTTACAGTATCGAAACAGTAGCCGATATGATAGTGGCCGCCAAGGCTACAGAAATGGCTGCATTAGTAAGGACTCCCGGTTTATCCAGGCTTGCCCTTTCACGGCCCTTGGACGCCGGTGCTGACGGCCTCTTGATACCGCAGGTGGAGACGGAAGAAGAAGTGAAGAGGATTATCGAGTATACTAAATATTATCCTTTGGGCCAGCGAGGTATGGCTATCCGGCGAGCTCACTCGAACTTCGCCCGGGTCAATACGGCTGAATACATTAAGCGGGCCAACGAAGAAACCTTGATTGTGATCCAGATAGAGAGTGAGGTGGCCATCCGGGATCTTGAGAAATTGGTCTCAGTGCCGGGGGTAGACGCTGCTTTTATAGGCCCGGCTGATCTGTCCCAATCCTATGGGGTGCCGGGCAAGACGGATGATCCCAGGATACAGGAAGCCCTGCATAGGTTTATAAAGGTCTGTAACGACTATAAGGTGGCCCCGGGTATTCACGTTTACGACATGGATGCGGCCAAGAAGTGGATCGATGCCGGCATGCGCCTTATAGCTTATTCCAATGACATCAGCATGATAGTTGATACCGGTAGAAGTTACACTACGGAACTTAAACAATATATCGCTTCAACGAAGAAGTAAATTGAAGTTTTGGGGGTGCCACATAAAGAAATGGGCAAATTTGTTCCCAGGGGAATAATCCCCGCAATGGCCACGCCCACCGACGAGTGGGGGAATATAAACGAGGCAGCCCTGCGCAAGCTAGTAAATCATTTAATTGAGGGCGGAGTCCACGGGCTTTTCCCAGTAGGTAGTCAAGGAGAGTTTTTTGCCCTCACTTTTGAGCAGAAGAAGAGAGTTATAGAGATAGTTATAGACGAGACCAGGGGACGGGTTCCGGTGTATGCTGGTACCGCAGCTATAACCACTAAAGAAGCCATTGAAACTACCAAGATGGCTCGTGACCTGGGGGTAGACGCTGTATCTATCCTTACGCCGTATTTTACTAACTTAAGCCAGAAGGAAATAATAGAACATTACATGGCCATCGCCCGGGCTGTTCCGGACTTACCCATCCTGCTGTATACCAATCCCGCTAGAACTAAAGTATCAATAGATGTGCAGACGGTCAAGGAACTGGCAGCGGTGGATAATATTGTAGGCATAAAGGATTCCAGTGGCGATATGACCCTTACAGCCGAATATATACGGGTTACAAGGGGTATGGATTTTTATGTCCTGGCAGGAAGGGATACTCTGATTTATGCTACTCTCTGCTACGGCGGGACCGGGGCCATAACAGCAACTGCCAATGTTGAACCCCGTATACCTGTGGAGATTTACGAAGCCTTTATGGCTGGAGATCATAAGAGGGCACTCGAGGCCCAGTATCGGCTGGCACCGTTACGCATAGCGTTTGAGTTGGGGACGTTCCCGGTAGTTATTAAAGAAGCCCTAAACATGATAGGGATTGAAGCGGGCCAAGCTATCCGGCCAGTAGGGCCGCTAACGGAAGAGAACAGGGCCAAGCTGCGGCAGGTTCTTATCGAAATGGGAATATTAAAGAGCTAAAAGAAGAGCCAAAAAGGAGCAAATGGAAATATGAAAAAGAAAGTTCTTATCGTACAACCTATTCACGAAAGTGGCATAAGGGTATTTGGCGATCAATTTGAAGTAATAGTTGCTTCTGATCCTTCCGTAGAGACGGTTAAGCGAGAAATAAAGGGTGTGGAAGGAGTAATAGTGCGCACGGCACCCTTTACCAGAGAGATAATAGAAGCTGCCGATAGCCTTAAGGTTATTGCAAGGCACGGTGTAGGGGTAGACAATATTGACATACAGGCGGCTACGGAAAAAGGTATCCTGGTTCTTAATACACCCGATGCTAATGCTGTGTCCGTAGCCGAACATACCATTACGGCCATAGGAGCCCTGGCTAAGAGATTGATGTATATGGATAGAGCCACCCGGGAGGGCAACTGGGAGGCCAGAAACGAGTATAAAGCCATCGATCTGGACGGCAAAGTATTGGGATTAGTAGGGCTCGGTAGGATTGGAACCCTGGTAGCTAAAAAAGCCTCGGCGGCCTTTAACATGAAGGTGATAGCCTACGACCCTTATGTCAGCCGCCAAGTAGCAGAAGAAAATGGCATCACTCTGTATGATGACCTAGACCGGATATTCCGGGAGGCCGATGTGGTATCCCTTCATACTCCTTTGACGGCCGAGACCAGAGGCTTGGTAAACGCCGCCAGGCTCTCTTTAATGAAGCCCACAGCCTTTTTAGTCAACTTTTCCCGGGGCGGGGTGGTAGATGAGGAGGCCCTTTATAAGGCTTTAAAAAGTAGAACCATTGCTGGCGCAGCGTTAGATGTCTTCGGGGAAGAACCTCCCCCACGCAATCATCCGTTATTCGAGCTGGATAACGTACTTCTTTCCCCTCACAGCGCGGCGCTGACTCAAGAGTGCGTAGTTCGGATGGCTACTGGTGCAGCCCAAGGCGTGGTCGATGTGCTTACGGGTAGGAAGCCCAAATTTGTGGTTAATCCGGAAGTGCTTGAGAAATGGGAGCGGGAATAGCGGATGGCCAAGTACGCGGTACCTAACGGGAATTTCTTACAGAGGCTACTAAAGCCGTGGGCCTGGACTTCATAGTTAACGTGGTTCAGACGGGAGATAAGAAATTGGTGAAGGTGGTGGCCGGAGATCCGGTTAAGGCCTTCCTGGAGGGAGTAAAAGCCGCGCGAGCTATGTATGAAGTAGAGAACGATGGACCGGGAGATATAGTTATTGCTGGGGTAATTTATCCCAAGAACCGCGATCTTTACCAGGCTACAAGGGCTGCTAATACTTTGGTTTTCGGACCCAGGCCGGTGGTAAAAAAGGGTAGGGTAATAATAATTCCCGCAAGCTGTGAAGATGGCTTCGGCCACCCCAGATACGTGGAGTGGATGGCCGGGTCTAGTAGTCCCGAAGAGATTATTGAGTATGCTAAAGACAAAGGGTTTGCTCCTGGGGAACAGAAGGCCCTTATCTTGGCCTGGATACTTAAACATGCGCGCCTTGTTATTACAGACTGCCTTATCCCTAAGGACGAACTAAGACGCATCCACTTAGAGGCGGTTTTAAGCCTACAGGAAGCCATAAAGAGGGAGCTGGAGCGTCAGCCCGAGGCCAAGGTGGTTATAATTCCTGAGGCTTTACTCACTTTGCCTGTTATTAGGGCTAATTGAATTATGGATGGTAGGCTACAAGGGTTTAAAGTAGGCCAGGAAGGCTTGAGATCGATAAAATAGGTCTTTTATAGCCACGAGGTGATGGGAACGGTGAAAAGGCATGAACGGATTGCCGGAATATTTCTCATAATTGTCGGGATAGCTACAGCTATCTATTCTTATTATGAACTGAAACTAGGCGAATTTCGCCACCCTGATTCTGGTTTCCTGCCCTTTTGGTGCGGATTGGCGTTGATTATCTTTAGCATCGTATGGATTAAGAGTAATTGGGGCCCGGTGGATAATCCGGTCCCCTTCTGGGAAAAAAGCCAGTGGATAAAACCGCTAATAGCAGTAGTAGCGATGTTAGTATACGGGTGGTCCATGGAAGGGATAGGCTATCTTTTATCTACTTTTATATTCCTTTTAGCCTGGGAGGCTATAATCGAGCGGGAAAAATGGTTTAAAACATTGGTTATATCCATAGTTGGTACAACCGTCATGTATTTTCTCTTCGAACGCATGTTAGGTGTGCCACTTCCACCGGGAGTATTCGCCCTATAAAGGGAGGACAGGACCGTGAATATTTTCCAGGGATTGATGGACGGCTTCTCCATAGCTCTATCAGGGACCAATTTGCTGGTAGCCTTTTTAGGTGCACTTTTAGGTACAGCGGTAGGGGTTCTTCCGGGGCTTGGGCCGGCGGCCACTATCTCTCTGCTCCTTCCGGTAATATACAAGATTGGTTCACCAGCTACAGCCATCATTTTCCTAGCAGGGATTTATTACGGGGCTATGTATGGAGGGTCTACTACCTCCATCCTTCTCAACTTACCGGGTGAAGCTGCCTCGGTGGTAACGTGTATCGACGGGTATAAGATGGCACAGAAAGGTCGGGCCGGGGCTGCTCTGGGTATTGCAGCGATAGGGTCGTTTATAGCGGGTACTTTGGGGGTTATAGGTCTCAATTTCGTAGCTCCCCCCCCTGGCTGAATTTGCCCTACGCTTTGGGCCGCCAGAATATTTTTCGTTAACCCTAGTCGGTCTCCTGCTAGCAGTATTTTTGTCAGGCGCTTCTTTAATAAAGGGACTTATCCTGCTGGTAATGGGGCTTTTGTTGGCCAGCGTAGGCCTAGACCCCGTTACAGGTAAAACCCGCTTTAGCTTTGGGATTGTGGGACTGCAGAGCGGTTTTGACTTTGTTACCCTGGCCATGGGTGTTTTCGGCGTCGGAGAAATATTATACAACCTGGAACAAAACATGGCTAGTGGGTTGGTCACCACCAAAATAGGCAGGATTTATCCCACGCTAAAGGACTGGGCGGCCTCTAAATGGGCTATTTTGCGCGGGTCAATTATTGGGTTTTTTACCGGTGTTATTCCCGGCGGGGGTGCGGTAGTTGCCTCGCTTACTTCTTATGCGGTGGAAAAGAAGTTTTCTAAGCATCCGGAGGAGTTTGGACACGGGGCTATTGAGGGTGTAGCTGGCCCGGAGTCGGCCAATAACGCTGCCGCCAGCGCCTCCTTTATTCCCCTTTTAACCTTAGGCATACCGAGCAACGCTTCCATCGCCATGATATATGCTGCCTTGCTAATCCAAGGAGTAACCCCAGGCCCATTCCTCATAAAAGAACACCCAGAGGTATTCTGGGGTGTTATAGCTTCCATGTATGTGGGAAATGCTATGCTCTTAGCTCTTAACCTACCTCTGGTAGGGCTGTGGGTTCAGTTACTAAAAGTACCTTTTGGAATCTTAGCCCCCACCGTAATACTTTTTACTACCGTAGGCGTATACAGCATCTCCAATGATACTTTCCAGGTGTTTGCCCTCATTTTCTTCGGTATTTTTGGCTATTTCCTAAGGAAGCTAGATTTTGAACCCGGGCCTCTTCCGATGGCCTTTGTCCTAGGGCCTATAATAGAAAATTCTCTTCGGCAGTCGCTACTAATGTCAGGTGGAAAAATGATCATCTTTGTTACTCGGCCTATTTCGGCTGCACTTCTTGCAATTTTTGCCCTTCTAGTGATTGGTCAGATTGTAAAGGCTTTAAGGGTGTTAAAGGGAAAGAAACAGTCGGCCCTGCTCTGAAGAGATATTGCTAATTGCCGGAACTCAAGCTACCCCTGGGCAAGCATACCCGGGGTATGGTTTGAGATAGAGGACTTAAGGGCTATCCACGGGGAGGGTATTAACCCACAGGGGGAGGAGGAAGTTCTTCATGAATCGCCTGCGCAACTCTTTGATTCTGGTGTGTCTTTTGGTAGTGGCCTTTGGTACTTTAATGGTACTTGGGGGATGTGGCCAGTCGTCGGGCAAGAGCCAGGAGAAAGCCGCAGAAAAACCGAAGTTCCCGGAAAAGCCGATAACTCTGGTAGTACCCTATGCTGCAGGTGGCTCTACTGATGTGCTAGCCCGGGCAGTAGAAAAGGTGTGGACCAAATATTGTCCGCAGCCTTTGGTGGTAGTTAATAAAAGCGGTGCTGGCGGCATAGAGGGAAGAGAGTTTGTAGTTCGATCCAAGCCGGACGGTTATACATTGCTTATGGGATATGGCTCAGGCGAAGATCTTGTAAAGCCCCAGCTGGAAAAACTACCTTTTGATCCATTGAAAGACTTTGCCCCCGTATCTCGGCTCTCTATCCATTCTGTGGTAGTTGCTGTTCCGGCCAATTCCCAGTTCAAGACCCTGCGAGAACTGGTAAACTGGGCTAAAACCGAAAATAAGGAAGTAACCGCGGCTATTTCCACAGCCGCGGGTGCTGTGGATTTCGTTATGAAGGGCATTGGTAAGGTGGCGGGAATAAAGGTGGTGACCATACCCCACGCAGGGGGCGCACAGGCAGTGACAACCCTAGTGGGTGGCCAGACTATAATGGGAGGGGGACACCCCTCAGAGATTATGCCCCACGTTAAAGCTGGTAGGCTTAGAGCATTAGCAGTAGCGCTTCCTGAGCGGGATCCGGCCCTAAAAGATATTCCTACACTGAAAGAGGAAGGTATCGATTTCTATACATGGGGCTCGGTTAAAGGTGTAGCAGTTCCCAAGGATACTCCTAAGGAAGTGATAGACTACTTAGACGGTATCTTTAAGAAGGTTTCGGAGGATCCCGAGTTCAAGAAATCCATGGAAGAATTGTTACAGCCCATAATGTACCAGGGACCAGAGGAATTTGGTAAATTCATGCAACAAGCTTATAATGATTACGGTAAGCTGATCAAAGAACTTAATATAACTGTAAAATAGAATAAAGTAAAACAAAATGAGAGCAAATAAAATAAATGCCCCGTGGATAGTCGTTTTTCTTTAGAACTTATAAGTATTTAGGGGGTACTGCCATGCCCAAATTCGCTGCCAACCTCACTATGCTATTCACTGAATTACCCTTCCTGGAACGTTTCAAAGCTGCTCGCGAGGCTGGATTTAAGGCAGTAGAATTCTTGTTTCCGTACGAGTACGAAATAGACCAGATAAGAAGCTTGGTGGAAAGGAACAATCTCAAGGTGGTGTTATTTAACCTTCCTGCTGGTAACTGGGCTGCTGGTGAGCGCGGGATCGCTGCTGACCCAGGGCGTAGAGAAGAGTTTCGGGAAGGTGTGCGACAAGCCCTTACTTGGGCCCGCGAATTGGGCGTTACACGTTTGAATTGCTTGGCGGGCAAAGTAGTATCTTCTAGCTCTTATGAAGAACAGTGGCAGACTATGGTAGACAATGTGCGTTATGCGGCAGAAGTCTTGGGTCAGCACGGAATAAATCTCATGGTAGAAAACATTAACCAATATGACGTACCAGGTTTCTTTCTAAACACTACCAAAAAGGTTTTAGAATTGATCTACGAAGCAAACATGCCCAATGTCTATCTGCAATACGATATTTACCATGCTCAAAGGGAAGAAGGAGAACTGACTAACACTCTGCGCCAACACCTGGAAAAAATAGGGCATATCCAGATCGCCGACAATCCCGGCCGGCACCAGCCCGGCACAGGAGAGATAAACTACCCCTTCCTCTTGCAGGAAATCGATAAACTAGGATATGAAGGATATGTGTCCTTAGAATATATTCCCCAACCCGACACCTTGAGTTCCTTAACTTGGATTAGACAGTATGGTTATGGGCTAGATTAAACAAGGTTACACTGTTGCTCTTTAGACTCAACAATAGTTAGCCAGTTATACTCCAGAATTAGACTGTTACGTTTCCGTTTCGACCGTATTAATCGATCAAGTTAATTAATGATAATCAATCTCAGAGAAAGGAGAGAGTATCACATGGGCAAAATTGGCTTCATAGGACTGGGTATCATGGGAAAACCCATGAGCAAAAACCTTATCAAGGCTGGCTATCAATTGGTAGTCTATGACATTGTCAAAGAAGCTATGGAAGAGGTGGTGGCGGCCGGGGCCGAGCCGGCTAACTCTCCCCGGGAAGTAGCTGAGCGCTGCGACAAATTTATCACCATGCTGCCCAATTCCCCCCATGTAAAAGAGGTAGTTTTAGGGCCTAATGGGATTATCGAAGGAGCCCGGCCGGGTTCCATATTAATCGATATGAGTTCCATAGACCCGCGGGTGACCAAGGAGATAGCCAGCAAGCTGGCTGAAAAGGGTGTACGCATGATTGATGCGCCGGTTAGCGGAAGCGAACCCAAAGCCATCGAAGGCACCCTGGCTATCATGGTAGGCGGTAAGCAGGAGGACTTTGAGGAATGCTATGACATCCTTAAAGCCATGGGCAGTTCGGTAGTGCGGGTGGGGGACATCGGGGCCGGCAACGTGACAAAGCTTGCCAACCAGATCATAGTGGCCCTAAATATCGCTGCTATGTCCGAGGCCCTGGTGCTGGCCACCAAAGCTGGGGTGGACCCTGAGCTGGTGTATCAGGCCATCCGGGGAGGCCTTGCCGGGAGCACGGTACTCGACATGAAGGCACCTATGGTAATGTCTAGAAACTTCAAGCCCGGCTTCCGTATAAACCTCCATATAAAGGACCTGGCCAACGCTTTATCAGCCGCCCATGAGATGGGGGTTCCCATCCCCTTAACTTCGGTGGTTATGGAAATCCTCCAGGCTTTAAAGGTGGACGGGCTGGGCGATGCTGACCATAGCGCCATCGTGCGCTTCTATGAAAAGCTCGCCCAGGTAGAGGTGAAGAAACAATAGACGCTTACCCAGAACCGGACCGGTTGGAATATATGGAATAAGGCCGGTACCCCGGGAAATAAGGGGTACATCCGGCCTTATTTTTTTCCTGTTATTTTATTGCTAAGCATTCTGCCACATGTTATGCTAGCATGTAGGGGGATCAATAATGTTTTTTCCCATGTTATGGCCTCTAATTTTTCTTTTTCTATTTATTCCTGTGCTTTTGGCCTCCTTCTTCTTGAATTTAGCCGTTTTCTCCTTTGCCAAACTGGGTCTGTCTCCCTTCGGAGCTTTGACTTTGCTTTTAGCTTCTATTGTGGGTAGCCTCATCAACATCCCCGTTTCCCGCCGACGTATTTACCACCAGCCCTGGCCAGAGAGCATTTTTTTCTTTTTATTCTATTATCCGCCACAAGTAAATTATCAACTTATCTGCATTAATGTAGGAGGGGCGGTCATTCCTATCCTTTTCTCCCTCTATCTATTGTTCACTGGGCGTGCACCTTTGGGGCCGGCTAGTCTGGCTATTCTGGTGGTAACAGTAGTTTCTAAAGCCCTGGCACGGGTGGTTCCTGGATTAGGTATTTCTTTGCCTACCTTTATCCCGCCCATAATGGCAGCCCTGGCGGCATTACTTGTGGCCCCGCATGATGCTGCCCCTGTAGCCTATGTGGCCGGGGCATTAGGGACACTTTTGGGAGCCGATATCTTAAATTTAAGGGCTTTGTCCCGCTTGCAGGCTCAAGTCGTCAGCATCGGTGGTGCCGGGGTTTTCGATGGTATTTTTCTGGTGGCCTTGGCTGCAGCGCTGCTAAGTTAAACATAGAAAGACAGGCCGGATCGGCAGCCCGTCAGGCGTATAATAAACGTAAGGATTATAAGTTGTGGGAACCTGGGCTTTCGCACGTCAAAGTCTTTGGTTTTACCCTGTTTCGTTTATTACGTATTGTTATACCGTGGCACCTTGGTGCTCCCGAAACAAGAGTACCGCACCTTTCAAAGGGGTGAAAAGGAATGGATAAAGAGTTAGCAGCGCTGGAAAAAGCCATAGAAGATATTGCTTCCCTGGCTCGGCGGATGGGCTTAGACTTTTTCCCCGTCTGTTTTGAAATATGCCCGGCCGATGTGCTCTATACCTTTGGTGCTTACGGGATGCCTACCCGCTTTTCCCATTGGAGCTTCGGCAAACACTTTTACCGTTTGAAGATGCAGTACGACTATAATTTGAGCCGTATTTACGAACTGGTAATCAATTCCGATCCTTGTTATGCTTTCCTTTTGGAGGGAAATTCCCTGGTCCAGAACAAGCTGGTCATCGCCCATGTGTTTGGCCACAGCGATTTTTTTAAAAATAACTGCTACTTCAGTTGCACTTCCCGGAAGATGGTAGAAACCATGGCTGTACATGCCGCCAAAATCCGGGAGTATGAATTCAAGTATGGTCGCCGGGAAGTAGAAATTTTTTTGGATGCAGCTATGGCGGTGCAGGAGCACATCGAACCTTCAAGCCCTTTAAGTAAGTTAAGCCAGGAGAGTGAAAGAGAGGAAGAAGATGGAGCGCATGGGGAGCCTAATTCAAAACTTACCAGGCAAACACCTTATGATGATCTATGGGCTCTGGATAGGACGCCTGTAAAACCCAAATATCAGGAGAGATACAAGAAGATACCTCCCCGACCTTGTAAAGACGTGATAGGCTTCATCATGCGCCACAGCCCTGTTCTTGAAGATTGGCAGCGGGACATCTTGGCTATGTTACGGGAGGAGATGCTCTATTTCTGGCCCCAGCTTCAGACCAAAATAGTGAACGAAGGTTGGGCCACTTACTGGCATGTAAGGATAATGCGGGAGCTGGACTTGCCGGAGGAAGAGGCGGTGGAATTTGCCCAGCTCCATGCCGCTGTTTTGCAGCCTGCCCAAACCCATATTAATCCCTATTACGTAGGGCTTAAGATTTTTGAAGATATTGAGCGCCGCTGGAGCAGCCCTTCGGGAAAAGAGTACCATTATGGCCCTGCGGGAGAGAAAAGCCCGGGAAGGGAAAAAATTTTTGAGGTGCGTTCCTTGGAGAACGACGTTTCTTTCCTGCGGAATTACCTTACTAAAGAACTGGTAGAGGAGCTCGACTTGTACCTTTATGAAAGGGTAGGTAGCGAATGGGTGGTGGTGGAGAAAGATTGGGAGAAGGTCCGCGACGGTCTGGTTTCTCGTCTGCTCAACTGCGGGCACCCTTATATAGTGGTAGAGGATGCTGATTACGAAAGACGCGGTGAACTATACCTTAAACACTGTTACGAAGGTCTCGAACTAGACATTCCCTATTTGGAAAAGGCGCTGCAGCATGTATATCTTCTTTGGGGTCGCCCGGTGCACCTGGAAACAATGCTTGAAGGGAAGAAAACCGTTTTTAGCTATGACGGAAGAAAGAACACCCGTCGAAGTTAGAAAGTAAATCGGAGAGAGATTTTATATGCGGAATGAGGCGGCAGGTAGGAGGAAACCCGGGCTAAATGTGGAACTACATTAATTATATTTTTACTACCGAACCGGAGGTCTAAGTTAAAGTGTACTGGAACCCGAAATATGAGTGTTTACCACTGGAAGAACTGCGTGAACTCCAGCTTGAAAGGCTTAAGGTGACAGTAGAAAGGGTTTTTTATAACGTACCTCATTACCGCCGGGCTTTCCAAGAGAAAGGGTTGGAGCCCAGCGATATTAAGAGCCTGGATGATTTATCTAAGCTTCCCTTTACAACTAAAGATGATTTGCGGGAAAATTATCCTTTCGGAATGTTTGCAGTCCCCATGAGCGAGGTGGTCCGCCTTCACTCTTCCTCAGGCACCACAGGAAAGCCCACGGTTGTAGGTTATACCCGACGGGATATCGAGGTATGGGCTGAACTTATGGCCCGGGCTTTAGTCTGCGGCGGGGCTACCCGTAACGATATTATTCAGAACGCCTACGGGTACGGACTTTTTACCGGCGGGTTGGGCGTCCATTACGGTGCCGAGCGTTTAGGTGCTTCCGTAATCCCTATCTCAGGGGGAAATACTAGGCGCCAGGTTATGATCATGAAGGATTTTGGTACCACAGTCCTTACCTGTACTCCTTCTTATGCTCTGCACATAGCCGAGGTTATGGAGGAGATGGGGGTAAGCCCGGAAGAACTTAAACTCCGGTGCGGTATTTTCGGCGCTGAACCCTGGTCGGAGAATATGCGTAAAGAGATTGAACGCAGGCTAAAGATAAGCGCCGTAGATATTTACGGGTTAAGCGAGGTTATAGGGCCAGGAGTGGCCATTGAGTGCCAGGAAAAAAACGGGCTTCACATTTTTGGAGATCATTTTTTGGCTGAAGTAATAGATCCCGCTACAGGGGAGGTTTTGCCCCCTGGCCAGATGGGGGAACTAGTCCTCACCTCTTTAACTAAAGAGGCCTTCCCCGTGATCAGATACCGCACGCGGGATATCACCGCCATTTTACCTGGAGAATGCCCGTGTGGCCGTACAGGAGTACGCATAGCCCGCATCACCGGGCGAACCGATGATATGCTTATAATCCGTGGTGTTAATGTATTTCCTTCCCAGGTAGAAAGCGTGCTCCTCCAGATCGGCGGCACAGAACCCCACTACCAGCTTATTGTAGACCGAGAAGGGAGCCTTGATACTCTAGAAGTGCAGGTGGAAGTTTCCGAGAGCCTTTTCTCCGATAAAGTGCGCGGCTTGGAAGAATTAGAGAGGAAATTGCGTTTGGAGTTGGAGAGTACTTTAGGAATTAACGTAAAAGTAACTTTGGTGGAGCCTAAAACCATAGCCCGGAGCGAAGGTAAGGCCAAGAGGGTTATCGATCGGAGAAAGCTTAAGTAGGCAGTATGAAAACACTATTTTGCATTATAAGGGGGCCAGCCCATGAAGGTTAAGCAATTATCCGTGTTCCTGGAGAATAAATCTGGTCGCCTGGCAGCCGTTACCCAGGTCCTGGCGGCCAAGGGCATCAATATCCGGGCGTTATCCATCGCCGATACCTCTGATTTCGGTATCTTGCGGCTTATCGTTAATGATCCCCAGGGCGCTTACCGGGCCCTTAAAGAAGCAGGGTTTACCGTAACTTTAACTGAAGTTATAGGCGTAGAGATGCCTGACCGGCCCGGGGCTTTGAGTTCCATTCTAGCTTATCTTGAAGAGGCCCAAATCAATATAGAGTATCTCTATGCTTTCTTGGGTAGGGGGGATAACGGTGCCCTGGTGATCTTCCGCGTGGAAGACCTGGATAAAGCCATTGAGGTTTTAACTTCTAAAGGAGTAAAGATTTTAGATGAAGAAAAGGTTTATTCTTTATAGAAGGAGTGAGCGTGTCTCATGGATAAACTTGCTCCCCAGTGCCGGGAGGCTATCTTGGCGATAAAACCCTATGTTCCCGGCAAACCTATAGAAGAAGTCCAGCGCGAGCTAGGCATCAAAGACGTTATAAAGCTTGCTTCTAATGAAAACCCTTTAGGGCCCTCGCCGGAGGCTGTCCTGGCCCTGCGGGAGGCGGTGGAAAGGATCCATTTTTACCCGGATGGGACCTGTTATTACTTGAAAGAAGCTTTGGCGGAAAAGCTGGGAGTAGCGCCCGATAACTTGATCGTGGGTAACGGTACTGACGAGATACTTAAGCTTTTAGGCGAAGCCTTCGTAAACCCGGGCGAGGAGATCGTGGTAGCTGATCCTACTTTTTCAGAATATGAATTTGCAGCCCAGGTCATGGGAGGAAAGGCCGTAAAAGTGCCTTGCCGGGATTTCCGCCACGATCTTCCAGCCATGGCAGAGGCTATTACTCCCAGGACGCGCCTCGTATTTATCTGTAACCCCAACAATCCCACCGGGACCATCGTTACCCAGAAGGAGCTGGATGCTTTCCTGGCTCAGGTTCCGACCAATGTTTTGGTAGTTATAGATGAGGCCTATAATGAATATGTTACCTCCCCTGATTATCCCGACAGCCTGGCTTATGTCCGTTCTGGCCGGCCCAACGTTATAGTATTGCGCACTTTCTCCAAGATATACGGGCTTGCGGGCTTAAGGGTAGGGTATGGAATATCACAGCCTGAGATAATCCAGGCTTTAAATAAAGTCCGGGAGCCTTTTAATGTTAATTTCCTGGCTCAAGTTGCGGCCACGGCTGCCTTAAAAGATGAGGTTCACGTGCAAAAGAGCAGGGAGGTCAACCGAGAGGGTAAGGAATTTCTCTACCGGGAACTGGAGGCCCTGGGCCTTAAATATGTTCCCACGGAAGCCAATTTTATTTTCGTGGATATAGGTAGAGACAGCCGGGAAATTTTCGGCCGGCTCTTGCGTAAAGGGGTCATCGTGCGTACAGGAGATATTTTCGGCTATCCTACTTTTTTGCGCATTACTATAGGTACCTCCAGGCAGAACCAGAGGCTGGTAAACTCCCTCCGGGAGGTCCTCGCCGAATAATTTTTAGTAATATTTCCCTCCTTTCCCCGATATGAATGAAATAGCAGGGGTGGAAAGGAGGTATATTTGTGTACCAGAAGTTAAGGGTAGGCCGGTTAGTGCCCTTTTTAGTGGCTATAGCGTTTTTTATCAGCGGTTGCGGTCTAGCCCAAAATTTAAGCAATAAAAAAGAGACCCGGGTAGAGGTTCAGACTCCTCAGCAGGGGCTGGCCCAACCCGAAAAACCCCAACTTACAGAGACCCGGGAGACGACCAAAGTAATTCTTTATTTTAGCGACCCTACCGGCCAGAAGCTGGTCGCTGAAGAGAGGGTTATTCCTAAGGTAGAAGGGATAGCCAGGGCCGCCATGGAGGAGCTCATCAAAGGGCCTGCGCCGGGTTCCAAATTGCTCCCCACCATACCCAAAGGCACTGTACTCAAAGATATAAACATCCGTCCCGATGGATTGGCCCGGGTGGACTTCAGCAAGGAACTCATTACTAACCATAGCGGAGGATCATTAGGTGAGAGCCTTACCGTGTATTCCATCGTGAATACCCTCACCCAATTTCCCACCGTAAAGCAGGTACAGATCCTAGTGGAAGGGAAAGTGGTAGACACTATAGCCGGTCATATAGATGTATCCTCAGCTATGACCAGGAACGAGGCGATAATACAGAAGTAGGCTGGATGGATACTAATTAAGAAGATACCCAAGATGCCATTAAATAAAAAGAAGGTCTGGGCCTGGTAGAAAAATTTAGGGTTTTCTTTTGACGAATCTTTAAGGTTGGCTCAGACCTTTTTCGCTGAATCTATTTCGCTGGTAGCGAAGACCATCTCCGCTTTCTCTCCGCTTCCACTCCGCTTATGCTCTAGTTATAGCGAATAATCTTTTTGTAAATACTATATAATTTCGTTTAAATCTCTGGGTTAAATCGATGGACAGGGTCTCTTCGGCACGGTCGAGACCGCGGTGGCCTTAGGTATCCTGCCCAAGGAAGGGTCTTTCGCTCCAGATAAGCCTCTAGATAGAAAGACACTGGCCGCGTGGCTGGTCAACGCCGCGAGATACGGTGAGGTAGCAGGCATACCCAATCGGATCACTTCACCCTTCACCGACTTAGAGACCCTTTCCGTCCGGGAACAGAACTATATCGGGCTAGCCTATGGGCTGGGGCTCATGCGGGGAGACGGTATAGGTAAGTTCCGGCCGGACGACCCGGTGACCTGGGAGGAACTCGCCGCCGCGGTGATCCGGGCGCTGCCGCTCCTAGAGGGCGGACGGGGGTGGTAGCCCCTTTCCGCCCTCTCGGGGGCGGACCGGGCGGACAGCCCGGTCAGGATACGTAGCCTTGTTCTGCCATTCGCCCACCCGTTCGACTCTAAGGCCATACTTTCATTGCTTCCTGCTTGGATTAAAATGGCAAAACCTTTTTGGTTACCTAAAGGGAGGAGACTCGACATAAATGGCGAATTTAGTAGGCTGATACCAGTTTTACCAGGGAGGAGAGAAAGGCTTTGTCTAGGCGTCCACAGGGTAGCCGGGTTGCCCGTTTACCCTGGAGGCAGATAGTTTGGGCGGTTTCTTGGCTATTACTATTATACATAGGTTTATTAGGGTTAGGTGCCCCATCGGCCCGGGCAGGCAGCGAAGTTAAAGTTTATATAAACGGAACCTTGCTCAATTTAGGCGTACCTCCTTATATAGATACTGCTGGGCGTACTATGATCCCTATCCGTGCTGTTATGGAATACATGGGTGCCGAGGTGGAATGGCAGGAAAGGGAACAGAAGGTCGTTATCCGGCGGGACGGTAACACCCTCGAGCTTTGGATAGGCAAAAGGCAAGCCAGCTTGAATGGTAAAACGTTTAACCTCGATACATCGCCTGTCTTAAGGCAGAACACCACCATGGTTCCTGTACGTGTGGTAGCTGAGAGCTTTGGGGCTTTGGTGGAATGGGATGGCGCTTCCTTCAGCGTGCGCTTGTGGATACCAGAGAAGGTAGGCTTTGAGCAGGCGAGGGTTATAGGTAGTTACGTAAATATACGTAAAGGCCCTGGGCTCCATTATGAAATCCTGACAGTGGTAAAAAAGGACACGCTTTTAAAGGTACTCGGTGGTGTAGCAGGATGGTACCAGGTACAGTGGGCTAGTGATAAAGTAGGGTGGATCTCTGCTGAGCTAGTGGAACCCCTTACGGGATCTAAGGAACCTCCTGTGAAAGAAAACCCTGGGCAGGGAGGATCTCCACCTGTAGGTGGATCTTATGTAGCCGTAATAGGTGATAAACCAGTAGCCATACTAGAAGGTCCAGGCCCTATTTACAAGCAGGTAGGTGTGGCGCCGGCCGGAGCAGAACTAAAGGTCAAGTCTTCGCAGAATGGCTGGGTACAGGTAGAGTTAGACGGGGGGCTCCAAGGCTTTTTACCCCTTAGCCTGGTCACCCTAAAGCCCGTAGAAGAGGAGCCGGGGCCTGGTCAGGGTGGTGGCGGTTTAGCCATCACCGCCTTAGAAGTTACACCTCTTCCGGAAGGGCTAAAGGTCTGGGTTAAGGCCAACCGGGCTTTTGAATACAATACCTTTTCCCTATCCAATCCTGCCCGGCTGGTGGTGGATATCCCCGGAGCCTCTTTAGAAATTCCTAAGGACAAATGGCAAGTGGAGGTAGGCAAAAACGGTATCCAGCGCATACGCTTAAGCCAGTATACACAAGACACAGTACGCCTAGTTTTTGACCTGGAAGCCTCCCTAAAACTTACCGGTGAGACTGCTCCGGGAGGACAAGGTTTGCTCTTCTATCTAAGCAAGCCCTCCCTTAAGGGCAGCAAAATAGTTTTGGACCCCGGGCACGGTACAGACCCTCAAGGGCCAGACCCCGGGGCCATAGGCCCTACAGGAGTGAAGGAGAAAGACGTTAACCTGGCCATAGCCCTCAAACTGGCACAGCTATTGCGGGCCGAGGGGGCGAAAGTTTACCTTACCCGGGAGGGGGAGAGCACTCCCTTTAGCCTAACAGAACGCGCCTATTACGCCAATGATCTAAAGGCCGACGTATTTATCAGCATTCACAGCAATGCCTCCTTAAATCCGTCGGTAGGGGGGACTTCGACCTACTTTTATGCGCCGCCTGGAACCGAACTAGAAGGGCAGCGAGAAGAGCGGCTCCGGCTAGCCCGGTACATACAGGAGTCTTTGGTGGTTGCTTTAGGCCGGCGAGACATAGGTGTTCTGGAAGCTAATTTTGCCGTATTGCGGAACACTAAGATGCCTTCGGTGCTGGTGGAGGTAGCTTTTATCTCCAACCCTGAGGAGGAGAGGCTTCTTAACGACCCTGCTTTCCAGGCTAAAGCAGCCCGGGGTATCCTGGAGGGCCTGAAGAAATATTTTAATACGCTATAATGCCTTGCACTTAAGGCCCCTTCTTTGTTAGAATGGGTTTGCTTGTTTATTCTTAAAAAAGTCGATACCTACATATAGATTTAAGGGTAAAGTTAAAAAAGATATTAATGCTATAAAAGGCTCTCCAGGGGAGATGAAAAAAGTGCTGCCAGAGCAGCCGGTAGGGGTATTCGATTCCGGTGTGGGCGGGTTGACCATCGCACGTGAAATACTTCGCCAGCTTCCGGCAGAAACTATTATTTACTACGGGGATACTGCCCATGTCCCCTACGGGTCTAAAACGGCAGAACAACTAAACATTTATGCTCGGGCCATTGTAGAGTTTTTAATAGAGCAAGGAGTTAAAGCCATAGTAGATGCATGTAATACTACTTCAGCTATAGCCCTTCCGTATTTAAAACAAAAATACAATTTACCCATTGTGGGTGTTATTGAACCTGGGGTTAAGGAAGCCCTGGCTGTAACCCGTCGGGGCCGTATCGGAGTGATAGCGACCGAGGCTACTGTAGCTAGCGGGGTACATGAGCGGTTGCTAAAATCTTTATCTCCGGAAGTTGAGGTATACCTTCAAGCCTGCCCACGCTTGGTGCCCCTTGTTGAGGCTGGGATCATAGAAGGAGAAGAGGCCAGGTCTGCGGTGGCCGAGTACGTAACTCCTTTGGTAAAGAAGGGGATTGACACATTAATCTTAGGATGCACCCATTACCCTTTCTTAGCTCCGTTGATTCAGGAGATCACCGGACCGGAGGTAGTCTTGGTGGATCCAGCAGCAAGTACAGTGAAGGAGCTGGCTACTATCTTAAGGGAACAGGGTGGGTTACGTAATTTTCACGGGTCTAAAGCCCATGTTTTTTATGTGAGCGGCCCCATAGAAACTTTCCGTAACACGGCCCAAAAATTAGTGGGATGGCCTGAGCTACAGTCTGTGCAACAGGTAAAACTAGTAGATTAGGGTGGGTGGATTTTATGGTTAGGGCTGACGGCCGGGAGCTCCGGGACCTGCGCCCGGTGAATATCCAGCGTCATTATTTAAAGTATGCTGAGGGTTCGGCATTAATAACTTTGGGTGACACTAAAGTGATCTGCAGCGCCAGCGTGGAAGAAAAGGTTCCCCCTTTTTTGAAAGGCACAGGTAAAGGGTGGGTGACGGCAGAATATTCCTTGCTGCCGCGATCTACTAAAGAGAGGACGGTAAGGGAAGCAGCTAAAGGGAGACTGTCGGGCCGTACCCATGAGATACAACGCCTTATAGGCCGCTCTTTAAGAAGTGTAGTAGATCTAGAAGCTTTAGGGGAAAGGACTATCTGGATTGACTGCGATGTAATGCAGGCCGATGGGGGAACTAGGACAGCAGCCATAACAGGTGGGTTTGTGGCTTTAGTCGATGCTCTAGCTAGTCTGGTGGAAGCCGGAACCTTGTCTCGGCTTCCGGTCCGGGATTTCCTGGCTGCCATTAGTGTAGGCAAGGTTAATGGGCATATTTTGTTAGATCTTTCTTTTGAAGAGGATTCTACCGCACAGGTAGATATGAATATTGTTATGACGGGGAAGGGGCAACTGGTAGAGGTTCAGGGTACAGGTGAAGGAGGGACCTTCTCCCGCCTTGAAATGGAGCAAATGTTAGATCTAGCCTGGGAAGGGATCCAAAAACTTATATCCATTCAGAAGGAAGTTTTAGGACCGTTGGCCGAACGGGTAGGGGAGAGCAGTGCTTAAGAAACTAGTCCTTGCTACTTCTAACCTGGGGAAGGTAGAAGAACTTAAGGAGCTCTTACAGCCCCTTAGTCTGGAAATCTATTCACTGCAGGATTTTCCCGGCCTAAAGCTTCCGCCTGAAACAGGACGGACTTTTGAGGAGAATGCGATCCTTAAAGCGCGCTTTGTATCCAGTTTAACAGGATTGACTGCGCTGGGAGATGATTCGGGTTTGGAAGTAGAGGCCCTGGGTGGAGCTCCGGGAGTTTATTCCTCACGCTTTGCGGGCGAGGGGGCTACAGATACTCAAAATAATGAAAAGCTGCTAGGGCTTCTTAAGGGTTACCCGGAGGAAAAAAGGCGGGCAAGGTTTCGTTGCGTGTTGGCTTTATGTACTCCTGAAGGTGATATCTACACCGGAGAGGGGACTCTGGAAGGAGTTATAACTGAAGAGCCGCGAGGGAATCACGGGTTTGGCTACGATCCCGTATTCTTATTACCAGAAGCGGGTAAAACTTTAGCCGAGCTCGAACCAAGAGTAAAAAATAATTTGAGTCATCGCGCTAGGGCTTTAAAGGCCCTTTGGCCTGCGCTGCTTAGAGTTTTCGGCTGTACAAACCCGGGGTACAGTTGACGATTGGTGGGTTATAGGGTATAATTAATCTTGCTCCTGCGGGTGTAGCTCAATGGTAGAGCCCCAGCCTTCCAAGCTGGTTGCGCGGGTTCGATTCCCGTCACCCGCTCCACTAAGATTAAAGAAGCCGGGGCAGGCTTCAAGCGCAGGTCGCCCCGGCGGGCTTTAGGAGTAAGGAGTTAGAGAAGCGCCTGTAGCTCAGTTGGACAGAGCAGCGGCCTTCTAAGCCGCGAGCCGCAGGTTCGAATCCTGCCAGGCGCGCCATGCTATAGAGTTAAAAGAGGCGTGGTGGGTGTAGCTCAGCTGGTTAGAGCACCAGGTTGTGGCCCTGGGGGTCATGGGTTCGAGTCCCTTCACCCACCCCAATTCTAAGATTTTGGCGCTGGGGCGTAGCCAAGTGGTAAGGCAACGGACTTTGGATCCGTGATTCGTTGGTTCGAATCCAGCCGCCCCAGCCATTCTCCTTCATGAGCCATTAGCTCAGTCGGTAGAGCACCTGACTTTTAATCAGGGTGTCGGAGGTTCGATTCCTCCATGGCTCACCAAAGTGCGGGCGTGGCGGAATGGCAGACGCGCTAGACTTAGGATCTAGTGGGTCTTCGCCCGTGGAGGTTCAAGTCCTCTCGCCCGCACCAAAATTTATTTTTAAGAAAGAGGAGGGGGCGTAAAAAAGCCCCTTTTTTCTTTAGGGATAGGTGGTTGACCGTGCTGGATACCCAGTTATTGGTGTTTAAAGCAGTAGCTGAGCAGAAGAGTTTTTCCAGAGCAGCCAAGGTGCTCCACATGACCCAGCCTGCTATAAGCATTCATATTCAGAATCTAGAGGAATATTTCGGCACCCGCCTCTTAGACCGGAATAATCGGCAGGTATCTCTGACTGAAGCTGGCCGGGTACTCTATCATTACGCCGTAGAGCTAGCCCGGCTTTATGATGAAGCCCGCAAAGCGGTGGCCGAGGTAACCGGGAAAGTTAAAGGTAAACTGGTGATCGGGGCTACCTTAACTATTGGTGAATATCTTTTACCCCGCATCGCCGGGTATTTTAAACAGAAGTATCCAGAGGTTGATATAACCCTCCAGATCGCTAATACCCAGGAGGTTGTACGCAGGATTCTGGCTCATGAGCTGGATTTGGGCCTTATAGAGGGCCGGGTGGAGCATCCTGACCTTATTCAACAGGACATATACCAAGACGAACTAGTGCTCATTGTTTCTCCGCAGCACCCGTGGGCCGAACGAGAAGAGGTCACCTTAGAGGATTTAAGGAGAGAGCCGGTGATCCTCCGGGAAAAAGGCTCGGGGACGCGCCAGGTGGCAGAGGAAGGCCTAAAAAAGGCAGGACTAGATCTATGCGCTTTAAAAATAGCCATGGAATTGGGGAGCACTCAAGCCATTAAAGAAGCTGTAGAGGCGGGCCTGGGAGTGGCTATTATCTCGCGGCTGGCTGTAAAAAAAGAGAGCAGGAACAACCTGCTTCGGGAAGTCAGACTACAGGGGGTGGACTTTAAGCGGTCTTTGCGGGTGGCCTATAGCCGGCACAAATTCCGTAGCCCGTCAGCTGAAGCCTTTCTGAAATTGCTGCTGTCTAAAGAAGCCTTCACCCTCCTAGATTAAGGTCATCTTTTAGCCCAATCCTGCTATGACCAGGTAGCTATACAGAATAAGGAGCAAGGAGCCTAGTAATCCTATACTTAAGCCTTTGATGCCTACCTGCCTTACCATATCCAGGTTCACGTTTAGGCCCAATCCCGCCATACCCATGGTAAGGAAGAATACCCCTACCTGGATAAGGAAAGTTACCCAGGAAGGGGGCAACACATGCCAGGTGTTGAGAAGGCTTAAAGCGAGAAACCCTAGGATAAACCAGGGTATGGGAAGCTTCCGCCAAGTGGGCGTGGCCTTATTACCCCGAAGGTTATAGTATATCCCCAGGAAGAGAACTACGGGTACCAGGAGGGCCACTCTACCCAGTTTGACTAAGAGGGCTAGGTCCAAACTATCTGAACCCCCTACCTGTGCGGCGGCTATAACATGGCCCAGCTCATGAAGGGTACTACCGGAGAAAAGCCCGAATTCTGTAGGTGAAAAAGGAAGCACAGGGTAAAGTAAGACATATACTAGGGCCATGAGGGTTCCCATCAAGGAGATAATACCTACAGATATAACTACTTCTTCTTCCCGAGCTTGAACTACGGGAGCTGTAGCGGCGATGGCTGAAGCACCGCATATACCTGTACCTATGGCGAGGAGTGACCCATAATTGCCCGGCAATCCTGCTTTTTTAGCTAATAAAGGGATAAAGGTGAGGGCAGTAAATATAGTCCCTATATCTAAAAGTAGAGCTTGGGGTCCGGCACCAAGGATTTGGGGTATATTAAGGCGTAAACCGAGAAGGATTATGCCATAACGGAGCATATTTTTACTGGCGAAAGTTATACCAGCTAGGGCTGTAGTAGGAACTTCCATAAAGTAGCGCCAGGCTATCCCTGCTAGTATAGCGAGGACCATACTCCCTAAAAGGTTAAGGTAGGGTAGGCTAGAAAGCTGTTTGGCTACCAGAGCTAAAACAAAGGTTAATCCTAGTCCGGGCACTAGCCCCAAGTTCTGGCTTCTGCCTTGGGCTGTAAGGGATTTGGTGCTCATATCGAACCTCCTTTTTAAAATCTAATTTTTGGATTTAGAATACCATGGGATCCCTGAAGAAGTAAAATATAGAAGATTTATAGCTTCCATTAATCCATGAGGTTTTAATGTACTTTCTAGCATGAGCTGCAGCGTTCTCAATAAGCTTGACAGCCCCATGATATATTTGTTAAAATGCGGCTACAAAGCCAGCCTCGGCTAAATCTACTTTAAGCCGAGGCCTTCTTCTGCAGGAATTATTTTGGAAACAGCGAAATAATCCTCTAAGTATAAAACCTCGAGGAGGACGTAGCATAAATGAAGGCCACAGTGGAGAAGATAGAAAGTAACCGGGTAGTATTGGAAGTAGAGGTAGAAGCTCCCCAGTTGGCTAAAGCCCTTGATCGGGCTTACCGTAAGTTGGTACGCCAGGTAAATATACCGGGCTTCCGGCGGGGAAAAGCACCCCGGTTTATATTAGAGCGGTATCTGGGAAAAGAGCCTCTTTATCATGAAGCCATAGATATGGTGGTACCGGAAGCTTACCGCCAGGCCGTAGAGGAAACTAAAATTGAACCTATCGACCATCCCCAAGTGGAAATAATTCAGGCAGAAGAGGGGCAGCCCCTTATTTTTAAGGCGACGGTAGAAGTCAAGCCGGAAGTAATCTTGAAACAGTATAAAGGTGTGGAAGTACGCAAGCCGGAGGTGAAAGTAACCGAAGAGGATGTTGAGCAGTATCTAAAAAGCTTGCAGGAGAGGTATGCCGAGCTTAAGGATGCCGAAGACGGAACGGTCCGGGAAGGCGATACGGTGTTCATCGATTTTCAAGGGTTTATCGATGGGGAAGAGCATCCCGGATTAAAAGGGGAAAATTATCCTTTAGAAATAGGTTCTGGCACCTTTATCGCTGACTTTGAGGCCCAGCTTGTAGGGGCTAAAGTGGATGAAGAGCGGGAGGTTAAAGTAACCTTCCCTGAAAATTATTTCCGTCAAGAACTGGCGGGAAAAGATGCAGTTTTTCAGGTTAAAATCCGGGCCATCAAACGGAAGCATTTGCTCCCCTTAGATGATGAGTTTGCCAAGGATGTAAGTGAATGCGAAACCCTGGAGGAGCTTAAGGCCGATATCAAGAGGCGCCTGGAAAAAGAGCGAGAGGAATGGGCGAAGGCCGAGATCCGCCGCCAGGTAGTAGAAAAGGTAGTAGAGGATGCGCAGGTAGAAGTACCTAAAGTCTTGGTGGAACGCCGGATCGACCGTTTTATAGAGGATTTTGCCTGGCACCTCCGTTCACAGGGTAGTTCATTAGAAAAATTTATGGAAAGAACGGGGAAAAATATTTCAGACCTTAGGGAAGATTTCCGTGCCCGGGCTGAAAAACAGGTAAAGACAGAGCTGGTATTGGAGGCTGTAGCTAAACAAGAGGGGCTTACGGCCACCCCGGAAGAAATAGAAAAGGAAATACAGGAGATGGCCCGGATATTAAAAAAGGATCCTTTGGAGTTAAAAGAGAAGATGGGTGATGGCTTAGAACGGCTTAAATATGATATTATAATTAATAAGGCGGCCCAATTCTTAGTGGAACACAGTATTCCGGTCGTCGAGGATAAAGAAGAAGGTAAGGAAAGTTCTGGAGGTGAAATAGAGGATGTCAGTACTGGTACCGATAGTAGTAGAGCAGACCAATAGGGGTGAGCGGGCTTACGATATCTACTCACGGCTGTTAAAAGACCGTATCATTTTCCTAGGTAGCGCTATAGATGACCATGTAGCCAACCTAGTGATAGCTCAGATGCTTTTCTTGGAGGCCGAAGATCCGGATAAAGATATTCATCTTTATATCAATAGCCCTGGAGGGTCTATTACGGCGGGAATGGCTATTTTTGATACCATGCAGTATATCAAGCCAGATGTATCTACCATCTGTGTGGGGTTAGCGGCGAGTATGGCTGCCTTCCTTCTTGCTGCTGGAGCTAAAGGTAAAAGGTATGCCTTGCCCCACAGTGAGATTATGATTCACCAGCCCATGGGGGGTACCCAGGGTCAAGCAGTGGATATTGAGATTCATGCTAGACGTATTATGCGTATCCGGGACTTATTAAACAAGATTTTAAGTGATATAACTGGGAAGCCCTTGGAAGTTATAGCTAGGGATACGGACCGGGATTATTTCATGTCGGCTATGGAAGCCAAGGAGTACGGTCTGATCGATGAGGTGATCACCAAGCGCGAGTTGCCCGCCAAATAACACAGTGAGGTGAATATTTAATGTATAAGTTTACTGACGACAAAGGGCAACTTAAATGTTCCTTTTGCGGTAAGCTCCAAGATCAGGTAAAAAAGCTGGTCGCAGGGCCAGGTGTGTATATATGTGATGAGTGCATAGAGTTGTGTAATGAAATTATAGAAGAAGAGCTAAATGAGGATCTCAGTATGGAGCTGGGGGAAATCCCTAAGCCCAAAGAGATCCGGGAAATTCTGGACCAGTATGTTGTCGGCCAGGACCATGCCAAGAAGGCATTGTCTGTGGCCGTATATAATCATTATAAACGTATTCATCTAGGCGTCAAGTTAGAGGATGTGGAAATACAAAAAAGCAATATTCTTATGATCGGTCCCACGGGTAGCGGTAAAACCCTGCTGGCGCAGACACTGGCCAAGATTTTAAATGTACCCTTTGCCATTGCTGATGCTACTTCTCTTACTGAGGCAGGATATGTGGGCGAGGATGTGGAAAACATCCTCTTAAAGCTTATACAGGCTGCCGATTACGATGTGGAGAAGGCAGAGAAAGGGATTGTCTATATAGATGAAATCGATAAAATCGCCCGTAAGTCGGAGAATCCTTCTATTACGCGTGATGTCTCCGGGGAGGGTGTACAGCAGGCCCTCCTTAAAATCCTAGAGGGAACCATAGCCAGCGTACCGCCCCAGGGCGGCCGGAAGCACCCTCACCAGGAGTTCATCCAGATAGATACCACCAACATCCTTTTCATCTGTGGCGGAGCCTTTGAGGGGTTGGATAAAATAATAAGAAACCGGATTTCTCAAAAGGCCATGGGCTTCGGGGCTGAAATCCGTAGCAAAAAAGATATCCAGATCGGAGATATTTTGAAACATGTAATGCCCGCGGATCTTTTAAAGTACGGCCTAATTCCCGAGTTCATAGGCCGTCTACCCATTATCGTAACGTTAGATGCCCTTGATGAGCAAGCCCTTATCCGGGTCCTGACAGAGCCGCGAAATGCCTTGGTAAAGCAATACCAGAAACTTTTCGAAATGGACGGAGTGAGTTTAGAGTTTAAGGAAGATGCTCTAGTGGCCATAGCTAGAGAAGCACTTAAACGGGAGACCGGAGCCCGGGGCCTCAGAGCCATATTAGAAGAAGTCATGCTGGATGTTATGTATGAAATTCCATCTCGGGGTAATGTGACCAAGGTGATTATCACCAAAGATTGTATTTTGCGCAAAGAGGAACCTCTCATCGTAACTACAGCAGACCGTAAAAAGAAAAAAGAAGAGAGCGCTTAAAAAGTTAAAAAGAAAGCTTAAGTAAATGGTGGCAGCTCGAAGAAAGGGCTGCCTTTCTTATTTCTTGGATAAAATGCCCGCCTACAGCACACCTTAAAAACGAGAAGCATACGGAAAGGAGTTAAAGCGGTGGCGGAAAGCGGAATTAGTTTAGGTGGAGCCATCACCTTTTTGCAAGTTTTTTTAGCGGTAGTAGCTGCTTTATACTTGGCCAACCTTTTTAAAACCCAGCCTGGAAACCGTACGGCTATAGAAAGGGAGTCCCGCAAAGAGCTGGAAAAGCTTAAACAGCTACGCCAGATAGCGTTGAGCGAACCCTTAGCGGAAAAGACCCGGCCCACGACCTTTGAGGAGATCGTTGGCCAGGAAGAAGGTTTGAAGGCTTTACGGGCTGCACTGTGCGGGCCCAATCCCCAGCATGTAATCATTTATGGTCCCCCGGGTGTAGGAAAGACAGCGGCAGCCCGGCTGGTGCTGGAAGAGGCCAAGAAGAATCCCCTTTCACCTTTCAGGGAAGACGCCCAGTTTGTAGAGATAGATGGGGCTACCTCTCGCTTTGATGAGCGGGGTATCGCTGACCCTCTTATAGGATCAGTACATGATCCCATTTATCAGGGAGCAGGTCCTTTGGGCTTGGCCGGCATCCCGCAGCCTAAACCGGGAGCTGTTACCAAAGCCCACGGCGGCATACTGTTCATAGACGAAATAGGGGAGCTCCACCCCATCCAGATAAATAAGCTCCTTAAAGTGTTGGAAGACCGCAAAGTCCTGCTGGAAAGCGCATATTATAGTTCGGAGGACACTAATATTCCTCCCCATATCCACGACATTTTTAAAAACGGACTGCCCGCTGATTTCCGGTTAGTGGGGGCCACCACCAGGCTCCCGCAGGAGATACCGGCAGCCATCCGTTCTCGTTGTGTGGAAATTTATTTTCGCCCCCTCCTGCCAGAAGAGATCGGGATTATTGTAAAAAACGCAGTACGAAAAATAAATCTATCCATTGAGGATAAGGCAGTGGAGATTATAAAGCGGTACGCCACCAACGGCAGGGAAGCGGTAAACATGGTTCAGCTTGCCGCAGGGCTGGCTTTTACAGAAGGGCGGCAGGAGATCCTCAGGCAGGATGTAGAATGGGTGGTAAGCTGCGGCCAGTACTCGCCCAGGCCACAGTCTCGGATACCTTCAGAACCCCAGGTAGGAGTAGTGAACGGACTGGCAGTATACGGCCCCAATATGGGGGTTCTGGTAGAATTGGAAGCTAGCGCGCACTTTGTGGGCGGCCGGCGGGGCCGGGTGGTGGTTACGGGTGTAGTGGAAGAAGAAGAGATGGGGGGATTGGAGGGTCGCCGCCTAAAGAAGAAGAGCATGGCCCGCAATGCAGTAGACAATGTTTTGACTGCATTGAGGGGCCTCCTTAATCTTGATCCCCTGGATTATGACCTACATCTCAATTTTGCCGGGGCCGTTCCTGTGGACGGGCCTTCAGCCGGAGTGGCTATGGTAGTAGCCCTTTACTCTGCTTTTACTGGCACACCGGTAAATAATCAAGTAGCCATGACGGGAGAGGTCTCTTTGCGGGGGGTTGTACGGCCGGTAGGGGGGATAATACCCAAAGTAGAGGCTGCGCGCCTGTCAGGGGTCAAAAAGGTGCTTATACCGGCGGAAAACTGGCAAGAGAATTTCCACCACCTCCGGGAGATAGAGGTAATCCCCATACGTAGGGTAGAAGAAGCCCTTGAGCATAGCCTCTACCGGGAGAAACGGTCTGGTAGCCGCGAGATCCTAGCCTCCTCGCCCCAAGTTTTAAGCGCTTCACCCCTGGCTTACCATTAAAATTTATTTTTTTATTTCCTCACCTAACTTCCTACTCGCCTTCTTATACTCTGGCAACCGAGTTTTTCCTATTGCGGAGGTAGTCAACATTTCGTAGAATATAATGAAGACCTGGACGAGGAAGTGAGGGGTTAAGGGGATCTTTATGGAGGTGTAAGCGTTGAGCCGCATTCTTCCTTTGCTTCCCTTGCGGGGAGTTATCGTTTTTCCTTATACGGTATTGCATCTGGATGTAGGACGTGAACGTTCTATAAATGCCATCGAAGCGGCAATGGTTCGGGATAGAGAAATTTTCTTAGCCATGCAGAAGGAAGCCCAGACCGATGATCCGGGTGAGGAAGATATTTACGCTACCGGCACTGTAGCTGAAATAAAGCAGTTGCTGAAACTGCCAGGTGGCACCATAAGGATCCTGGTGGAGGGCATAAGGCGGGGCAAGATAATTAGGTATTTGAGCTATGATCCTTATATGGCCGTAGAGGTTCAGGAACACAAAGATGAAGTGGAAACCAATAACGAAACAGAGGCCTTGATGCGCACTTTGATCAACGAATTCGAGCATTATGTTAAGATGTCTAAGCGTATCCCGCCGGAGACGGTTGTAGCTGTGGTGAGTTTAGAGGAGCCGGGGCGGCTGGCAGATGTGATTGCTTCCCATTTAAATCTCAAACTGGTCGACAAGCAAGCCGTGCTCGAGGCCTTTGATATAAAGCAGCGGCTGGAGCTTTTATGTGAAATTTTGGCCCGGGAGAAGGAGATTCTTGAGCTTGAGCGGAAGATAAACTTGCGGGTCAGGAAGCAGATGGAGAAGACCCAGAAGGAGTATTATCTGCGGGAACAGATAAAAGCCATTCAGAAAGAGTTAGGGGAAAAAGATGAACGGCAGGCTGAAGTGGAAGAACTTAGGGCCAAGATAGCCCAAGCCAAGCTGCCTAAGGAAATTGAAGAGAGGGCTTTAAAAGAAGTAGAGCGTCTGGAGAAGATGCCTCCCATGGCTGCTGAGGCTACAGTCGTGCGTAATTACCTCGATTGGCTTTTGGCTTTACCCTGGCAAAAGGAGACCCGGGACCGACTGGATATAAAGGTGGCTGAAAAGATCCTAAACGAGGACCATTACGGGCTCGAAGAAGTGAAGGAGCGGATCCTGGAATACCTGGCCATCCGCAAGCTGGCCAAGAAGATGCGCGGGCCTATTCTCTGTTTTGTAGGGCCGCCAGGGGTGGGCAAAACCTCTTTGGCTAAATCTATAGCTAGGGCCATGCAGCGCAAGTTTGTGCGCATATCTTTAGGAGGAGTAAGGGATGAAGCAGAGATAAGGGGCCACAGGCGGACCTATGTAGGAGCCCTACCCGGCCGTATCATCCAGGGGATGAAGCAGGCAGGGAGCAAAAACCCTGTATTCCTCCTTGATGAAATAGATAAGCTGAGTTCTGATTTTCGTGGAGACCCGGCCTCGGCCCTGCTAGAGGTTCTGGATCCTGAGCAAAACTATATGTTTAGTGATCATTATATTGAAGCGCCCTTTGATCTGTCTAAAGTTATGTTCATAACTACGGCCAATGTCGAATATTCCATCCCCCGGCCCCTTTTAGACCGTATGGAGGTTATCCGTATACCCGGTTATACAGAAGAAGAGAAGATAAAAATAGCCCAGCTCCATCTCATTCCTAAGCAGCTAAAGGAGCACGGGTTAAAGAAGGAACAGCTTATAATATCCGAGAATGCCTTGCGCCGTATAATCCGGGAATACACCAGGGAAGCAGGTGTAAGGAATCTTGAACGACAGATAGCCAAGCTATGCCGCAAGACGGCCAAGGAGATCGTAAGCGGCAATACTACAGCCGTAAAAGTAACGGCTCAAAATCTGGATAATTTCCTGGGAATACCGCGTTACCGCCACACCCTTGCTGAAGAGGCTGAGGTAGTGGGTGTAGCCCGGGGGCTAGCCTGGACTGAGGTAGGCGGCGAAGTCCTCAATGTAGAAGTGGCCATCCTGCCTGGGAAGGGGAACCTCACCTTAACTGGAAAATTAGGCGACGTGATGAAGGAGTCTGCCTACGCCGGGTTTAGCTACCTTCGCTCCCGGGCGAAAGAACTGGGCTTGCCCGTTGATTTCTACGAAAAAAATGATGTGCATATCCACATCCCGGAAGGAGCCATACCCAAGGATGGGCCTTCGGCCGGTATCACCATGGCCACGGCCATGGCATCAGCTTTAATGGGTGTCCCGGTGCGAAGCGACGTAGCTATGACCGGAGAGATAACTTTACGGGGCAGGGTGTTACCCGTAGGCGGCATCAAAGAGAAGGTTTTAGCTGCCCACCGGGCCGGGATTAAGACGGTCATATTGCCCAAGGACAATGAGAAGAATTTAGAAGAGATACCACTACAGGTGAAACGGAAACTAAAGTTTGTCCTGGTAGAGCACATGGACGAAGTTTTAAAAGAGGCCTTGGTGACCTGGGACCAACCCTTAAAGCAGGTGGGGGTAGAAAAAACAATAAAAGAAGACGCGGAGCAGGCGGTAACACAACAGCCCTTGACACAGCTTGCCTTAAGTCGCTAAGATATTACAAGGACATGAATATTTTCCCTCGTCCGGGGGCGGATGAGGGGTTTTTTTCTAAGATAACAGGGGAGGATTGAGCGTGCCGCCGGTTCAAGAATTGCCTTCGGTTTATGATCCGCACAAAGTGGAAAGTAAGTGGTATCGGTTGTGGGAGGAAAAGGGATATTTCCGTGCACCAGTAGGGGATATAGGTGAACGGAGACCCTTTAGCGTAGTCATGCCTCCTCCCAACGTTACAGGTAGCCTCCATTTAGGACATGCCCTGGATAATACCCTTCAAGATATACTGGTCCGCTGGCACAGGATGCGAGGAGATGCTACCCTGTGGCTGCCAGGTACAGACCATGCTGGTATAGCTACCCAGGCCCGCGTGGAAGAAGAGTTGGCAAAGGAAGGGCTTACTAAGTACGACCTGGGCCGGGAAAAATTTTTAGAAAGGGTATGGGCTTGGAAGGAGGAGTATGGCACCCGTATCACCCAGCAGCTACGCCGCTTGGGGGCTTCCTGTGACTGGAGCCGGGAGCGTTTCACTATGGACAAGGGATGTTCCCAGGCGGTCCGAGAAGTTTTTGTACGCCTCTACAAAGAGGGGCTCATCTACCGCGGGGATTATATTATAAACTGGTGCCCCCGCTGCGCTACGGTTATCTCGGATATCGAAGTTGAACATGAGGAAGAACAGGGGCGCCTATGGTATATTCTTTACCCTTTTAAAGAAGGACAGGGTGGTATAACGGTAGCCACCACTCGTCCTGAGACCATGCTGGGAGATACAGCGGTAGCTGTCCACCCGGATGACGAGCGCTACCGTAGGTTTATCGGCCGTACGGTAATTCTTCCCCTTTTAAACCGCGAGATACCCGTGATAGCAGATGAATACGTAGATCCTAGCTTCGGGACTGGGGCTGTAAAGATTACCCCCGCCCATGATCCCAATGACTTTGAAGTAGGTAAGCGCCACGGCCTTCCCGCCATTACAGTTATCGGCAAAGACGCCATAATGACAGCCGAGGCAGGTCCCTATAAGGGTTTAGACCGGTATGCCTGCCGGGAGAAAGTGATAAAAGATCTAGAAAGGCTAGGGTACCTTGTTAAAGTCGAAGAACATACCCACGCGGTGGGCCATTGCTACCGGTGCGGTACAGTTATAGAACCCTTGATCTCTCCCCAATGGTTCGTGCGCATGAAACCCCTGGCCCAACCTGCCATCCAGGCTGCCTTAGAAGGGCGAGTTCGTTTTGTGCCCGAACGCTTTACTAAAATTTATCTTAACTGGCTGGAGAATATCAGGGACTGGTGTATATCCCGCCAGCTGTGGTGGGGGCACCGTATACCCGTATGGTATTGCCAGCAATGTGGAGAGGTAATCTGCACCACCGAGGACCCCAGGGAGTGCCCTTCCTGCTTTAGTACGGCTTTGGAGCAGGACCCGGATGTTCTGGATACTTGGTTTAGCTCCGCTCTCTGGCCTTTTTCTACCATGGGATGGCCGGATAAAACCCCTGAGCTTGCTCTGTATTATCCTACGTCGGTTCTGGTTACTGGCCGGGATATTATTTTCTTTTGGGTAGCTCGGATGCTTTTTATGGGCCTTAAATTTATGGGCGAGGTACCCTTTAGGGAAGTCCTCATCCATGGCCTAGTCTTGGATGCCCAGGGCCGTAAGATGAGCAAGTCTTTAGGGAACGGTGTAGACCCCATGGATGTAATTGAAGAATATGGGGCTGATACGTTGCGCTTTACCCTTATCACGGGCAATACTCCAGGGAACGACCTCCGCTTCCACCCAGAGAGACTGGAGAGTACCCGCAATTTCTGCAATAAAATTTGGAATGCGGCCCGTTTCGTGCTTCTAAACCTTAAAGATTATGACCCGGAAAAGGAAAAGGCTCCCTATACTTTACCAGATCGCTGGATATTGAGCCGGCTCAATGCAGTGGTAGATGAAGTCACTAGAAACATGGAAAATTATGAGATAGGCGAGGCGGCCAGGAGCCTATACGAATTTTTCTGGGGAGAGTTTTGCGATTGGTATATAGAACTCAGCAAAGTCCGTCTCTATGGGGAGGACGAACGGGCAAAGGCTACAGCCCAAAGGGTACTGCTTGAGGTACTAGAGACTTCCCTTAAACTTTTACACCCCTTTATGCCTTTTATTACTGAAGAGATTTGGCATTACCTTCCTGGGGATAGGATCAGCATTATGATAAGCCCTTGGCCTAAAGCTAAGGCCCAAGAGAGGGACTATAAGGCCGAGGAAGACATGTCTTTAGTTACTGAAGTGATACGGGCTATACGCAACTTACGAAGCGAGGTACGGGTTACCCCGGGAAGGAAAGTGCGGGTCATCCTGGTGTCAAGAGAAGAGAAAATCCGCAAGCTTTTAGAGGAATCTCGCATTTATTTTAGCGCTTTAGCCCAAGCTGAACCAGTGGATATATTAGATTTAGATAAAGTAGATAAGCGAGGGCTTAAAGCTATTTCCAGTGTATGCGGAGGAGTAGAAGTGTATCTACCCTTGGAAGGGCTTGTAGACTTTGAAAGGGAAATAGCTAGATTGGAAAAGGAACTTGCTACTACCCAAAAAGAGTTAGAGCGGGTACAGAAGAAGCTAGCCAATCCCGATTTTTTGGCTAAAGCACCAGCCGAAGTAGTGGAGAAGGAACGTAATAGAGCAGAAGAATTAAAGACTAAGGAAGGGGCTCTGCGCCAGCGCTTGTTCTCTTTAAAGGATCAGAGGTGAGAAGGAGTTGAACTACACGGAAGCCCTAGAGTTTTTGCGCCAGCTCACCAAGTTTGGCATAAACCCGGGCTTAAGCCGTATAGAGGAGCTGCTACGACGGTTGGGAGATCCCCACCGGCGGCTCCGTTTTTTTCATATTGGAGGGACCAATGGTAAGGGATCGGTCGCAGCTATGGTGGCGGCCATACTTCAGGCCGCAGGGTATCGGGTAGGCCTTTTTACTTCCCCGCATTTGCACAGCTATACCGAGCGTATCCGCTTAAATGGCCAGGATATTAAGGAGGAGGAAGTGGCTTGCATTTTAACTCATCTGCGCCCCATTTTGGAAGATATGGTTGAAAAAGGTTTCGAGCCTCCGACAGAGTTCGAGGTAACTACTGCCTTAGCGCTGTATTACTTTGGGGAAGTAAAACCCGATTATGTGGTATTAGAGGTGGGCTTAGGAGGCTCTCTGGACTCTACTAACATAATTCCCTCGTCAGAAGTGAGTATCATCACCAACGTAGGACTAGATCATATGGACTACTTAGGGCCCACCATTCCTGAAATAGCTCAGCAAAAGGCCGGTATAATTAAACAAGACGGTATAGTAGTTACAGGCGCAGATAACCCTGAAGCCCTGGACGTAATTGAAAGGGCTTGCCAGCAAAAAAAGGCCGTTCTTTACCGGTTAGGAAGGGATATCCACTTTAAAGAGCTACTCCTCTCCCCTCAAGGTGGAGAGCTGGATTGGGAGGGGTTAGGGCAGCACTACCACAAGCTTAAGATACCTTTGCTGGGGCGGCACCAGCTTATAAACGCTTCCTTGGCTGTAGCCGCCATCGAAGCAGCGCGGCGCCACCGGGGCTTAAGGGTTACCGAAGCCCAGATCCGGGAAGGGCTAGCCAGGGTTTCTTGGCCAGGACGGCTAGAGGTTATTTGCAACCGTCCATTGGTAGTTTTAGATGGGGCTCACAATTATGATGGTGCTCTGGCTTTAAAGCAAGCTTTACAGGAACTTTTTTCTTATCAGCGTCTAATATTGGTTTTAGGTATGCTAGCGGATAAGGAAAGGGAAAAGATTACAGGTGTGCTCGCACCTTTAGCCCAGAGGGTAATAGTGACACGGCCGGATAGCTCTAGAGCCGGGGACTGGGAAAAGATAGCCTTATATGCCCGAAAGTTTACTCCCCATGTCGAGGTCATTAGAGACATTTCCCAAGCTATAGAGTTAGCTTTAGGTCTGGCAGGGCCTGAGGACTTGATTTGTGCAACAGGATCTTTGTACATGATAGCTGACGCTAGGAAATGGTTTCTAGAGCACAAAAAAGAGGATTTTTTAATCGAATAGCGAATTAGGACAAATCGAAGTTTGTAACAAAGGAGGAGTTTTAGGATGCTAAAGACCCTGAAAATCCCCGAGGCTACCATAATGCGCCTATCGGTATATTCACGTTTTTTGGCTGAAGCGGATCGCCAGGGCATAGTAACCATTTCTTCTGGCGAGATAGCAGAAGGGGTGGGAGTAAGCCCAGCTCAGGTACGTAAAGATCTGGCCTATTTCGGCGAGTTCGGCACCCGCGGTGTGGGTTACAATGTAAAGGACCTCTACTGGCATATCATAAAGATATTAGGCCTTAATACTACCTGGCCTATGGTCATAATCGGGGCAGGTAACTTAGGAACCGCCCTGTCCATGTACGGGGGTTTTCGTGAGAGGGGCTTTAAGATAGTAGGCATTTTCGATATAGCCCCCCATAAGATAGGTTACAGGTTGAACGGAGTAGAAATCTATAGCATGGATAGGCTGGCGGAGATAATCGAAAGGGAGAAGGCCCAGATCGCTATAATCGCAGTACCAGCCGATCAGGCGCAGTTTGTAGCAGATGAACTGGCTAAAACCTCTATTCGGGGTATCCTAAACTTTGCGCCTCGGGTGATCAACGTACCCGACCATATCGAGGTGCGCAACGTAGACCTGACCGTTAACCTGGAGATCTTAACCTTTAATTTGGCCTTCCGCAAAAACCTTAAGGCTTATCAAGAGGCTTAAGGTCTAAAGAGCAGGAGGAGAAATCTAGTTGCCGCAGCTAGTCTTAGCTTCTGCTTCACCGAGGAGAAGGCAACTTTTGAGCCAGCTAGGCCTTGAGTTTATCACTATTCCTAGTACGATAGAAGAAGAGAGTTATATGAACCTTCCCCCGAGGGAGCGGGTTATGGCTTTGGCCCGCGCTAAGGCAGAGGCGGTAGCCCGAGGTTTATCTGATGCTATAGTCTTGGGTGCCGATACCTTGGTGGTATGCCAGGGCCAGGTGCTGGGCAAACCGGCCACACCTCAAGAAGCAGAAGTCATGCTTTCTTTCTTAAGCGGGAAAAGCCATGAAGTTTATACAGGGGTAGCGGTAATTAAAGTGCCCGGGATGGTCTCTAGGCAGGCTTGGGAGCGGACAGAAGTGCGTTTCCGCCAGCTCACTTCCCGGGAAATCAAGGCTTATATAGCCACTGGCGAACCCTTAGATAAGGCCGGCGCCTATGGTATCCAGGGGTTAGGGGCTCTCCTGGTAGAAAGCATATGCGGTGACTTTTTTAATGTAGTCGGCTTACCTCTGGTACGAACCGTGGCCCTTTTAAAGGAGTTTGGAATCGATCCGTTGGATAAAAACTTCGGTGAAGTTTTTTAAAATGTAGGCCAGTAGAGGATAACGAACTTTTGCAAGGAAAATCAGGAAGGATGTCACGATAGGAATGGAACGCTACCGGGGAAGGACTATTAAAGATCTGCCCGAAGATCTCAGGCCGCGGGAGCGGATGCTGGCTTTCGGCGCCCAGGCCCTATCTAATGCCGAACTGTTAGCTATTCTTCTGAGGACAGGTAACCCCCAAGAAACGGCCTTAGAAGTAGCCCAAAGGCTTCTGTCCCAACCTGGGGGGCTGCGCTACTTGGCGGAGGCCTCTTTGGAGGAGCTTAAGGGTCAGAGGGGTATTGGGCTAGCTAAGGCTGCCCAAATTAAAGCGGCCATTGAACTCGGGCGGAGGCTTGCAGCCTTCCGGCCAGAAAGGCCTGTGATAAAGGGACCGGCTGATGCAGCCCATCTCCTTATGGATGAAATGAGATACTTGGACCGTGAACACTTCCGGACTATTTCCTTAAATACTAAGAACAGGGTTTTGGCCATAGATAATGTGGCCGTGGGCAGCTTAAATTCTTCTTACGTGCATCCCCGAGAGGTTTTTAAAGGGCCGGTGCGGAGGAGCGCAGCAGCGGTTATTTTGGTCCACAACCATCCCAGCGGAGACCCCGCGCCCAGCTTGGAAGACATACAGGTTACCAGGCGGCTGGTGGAGGCAGGTAAAGTGCTGGGGATAGAAGTGCTGGATCATTTGATTTTAGGTGACGGTTCTTTTGTTAGTATGAAAGAGAAGGGCCTCTTATGATCCATAAAAAGGCAAACACAAGCTGCACTATCTTTAGGAAGGAGCAAAGCATATGGTTTTTGCCCGGGATATTGGTATCGATTTAGGTACTGCCAATACTTTAGTTTACGTGAGAGGAAAAGGTATAGTTTTGCGAGAACCCTCGGTGGTGGCTATCCGCCGGGATACAGGACAAGTTTTAGCCGTGGGTGAAGCGGCCAAAAGGATGATCGGCCGTACACCGGGGGATATCGTCGCTATCCGTCCTTTAAAGGATGGTGTAATAGCTGATTTCGACGTTACCCAGAGCATGTTACGTTATTTTATACAGAAGGTGATTCCTAAAGGATTTTTTGTACGCCCCCGAGTGGTAGTAGGAGTGCCTTCGGGGGTTACTGCTGTAGAAGAAAGGGCTGTCAGGGAGGCGGCTATCCAGGCTGGTGCGAAGGAAGCCTATCCTATTGAAGAACCCATGGCTGCAGCCATAGGAGCAGGCTTGCCTGTATATGAGCCCACCGGAAATATGATCGTAGATATAGGTGGAGGAACTACGGAAGTAGCTGTTATTTCCTTAGGAGGTATTGTCACTTCCCGGTCTATCCGTATCGGCGGCGACGAAATGGATGAAGCCATCGCCCAGCATATTAAAAGAAACTATAACTTGATGATAGGCGAACGTACAGCCGAAGAGATCAAGATAGAGATAGGCGCTGCCTATTTCGGGGATACAGAGGAGGATGAAGCCCGCAGGAAGCGCACTTATGCTGTCCGAGGCCGGGACCTGGTTACTGGCCTTCCTAAAACCATAGAGGTTACGGCTGAAGAGATTAAGGAGGCCCTTGCTGAGCCGGTGGCCGCTATCTTAGAAGCCATAAAAGTTTGCCTAGAACGTACTCCTCCGGAGCTAGCTGCTGATCTTATGGACAGAGGGATTGTTATGGCTGGCGGGGGCGCTTTACTTTGGGGCCTAGACCGCCTGGTTAGCCAGGAGACCGGTATGCCGGTTAATCTGGCCGAAGATCCCCTGACGGCGGTGGCTTTAGGTACTGGGAAAGTGCTGGAAAATTTAGAGGAACTGAAACGAGTGCTTTTTGCGGTTCGGCGGTCCGGTTAAAAGGGGTGTTCTACTTTGCGGGGGCTGGGGGGAAAATTTTTGCCCTTTTTAGGGCTCATGGTAGCAGGGGGGGTATTTATTTTTTTGCTTCGCTGGTCAGGTCCAGTTGATGCACCCTGGACCGTGGTCAGTGGAGTTTTGAAGGAGAGCGTAGCGCCGTTAACAGGGCCCTTGACCTGGACTGTAGGGAAGCTTCAAGCTTCTATAGATAGCCTTTTAAGCCTGGGGCGGATGCGAGCAGAAAACGAGCAATTAAAACGCCAGGTGGCTGAACTCCAGACTAAACTTGTCCAGATGGAAGAATACCACCAGGAAAATTTGCGATTAAAACAGTTATTGGCCTATAAAGAGGCTACCTCGACTAATTGGCAACTGAAAGCAGCCCCTGTTGTCGCCCGCAGCCCTAGCAATTGGTTTAATACCCTCACTATAGGCTTAGGGTCAGATGACGGGATCCGGAAAGATCAAGTAGTCCTTACCCCGGCAGGGGTTGTGGGGCGTGTCATCCGTGTTTTCCCAAGAACTGCTGAAGTTCTGCTCCTTTTGGACCGGGAGGGAGCAGTGGGGGCCATGGTCCAGTCTAGCCGCCTCCTAGGGGTGGTAGAGGCCAGCTCCGACTATCGGGGGTACCTGCAGATGATCCATCTAGCCCATAATGCTCCTATAAAGGAAAACGATATCGTGCTTACCTCCGGCCTAGGGGGAATTTTCCCTAAAGGGCTACCCATAGGCAGGGTAGTAAAAATATTACCAGAACCCGATGGGCTAATGAAACGAGCCATAATTGAACCTTATGTAGACTTTAATCGCCTCGAGGAAGTATTGGTGATAACCCAAGTTTTAAAGGTGAAAGAAGATGCCGACAGTGGCTTTCGTACTTATGGGGGTTTTTAGCCTTATCTTGGAAGCCACGGTTTTACAGGCCTTCCAAGTAGCCGGAGTCAAACCGGACCTGCTTCTTATCTTCCTCTGCTTTTATGCTTTATCCCGTGGAACTTGGCGGGGAGCTTTGTTGGGAGCAATTTATGGGCTTATGGAGGATATATATTTATCTCGTTTTTTAGGGATGAATGGCCTGATAAAGATGCTGGTGGGTTATGGAGTGGGATGGGGCAGGGATAAACTTAACCTGGAGAATCCATTAGTCCCTGTTATAGTAATATGGCTTGCTACCGTGGGCTCTGGCCTCCTTTTCCTGCTTCTTGCCCCTTTAGGGGGCCTTTATTATCCTTGGGGATTAAGTTTAGTGAAAACAATATTTCCGATTTCCCTTTATAATGCCTCCCTAGCCTTCTTAGGCCAGAGCCTTAAACGGGAGGGGAAAGAATGGTTGGCCAATCGAAGGAACCTTGGAGGATAAAGCTCGACGGGCGTCTGAAGATATATTTAGTTTTTGTTGTCTCTATCTTTGTGTTGCTCTCAACCCGGCTCTTCTTTCTCCAGGTAGTAAATGCCCAGGAGTTTGCTCGCCAGTCTGCCCAAAACAGCATCCGGCTGATCCCTATTGAGGCTAGGCGTGGCGATATCTTAGATAGTAAAGGTAGGGTGTTGGCTACCAGCCAGCCCGTATACGTAATAACCTTTAGCCCCGTTCCCAACACGGACGCAGAAAAGGTTGTCCGCCTTTTGGCCGAGCTTTTGGAAGACAAGGAACTTACTCCAGAGGTTATTTGGGAAAAGGTAAAAAGCAATCCCTATCGCTATGAGCCTGCAGTTATAAAGAGGCTTCCTTCTAGCCCCGAAGCCATGGCTATAATCAGCCGGTTGGAGGAGAGGCGGCTGGAACTTCCCGGAGTAAGCATTTCCACAGAACCCCAGCGTGTTTACCCTTATGGGTCGTTAGCCGGCCATATTTTAGGGTTTATAGGCCAGATAACCCGGGAGGAACTCCTAGAACGCCAAGGGGATAACTACCGCCTCAATGATAAAATAGGCAAAGCCGGTATTGAACGCTACTTAGAGTATAACAAGGAAGGTGATCTCGAGTACGGCCTCAGGGGCAAAGATGGGGCCGAACAGGTGGAGGTCAATGCCTTTAACCGGAAAATACGCGATCTTTTAACCATCCCACCGGCGCCAGGGGATACTGTAGAGCTCACGATCGATCTCGATCTTCAAAGAACTTTGGAGGAAGCTTTAGATAAAGTTATAGCAGAGGAGAAAAAAAGAAATCCTAAGGCGGGTGCAGGGGCAGCGGTAGTTTTAGATGTTAAAACAGGAGCTATATTGGCCATGGCCAGTAAACCTGATATGGACCCCAACGATTTTGTGAATGGAGGCTATGTCAAAAAGCAGGCCTATTATAACGATGCACACCTTAAACCCTTGTTTAATCGGGCTGTCCAGGGTACCTATCCGCCAGGCTCCACCTTTAAGCCCATTACAGCCCTTGCCGCTCTCCTTTCAGGAGCCGTAAAACCCCAGGATACCATTTACTGTAGTGGGCGCTATTTAAAGCCCGGAGGGTTAGATTGCTGGCAATCCCACGGCCGTGTAAACCTAGAGCGGGCTTTAGCGGTTTCTTGCAATACTTACTTCCAGTGGGCTGGCGAAATGGCAGGTATCGATATGATCAATAAAGTAGCCGAGCAATTCGGCTTAGGAGCTGCTACGGGGGCTGCGGGAATTTTAGGGGAAGCTAAAGGGATTTTGCCTTCTCCTTCTTGGAAAAGGGAAGTAAATGCAGCAATATTAAAGAGATGGCTAGAGAGGCGCGAGGCCGAGATAGAAAAAAAATACGCCGAGCTTATATCTTCTGCTTCTCCTTCTCAGAAGGAGCGCTTTCTTAAACAAAAAGACCAGGAATTACGCCAGCTTAGGACGATTTACGAGATAACCTTTAACTTTGAGACTACCTGGCAGCCCTTTGACACTTATAACACTGCTATAGGACAAGGTGCCAATAGCTTCACTATCCTCCAGTTGGCTAATTACGTGGCTACTCTAGCTAACGGTGGTACCCGGTTTAGACCTTTTCTGGTCAAACGAGTAATATCTTCCGATGGGCAGGTTAAAAAGGAGTTCCAGCCGGAGGTGGTCCAGAAGGTAGATATTCCCCCTGAAATTTTAGAAGAGGTACGGAAAGGCATGCTGATGGTGACCCAATCGCCGGAAGGCACGGCTTCTTTCCTGTTCCGTGATTTCCCACCCCATATCAAAGTAGCGGCCAAAACCGGCACTGCCCAGACCGGTCTGGCCGGTGATGACAAGTCTAAAGATTTTTATGGGCTGTTTATAGCTTTCGCACCGTATGATGATCCCCAGATTGCCTTTGCCGGAATTGTTGAGTATGCCCGGCATGGTGGCGATTCCGCAGGCAAGGTAGCCCAGGAAGTCTTTGCCCAGTATTTTGGCCTTTCTTCTCAGGTACGAACAGATGTTGCAGGAAGGGCAGTAGAGTAAGTTTTTTGTCGTATTTTAAGGAGACAGTGAAGAAAAAAGCACTCAGGTTTTTGCCTCTTACGGCAGGATTTACCTCTTTCTCTGTAGAAAGTAAAAAACATTACTATTAACCTCGATAAACTCTTATGGAGGAGTTCTTCGTGCCTTACCCGAATCCTTCCGGCGATCTTTCTTCTGGCCACACCTTATTGGTCCGCCGGAACATCCGGTCGGGGCAGCGTATTTTTTATCCTGGCAACGTAGTGGTTATGGGCGATGTTAACCCCGGTGGCGAGGTGGTGGCTGGAGGACATGTGATAGTCATGGGAGCTTTAAAGGGTATGGTACATGCAGGGGCGGAAGGGGACGAGAGCGCGGTTGTTATAGCTTTCGACCTTCAGCCCACCCAGTTACGTATTGCAGGCTACATAGCTCGCCCGCCAGATAGAGAGGACAAGCCTTTAAGAAAGCCTGAGATCGCCAGAATACAGGATGGGGTTGTAGTTATTGAAAGATACCAGCCTGGTAGAGAAAGGCGATACCTAGAGCCAGGCAATCTAATAAAAGAGGAGGACCGCAATGGGTGAAGTGATCGTTATCACTTCTGGTAAGGGCGGGGTAGGGAAGACTACCACCACCGCCAATTTGGGTACGGGGCTGGCTCTTTTAGGGAAGAGGGTAGTTATGGTGGATACTGACATCGGCCTCCGGAATCTGGACGTGGTACTGGGCTTAGAAAACCGTATAGTTTATGATCTGGTGGATGTAGTAGAGGGAAGGTGCCGTTTAAAACAGGCCCTCATCAAGGATAAAAGGCTAGAAAACCTTTACCTGCTTCCGGCCAACCAGACGCGCGATAAAACAGCAGTTACCCGGCAACAGATGATAGATCTATGCGACCAGCTTAAAGAGGACTTCGATTTTGTTCTCATCGACTGCCCTGCCGGTATAGAGATGGGCTTTAAAAATGCCATCGCCGGCGCCGAAAAGGCGCTAGTGGTGACTACTCCGGAGGTTGCTGCTGTAAGAGACGCAGATAGAATAATTGGGCTTTTAGAAGCGGCAGAAATGGAAGCTCCCCGTCTTATAATAAACCGGATACGCCCGGATATGGTACGCCGGGGCGACATGATGGATATCGACGATATGCTGGAGATCCTGGCTATAGAGCTTCTAGGGGTGGTGCCTGAGGACGAGCTTATCGTAGTTTCTACTAACAAGGGAGAGCCAGCTATTCTGGATAAGCGTTCCAGAGCGGGACAGGCTTATTACAATATTTCCCGGCGCCTTTTAGGCGAAGAAGTACCATTGCTAAATCTCGAAGGCAATGAAGGCCTGGTGGCTAAACTCAAAAAGTTCTTTGGCCTAGGCTAAGGAGGGACCAACCGTGCTAGACTTCATCTTACGCTTTTTCGGGAAAGAAACTACAGCTAGCAAAAAAGTGGCCAAAGAGAGGCTACGGTTGGTCCTGGTTCACGACCGGGTGGGCGTTTCTCCCCACCTTTTAGAGGCGCTTAAAGAAGATCTTATAAGGGTTATCTCCGAATACCTAGAGATCGATCAAGAGGGATTGGAGGTAACTTTGAGCCGGAACGAGGATACTGTGGCCCTTGTAGCCAATATCCCCATCTTGCGTATAAAACGCACCTTTAAGCAGGCCAGCGGAGAGAGACTAAGCTATTGAGGTGAACGCGCATTCTCTACGAAGTTGATGACAACAATTTGACGGTTAAAGTTTACCAGATCCGGCCGAGGGGCGACGTCTACAAGCACTAAACCTGCGACAGTCTACAGGTGGGGGTTTTTGGGGCTTTTGAGTTCACTTGCCAGCTTGCATGGGGCCTGAAGCTTTGTTAATGTATCTTTATTGATGTATAATTGTGTACGGTATTTTAGACAGCGGCCTGAAGGTGGAGGGAAAATGCTTACTCGCCGGTTCTGGCGCAACCTAGATTATCCCTTAGTCTTTGTAGTTTTCGCTATCCTAAGCATAGGCCTGGTGGTACTGGATAGTGCGGCTACGAGCATCACTCCCAATCCTGGCTATTATGTAAAAAAGCAGATACTGTGGATCCTTTTAGGTCTTCTCGGGATGGGCCTTGTCCTTTGCTTGGACTACCAGCATTTAAGACGTTATTATTACTTCCTCTATGTCCTTAATCTTCTCCTTTTAGCTTCTGTATTAGTAGTAGGTAGCGAGGCTAAAGGTGCCCAGCGGTGGATAGCGCTGGGGCCCTTTATTTTTCAACCTTCCGAATTCAGCAAGCTCATTATCATCATCACTTTAGCCAGACTGCTGGAGACTCGGCAGGGCCGGTTAAACCGTTTTAGAGACCTCCTTATACCTGCTTTACATGTAGGAGTACCTATGCTCCTCATCTTGAAGCAGCCGGATCTAGGGACTGTGCTAGTATTTATGGCTATTTTTGGAGGCATGTTATATGTAGGAGGAGTGAATAACCGGCTTTTCTTGGGCCTGGCAATGGGTGGTGCAGTTTCTGTAGCCTTCCTGCTTTATGCCCATTTCCATTGGGGATTACCTCTGCCTTTAGAAGAATACCAGGTTAAAAGACTGGTAGTGATGCTCAATCCATATAATGACGGAGAAGGCGGCCGCGGCGCAGGTTATCATCTCATACAGTCCCAAGTAGCTATAGGTTCTGGCGGCCTATGGGGCAAAGGTTTATATCGTGGTTCTCAAGTTCAATACAATTTCCTACCCGAACACCATACCGATTTTATTTTCGCAGTAGTAGGCGAGGAGCTAGGCTTCTTCCGGAGCATAGGTATCTTGGGTCTTTATTTTTATCTCCTTTACAGGATGGTCCGTATCGCTTCCCAAGCTAAAGATTACTTTGGCGCCCTTTTAGTTACAGGGGTTTGTTCCATGTTCGCCTTTCACCTTTTGGTTAATGTAGGGATGACTATAGGAGTTATGCCGGTTACGGGTATCCCGCTCCCCCTATTTAGCTATGGCGGTAGCTCCATGTTGACTAATCTTTTAGCCTTAGGGATAGTGCTCAATGTGTACATGCGCCGGCAAAAAATTGTGTTTTAGGGTCAGTTCCTATTGACAAGATTTACAGGCTTGTATATTATTATACTTGGCTGTTAGCACTTGCCTTTGGTGAGTGCTAACAAAATTTATAGACCGAGGAAGGAGGAGTAGAGATTATGCTGCGGCCCCTCGGCGATCGAGTAGTGGTTAAAGTAATCACTGCCGAGGAAAAAACCCAAGGAGGAATTTATCTGCCGGATACGGCTAAAGAGAAGCCGCAGGAAGGCGAAGTAATAGCCGTAGGCCCGGGTAGAGTTCTCGACAATGGTACCCGGATACCTCCGGAGGTTAAAAAAGGTGACCGGGTGGTTTTCGCTAAATACAGCGGGACCGAAGTTAAGGTAGATGGGGAAGAGTACTTAATCATTCGCGATAGTGACATATTAGCGGTAAAAGAATAAAACTTAATCAAAAGGGAGGTTGATGAGGGATGGCTGCCAAGCAGTTAGCCTTTGATGTGGAAGCACGGCGAGCCCTGGAGCGGGGCGTGAACACCGTTGCTCAGGCGGTTAAGGTAACCTTAGGTCCCAAAGGTCGTAATGTGGTGCTGGAGCGCAAATTTGGTTCGCCGGTTATCACCAAAGACGGTGTAACGGTAGCTAAGGAGATTGAGCTTAAAGATCCCATGGAAAACATGGGAGCCCAGCTCTGCCGGGAAGTTGCCTCCAAGACTAATGATGTAGCAGGCGATGGTACAACCACCGCTACGGTGTTGGCCCAGGCTATTATGCTAGAAGGGCTTAAGAACGTGGCGGCGGGCGCTAACCCTGTTTTCCTTAAGAAGGGTATAGACCGGGCTGTAGAAGCTGTAGTAGAAGAAATAAAGAAGATAAGCATTCCTGTAGAATCTAAGGAAAGCATAGCCCATGTTGCCTCCATAGCTGCAAATGATCCGAGTATCGGCGAACTTATTGCCGAAGCTATGGAAAAAGTGGGTAAAGACGGGGTTATTACTGTAGAAGAGTCCAAAGGTACCACCACCACCGTAGAGGTAGTGGAAGGTATGGAATTTGACCGGGGTTACGTCTCTCCTTACTTCGTGACCAACCCCGAGGCTATGGAATGCGAACTCGAGGAGCCTTACATTCTTATCCACGAGAAGAAGATTTCGGCCATTAATGACCTCCTCCCCTTGCTAGAGAAGGTAGTCCGCACCGGTAAGCCCCTCCTAATCATTGCTGAAGATGTGGAAGGCGAAGCCCTGGCCACATTAGTGGTGAACAAGCTGCGGGGTACCCTGGCCTGCGCGGCTGTGAAAGCTCCTGGCTTCGGCGATCGCCGTAAGGCTATGATGGAGGATATTGCCATACTCACTGGCGGTACCTTCATCTCCGAGGACCTGGGTGTTAAGTTAGAGAATGTAGAGCTCAATATGCTCGGCCGGGCCAAGAAGGTGAAGATCGGTAAAGAAAAGACCACCATTGTAGAAGGTTATGGCAGCAAAGAGGCTGTGGCTGGCCGCATAGCCCAGATCAAGAAACAGATCGAAGAAACAGATTCTGACTATGACCGGGAGAAACTCCAGGAGCGCCTGGCCAAGCTTGCCGGTGGTGTGGCCGTAATTAAGGTAGGTGCAGCCACAGAGACCGAGCTTAAAGAAAAGAAACACCGCGTCGAGGATGCCCTGGCGGCTACCCGGGCTGCGGTGGAAGAAGGCATTGTGCCCGGCGGAGGCGCTACACTAGTCCATTGCATTTCCGCTTTGGATAACCTCAAGGCCGAAGGCGACGAGGCCGTAGGCATTAAGATTGTTAAGAGGGCGCTAGAAGAACCCTTGCGCCAGATCTGCGCCAACGCAGGGCTGGAAGGCTCCGTAATTGTGGATAGGGTTAAGAAAGAACCTACCAATATAGGCTTCGATGTGGTAACTGAACAGTATGTAGATATGATCAAGGCCGGTATCGTCGACCCGGCTAAGGTAACACGGTGCGCCCTCCAGAACGCTGCTAGCATCGCCTCTATGCTCCTCACCACCGAGGCGCTGGTAGCGGAGATACCTAAGGAGGAGAAGACACCGCCCGCCCCGAACATGGATTATTAAAGTAGAGGATGTAAAAGTAAAGGAGGATGCCCCAACGGGTATCCTCCTTTATTTTTTCTTTTTTTAGCGGTTTAAGTTTATGGCGCCGGCTTAAGTATTGGAGTTCACTCTATTTTAAAGTTTAGAACATCTATTTTATAAAGTCAGAACACTTAGCTTTAAGGCTATTCTTTCCTGTACATGGCCCTGGCGATGCAGGCATCGATACATTTTTATACGCGAAAAATGTTAACCCAAGAAGGAATATGGGTTTACAATAGAGAATAATATATCCCATAAAAATAACCCCAGGAGAGGAACAGACTTGTCTTATTTTCTAAAAAAAGAACTAGAGTTACTAAAAGAAACCCACCTTTATCGCCAGTTACCCGGACCCCTGGAGGGGCCCTCTGGTCCCAGAACAAGGATAAAGGGGCAGGAAGTGGTACTTTTTTCCTCCAACAATTACCTGGGCCTGGCTCATCATCCCCGCGTTAAAGCTGCGGCCGTAGAGGCCGTGGAAAGGTGGGGGACGGGAAGCGGGGGTTCTCGCCTGACTACCGGGAATTTTGTTTTGCACCGCCAATTAGAGGAGCGCATTGCCCGGTTTAAGGGTACAGAAGGTGCTATATAAGGCCTATATTATAAAAGAGATAAGTATCTTTACCATTTGAATTTGCCTGGCCTAGAAGGGCCAGGTTTTTTCATAGCTAAAAAATTAATGAATAATTTTGAAGGAATTAGGGGGAAAAGGTCGAATATAAGCTTTTAGGAAAATTAAGGGAAGAAGGATGTTGAGGTAAGGATGAAGAAGGGTGGAAGGTATGCTATATGGCATAAATGGAATATTTCCTAATGGGGGGGGTAATTATACCAATACTAACAGCAAATACCATAGATTTGCCTTTAAAAGCCTTCTTCTAACCTTCAACCTCCTGGCCAGGCCCTTTTTAAAAGATATCTTTCTTTTCGTGTTTTTTCTACCGCCGCCGGTCCTGCCTTAGGATGCTAGCTTGCAAGATTTTATGGAGGCGAATTTAAAGGTGAGGTTAGAGTTATATAGGCAGGGCGAGCAAGGCGGTAACAGGACATTGTTGCGCAACTTAGCCTTAATTTTGCTAGTTTCTATAACTTTAGCCAATCGCTATGGTCTGAACCTCTCCCTCCAAATCTTTTTAGACTTCCTTTATTTAATCCCTATTACTTTAGCCTCGCTAGATTCTTTAAAAACAGGGCTAATATTTGCCTGCCTTTCTGGAGCCTTACGTTTATTTGTAAACCCTGCGCTTCTCACTTTCTTTAAAGCTACAGATTATATGAATTTCTTGCTAGTTACTAGTTTCTACTTATTAGACCCTTTAGGGGTAGAACTTTTAAAACGTCTAGCCTGGCAAAGGCGGATGCTGGAGCAGAACTTGCAGGTTACCATCGAAGCCTTGCTGGAGACTTTACAGTTACGGGATCATTACACGGGAGAACATTCGCGGCAGGTGGCCTTTTACGCTCGGCTTATGGGTAAGGCCCTGGGGATGACAGGAGCAGAACAAGAAGAGCTGTATCTAGCAGGGCTTTTACATGATCTAGGGAAGGTAGGCCTAGATGATGCCTGTTTAAACAAAGCTGGGCCGCTTAGCAGTCAAGAATGGGCAGTCATGCGCCAGCATCCCCGGCTAGCTTACCAGATAGTCAAGAAGGTCGTGGGGGAGGAGAGTAGGATAGCCCGGGCGGTGCTATACCATCATGAACGCTATGATGGGCGTGGTTATCCGGAAGGGTTAAAGGGCAAAGCTATTCCTTTAGAGGCGCGGATTTTGGCGGTAGCAGATTGTTTTGATGCTATGACTACGGACCGTACATACCGGCGGGCTTTAAGTCATGAGCAAGCTATAGAGGAACTTAAGAGGTGTGCGGGCAGCCAGTTTGATCCTGAGATTGTAGATTTATTCTGTCAGATATTAGAGGAGAGAAAAAATTAAAATGTATTCAAATATAAGCTTTGCTTAAAGGTACCTGGGCAGGTAAGGCCAAGTGAAGGCGTTTTTCTACTTCCGCCCAGTCAACAACATTCCACCAGGCCTCTATATAATCTTTCCTCCGGTTCTGGTAGTCTAAGTAATAGGCGTGTTCCCAGACATCCAGTACTAAAATAGGGATAACACCCCACTGGGTTAAATTTTGGTGTTTTTCGATGTTAAGGATTTCTAATCTCCGCCAGAAAGGTTGCCAGACGAGTGTAGCCCATCCTGAGGCTTCCACATTTTCGGCAGCCCGGCTAAACTGTTCTCGGAAGATGGCCCAACTGCCGAAATACCCTTCTATATACTGAAGGGTTAGACCGAAGGGTTCACGGACGCCCCAGGGTGCCATGGTAGCCCAGTAGATACTGTGCAGGATATGGCCGGAGCCGTGAAAGGCTAGCTCCCTCTCCCAATGCTTTACTAAGGAGAAATCCTTCGCCGCCCTAGCCTCTTCTAATTTTATTTCGGCCCGATTTAACCCTTGTACATAGGATTGGTGATGGCGGTTGTGGTGAATTTCTAAAGTAGTGGCGCTAATATAAGGTTCTAAAGCGTTGTAGGGATAGGGGAGGGGTGGCAGGCTATGTTTCCCAGGCGGGAGAATGCCCTTGGCTATATCCCCGGTCACAGCGTTGTGTTCCTCCTTAAGTCATATATTTGAAGTTTTGCTATACTATTTTTATGTAAGGGCTAAGGTTTGGGTGAGTAAAAAAGGGAACGGACCAAGTTAAAATATGGAAATTAGGAGAGAAAATTTATGCAGGATCTAGTGGGAGCCGTTGTTAAGGTTGTTCAAATTTTAAAAGACTCACATAAGACTTTAGTGCTAACAGGTGCTGGAGCCAGTACAGAAAGCGGTATTCCCGATTATAGAAGCCGAGGTACAGGTTTGTGGCAAAAATTTAACCCTATAGAGAAAGCTAGCGTTACTGCTCTGCTCAGCAATCCAGAGGAATTTTATCGTTTTAATCTGCCGCGCTGGTCAAGTTATGTACAAGCAGAGCCTAATGCCACCCACTGGGCTTTGGCGAAATTGGAGGAAAAGGGCCTTGTCTACGGAGTGATCACTCAGAATATAGATGGCCTACACCAAAAGGCAGGCTCTAAGAGAGTCTGGGAAGTGCACGGTCACCTTCGTACCTGTCACTGCCTGGAATGTGGCACAACTTATCCTTTTACTGAGCTTACTGGGCAGTTTAACCAGGGAATAAATCCGCCTAAGTGTTCTCGATGCCACGGGATGTTACGCCCAGATGTAGTGCTTTTTGAGGATCCCATGAGCCAGGATTACTATAGGGCTTTAGAAGAAATGAAGGATTGTGAGACCCTTGTAGTAGTGGGGAGCAGCTTGCAAGTTTATCCGGTAGCCGAGTTGCCTCGTCTGGCCTCTAAGCTGATAATAATAAATAAAGAGCCTACTCCCTGGGACTATAACGCTGAGGTAGTAGTTCACGAACAGGCCGGTAAATTCTTCAAGCAGTTATTACACTATCTTAGCGAGTATTAAGCTTTAGCCAGGCTAGGTGGAGATCGGTCGAAGATATGGAAGCTTCTGTAGGTCCCAAGGCACACATATATATCGGTACCTCTGGCTATAGCTACCGGGATTGGATGGGGACCTTTTATCCTTTAGGAATCTCACAAAAGGATATGCTCTCTTATTATGCCCAGGAATTCCTTTTTACGGAGATCAATTTTTCCTATTACCGTCTTCCTACTCCTAAGATTTTCGAAAGCATGTTAGATAAAGTCCCGGAAGGTTTTATTTTTACCGTGAAGGCCTTTCAAAGCTTAACCCACGAGCGCGGGGATACGGTAAAGGAAGACGCTTTAAAGTTCTGTGAAGCCTTAAAACCCCTTATAGAGCAAGACAGGTTAGGGGCCTTATTACTCCAGTTCCCCTATTCTTTCCCCTGTAATGATAACAACCGCTCGTATTTGGCTTTTTTGCGGGAACTTTTAGGCGAATTACCCTTGGTGGTAGAATTTCGCCATAATAGCTGGCTTAAGGAAGCCACCTGGGTTCTCCTTAAATCCTTAGGTATAGGTTATGTCTGCGTGGACGGCCCGAGGCTTAAAGGCTTGGTTACCAATGTAGTTAAAGTGACCGCTCCTTTGGCCTATGTTCGCTTCCACGGCCGGAATGCTAGTAAATGGTGGAAACATGAACAATCCTATGAGCGCTATGATTATCTTTACTCGGAGAAAGAGTTAGCTGAATGGGTGCCGCGCATCTCTTTGCTTTCCCGCCAAGCCTCCCGGGTTTTTATAGCCTTTAATAACCATTTCGGGGCCCAGGCCGTATACAATGCCCGCATGTTAAAAAGGCTTCTCGCTGGCCTGTGAGAGCATACGCCGGAGCGGCGGAACAACTTGTTTTTTCCGTGACATTACGCCGGGTAGAAATACGCTTGCCTTACCCGGGGGTACGTTAAAAGCTTGCTCTACTGCTCTTACCTCCTGGCCGGTAAAGAAAAGTTCTGTGCCGTTGCGCATCAAATCAGTAATCATCATAAGCACGAGGTCATAATTTTTTTCTTTACAGAGCTTTTCCATCTCCTCCAATAGAACTTCTGCGTTTACCGGGAGGGCGTGGGGGTCCACTATCTCTACCTGTCCAATACCTATCACATAGTTTCCGAAGCGAAATTCCTTAAAGTCTTCCAATATGATTTCGCGGGCTGAACGGCCGGCCAATAGCGAACCTGCTTGGAACATTTTCTTGCCAAATTCGATGGGGTTTATCCCGGCCAATTCAGCAAGTTTTGTTACCTGTTGCCTATCTTCTTCAGTAGTAGTAGGCGACTTTAAAATCATAGTGTCAGATAATATAGCAGCACAGAGCAGCCCGGCTATTTCTTTAGGGGGAGTAATACCCTTTTCAGAAAATATTTTGCTGATTATAGTAGAGGTGCTCCCGACTGGTTCATTGCGAACTAAAATTGGCTCAGAGGTCTCTATATCTGCTACCCGGTGGTGGTCGATAATCTCAAGTATTTCGGCATGTTCAATACCCGGAACAGATTGGCTTTTTTCATTGTGGTCCACTAAGATTACTTTTTTGCCCCGCATAGCTAAAAGATGATAACGGGAAATCATACCCAAAAAGCGGTTTTGTTCATCTACTACAGGGTAGTTGCGGTAGCGTGTTTCTAGCATGGTTTTTTTGACTTCTTCTATCAGATCGTCGTGGTGGAAGAGCACTAAGTTTTCTTTACGCATTATGTTTTTAACTGGCGTATCCATGGGCATATACCCGCTATCCCAAGCCTCCAAAAGTAGGCGCGCCAAGTCGCCAACAGTAAGTAAACCCAAAAGATGTTGCTCACCATCGACAACGGCCAAAGTTTTGACCCCGTGCTGGCGCATGAAAATTCCAGCCTGTCTTACAGTGACCTCCGGGTGGATAAAGATAATTCCTCCGTCCAGCACATCCTCTACTCTGGGTTTAACATCATCCACATAAGTTGGAGCGGGTACATGGAAATATTCCAGTACAAATTTTGTCTCCCGATTGAGTTCCCCGCATCTTGCAGCAATAACATTTTCCTTTTTTCTTATCTGATTTTGTAGATAGGCATATCCGATAGCTGAGGCAATGGAATCGGTGTCGGGCTTTTGATGGCCTATTACTAAGATCTCTTTTACCATTTCCTTCAAACTCACTCCCAGCCACATACCACTATAACTATACAGCATAATAGCTTTAACCTGGGGAAAGAGTCAACGGGCCTCCAGTTTGAATGGATCATAAAATTAAACCCATAAGAAAAGAGGAATCGTGCCTTTTTTGGCGAATAATGTAAAAGATAAATTTGGATGATACGAGCGGCAAGGCAATAGCAACAATAAAAAAAATCTGGGGAAATTATGAGACACCCAAACTGGTATTAAAAGGAATAAAGGCAAAGCGTAAGTGCTGTCACAAGCACAACTTTGTTGGAGAATACGCCCAAGTACATATGCGGCTTTGTTGAAGTCAAGGGGGGGCAGGTTGAGTTATGAGTCATAGTGAGGTGCCCCTACAGCAAGCTCCCCGGCCTTCGGTCCCGGAGGGGAAAGAAGGCGTATTTCCTTTGGGGTCAGCCCCGGCCGCGGCGCTAGGGCAGGCCTTCCGTGGGGCGCTGGAAATCACCTTCCTTGTAGCCCTAGATTTTTGGGGGCTGGCAGCGAGCTTCATCCTGGCTCTCCTTGTGAGAATTAAGATTTTACCGGCCTTAAGCCCGCTTTTTTCTGCTGGGGTTCCGGACAAGCTCATAAAGAACTTCTGGTGGCTGGCAGGTATCGTCCTGGGGATGCTCGCTTACGAGGGTTTATACACCGCGCGTCTTCCTTTCTGGCGGGAACTAAAACGCCTACTCAGAGGCATTACCCTGGCTTTTCTCTTAATATTTACTGTGGTTTCCCTGGCCAAGATAAGCGATGCCGTATCGCGCACAGTCCTCGTACTTACATATCTTATCTGCCTGTTGATCCTACCTGTTTGCCACTATACCGGAAAAATTATACTGGCAAAGGCTGGTTTCTGGCGCCGGAAGGTTCTGATACTCGGTGCCGGGAAGACGGGGGAACTTGTGGCCTGGGCTTTCAGCCGTGATCCCTACCTCGGCTACGAAGTTGTAGGCTTTTTGGAAGACGACCCGCGCAAAAAACATAAAACTTTCATTGTAAAGGGAAATACCAGTGTCAGGGTCTTGGGAGGCTTTAACGATGCCCAGGAAGTAATGCACCGCCTGGGAGTGCGCCACCTGGTGGTAGCGGCGCCCGGGATGCCGGCGCAGGAGCTGGTGAAATTAGTGAACCGCTTGCAGCGGGAGGCCGCATCGGTGCTGGTGATTCCCGACCTCTTCGGTGTCCCGGTAAGCAGCGCGGAAATAGACTACTTCTTCGAAGAGCAGGTGCTGGGCTTCCGGGTCCGCAACAATCTGGCAAGCCCGTTAAATATGTTCCTTAAACGCGTTTTTGATCTTGTAGTGGGCAGCGCTATTTTACTGCTCAGCGCACCCCTCATGGCTTTAATTGCCCTGGCCATAAAGCTGGACTCGCCAGGCCCGGTGATCTTCGCCCACAGGAGAATCGGCCGGGGCGGGAGGGAGTTTAAGTGTTATAAGTTTAGGACGATGGTGGTCAACGCCGAGGCCCTCCTGCAGGAACTCCTTCGCAAAGACCCCGCCTTACGGGCCGAGTGGGAGCGCGATTTCAAGCTCAAAAACGACCCGCGGATTACCAGGGTGGGAAAATTCCTGCGAAGGACAAGCTTGGACGAGCTACCGCAGATCTTCAACGTCCTCAAGGGCGAAATGAGCCTGGTAGGGCCGCGGCCCCGCCCGCTTTATGAACTGGATAGCCCGGATCCCATGGGCCTGTTTGGTGTGGGACTGAGTGTCCATCCCGGAATGACGGGTTTGTGGCAGGTTTCGGGCAGGAGCGAGCTGGACTTCCAGCACCGCTTGAAGATGGATGCCTGGTTTGCCCGCAACTGGTCCCTGTGGCTGGGTCT